>FWPU01004419.1_pt1 | contig 20718 bp, 20 predicted proteins | sample 2228361 | NCBI WGS metagenome assembly FWPU01 (sample SAMEA103939777, study PRJEB20133) | metagenome
CCCCCACGCTGCCTTCTGCCCCCCTCCCCAAACTTTGACGTAACCGTGTGCGTTTCTGGACAGGTTTCTGGACAGGGGCTTGAAAGGATCTGTCGTTTTCAGTATACTTGCGCCCTTCGCCCCCGTTGTCCCCAAAAGCGACTATGGTATTCGACTGGTTGAGCATCGCGATTCTTTCCGCCCTGGCCGGGGGGTTGCTCTTGGCCGGAGGGCCTCTTCTCTTGGCGCTTCTCCTCGCGCCCAAAAGCCGGGGGCGGGCCCTCAAGGACCCTTACGAATGCGGCATGCAGCCCCACGGGTCGGCCTGGGTCCGCTTCGGGATCAACTATTACTTTTATGCTCTCATCTTCCTCGCTTTCGACGTGGACGTTCTCTACCTCTTTCCTGTCGCCGTTCACTATCCTTCGACTGAAGGTCTGGGCGCGTTTTTCGCGGTTGCGCTCTTTTTGGCGGTTCTGGGGCTGGCGGTGGTGTATTTCTGGCGCAAAGGAGTGTTTTCATGGCCCCGGCGGATCCGGGTGTAGTTCCGGCGGTTTCGGAACAGGCTCCTCCGTTCGTGAACATCAAGCTGGCCAACCAGTTCCTGGACGTCTGCAGGGCCATGTCCCTTTGGCCTCTCACGTTCGGCCTGGCCTGCTGCGCCATCGAGATGATGGCCGTGGGCATGGCCCGGTTCGACATTTCCCGGTTCGGGGCCGAGGTCTTTCGGCCTTCTCCCCGGCAGTCGGACCTCATGATCGTGGCGGGGACGGTCTCCCGGAAGCTGGCCCCTGCCGTGGTGAGGCTCTATGAGCAGATGCCTGCGCCCAAATGGGTCATCGCACTGGGCAACTGTGCGATTTCCGGAGGACCTTTTTTCTTTGAGGGCCAGTACGGGATTGTCGAGGGCGTGGACAAGATCATTCCGGTCGATGTGTATGTGCCCGGGTGCCCGCCGAGACCGGAGGGTCTGCTCGAGGGTCTGTTCAAGCTCCAGGAAAAGATCACGGGCCGCCGCTGGTGGCCCAAGCCTGCTGCCAGGTAGAGTTCAGGCAGAGCGCTGACGTCGAAGGGAAGGGCGAGGGGCGTGAGCTTCGACTGGGTCGACAGGCTCGATGCGGAGCGAAAGGCCGTTACGGACTACATGAGGACCGGTTCGCACCGGGAGGTCTTTCTCCGCACGGATCAGCTCGAAGCCGCTGCAAAGGCTGCCTGGGACGAGGGATATTTCCTGGAGGACGTCTCGGTCGTGGACGTGCAGGAAGGGTTCCTCGTGGTCTACCACTTCGACCGCTGGGAGCGGCCCGGCCGTGTGACCTTCAAGGTGCTGGTGCCCCACGACAACCCGCGGGTTCCGACGCTCTCTCGCATCCATTCCGGCGCGGCCTGGCACGAACGGGAGAGTTTCGACTTTTTCGGGGTGGTCTTCGAGGGGCATCCGGACCTGAAGCCCCTGCTCCTGCCGGATGACCTGGGATTTCATCCCCTCGTGAAAAAGCCCGAGGATCGTGCGCCGCTAGAGGGCCTTGCGGCTGTGGCCGGAGACTCCAAAGAGGCGAAAGAAGCGAAAGAGGCGGAGGCCGGCAAGGCTCCATGAGACCCGAAGAAGCCTTCCGAACCCTTTCCGGCGATTTCTACACGCGGTCGCTCCAGCCCGGGCCGACCGAGGACACCCTCATCCTGAACATGGGGCCCCAGCATCCGTCCACGCACGGCGTGCTGCGGATCGTGCTGGAACTCGACGGCGAATACATCGTCCGGGCCGAGCCGGTTCTGGGATACATCCACCGGATGCACGAAAAGATGGGCGAGGTGAAGACCTTTGCCCAGTACCTGCCCAACATGGGCCGGGTGGACTATCTTCACGCCCTCGCCTGGAACTGGGCTTACGTGGGCGCCGTGGAGAGGCTGTGCGGCATCGAGGTCTCGGAACGGGCCGAATACATCCGGGTGATCACGGCCGAGATGAACCGCATCAGCTCCCATTTCGTCTGGTGGGGCGCCTACCTGCTCGATCTCGGCGCCTTCACGCCCATCATGTACGCCTTCGACGACCGGGAATGGCTCCTGGATCTTCTGCAGATCGTGACCGGCTCCAGGCTCACGTACTGCTATTTCCGCTTCGGCGGCGTGAGCGACGACGTCACGCCCGAATTCATCGAGGGCACGTACCGGTGGTGCGAGCGGATGCGGAGCCGTCTGCCCATGTACAAGGCTCTGGTCACGGACAATATCATCCTGCGCAGGCGCTGTGAGGAGATCGGCCTGATCGATCTGGACATGGCCCGCCGCTACGGAGCGACCGGTCCGGTCCTCAGGGGATCCGGGGTCGCCTACGACGTGCGGCGCGCCGAGCCCTACTCGGTGTACGACCGCTTCCATTTCGAGATTCCCGTGGGCAAGGCCGGCGGAGACGCCATGGACCGGTACCTGGTGCGCATGGCCGAGATGGAGCAAAGCCTGAACATCATCGAGCAGGCCCTGCGACGGCTGCCGCCGGGCCCGGTCATGCATGAGAAGGCGCCCAAACGGCTCAAGGCGCCCAGGGGGGAGGCCTATTTCGCAGTGGAAGGCGCTCGGGGAAAGATCGGCGTCCATCTGGTCAGCGACGGCGGGAAAAACCCTTACCGCGTCAAGCTCCGAGCGCCGGGGTTCAGCAACCTGAGCCTGTTTTCCGAACTGGCCAAGGGCGTGCTTCTGGCGGACGCCGTGTCCATTCTGGGAAGCCTTGACCTCGTGATCCCGGAGATCGACCGATGAACGCCTTCGGGATCCATATTCCGGTCGAACTCATCCAGATCGTCGTCGCGGTCGTGGTGTTTCTCGCCTTCATCGGCGTCAACGTGCTCGTTCTGGTTCTCATGGAGCGGAAGGTGGCGGGTCGGTTCCAGAGGCGGCCGGGCCCATTCGAGGTCGGGCCCCACGGCTCGCTCCAGACCCTTGCCGACGCCGTGAAAATGATGGCCAAGGAGCTTCACACGCCCCGGGGCGCCGACAAAGTGCTTTTCTGGGCCGCGCCCATCGTGACCTTTGCGCCGGTCGTGGTCTCCTTCATGCCTCTTCCTTTCGGGCCCCGGTATCTGACGGGCTGGGAGGTCAACCTCGGGGTCGTGCTGATCCTGGCTTTCGCGAGCCTCGGGGTTTTCGGCATCTGCCTGGCCGGCTGGAGTTCGAACAACAAGTGGTCCCTCATCGGCGCGGCCCGGGCGGTGGCCCAGTCCGTGGCGTACGAGATCCCCCTTCTGCTTTCGGTTCTGGCCGTGGCGTTCCAGACAGGCTCCCTGAATCTCACCGAGATCACGGCCGGCCAGGGCTCCTGGCCCTGGCAGTGGAACGTGGCGGTGCAGCCCCTGGCCTTCTTTATTTTCGTGGTGAGCATGCTCGGCGAGACCAACCGGGCGCCCTTCGATCTGCCCGAGGCGGAAAGCGAGCTTACGGCCGGGTTCCACACCGAGTACTCCGGGATGGGATTCGGCCTGTTCTTCATGGCCGAGTACGCGGCCATGGTCGTGGTCTGCTCGGTGGGCACGGTGCTGTTCCTGGGCGGCTGGAAGGGTCCGTTCTTCGACGGCCCCTGGTGGTTCCTGGCCAAGGTGTACGGACTGCTTTTCGTGATGATGTGGTTCCGGTGGACCTTCCCACGGGTGCGCTTTGACCAGCTCCTGAACATCAACTGGAAATGGCTGACGCCGCTGGCGCTCCTGAATCTTCTGGCCGTGGCGTTCCTCGTGAAGGTGGTCTGAGGCAGGGGCTCGTTCATGGTGACCGGGTCTGACGGCAGGGAGCAGGTGGAATCCGGCAAGGGTCCCTCCACGGGCCTCTTCGGGGAGATCCGCAAGGCTCTCGAGGGGCTTTGGAGCCTCGTGGTCGGGCTCGGCGTGACCGGAAACCAGTTCTACCGGCCGGCCGTCACGGTCCATTATCCGCGGCAGACCGTGGAGAACCTCGATACCTATCGAGGGCCCGTCGAGCTTGTCCCTTCCGACAAGGACCCGGACACCTCCAGGTGCATCCTCTGCGGCATGTGCGCCCAGACCTGTCCTTCGGGGTGCATCGAGATCGAGTCCCACCAGGAGGAAGAGCCGGAGCCGCCCGAGGCCAAGCCTGCGCCCGCTGGGGCCGATGCAGCGGCGGGGGAGAAAAAGGCGCCTCCCAAGAAAAAGAAGAAAATCAAGGTGATGGACAAGTACCTCCTCAAGTTCCACCTGTGCAGCCTTTGCGGGCAGTGCGTGCAGGTCTGCCCGGTGAACGCGCTCAGGTTTTCGCACGAAGTGTACCTGGCGGGGACGAGCCGCTCGGATTTCGAGTTCGATCTTCTGGCCCGCATGCGGGCGGCCCGGCGGAGCGGCGGCACGGGTTCGAAGCAAGCTGGAGGCGGGAGCGCGTGATGGAAAAGCTCGCCGTGCTGGCCTTTCTGGCTTACGGGCTCGCCGTGGTGTCCGGCGCCCTTGTGGCCGTACTGGCCCGGAGCCTGGTGCGGGCCCTGGCCGGGCTCATTCTCACCCTGTTCGGCGTGGCCGGCCTTTACCTTCTTCTCTCGTCTCCTTTTCTCGCCTTCATGCAGATCCTGATTTACGTCGGGGCCGTGGGCGTCATCGTGTTTTTCGCCATCATGCTCACCCGGCCTCCGGCCGGCGCCGAGGAATGGGCTCCGAGGCCGGCCGGCCGGATCGTGCTGGCCCTGCTGAGCGGGGCTGCACCGGCGGTGCTTCTGGGCTGGGCTTGCTGGACCTACCGGCCTGCGGCATCGAGCACGCCGGCCTCGGTGGAGGTGAGCAGGCTGGGCGAGGTTTTGCTGGGGCCGTACGTTCTGGCCTTCGAACTCATTTCGGTCGTGCTTTTCGTGGCCATGGCCGGGGCCGTGGTTCTGGGGTTCGAGAGGAGACGGGAGAGATGAGCGCCTGGAGCGTTGTCCTGGAGAATCCCCTGCTCCTGTACCAGTGCGTGGCCCTGGTTCTTCTGGGAATCGGGTTTTTCGGGATCGTGTGGCGCAGAAGCCTGGTGGGCATGCTGATCGGCGTGGAGCTCATGCTGAACGGCGCTGCTCTGAGCATCGTGGCGGCCGGCCAGCTCACCCGGACGGACGCCGCCCTGACCCAACTGGCCGCCCTGCTCGTCATGGGGCTCGCGGCGGCAGAGGCCACCCTGGTCCTGGCGATCGCCCTCATTGTGGCCAGGCGGTTCGGCCACGTGGAAGCGGACAACCTTGCGGAACTGAGAGGCTAGGGTGCTGGAGAGTACGCGAATCCTGCTGCCGATCCTGGCGAGCGGCCTGGCGCCGCCTGCGATCTACCTCGCCCGGCGCAACATCAACCGCCGGGAAGCGGTTTCCTTCGTCTGCTCGGCCCTGACCTGCCTCGGCGTTCTCTGGCTGGTCCCGGACGTGCTCCGGGGGGAGATTCCCACCCTGACGGTCTTCACCCTCTACCCGGGCGTCCACGTGAAGTTCGCGGCCGACGGGCTTTCCATCCTCTTCGCCTTTGTGTCTTCCTTTCTCTGGATTTTCGCGACGAGTTACAACATCGGCTACATGCGGTCCCTGAACGAGCACGCCCAGAACCGATACTACTTCTGCTTCGCCGTCGCGATCTTCGGGGCCCAGGGCGTCTCGTTTGCCGGGAACGTCTTCACCCTTTACCTGTTCTACGAGATCATCACGATCTTCACGTATCCTCTGGTGGCCCATCATCAGGACGAGGAAGGATACGAGGGCGGCCGCAAGTACCTCGTGTACCTCATGGGCACCTCGAAGCTCTTCCTCCTTCCGGCGATGGTGCTCACGTACGTGCTGTGCGGCACGCTGGACTTCCACCTGGGCGACGTCATGCGCGGGATGTTCCCGGCAGAGGCCAACCCGACCCTGGTGACCGTGACCTACGTGCTCTTCATCGCCGGGCTGGCCAAGGCGGCCATCATGCCCCTGCACAACTGGCTGCCCTCGGCCATGGTGGCTCCGACGCCGGTGTCGGCCCTGCTGCACGCCGTGGCCGTCGTGAAGGCGGGCGTCTTCTGCATCTGCCGGGTGATGCTGTCCGGGTTCGGTCTTGATCTGATGGGAAGGCTCGGCCTGGGCCTGCCCACGGCCTATGTGGCGGCCTTCACGATCGTGGCGGCTTCTCTCATCGCTCTGACCAAGGACGACCTCAAGGCCCGGCTCGCCTACTCCACGGTGAGCCAGCTCTCGTACGTCGTCATCGGCGTGGCCCTGCTTACGCCTTCGGCCGTGCAGGGCGGCATGGCCCACATCGTCCACCACGCCTTTTCCAAGATCACCCTGTTCTTCGCGGCCGGAGCGATCTATGTGGCCACGCACACGAAAAAGATCAGCCTCATGTCGGGCCTGGGCCGGCGCATGCCGTGGACCTTCGGCGCCTTTGCGCTCGCCTCCCTTTCCATGATCGGCGTGCCGCCGGTGTGCGGCTTCGTCTCCAAATGGTATCTCGTGAACGGAACGCTTCAGGCGGACCAGATAATCCTGCTGTGCGCTCTGCTCGCAAGCACGATCCTGAACGCGGCGTATTTTACGCCGATCGTGTACAAGGCTTTCTTCGAGGCGCCTCTGCCCGAGGTCGAACCCCATGTCCACGGAGAGGCGCCCCTGACCATGGTCGTGCCGCTCTTTCTCACGGCCCTGATCTCGGTGGCGATCGGGCTCTACACGAGGCCGGTCTTCACGGTGATCGCGGCCTTCACAAGAGGATTCTGAACCGGTGAGTCTCGAGTCGGCCAACGCAAAGTTCGGGGCCTTCCTGCGCAGGCAGATCGCGGTCCGGTCCGCCTGGCTCAAGGCCTTTCTCGCGTTCCTGGCCTTGCTGGTCGTGGCGAACGTGTTTCTTGTGAGGCCTTCCCATGAGGCGGCCGGGCCCGCCCGTCCGGCTGGCGCGGAGCACGGCGAGGCCGCGGAGCACCCGGGGAGCGGCCACGGCGGTGCTGAACCGGGTCGGGAGATGATTGCGGAGGAGCGGCCGGCGGCGGCTCCGGGCGAGTCAGAGCCCGTCGAGGAAGAGGCTGCACGATCCGGGGAGACGCAAGGACCGTCGCCGACAGCCGTTGTCGAGCCCGTGGAAAAGATCGCAGGAGTGGACGTTCAGTTCTATCCCCGGGGAAGCCACGAGTACGGGCTTACCCGCAGGGTCGGGGCGACCGGGGTTGGCCGTGCGGTTCTTGCCGCTTTTCACTACCTTCACGAGGCAGAGGACCTGCCGGTCTTTTGGGCGCTTTTCGGGGTGTTCTTCGCCTGGGTTCTGGTCCGCCTGAGCAAGGGCGCAGCCCACACGTTCCTGGGCAAGCCAGAGGACTTCTATGATCGATAGCGGGTTCGTTCATCCTGCTCTGTTCTTTCTGGCCCTGGCCCTTGTGCTGCCCTTCCTCCGGGGCGAGGGCTGGAAGTGGCTCTTGCCCGTGCCGGCTCTCCTGGCGATCTGGTCGGTGGTCAACATGAAGACCGGCACTTACGGGGTCGTGAACTATCTGGGCCTCGAGCTCACCCTGGGTCGGGTGGACGCCCTTTCCATCGTCTTCGCCCACGTTTTCGCCATCCAGGCCGCCATCGGCTTCATCTACGCCCTGCACGTCCGGGACAAGGCGCAGCACGCCGCCGCAGCCCTCTATGTGGCCGGCTCCTTCGGATGCACCTTTGCCGGAGACTATGTGACCCTGTTCGTCTTCTGGGAACTCATGAGCGTGGCCTCCACGTTCCTCGTCTGGCTCAACCGCAGCCCGGCGTCCACCCGGGCCGGCTTCCGGTACTTTCTTTTCCACACCCTGGGCGGCCTGGCCCTGCTCGCCGGACTCCTGCTCCGCTACAAGGCCGTCGGAGACTTCGCCTTTTCCCCGGTCGCCGAAAGCTCGGCCCGCCTGTACGACTACCTGGTCCTTCTCGGGTTCTGCGTGAACGCGGCCGTGGTGCCCCTGCACGCCTGGCTGCCCGACGCCTATCCCGAGGCCACGGTGAGCGGCGCGGTCTTCATGAGCGCCTTTACCACCAAGACCGCTGTGTACGTGCTGGCCAGGGGCTTTGCGGGCTACGAGGTCCTGGCGGTCATGGGCACGGTCATGACCCTCTACGGCGTCTTCTACGCCACGATCGAGAACAACGCCCGAAGAATCCTCGCCTACCACATCGTCTCCCAGGTCGGATACATGGTGGCGGGAGTGGGCATCGGGACCCAGATGACCCTGAACGGCGCCTGCGCCCACGCCTACGCGCACATCCTGTACAAGGGCCTGCTCTTCATGGGCGCGGGCTGCGTCCTGTACGCCGCCGGCACGGCCAAGCTCAACGAGCTCGGAGGGCTTGCGAGCCGGATTCCGCTGGTCATGGTCGGCTACATGATCGGCGCCGTGTCGATTTCGGGCTTCCCCCTGTTCAACGGGTTCGTGAGCAAGACCATGACCATCACCGGCGCCGCCCAGGCCCACCACGGAATCCTGGCGATCCTCATGGAAGTGGCGGCGGTCGGAACGTTCCTTTCGGTGGGCATCAAGCTTCCCTATTTTGCCTTCTGGGGCGGCAAGGAAACCTACACCGGGACGCTCAGGCCCGTGCCCTGGAACATGTACCTCGGCATGGCGATCGGCGGCTCCCTGTGCTTCTTGCAGGGCATCTTCCCGGGGATCCTGTACCGGCTGCTCCCGTTCCCGGTCTCCTACGTGCCGTACACGGCCTGGCACGTGCTGCAGGCCCTGCTTCTGCTTTCCTTCACCGGGCTCGGATTCTACCTCCTGCACAAGAAGCTTGCGCCCGAGGCCAAGATCAACCTCGACTTCGACTATTTCTATCGGCTGGCGGGCAGGGCAGTCGTGCTTGTGGCCCGGTATCCCATCGAGCTCGTGGACAACTGGTGGACCGAGGTCTACCGGCGGGTCGGCCTGCGGGGAATGCTCGGCATGGGCTGGCTCACCTCGGGTATCGACAAGCAGGGGATCGACGGCGTTCTGGACAACACCGCTTACGTCGTTCGGCACGCGGGCTCCATCGTGACGAGGATCCAGACCGGCCGCCTTCAGGACTACCTGGCCGGCATGGCGGTCTTGGCGCTGGTCGCGTTCGTGTTGTACCTGTACGTTTTCTAGAAGAACAGAAAGATCATGCCCGAGTTCGCCCATCTCTCCTTCGACGCCTGGCCGGTCCTGACCGCGCTGGTGTTCTTTCCGCTGGCCGCCTGCCTGGCCGTGCCTCTGGCCGCAAGCGATGAATCCGCGCGGCGCTGGACCCTCTTCGCAAGTCTCGTCGAGGTTCTGCTCGCGGTTCCCCTGTTCCATTTCCGGCTGGGCTACGGGGGCTACCAGTTCGTGGAGCTCGTACCCTGGGTGCCGGAGTGGAACCTGCATTACGCCCTGGGCGTCGACGGCATCAGCCTGCTCCTGGTTCTCCTCACCGTGCTCCTGCTTCCTCTGTGCGTTCTCTGCTCCTGGTCCTACATCCGGGAGCGGGTCAAGGAGTTCCATGTCTGCCTGCTTCTCATGACTTCGGCGTGCCTGGGCGTCTTTGTCTCTCTCGACATCGTGCTTTTCTACGTGTTCTGGGAGGCCATGCTCGTTCCCATGTACCTGCTCATCGCGGTCTGGGGAGGGCCGGACAAGAAGTACGCCTCGATCAAGTTCTTCCTCTACACCCTGGCCGGGAGCACCCTGCTCCTGGTGGCCATCGTGGCCATGTACCTGAAGGCCGGAACGTTTTTCATCCCCCATCTTTCCGAGGCGGGCTTCCCGAGCGGGTTCCAGAACTGGGTGTTTCTCTGCATGGCCTTCGCCTTCGCGATCAAGGTGCCCATGTTTCCGTTCCACACCTGGCTCCCGGCTGCCCACGTGGAGGCGCCGACCGCGGGCTCCGTGCTCCTGGCGAGCATTCTGCTCAAGATGGGCACGTACGGGTTTCTCCGGTTCTGTCTGCCCATGACGCCTCAAGGGTGCCTCTATTTCGCTCCGCTCATGATCGGCCTTTCCATCGCCTCGATCCTGTACGGCGGCTTCATCGCCCTGGGCCAGTCCGACATGAAGAAGCTCATCGCCTACTCGTCGGTGGCCCACATGGGGTTCGTCACCCTGGGCATCTTCATTTTCAACCTGCGGGGCTTCGAGGGCGCCATGATGCAGATGGTGAACCACGGCATCACCACCGGGGCTCTCTTTATGCTCGTCGGCTGCATTTACGAGCGCAGCCACAGCCGGCAGATCGTGGAAAACGTTGGGCTCGGCAAGTACCTGCCGGCGTACGTGTTCTTCTTTGGGTTGTTTTCTCTTTCCTCCCTGGCCTATCCCGGCACGAACAGCTTCGTGGGAGAGATCCTGGTGCTGATCGGGGCCTTCGAGTACAAGGTCCTGTATGGATTCCTGGCCGTGCCGGGCGCCCTGCTCGCCGCGGCCTACATGCTCAGGCTTCTGCAGAAGATCGTCTGGGGCGAGCCGAGCAAGGGAAAGGCCTGGAAGGATTTGAACCTGAGGGAGTGGGTGTATTTCAGCCCGCTGGCGGTTCTCGTGGTTTACATCGGCCTGGCACCGGGCCTTGCCTTGCGCAGCATGGATCCGACCCTGGAGCAGGTTCTGGCGGCTTTTGAGGCCAAGGCGGGCCCCCGAGTCGAGGTGGTTGAGGTCCCCGGCGTCCTCGAGGAGCCCGTCACGGAGGAAGTCCCGCTCGTGAACGAGAGCATGGGGGAAATGCGGTGAGTGCAAGCGCAGGTCTTTTCGTGCCCGAACTGGCCCTGCTGGGGGTTGCGGCGGCCCTGTTCCTGCAGAGCGTCGCGGCGCCGGAGCGGGCCGCCGGCCGGGTGGCCTGGGTGCCGGCGGCGGGCCTGGCCTGCCTCGTGGTTTCCCTGGCCTGCATCGGCAGGAGCGGCACCCTGTTCTGGGGATCCTACCAGGTGGACGCCCTTTCCCAGTACTTCAAGGCCGCGGTGGCCCTGGGCTTTGCGATCGCCACCCTGAATGCGCGCATCCAGCCGACCCTGGACAGCCGCCGGGTGTCGGACTACTTCCTGTTCTTGGCTCTGTCCTGCTTCGGTCTCATGGTGCTCTCGTCGGCCGTGGAACTCGTCACGGTGTACCTGGCCCTGGAGATTTCCTCTTACCCGCTCTATGCCGTCATCCCCCTGAGAGGCCAGGACCGGCAGGCCGCCGAGGCCGGAATCAAGTACATCCTGTTCGGTGCGGCCGCGACCGCAGTGGCCCTGTTCGGACTTTCGCTCATCATCGCCGGCCACAACACCACGTACCTGCAGGAGCTGGCCGGCCGATCCTGGTCGTTCGCCGAGGCGCCGCTGGCCGTGGTGGGCCTGGCCATGTTTCTGGCCGGCTTCCTGTACAAGCTCGCCCTGTTTCCCTTTCACTTCTGGTGCCCGGATCTGTACGAGGGCGCAAGCAACGAGACGGCAGCTTTCGCGGCCACGCTGCCCAAGCTGGGGGCTGTGGTGGCGCTCGTCAGGCTGGCGACCCTTCTCAAGCCGGGCCTGGAGATCACGACCCTGCTGGCCCTGCTGGCCGCCGTTTCCATGATCTACGGCAACCTGGCGGGACTTGTTCAAAAGGACGTGAAGCGCCTGCTCGGGTACTCGAGCGTGTCCCACGCGGGCTACGTCATCCTGGGCTTTGTTTCCGGCACGCCCAAGGGTCTGGCCGCAGCGGCTTTCTACAGCCTGGTCTACGTACTCATGAACCTGACGGCCTTCTGGGTCGTGAGCAGCGTGTCCGTGGACGGCAGAAACGTGGCCCTGGAAGACCTGCGGGGCCTTCACAAGCGGTCTCCGGCCCTGGCTTTCACCCTGGCCGTGGCTGCCTTTTCCTTGGTGGGCCTGCCGCCCACGGCCGGGTTCATCGGCAAGCTGTTCCTGCTCACCTCGGCGTGGGGGCACGGCTACGACTGGCTCGTGGTCTGGGGATGCGTGAACACGGCAATCGCGATTTTCTACTACCTGAACCTTGTGCGCTACGCCTACACGAGCGACGCTGCTCCGTCCGGCCTGCCCGAACTGCCGGCCGCGTTCCGGCCTGGGAGCCTGGCCTGGGCCGGCGTTCTTTCCGCTGCCATCCTCCTGCTCGGCATTTATCCCAACCCCGTCTTTCAGTGGACCCTGGCCGCCGGCAGCAGGCTGCTGCAGTAGGCTTCTCCCCGCCAGAGCCGAGACGCAGGGAGAACCGTGCCTTCTCGGGATCGACGGACTGTCTGAGCGGGCCCGCTGGGCAGCGCTCTGCCCAAAGCTTGCAGTCCGGGCACGCCTTGCGGTCGGAAAGGTGCTTCTCGTGTCTTGAAAAGAGACGGCCTGGACTCGAGGTACGATAAAATGGTAGTATGAAAGCATGAAGATCTCTCAGACAAAACTAAAGAGCTTGTGCAAGAAAAAAGGGCTTACCCTCAACCGGCTGCTCCAGGAAGCCGGGGTCAGCAAGAACGCATACTATGCGCTCGCCCGAAAGGGGTCCTTGCTGCCCGAGTCTTTGCGAGCCATCTCGGACCGACTCGGTGTCAGGGCTTCTGCTTTGCTGGAAGAATCCGATTCCGAACCGGAAAAAGCGAGAGGGCTGATCGAAGAGGCCCAGCGAGTCACGCGCATGCACAGGGACGTCGACGGGGACAACGTAAGGCACTGTCTGCTCCTGCTTGAAGAGAGGCCGATCGAACGTCTCAGGAGGGCCCTTGTCCGTGGCCGATCCCGGAATAGCCAAGGCCCTCAAGAAAGTCGGCGGAGTCTACGTGCCGCCGGTGGGATCCCATCCTCCGGTATTCGCCGGAGAGGCCGTCAAACTGTTTGATATCGTGACCCACATGCACGGGCTTGGGGATTTCGACAGGGAAGCCAGGCATTGTGTGCGGTTGCCGGTGGGGAGAGTCCGGCTTCCGGTTCTGCCCCTGGAGAGAATCATCATCGCGAGCAAGCAGGCAACCGGCAGGGAAAAGGACAGGCTCGTCCTGCCCGTGCTGTCCGACGCTCTGGTCGCTGTGCGCGCACGGCGCCGCCAGGCCGGGGGGCGAGGACGCGGTCGCGGCCCGGCCGGTGAAACGGACAGACGAAGGAGAGGCCTTTCCGTGCACCGGGGCCGGATGCGGGCAAAGACGAATCCGCAGCAGGCGAGAATGCGTGGTTCGTTGTGAGCGGGCCCGGGGAGGAACCGGCCGATTCCGGTTCGCCCTCCGGGCCCATCTGCGCTCTGTCCGTTTGCGGGAACGGCTCTCAGTAGACCGATACGTTCCGCACCCCCCACCAGAAGAGCTTCGGGGGGTTGCGGGTGTTGTCGAACGTGACGACGTTCGGGCCCGAATCCTCCACCCACGCGTCGGGCAGGGTCACGGTGACCGGCCCGCTCCACTTCTGGTTGGCCGTGACAGGCGCGTACCCGACGAACCGGCCGTTCAACACAATGGCCACTTCGTCGGGGTAGTCGACGTCATAGCACTCGTACCGTAATGTTGCGTCGCCCGGCCTGCCTTCGAAGCTGAACCGAATCCGGTCCGTGTACTCCTGGTTTCCGTTCTTGATGTAGCCGTACTGGGGAGCGGAAGGCAGAGGAATTGTTTGCGGAGGAGGCCAGAAGGATAGATTCTTCACTCCCCAGGCGTAACTGCTGGGCGGGTTGCGCGTGGCGTCGAAGCAGAGGAGATTCACGCCCGCATCCTTGACCAGGGCGTCCGGTAGGTCGAGCACTCTCTCAGGGCTCCACTTGCCGTCAGCGGTCACCTCGACAAACGACACCACCTGGCCGTTGAGCAGGATCTGCACTTCGTCCGGCCAGTCGATGTCGTAAACTTCATACGACAGTCGAACGTTTCCGCTCCGGCCCTCGAACTGGTACAGCACCCGGTCCGGGTGGGCTTGGTCCCCGTTCTTGATCTTGCCGTAAGCCTCCGCAGAAGGAAGCGGAATGCCCAGGCAGACGTTTCGCATGCCCCAGCGAACACCGGCGGCCGGGTTCAACCGATTGCGGACGGTAAGGGTTTTTGCGACATCGTCGTTCACGCAGGCATCCGGAAGCACGACAACCTGGCGGGTTCCCCATGCCTGCTCTCCGGTGGCCTGGGCAAAACCCATGGAGCAGCCGTTTACGAGGATTTCCACCTCGTCGGCCAGAGCGGCATTGTAGGCCTCGAACACCACGTCCACGTCACCGGCCATGGGTTGAAAGCTGTAGCGCAGCTCTGCCCCGGTCGTGAAGACTTCCCCCTTGCCCTCCTCGATGGGAAGAGTCACCGGAGTGTTGTCGGCCGGGTCCAGAGGGTTCTGGCCCCGGTCGATCTCGGCCTTGTCCGAGGCGCCGTCGCCGTCGGTGTCTGCCTTCCCTGGGTCGGTCCCGGCTTCGTACTCCTGGGCATTCGTGAGTCCGTCGCCGTCCAGGTCGGCCGGCGCATCGTCCGGGGCATACGGATTCAGTCCGTTGGCGGTCTCCCATGCGTCGGGCATGCCGTCTCCGTCGGTATCGTCGGGCGATCCGGCCAGGTACACCACGATCTCGTCCGAAGGATCGGACAAGGGCCCGACAGACCCGTCCGGCGCCTCGGCCTCCACCTGGAGCACGTATCGCTTTCGGTCCTCGGTCTGAAGCTCGAGCGTGTTTGTACGGACCTCTGTGGACGGAGCGAAGGGCTGGCCGTCCACGGACACGTACGTGTTGTAGTGGTCCACGGTGCCCGGAGCCGGCTCCCAGTGGAGCGTGACGCGCTCTTGATGCACATAGACTGCGGAAGAAGCCGACAAGGGCACCAAGACAACGACGCAGGCGAACAAGAGGACAGACAGGGGAAGGGCAATGCGGTACGGCCTCATGGGTGCTCGCTCCTGGATGGATGCCGTAGCAGATCGGGTCTTCAATCTGAACGGGCCTCTGTGCAACCGCTGTGCCCGGTACGCGGGCGCAGGCGGGTTTCCGAAGGCAACGGCCCATGCCCATTGGTTTTTCCGTGACTTCAGGGGACGTTTCGGCTGCAGGCGGGCCTGCGTCCCACGGGCCGCTCACGGCGGTCCTTCACGCTCAAGTCTGTCCGGCGGTTTCAGGATTGTACCCGCCGCGGCAAGCGCTCCGGACGCAGCCCCCGGGTTCTGTCCTCTCCAAGGGCGGCTCTTGATCCGGAGGTTTCCCTGGTGGATGATGCGCGAAGGCGCGGGGCGCGGTTGCATCAGCCAAAGGAGCCGCTTGCGTGCACGTGGCCATCGACATTCAGTCCGTGGCGGGCCTGCGGTCCGGGGTGGGCCAGTTCACGTATCATCTCGCCAGGACCCTGCCCGCCCTGGACCCGCAGAACCGCTACACCCTGTTCCTGTTCGACTTCCGCAGGCGGCTCCGGGACCCGGCCCTGGAGGCGGGTCCGGCCCGGCTCCTGAAGATCCGCGTCCCCGGGCTCCTGGTGCGCACGTGCTGGGATCTTTTCCGGACGCCCCCTGTGGACGCGATCGTGGGCGAGGCGGATCTGTTCCATTTCCCCAACTATGTGAGCGGGCCCGTCGCACGGGGCAAGGTCGTGACAAGCGTCTACGACGTCTCCTTTCTGCGCTATCCGCAGTGCGCGAGCGCCCAGACGCTGCGCTGGCTCAACAGGAATCTGGAGCGCACCTTGAAGCGGGCGGACGGGATCGTGACGATCTCGGAGTTCTCGAAGACGGAGATCGTCGAGGTTCTGGGCGTGCCGGCCCGGAAGGTGATCGTGGTGTACCCGGGCGTTTCCGAGGCTTTTCGGCGTCCGGCGCCGGAGGCGGAGATCGCTCGGGTTCGCAGGCGCTACGGCCTGCCGGACAGCTACCTGCTCGCGGTCGGCACGCTGGAGCCCCGAAAGAACCTTGCCACGCTTGTAAGAGCTTTCTCGATCGAGAGGGCCTTTTTCCGAAGCCGCCGGTGCGGACTGGTGCTGGCAGGGGCCAGAGGATGGAAGACGGGTCCTCTGTTCGACGAGATCGGCCGCCTGAACCTTCGAGGGGATGTCGTTGCGACGGGCTATGTGGACGACAGGGATCTGCCGGCCCTGTACCAGGGAGCGGAGATGCTCGTGTTCCCGTCCCTGTACGAAGGGTTCGGCATGCCCCTCCTGGAGGCCATGGCAAGCGGCCTTCCGGTCGTTGCCTCGGACACGAGCTCCCACCGGGAGGTTCTGGGAGAAGCGGCCGTGTTCGTGAGTCCCCGCGACCCGGAGTCCCTTGCGCGGGCCGTAAAGGAGCTCCTTTTGGACCAGGCCCAAAGAAGGGCCCTGGCCGCCTCCGGGATCTCCCGATCCGCCCTCTTCACCTGGGAGACCTGCGCGAGGTCCATGAAGGAGGCGTACGACAGCTTCGCCTCGGGCTCTGGTGCGCTTTCAACTTGACAGCGGGGTCTGGCCGGTACTACGTTCGGTCGATCCGGTGCCGAGGCCTGTTTCGTGAGAGCTCGTCCGGTGTTGCGTCCTTTGCTTTTCAGGCGTGAGCGAGAGGAGAGCGGGCATGAAATGGCAAGCGGAGAACGCGAGCGGGAACTCGTCTTCTGTGAACCTCCGGACCAGGAAGCCTCTTGAGAAAAGCCCAACTTTCATCCAAGGGCTGGACGAGATCTTGAGCGGTGGCGTACCGGCGCGCAGGACCACGCTCGTCATAGGCGCTCCGGGAAGCGGCAAGACGGTTCTGGGCATCGAGTACCTTTGCAGGGGCGCTCTGAACGGCGAGCCCGGGATCCACCTCGGCTTTGAGGAGCCCGCGGCAAACCTGAGAAAGAACGCAGCAACCCTGGGGTGGGACCTTCCTGCCTTCGAAAGGGAAAAGAGGCTTTTCCTGATCGAAGGACGGATCGAACCGGATGTTGTGGTGAGCGGCCGGTTTACTCTCAAGCCCTTGCTCTCCATCATTTCCGGCAAGGCGGCGGAAATGGGCGCCCGGAGGCTTGTTCTGGACGCCCTGGACGTGCTGCTCACGTTGTTTGAGGATCCGAGGCCGGTTCGCGCGGAGTTGCAGCAGCTGAACCAGTGGCTCGCTGACTGTGGAATGACAATCCTCATGACGCTCAAACCCAGGGAGGAATCCGGGGGAAACCTGTTTTACGAGTTCTTCCAATCCATGGCCGATTGCGTGATCGCCTTGGACACGCGGGTGGCCAACCAGGTCTCGACCCGCCGTCTGCGGGTCGTAAAATACCGGGGATCCGGCTTCGGCTCGAACGAATATCCTTACGTGATCACCGACGAGGGTATTCGCCTGATCCCCTTGACTCGGTTTGATCTTCGCCACCGGCCGTTCCAGGGAAAGATTTCCTCCGGGGTGCCCCGCCTGGACGTGATGCTCGGCGGTGGCTACCACCGGTCCTCGTGCGTTCTCCTGGCAGGCGAGCCCGGCACGGGCAAGACGATTCTGGCGTCGACCTTTGCCCGGCACGCTTGCGGCCTGGGGGAAAAGGTGCTCTACCTGAGTTTCGAGGAGTCGCCTGAGGCGCTTGTTCGCAACATCGCGAGCGCGGGCGTCCGGATGGAGCCTTACCTCAAGAAGGGTTTGCTTCACCTCGTCGGAAGAATGCCTGAGGCCGCGGGCGCAGAGGACCTTCTGGTGCGCCTGATCGCGCAAGTGGAAGAGACCGAGCCTCGGCACGTGATCGTGGATGCGATTTCGGCTTGCGAGCGCATGGGCGGCAAGCAGGTGGCTTTCGAGTTTCTGACGAGGTTTCTAAACCATCTGAAGGGGAGAGGCGTCACCGTCCTTCTCACCAATCAGACCTCGGGCACGAAGTCCCACCTGGAAATCTCTGGGAACGGGATTTCTTCCATGGTGGACACCCTGGTGGCGCTCTCTTACGTTCACGGCGAGGGCGAGACGAACCGGACGATCCAGATTCTCAAGTCCAGGGGCGGGGCCCATGCGAACCAGGTTCGCGAATTCGTGATCCGGGACGACGGCGTTCAGATTCTGGACGCATATCTGGGCCCGGGAGGCGTGCTCACCGGCACGGCCCGCGTGCTCCAGGAGTCGCGGGACGCCCAGGAGGGACGCCGCAGAGACGCCGAAATCCGGGCGAAGGCCGCCAGGATCGCCCAACTGAAGGCCTCCTTGGATGCCGAGACCGCCAGGCTCAGGAGCGAGATTCAGGCGGCGGAACTCGACCTCGCCGAGATGGAGCGCGAAAGACAAAGGTGGGAGGTTCAGCGCTCCCATCTGGCCCGCCTTCGGGAAGGGGAGATGGACGCCCGAAGGGGGCGGCGTTCGAAGCAGGCCAGAACCCGGAGGGGCCAAAGAACGGACACGTGAAGGGCGCAAAGATGGAGTCGAGGAATTCCGGGAGCAGCAGCTCCGGGAAACGGTACCGATTCAAGCTTTTCATCGCCGGCGGGGAACCCAATTCCCTGCAGGCCTGGCAGACCCTCAAAGCCCTCTGTGAGAAGCACTTGAAGGGGCAGTACGCCCTCGACGTGGTGGACGTGCTCCAGAACTTCGAAACCGCTCTGGAACATGGAATCCTTGTGGCTCCGACCGTTGTCCGAGAGTGTCCTGCGCCGAGAGGCGTGATGGTCGGATCTTTGCAGGATCTCGACAAGGTGCGCGAATTTCTCGGCGTCGCAGAAGCGGAGAGCGGAGGATGACCCGAACGAAACCCACTTACGAGGAGTTGGAGGCGCGCTTGGCCCGGGCCGAGGAGGCCCTCAACGCACTGAAGCGCGGGGAGGTCGATGCGCTGATCGGGGAGACCCATCCCTGGGTGGTGAGAGCACGTCAGGTCGAAGAGGCCCTTGAGGATACACGCAAGACGCTTGAGGCCGTCGTCGAAACTGTGCCTGCTCTGCTGGTCATGACCGATCCCAAGGGAAACATCGTGATGTTCAACCGGGCCTGCGAGCAGCTGACCGGCTACGACCGGCGCGAGGTAATCGGAAAGAATCTTTTCTCCCTTTTTCTCAGGCCCGAGTGGGTGCCGGCGGTCCAAGCCCGATTCGCCGATCCCTTTGACCCGGCCTTGCGGGAACCTCATGAGAATCCGTGGGTCACGAAGTCCGGCAGGGAACGGATGATCGAGTGGCGCTGCTCCGTGCTTCCGGCCCCCGCCGGTTCCGGGTACTTTGTTTTGGGAGCCGGCCTGGACGTGACGGAACGAAAGAAGGCCGAGGAGGACCGAGCAAAGCTCGAGGCAAGGTTGCGCCAGGCCCAGAAAATGGAAGCGATCGGCAGGCTCGCTGGAGGGGTGGCGCACGATTTCAACAACATGTTGAGCGTGATCTGCGGTTACGGGGAAATGGCCCGGTCCAAACTGAATCCCCACGACCCGGTCTTTCGGGACCTCGAGCAGATTCTGCGCGCCGCGGACCGGTCCGCCGATCTTACTCGACAGCTCCTCGCCTTTGCCCGCAGGCAGGCAATCGAGCCCAGGGTCCTGGATCTCAACAGGCTCGTTGAAGAAAGCCAGAAGATGCTTCGTCGCCTTGTGGGCGAGGAGATCGACTTCGGGTTCCTTCCGGGCGACGGCCTGTGGCCGGTGCGGATCGACCCGGCCCAGATGGATCAAATTCTGGCCAATCTCGCCGCGAACGCCAGGGATGCGATCCGGGGCCCTGGAGCCATCCTGATAGCAACCCAGAATGTCCGTCTGGCCGGGGAAGCTTCCCGCATTCATCCCGAGATGCAGCCTGGGGAGTATGTCCGGATCGTCTTCCGCGACACGGGCTCTGGGATGGACCCGGAAACGGCCGAGAGGATTTTTGAGCCCTTTTTTTCAACGAAGGAGACGGGCACGGGACTTGGCCTGGCCACTGTATACGGGATCGTGCGGCAGAACAACGGGTTTATCACGGTTCAGAGCGCGCCCGGGGCGGGCGCCGTTTTCGAGATCTACTTTCCCCGGCATTGCGGACTCCCGGAGCCCGTGGCCCCGAGACGGGCAGGAGCGGTTGCGCTTCCGGGCGGCAAGACGGTCCTTGTCGTGGAGGACGAGGAACAGATTCTTCGTCTCTGCAAGGCCTTTCTGGAGGGGCAGGGCTACACGGTCCTGGCCGCCGACCGGCCGGGCGAGGCAGTCCTTTTGTGCGAGAGGCATTCGGGAGAGATCGATCTTCTGGTGGCGGACGTGGTGCTGCCCACGATGAGCGGGGTCGAACTCTGGGAGAGGATCGAGAAGGTCAAGCCGGGAATCAGGACACTTTACATGTCCGGCTATCCGGCCGAGATCCTCGCTCCGAAAGGGGTCATCCCCGAAGGAACGCACTTTATTCGAAAGCCCTTTGCCCTGGCCGAGTTTGCGGCCAAGATCCGGGAAGTGCTGGGAAATGCCTGAAGGGAGGACGCGGTGGAGCCCCCGGCGGGGAGGGACCGCCGGCAAGGGGAGCGGCCGATGAAACTCCGCCGCATCCACAGGGTCCAGCGACTGCCCGTGAGCGTGGAGACGGCCTGGGCCTTTTTTTCGGCCCCCCGCAACCTGCAGAGGATCACCCCGCCTTCCCTGGATTTGAGACTGCGGAGCGGTTTCGAGACAGGAGCCATGTACCCGGGCATGATCCTCGTTTTTCGGGTCCGGCCGTTTCTGGGGGTCCCGGTCACTTGGGTGACCGAGATCACCCACGTGGACGAACCGCGGCTGTTCGTGGATGAGCAAAGGTTCGGCCCTTACCGGTTCTGGCATCACAAGCATCTGTTCCGGCCCGCTCCCGGCGGCGTGGAGATGGAGGACCTGGTGGACTACGCCCTCCCACCCGTGCCTTTTTCCGGGGTTGCGAACAGGTTCCTGGTCGTGCCGAGGCTTGCCGAGATCTTCGATTTCCGCAGGCGCGTGCTGGAGGAGCTTTTCGGAAGCCCCGGCGGCCCGGACTCTGGCTGATGGGAC
>FWPU01007249.1_pt1 | contig 20717 bp, 22 predicted proteins | sample 2228361 | NCBI WGS metagenome assembly FWPU01 (sample SAMEA103939777, study PRJEB20133) | metagenome
CCCGACGCCAGCGCGCTCGGCGCGGCCGGCGCGCTCGCCGCCCTCGCCTGCTGCCGCTGGCTCCTCGGCCTCGATCCCGCGCCGACGCCGCGTGCGTTTCGCATCGCGCCGCCCGATCTCGTCTGGCTGCCGCACGAGCCGGCGCGCGCCGCGCGCTGCCCGCGTGGTTGCCCGTGAGCCGACCGGGCGGTATGAAGCTTCGATCTCACGAGCCCGCCAGCGTCGCCGCGCTCGAACGAGCGACGCGCGTGTCGAGGCGGCGCCGCACCCACCATCCCAGAGGACTGCATCGATGCCTGACCTGATCGCGCCCCATGGCGGGCTGACCGAGCCCGTCTCCTGCATGGTTCCGCCGGAGCGCGAGGCTGCGTTCCGCGCCGAGGCGGAGAAGCTCCGCCGGGTCCCGGTCTCGGACGCCGACCTCTCGACCGTCTACCGCTTCGGCGACGGCGTGCTGAGCCCGCTCACCGGGCCGATGGGCGAGGCCGAGTACCACCGCGTCCTCGACGAGGCGGTCATCGAGCGCGACGGCAAGCTCTATGCGTGGACGATCCCGCTCTCGTTCCCGGTCACCAAGGACCTCGCCTCGCAGCTCCGCGCCGGCGAGAAGGTCGCGCTGGTCAACTCGCGCGGCGAGATCGTGGCGGCGCTCGAGATCAGCGACGTCTTCCCCTGGGACAAGCCCAAGTACCTGCGCTCGGTGTACGGGACCGAGCGCACCGACCACCCGGGCGCCGACATGGTGCTCAAGAACGACGCCGCGGCGACGCACCTGATCGGCGGGCGGATCGAGGTCCTGCCGCAACCCAAGCACCCGGTGCTCGGCAAGTACGTCCTGCCGCCGCGCGAGGTGCGCAAGCTGATCGCCGCCAAGGGCTGGGAGCGGGTCGTCGCCTTCCAAACGCGCAACCCGCTGCACCGGGCGCACGAGTACGCGCTGGTCTATGGCCTCGAGACGCTGATCCGCGCCGGGTACAACGCGGGCGCGTGCCTGAACCCGCTCATCGGCGAGACCAAGGGCGACGACGTCCGGGCGGACGTCCGCATGGCGACCTACGAGGCGCTGATCACGCAGCGCGGGCTCGGCGACGGCGACAGCGACCCGGCGCTCTGGGGTCCGCGCGGCGAGTCGGTCCCGGACCGCGTCATCCTCCTCGGCCTCGACATCAAGATGTTCTACGGTGGGCCGAAGGAAGCGGTGATGCACGCGATCTACAGGCAAAATTTCGGCTTCACCGACATCATCATCGGCCGCAAGCACGCCGACGCGCCGTACCACGACGGGACCGCGATCTGGGGCGACTTCGACGCGCAGGAGATCTTCAGCAAGCTGAAGGGCGACCTGAAGATCAAGCCGCTGAAGGTGGGCTTCGCCGCCTACTACGAGTCGATCGGCCGCGTCGACCTGACCGAGAACCACCCCGACGAGAAGCCGGTGTCGATCTCCGGGAAGGACGTGCGCCGCTGCCTGCTCGAGGGCAAGCCGGTCGACCCGCGCATCATGCGCGAGAGCACGGCGCGCATCCTCGCCGCGGCGATGCGGCAGAACGCGCCCGCGTCGTAGCGCGGCCGTTCAGCCGATCTCGAGCGACACGCCGAAGAAACGCGTCAGCAGCAGCGCGAGCGCGAGCAGCGCCGCGACCATGCTGAGGAGCGAGGTCGCCGCGACGCCGGCGAGGACGAAGCTCAGGAGGAGTCCGGCGAGTCCGACGAACGGCGCGAGCACCTCCGGCTGGTTGAACGGCGCGATCGGGTACGAGACGCGGATCAGGCGCTCGAAGGAGTCGCGCGTGAAGACTCCCTCGGGCGCGATGTTCTCGCCGAGCGCGCGCCAGGCGTCGCTCAGCCCGTCGACCACTGCCTTCCACGAAAGCTCGGAAAGCATCACTCGGCTCCCTCTGCGGCCTCCCCGTGCACCGCGAGCGGCGAGGGGCTCGCGTCGCCCGGGCGGCGCGCTCCGATCCAGATGATCAGCACCCCGTTCTCGTAGCGCGGGCCACCGACCATGATGAGCCCTCGGTCGCCCAGCGTGAGATCCGTGTTCATCAGCACGTGGCTCTGCTTGAGCAGCGCGACGTTGAGCGCGACGCGTCCGCCGTCGGCGGTCTTCGGCATGACGCGCAGCTTGCGGCCGCCGGGGATCTCGAAGCTCGCCGGCTTGCCGCAGCGGACGTCGCTCACCTCCTGCTTGACGAGCTGGTACGAGGAGTAGTGGAACAGCCGCTGGAGCTGGTTCTGCATGCTCGCGAGCTGCGCGTCGACGTGGGTGCCCGAGTTGGTCGCGAGCACGGTGCCGATCTCGAGCACGACCCGATCCTGTGCGAAGGAGGCGGCACCGCTTGCGAGAACCGCGATCACCGTCGCCGGCACGACGCGTAGCGCGCGGAGCCGGCGCCGGGTGGAGCGCGGCCGACGTGGTGCCGGCAGCGCCCTGGCAACGTTGCATGGTGCGACGGGCACGAGGGAGCTCCGGGCGAGGCGCATCAGCGTCGATCCGACGCCACCAGCTCCTCGTCTTCGATCCAGATCACGGTGGTGTCCGTCGCAGGCTCGCTCCACATGGCGACCGAGCTGCGCGGGAAGTTGACCGACTCGACCTGCACCTGCTTGGTCACGGGTGCCCGGCTCGCGTCGTGCGCGGCGACGCGCGCACTCGCGACCGCTGCCGCGGGCGACGCAGCGGGCACGCTCGCGACGCGCGCCCCGCCGTCCGCGACCTGCTGCCCGGTCTCCCCGCCGAGCAGCACGAGCGCGAGCAGCACCGACGCGGCGAGCGCCGTTCCACCCGTGAGCGACCAGCCCCAGACGCGGCTGCCCCGCGGCCGGCGCGAGCCCAGGCCGACGAGGTCGTCTCCGTCGTCGAGGTCCCGCGGGTCGTCCGCGCCACGCGACGAGGCGCCGAGCAGCGCACCCGTCGAACGCGACGACGCGGCTGCGGCACGCAGCTCGCGCCAGCTGAACGACCGCCGCCGACGGCCGCGGTCGACCGTCGGCTCCACCGCGGCCCAGATCCGTCCGAGATCGACGTCGGCGATCTCGGACTCGATCGTCTGCACGAGCAACTGCTGGAGCTGCTCCCGATCGTTCAGCTCCGCCTCGCAGCGCTTGCAGCGGGTGATGTGCATGGCCGCATCACGCATCGAGCGGCCGTCGAGCTCCCCGTCGAAGAAGGCGTCGATCAGGCGTTCGGCCTCACGGCAATTCACATGAACTCCTTGAGGCGGGCCTGCAGCTTCTTGCGCGCATAGTGCAGCCGGCTCATGACCGTGCCCTTCGAGCACTGCATGACCCGGCTGATCTCCTCGTACGACAAGCCTTCCAACTCTCGCAGTAATATCACGGCTTTGTGATCCGGGGTCAACTCGTCGATGGCCTCGCGCACGCGCTCGCGGAGCTCCGCGTCCTTGGCTGCCGCGAATGGATCGCGGCGCGGGTGCTCGTCGCCGATGCGACCGAGGAGGTCCTCGGGCACCGAGTCGTTGCCGCTGTTGCGCGTCGACTCGGTGACCGGGCGGCGCCACTCGCGACGCTGGTAATCGATCGCCAGGTTGACGGCGATCCGGTAAATCCACGTGTAGAAGCTAGCATCGCCTTTGAACCGGCCGATCGAGCGGAAGGCCTTGATGAAGGTTTCCTGGGTGACCTCGAGCGCTGCCTCGCGATCGTGGAGCATACCCATCACGACCGCCAGCACGCGGCGCTGGTAGCGCTCGACGAGCTCGCGAAACGCCTCCTTGTCGCCGCTCCCGGCAAGCCGGACGAGATCCCACTCTGTACGCTCCACCGACACTAGACGGACCTACCGGTCGGGAAATTCATTGCAGCGCGGCCCAGTTCGGGCCCCGCTTGAGCTCGACGACCAGCGGCACCGCAAGCTCCACGACGGACTCCATGCAGCGCCGCACGAGCGCTCCGGCGTCGTCGATCTCCGCCTCGGGCACCTCGAAGAGCAGCTCGTCGTGCACCTGGAGCAGCATCCGGGCGCCGCTCCCCGTCGCCTCGATCTCCCGCTCGACGGCGAGCATGGCGAGCTTGATCACGTCGGCCGCCGTCCCCTGGATCGGGCTGTTCCACGCCATGCGCTCGGCCGCCTGGCGGACATTCGGCTCGCGCGAGTTCAGGTCCGGCAGGTAGCGGCGGCGGCCGATGAGCGTCGCGACGAAGCCGTCCCGCCGCCCGTCCGCCACGACGCGCTCCGCGTACTCGCGCACCGAAGCGTAACGGGCAAAATACCGCCGGATGTAGTCGTCCGCCTGGGCGACGGTGATGCCGAGCTCGCGCGACAGGCGCTGCGGCCCCATGCCGTAGATGATGCCGAAGTTGATCACCTTCGCCTGCCGGCGCATCTCCGGCGTCACCGCCTCGGGCTCGACGCCGAAGACCTCGGCCGCGGTCCGCCGGTGGATGTCCTCGCCGCGACGAAACGCCTCGACGAGCACCGGGTCGCGAGTCAGGTGTGCGAGCACGCGCAGCTCGATCTGCGAGTAGTCGGCGGAGAGCAGCAGCATGCCCGGCCCCGCGACGAAGGCGGCACGGATGCGCCTCCCCTCGGGCGTGCGCACGGGGATGTTCTGCAGGTTGGGCTCGCTCGACGAGAGGCGGCCGGTCGCGGCGACGGTCTGGTTGAACGACGTGCGAAGCCGTCCGGTGCGCGGGTCGATGAGCGGCGCGAGCCCGCTTACGTAGGTCGAGATCAGCTTGCTCAGCGCGCGGTGCTCGACGATCTTCGCCGCGATCGGCGTGCTCTCCGCGAGCTTGTTGAGCACGTCGGCGTCGACCGAGAGCCCGGTCTTGCCGCGTCGCACGCCCTTGGTCGGGAGCTTGAGGCGGTTGAACAGCACGTCGCGGAGCTGCGACGGCGAGCCCAGGTTGAACGGCCCGCCGGCGAGCTCGAAGATCTCCGCCTCGAGCGCCTCGGCCTTGGCGCGGAAGTCGCGTCCCGCCGCCGCCAGCGCCTCGCGGTCGACCGCGATGCCACGTGCCTCCATCACCGCGAGGACCCGCGCGAGCGGCAGCTCGAGCTCGCGGTAGAGCCGCGCGAGCCCGCTCGCCTCGAGCTCGGCGAGCAGCATGGGCCCGATCTCGAGGAGCGCCGTGGCGACCTGCGTGCTCCGCGCCGCGGGCTCGCCCTCCCCCGGCTTGGGCAGCGTGCGCTGCAGGCGCTCGTTGGCCAGCGCGTCGATCGAGTGGCCGCGCCGCGAGGGGTCGAGGACGTACGAGGCGAGCTGCACGTCGCAGACGTCGGCCTCCTGCACGGCTCCGTCGATGCCCTGGTCGAGGCCGAGCTCGTGCAGCAGCGCCTTCACGTCTTCGACGATCAGCGTGCATCCCGTCTTGCGGCGGGCCAGCAGGTCCGTGACCCCGGGCGGGATGGCGTCGGTCGTCAGCACGCGGTCGTCGTCGGCGAAGGCGAGCGCGACGGCGCGCTGCTGCGCGCCCAGCGGCAGCTCGCCCTCGGCCGCGGGCGGCGCGCCCGCGGCGACGGCGAGCGCAACGTAGCCCGGCTGCCCGAGCACCCGCTCGACCTCGCCCGGGTCCGCCGCCACCACGCGCCGCGGCGCGCGCTCGGGCTCCGCGTCGCCGAGGAACTCGCGCAGCAGGTTCGTGAACTCGAGCTCGATCGCGAGCCGCCGCACCTCGCCCGTGTCGGGAGCCTCGCGGCGCAGCGACTCGAGGTCGAGCTCGATCGGCAGGTCGGTGCGGATCGTCGCGAGGAAACGGCTCTGCCGCGCCGCCTCCTCACCGGCCTCGAGGATGGCGCGCACGCGCTTCGCGCCCCGCAGCCCCATCTCCTCCACCTCGGGCAGGCGCCGGTACAGCTCGTCGAGCGAGCCGAAGTGCGCGATCAGACGGCTCGCCGTCTTCTCCCCGATGCCCTTCACGCCCGGGATGTTGTCGATCGTGTCGCCCATGAGCGCCATCACGTCGACCACCTGGTGCGGCTCGACGCCGAAGCGCTCGCGCACCTCCGCGCAGCCGAAGGTGCGGTCGTGCATGGTATCGACGAGCGTCACGCGCGGCCCGACGAGCTGCATCATGTCCTTGTCGCTCGTGACGATGCGTACCTCGTGGCCGAGCGCCACCGCGTGCCGAACGAGCGTCCCGATCACGTCGTCGGCCTCCACGCCGGGCACCTCGATCAGCCGGATGCCGAGCGCGCGGACCAGGCGCTGGATGTACGGGATCTGCGGCGCGAGCTCGTCCGGCATGCCGGGGCGCGTCGCCTTGTAGTCGGCGAAGGCCTCGCTGCGGAACGTCTTGCCCGGCGCGTCGAAGACCACCGCGATGTAGCGCACGTCCGACTCGCGCAGCAGCTTCGCGAGCATGCTCGTGAAGCCGTACGCCGCGCCGGTGGGGAGCCCGCGCCGCGTCGCGAGCGTGGGAAGCGCGTGGAAGGCGCGGAACACGATGCCGCTGCCGTCCACCAGCCAGATGCACTCCGGCTCACGGGCCGACATTTGTGTCACGTAGCAAACGGGCCCGCTCGATGTCACGTGCGCGCTCGCCGCCGGCCGGCGACTCTGTAGTTGTCCGAAGTCGTCCGAGCATCGCGCGGTCGCGGCGCCGCGCGGCGCGCGCGCGCCGACCGACTCCTTGACATCCCATAGATCGGTCACTAGATGAGGCCGAATTTCGCGTCCTGGGGATCGTCCACAAGGGGAGACATGATCGAGGTTCGCGAGCTCACGAAGCGCTACGGGGACCGGGAGGTCGTGAAAGGCATCTCGTTCTCCGCCGAGAAGGGCCAGGTCCTCGGGTTTCTCGGGCCGAACGGAGCCGGCAAGACCACGACCATGCGGATGCTGACGGGGTACCTCCCCCCGTCCAGCGGGAAGGCACGCGTCGCCGGGTACGACGTCTTCACCCAGTCGGCCGAGGTCCGGCGGCGCATCGGCTACCTCCCCGAGAACCCGCCCCTCTATCCGGACATGACGGTGCGCTCGTACCTCGCGTTCGTCGCGCGCCTCAAGGGCGTGCCGCGGTCCCGCGTGCGCGGCGCGTGCGACGAGGCGATCGAGCGCACGGGCCTCACCGACGTCGCGGGCCGGCTGCTCGGCCACCTCTCGAAGGGCTACAAGCAGCGCGTCGGTCTCGCCCAGGCTCTGATCCACGAGCCCGAGGTGATGGTGCTCGACGAGCCCACGATCGGTCTCGACCCGCGGCAGATCATCGAGATCCGGCAGCTCATCAAGAAGCTGTCCGGCAACCGTACGGTCATCCTCTCGACGCACATCCTGCCCGAGGTCGCGCAGGTCTGCGACAAGGTCGTGATCATCAACGACGGCCGCATCGCGTGCGAGGACACCATCGCCAACCTGACACGCGAGGCGACCCTCGAAGAGGTCTTCCTGCGTCACATCAGCGCCGACGCGGCGGCTGAGGAGCGCGCCGCGCACGCGCTGGCCGAAGCCGAAGCAAGGGTCTGAGCGTGCGCAACATCTTCACGATCGCCGGGCGCGAGCTGCGCTCGATCTTCGTCTCGCCGATCGCCTACGTCGTCCTGACCGGCTTCCTGCTGCTGGGCGGCTGGTTCTTCTTCAACCTCCTCGCCCGCTTCAACCTGCTGGTCAGCATGTACTCGAGCTTCCAGGGTGGAGCCGAGGCGATGCAGCGGCTGAACGTCAACGAGTGGGTGATCGCGCCGCTGCTCCACAACCTCTCGGTCGTGCTCGTGATCCTGGTGCCCATGATCACCATGCGGAGCTTCGCAGAGGAGAAGCGCGCCGGGACCTACGAGCTCCTCCTCACCTCGCCGGTCGCCACCTGGGAGATCGTGATCGGCAAGTTCCTGGCCGGAGCCTGCTTCATCACCCTGATGGTCGCGCTGACCGGGATCTACGGCGTGATCCTCGCGGTCTACGGCAACCCGGAGATCGGCATCATGATCTCGGGCTACCTCGGCCTGCTGCTGCTCGCCCTGACCTTCCTCGCGGTCGGGATCTTCGCCTCGTCTCTCACCGAGAACCAGATCATCGCCGCGGTCACCGGCCTCGTCATGCTGCTCCTGCTCTTCGTCATCGCCTGGCCGGCGGACACCGCGGGCGAGACGCTGGGGAAGATCCTGCGGTACATCTCGGTGACCGAGCACTTCGCCGAGATGATCAAGGGCGTCATCGACACGAAGACCCTCGTGTACTTCGCGACCATGATCGTCGGCTGGATGTTCTTGACGCAGCGCTCGGTCGAGTCGATCCGCTGGCGCTGATCTGACCAACCACCATGCGTCGTTCGCAATCGCTCCTCGGCATCATTGGGCTGATCCTGCTGTTCTTCGGCGGGGTCTCCCTCTTCTTCACGGGACGGCTCGAGGCCTACACCATCCTGCACCTCGTCGCCGGCACGCTGCTGGTCATCGCGTTCCTCGTCGCGAGCTTCAAAGACCTGGGCAAGCTTCTGAGCGCGCGCTCCACGCGCTACGGCACCAACATGATCCTCTACTCGGCGCTGTTCATCGCGCTCCTCGTCGGGATCAACTGGCTCGGGGTGCGCTACAACAAGCGCTACGACATGAGCGAGTCGGGCGTCTTCAGCCTCTCGCCCCAGGCGAAGAGCGTGCTCGACAGCCTCGAGCAGGACGTCGAGATGCAGGCCTTCCTCGAGGGCGGGCACGACCCGGAGATCGAGACGCTCTTCGACAGCTTCGAGTACGCGTCGCCGCGGGTGAAGACGAAGCTCATCGACCCCGACAAGCAGCCCGAGCTCGCCGAGCAGTACGGCGTGCGTGCCTACCGCACCGTGCGCGTCGCGTACGGCGAGCAGGCGACCACCGTGTCGCAGCCGAGCGAGGAGACGCTGACCAACGCGATCATCAAGGTCACCAAGCAGACCAAGCAGAAAGTCTGCTTCATCGAGGGTGAGGGCGAGCCCGACATCGACGACATGCAGAGCGCGCGCGGCTTCGCCGGAGCGCGTGACGCGCTGGTCAACGAGAACTACGAGGTGCAGAAGCTGCTCCTGGTCTCGGAGGGCAAGGTTCCCGACGACTGCAACATCGTCGTCCTCGCGGCGCCCGAGCGGCCGCTCCTCGAGCAGCAGATCGAAGCGCTCTCGGCCTTCCTGAAGAAGGGCGGCAAGGCGGTCTTCATGCTGCCGCCCCGCAAGGGCGACGAGCTCGCGCCGCTGCTCGCCGAGTTCGGCGTCACGCTCGGCCAGGACGCCGTCGTCGATCAGGTGCTCCGCCTCTTCCAGGGGCCGCAGCTCGGCTTGAACCCGATCGTCAACACCTACGGCGCCCACCCGATCACCAAGGACATGAAGGAGCGCACGGTGTTCCCGCTGACCCGCAGCGTGTCGCCCGCCGAGGGCACGAAGCCGGGGCTCACCGTCGTGTCGCTCGCCAAGACCAGCAGCTCGAGCTGGGCGGAGACCGACCTCACGACGCTCTTCGACCAGCAGACCGCGATCCTCGAGGAGGCCGACATCAAGGGCCCGGTGTCGATCGCCGTCGCCGTCACGGCCGACTTGAAGCAGCTCGGGATGGGTGAGGGCGAGGCGCGCCTCGTCGTCTTCGGCACGGCGGGCTTCGCCGACAACCGGAACATCAACATGCTCTTCAACCGCGACCTGTTCCTGAACTCGTTCGGCTGGCTCGCGAGCCAGGAAGAGCTCCTCTCGATCCGGCCCCGTACGGTGCGCGCCTCGCGCGTCCAGTTCAGCGAGGAGCAGGCGACCGCGATCTTCTACCTCTCGGTGCTGGTCATCCCCGAGCTGCTGCTGATCGCGGGCCTCGCCGTGTGGTGGAGGCGTTCGACGCTCTGATCACGCGACCCGAGGCGACATCATGCGCTTTCGGAACACGATCATCCTCGCGGTCCTGGTCGCGGCCTTCGGTGCCTACCTCTACTTCGTCGAGCGGCCCGCGATCGAGCAGGAGGCCGAGGAGAAGAAGCTCGTCATCCTCGACACCGACCAGGTGAGCAAGATCCAGCTCGACTCGCCCAAGGGGAAGATCGAGCTCACCAAGTCCGACGACACGTGGAAGGTGACGGCGCCGGTCACCGCCGACGCCGACAAGCTCACGGTCGACAACCTGCTCCGCGCGATCCGCGACGCCGAGCTCAAGCGCACGGTCGAGGAGAAGCCGGAGGACCTCGCGAAGTTCGGGCTCGCGGAGCCGGAGACCAAGGTCCTTCTCACGCTGAACGACGGCAAGACCGTCAAGCTCGAGTTCGGGAAGAAGACGCCGATCGGCTTCTCGGCCTACGTGCGGCGCAACGACGAGCCGGCGGTCCTGCTCACCACCGAGACGCTCCGCACCGGCATGCAGAAGGAGCTGTCCGACGTCCGCGACAAGACGATCCTCTCCTTCAACGACGCGGACGTGAAGGCGATCACCATCTCCGGGGTCGAGGCCGAGCCGACGGTCCTGCGCAAGGAAGGCAACTCGTGGTCCATCACCTCGCCGGTCGAGCGCAAGGCCGACGACGCGCAGGTCCGGAGCCTCCTCTCCTCTCTCCGCTCGCTCCGCGCGTCGGGCTTCGTCGACGACGCCGGCTCGCCACCGGGTGAGCAGTACGGGCTCACGCCGCCGCGCGTGACGGTCGAGCTCGTCCTCGGGCCGGACGAGACCAAGAAGACGCTCCTGGTCGGCGGCGCCACCCCCGAGCCCTCGGAGCGGCAGATCTACGTGAAGACCGACCCCGGAGAGACGGTGTACCGGGTGGGCTCGTACGTGTTCTCGACGGTCAGCAAGACCGCCGCGGACCTGCGCGACAAGACCGTCCTCGCCTTCGACAAGGACGCGGCGCGCAGCGTGGTCGTCGAGCGCGCCGACGGGGCTGGCTTCGTGCTCGAGAAGAAGGACGACAAGTGGACGGTCGCCGACGCGGGCGACGTGAAGGTGAAGGAGTTCATCGCAAGCCGCTTCGTCGACGACGTGCGCGAGCTGAAGGGCACGGACATCGCGAGCGAGACCGGCCCGGAGCCGTCGTTCGGCCTCGACCAGCCGCTCCTGAAGATCACCGTCCGCGGCGCCGATGGCGACCTCGGCGTGCTGCGCGTCTCGAGCGTCGGCGAGGGCGCCGACAAGAAGGTCTACGCGACCGCCGACGGAAGCGAGACCGTGTACCTGCTGCAGGACTACACGCTCCAGCGCGTGGACAAGCGTCGCGCCGACTTCCTCGACGCCCCGACGCCCACGCCCACCGCGAGCCCGACCACTGCGCCCAGCGCCACGGCGTCCGACGCAGCCGACACCGCGCCGAGCCCGTCGCCCGCGAGCTGAGGCCGGGGCCACCCGTCCGCGGCGCGCGCCGGAGGGCGACCGCTACAGCCGCGCGAGCTCCTCGAGCAGCCGGTCGACCTGCTCGTCGGTGCCCACCGTGATGCGGAGCGCGTCGGGCAGGTCCGCGAAGTAGCGCACCAGGATCCCCCGCGCGCGAAGCGCCTCGGCGACCGGCCGGAGGCTCACCCCGGGCTTGCGCGCGAGCACGAAGTTCGCCTGCGACGGCGGCAGCGTGTAGCCGAGCCGCTCGAGCGCCTCGGCGAGCCGCTGTCGGGTCGCCCGGACGCGGGCCACGTGCTCGCGCATCGTCACCTGATCGGCGAGCGCCGCGAGCGCGCCCGCCTGGGCGAGCCGGCTCACGTTGTACGAGTCCTTGACCTTGACGAGCTCCCGGGTGAGCGCCGGGTCGGCGCAGGCGATGCCGAGCCGGAGCCCGGCCAGCGAGTAGGACTTCGAGAGCGTGCGCAGCGTCACCACGTTCGGGTGCTCGACGGGCAGCGAGGTCGCATGCTCGTCCGCGAAGTCGACGTACGCCTCGTCGACCACGACCAGCGCGTCGCGCCGCGCCCGGGCGAGGTCCTCGAGGCGCGTCCGCGGCACCAGCGTCCCCGACGGCGCGTTCGGGTTGCAGACGATGATCATCCGCGCCTCGACCTCGAAGAGCCCCGCGGGGAGCGCGTAGTCCTCCCCGAACGGGACGTGCACCGCCCGGCCGCCCTGCAGGGCGACCAGGGTGTCGTAGAGCGAGTAGGTCGGCGTCGGATAGGCGACCGCGTCACCCGGGCCGACGACGGCCCTCATGAGGATCGAGAGCAGCTCGTCCGAGCCGTTGCCGACGAGCACGCCGTCCGCATCGACCCCGAACAGCTCCGCGACTCGCTCGCGTACGAGCCGCGCGCTCGGGTCCGGGTAGAGGTGCAGGCGCTCGCACGCTTCGAGGATCGCGTCGCGCACCGCGGCGGTCGGCGGGTAGGGGTTCTCGTTGGTGTTGAGCTTGATGATCCGCGGATCGGTGGGCTGCTCACCGGGCACGTAGCCGGTGAGCGCCGCGATCTCGGCACGGACGTAGCTCGCCGGCCCGCCCACCGCGCTGGTCTGGGGTCGCTTCATGGCGATCGGGCATCGTGTCTAAAGTCGCGGCCCGCAGCAACCGAACCAACCGCCAGACGCTTGGATGATCGTCGAATGAAGCTGAGCTTGACCTACAGCGCCTACCGCGAGCTCGAGCAGATCCCGGGCACACCGCTGCGCGAGATCAGCCAGGCGATCGTCGCCCTCGCCGAGGATCCGCTCCCGACGGGCTCCGCGGTGCTCGAGGGCCAGGGTGGCTGCCGCTACCTGCCGGTCGACCGGTACTACATCCTCTACCACATCGACGCGGACGAGGCGCTCACGGTCCTCGGGGTGGTCGAGGGCCCGCTGCACACCCTGCACTGAAGCGCCGCGCCGAGCGGCGGCGCTTCACCGCGAGGCGATCGTCGCCTGCGCGCGCTGCTCCTTGCCGCGGGCCCCGTAGTTGCGCGCGAAGCGCTCGCGCGTCCCGTCGGGCAGGCGGATCGCGAAGCCGCCGCGCTTCTTCGGGACGACGCCACGGCGGAGCGCCGGGTTCAGCTCGGCGATCTCGCTGGTGGTGGTCCCCGACAGGGCGGCGATGGTCTTCACGTCGAGCGGCTCGTCGACCCGGAACGTCTCGTAGGTGAGCGGATCGTGCGGCTTGATCCCGTCGAGCCCGAAGCGCTCGGGCTCGCTCGCGATCGCGGCCATGGCGAGCACCGCGGGCACGTAGACCCGGGTCCGCTCGGGCAGCATGCCGCGCTCGGCGAGCTGCCAGAAGTCCGCCCCGGGATGGCGGTCGAGGGCCCTCTGCACCCGGGCGGGGCCGGCGTTGTAGGCGGCGAGGGCAAGCCCCCAGCGGCCGAACTGCTGGTAGAGATCGCGCAGCAGGCGTGCGGCGGCGCGCGACGACCGCTCGGGGTCCCGGCGCTCGTCGACGTGCGCGTCGACGGTCAGGCCGTAGCGCTGCGCCGTCGAGCGGGTGAACTGCCAGAGCCCGACCGTCCCGGCCCCCTCGGCGGTGGTCGAGAAGTGGCTCTCGACGGCCGGCAGGTAGGCGAGCTCGGCCGGCACCCCCTCACGCCGGAGTTCGCGGGAGATGATGTCGATGTAGCGACCGCAACGGGCGAGCGCGTCGCGCACGGCGCGGCCCCGGGACAACTTCTTGGCCTGCGACTGGACCCGCGGGTCGAGGGCCGTCACATTGAAGGCGTCGCTCGCTTCCCGGCCGAGGGGTCTCGCTCCGTCACGGCCGACCTCGCTCCTGCCACCTTGGGCGACCCCGACCGATCCCGCCCCCGATTCACCCGGCCATCCCCCCAGGGGCTGGGACCTCCGAACCACCTCGACACCACATCCCGCACAGAGCGAAAGTAGCATCAGCAACACAGCTCTTTGGGCTCGCATGCGCGTCCTCCAGGCTGGTACGGCGCGAGGCGTCCGTCACGGCGTGAGCTAGACCACCTCGGCCGGCTATGTTGATCGCTTCCGCTGGCGCTACCGCCGCGCCTTGCCCCTCTTTCCCCTCCGGGCTCGGCCCAGCAGCGCGCGAACCCTACGAGGGGCCGTCCGGGATGTCAACCTCCGGGCGCCGTCCGCCGAACGGCCGGAAGACGGCCTTGGGGGAGGGACCGGGGGCAGGCCCGACGGCCCTCAGGGCCCACCCCGGAGGCTCCAGGGGGTGCCGCCCGGAGGGTTCAGGACCGCCTGCGAGGCTCCAGGGGTGCGCAGCAGAGACCGGGGCCGCGCCGAGGGCGGGAATCCGGGGTATGGCGGCCGCGCCGGGCCGTTGTCTGGCGCCGGACGATGGACTAGGCGTGCTTCGCACGAGAACCGCCATGTGGCTCGCTCGCCTTCCGCTCCGCGGCGCCCCTCGCCGGGCGACCCGGGTGCTCGCCGGGGTGCTCCTCGCAGGGCTGCTCGCCGGCTGCGCCGGCGAGGGCGAGCCCACCGGCGGCCGTGGCGGGGGTGGAACGGGCGACTTCGCCACCATACAGCGCGAGGTCTTCAACCAGGCCTGCGTCCAGGCTGCCTGCCACGACGCGGCGACCCGCCAGGGTAACCTCGACCTCACCGCGGCCGCCTCCTACGTGAACCTCGTCGGGGTCGAACCGCAGAACCCGGTCGCGCGCGACGCCGGGCTCCTGCGCGTCGTGCCCGGCTCGCCGGAGACGAGCTTCCTGCTCCGCAAGCTGACGGGCGATCTCGAGCCCGGTGAGGGAGCTCCCATGCCGCTCCTCGGCTCGCCGCTGCCCCCCGCCCAGATCGAGCTCATCCGCTCCTGGATCGAGGCCGGCGCGCCGCCGGCGTAGCGCCGCCTCCCGAGCCCGCCGCCGCTTCGCTGGCGCGCCGCGATCCGCTATCACCGCGGCATGGGCCAGAACAGGATCGAGATCCTCTCGCCGGTCGCGCTCGGGCCGAGCGACGTCCGACCCCTCACCCCGCCGCTGCCGACGCTCGCCGGCAAGCGGCTCGGCATCCGGCGCGACCACACCTGGCGCTCGTTCGAGGTCTTCGCGGACGAGCTGGGCCGGCTCGCGCGGGAGCGTCTCGGGGTCGCCGAGGTGGTCATGTTCGACCCCGAGACGCGGATCGGCAGCCCCGAGCACGAGAGCGCGCGGGTCGCCGAGTTCGCCCGCAGCGTCGAGGCGGCGGTGGTCGGCCTCGGTACTTGAGGGTCGTGCACGTCGTGGAGTGTCCACGACACCGTAGTTTGTGAGCGCGAAGGGGTCCCGGCCGTCGTGGTCGTGACCGAGGTCTTCGCCAACCTCGCGGCGATGGCGGCGCGGTCGCGGGGCTACGCCGAGCTGCGCACGCTGGTCCTGCCCCATCCGATGGAGACGCGCCCGGCGAGCGAGGTGCAGGCCATGGTTCACGCCCGGTTCGACGAGATCGTCCGGCTCCTGACCGCGCCGTGAGAAGTGCTATGGTCACGCAATGGCCCGCGGCACACTGGTCTCAGAGCTCTACTCGGTCGCCGACGATCCCGAGGCCCTCTACGAGCTGATCGAGAGCCGCGGCTGGGGCGACGGCCTGCCCGTCATCCCGCCGACCGAGGACCGCGTTCAGGCCATGCTCGACGCGACCCCTCTCCCGCCGCAGCACGTGGTCGGCGTGATCGAGCCGCGGCGCGGCGAGGCGACGGTCGAGAAGATCGCGATCAACGCGGTGCTCGCCGGCTGCCGCCCCGAGGTGTTCCCGGCCGTCATCGCCGCCGTGGAGGCGGTCGCGCAGCCGGAGTTCAACCTCTACGCGATCAACACCACGACCTGCTGCGCCACCCCGGCGCTGATGATCAACGGCCCGGCGCGGCTCGAGCTCGGGATCGAGTGCGGCTACTCGTGCCTCGGGCACAACGGGCGGGCCAACGCGACCATCGGACGGGCGCTCCGCCTGGTGATGCGCAACGTCGGCGGCTCGCTGCCCGGCGCGGTGAGCAAGTCGTGCTTCGGCCAGCCCGGGCGCATCTCGCTCTGCTTCGGCGAGTGGGAGGAGAAGAGCCCGTGGGAGCCGTTCCACGTCCGGCGCGGCTTCCGGGCGGACGAGAGCGTCGTCACCGCGACGTGCGCGACGGGCACGCAGGACATCGCCGACGTCTTCGCCGAGAGCGGCGAGGAGCTCATCTGGGTTCTCGCGCACGGCATCGACTGGATCGGCAACAACAAGGTGCTGGTCCCGCAGGACAAGGGCGACATGGTGCTCCTGCTCTGCCCGGACTTCGCCTACAAGATCTCCCGCGACGGCTTCTCGGTCGCGGACGTCCAGCGCATGCTCTACGAGTGGACGCGGACGCCGATCGAGCGCTGGCCGCGCACCTACTGGCCGAAGCTCGAGCAGCGCGGCTACGTCGAGGACGGCACGGTGCCGCTCGCGGCGCGGCCCGAGCAGTTCCTGATCGCGGTCGCCGGTGGGGAATCGGGGCACCACGCGCTCTACTTCTGCACCTTCGGCCTCACCTGGACCGTGAGCCGTGCGTTCACGCTCGAGGGAGACCGAGGCGAGACCGGGGAGACCTGCCCCTTGCCCGAGCGGCCGTCACCGTCGTGAGAGCGAAGGCCAGGGGCGCCGGCCTCGCGCGGTGGGTCGCCGCCCTGCTCTTCTCGCTGGGTCTCGCGGCCACCTCCCCCGCCGCGCCGGTCGCCGACACGCTGCCCTTCAAGCTGCTCTACGGCCGCCCGAGCTTCACCGCGAACGGCGACGTCGCCTGCTACGTGTGGATGGAGGGCGGCCGGTTGCACGTGCGGATCCTGCCGGGCGCCGAGCAGCACCGCGTCCGCGGTGAGCTGCGCACGAGCCGTGGCGGCTACTTCCGCGACGTCACCCCGACCTCCGAGGACCTTCCCATCCGCCAGCCGCGCCCCTCGAAGGTCGAGTTCGAGACGATCACCGGCTGGAAGGAGGAAGGGCTCGACATCTCGCTCGGCGGCGACGTGACGCAGGTGACGTTCGACCTGCTGATCGACGACGCGCGCCGTCCCGAGGTCGTGCACTTCGGCCCGCGCAACGAGCAGCCGCGCGGGCTCCCTGCCCGCCTCGATCAGCACGGCGCGGATCCGTCGTGGATCGAGCGCTTCGGCTTCCGCTGATCCGCTTCAGCCGCGGTCGATCACCAGCTCGATCGGCAGGCCGTCCGGGTCGCGCACGAACGCGGCGACGGTGAGGCCGCCGATCTCGATCACCGTGTCGTGGTCGACGGTCACGCCCTGCGCCTCGAGCGCCGCCACCGCGGCGCGCACGTCCGGTACGCGCACGGAGAGGTGCGTGAGGCCGAGGTCGTTCATCTTGCGCTCGGGCGGCCGCTCGGGCGACCGCGGCGACGCGTAGTGCAGCAGCTCGATCCGGAAGCCGTCGCGCTCGAGGTAGACCGCGTGCAGCTTCACGTCGCGCAGCCGCAGCAGCGAGTCGCTCGGCTCGCCCTCGACGTGCACGTCGGGCATGGTCGGCGACGGCTCGAAGCCCAGGACGTTGCGGTAGAAGCGCAGCGAGCGCTCCAGGTCCGAGACGCAGATGCCGATGTGGCTCACCTTGCTGATCGGACCGTCGGCCATCTTCAACCTCCACGCAGGCGGCGCGCCGCCGATTCGGCGAAGTAGGTGAGGATCAGGTCGGCGCCGGCCCGGCGGATCGCGGTCAGCGTTTCGTCGACCACGCGCGCCTCGTCGATCCAGCCCTTCGCCGCGGCCGCCTTGATCATCGCGTACTCGCCGCTCACCTGGTACGCCGCCACCGGCACGTGGCACGCCGCGCGCACCGCGGCGATCACGTCGAGGTTGGTGAGCGCGGGCTTCACCATGACCAGGTCGGCGCCCTCCTCGAGATCGAGCTCGAGCTCGCGCAGCGCCTCGCGACCGTTCGGCGGATCCATCTGGTAGCTTCGCCGGTCCCCGAACGCGGGGGCGGATTGCGCGGCGTCGCGGAACGGCCCGTACAGCCCGGACGCGTACTTGACGGCGTACGAGAGGATCGGAACCGAGGCGAAGCCCGCCTCGTCGAGCGCCGCCCGGATCGCCCCGACGCGCCCGTCCATCATGTCGGACGGCGCGACGATGTCCGCCCCGGCGCGCGCGTGCGACACCGCCTCGCGCGCGAGGAGCTCGAGCGTCGGGTCGTTCGCCACGGTCTCGCCCTCGAGGACGCCGCAGTGGCCGTGGTCCGTGTACTCGCAGAGGCAGACGTCGGTGATGAGGGTCATGTCCGGCAGCGCGCGGCGGAGCTCGCCGAGCGCCCGCTGCACGACGCCGTCCGGGCTCCACGCCGAGCTCCCGGTCGCGTCCTTGCTCTCGGGGACGCCGAACAGGATGACCGCCCGCACGCCCGCCTCGTAGGCCCGCGCCGCCTCCTCGGCGACCCGGTCGACCGACCACTGCTTGACGCCCGGCATCGACGGCACGTCGACCGCCTGGCCGCGCCCCGGGATGACGAAGAGCGGCAGCACGAGCTGCTCCGGGGCAAGCCGCGTCTCGCGGACGAGCCGGCGGAGCCTCTCGCTGCCGCGCAGGCGGCGTGGCCGAACCGTGGGGAACCGACCTGACATCAACTTTCCCCCATCCGATTCTCGATGCCGCCCGTGAACGCACGGCCCACGGCGGCGGCGAGCGCCGGGACCGTGTACTCGGACGGCACCACGTCGACCCGCAGGCCGTGCTCGCGGGCCGTCGCCGCGGTGATCGGCCCGATGCACGCGACCCGCGCGTTGGCGATGCGCGTCCGGCCCGTGCCGGGCAGCGCGCGGTTGAGCAGCGCGAGGAAGTGCGTGACGGTGCTCGAGCTGGTGAACGTCAGCACGTCGGGCGGCCGCTCCTCGAGCACGGCGGCGAGCCGCGCGACGCTCTCCTCGGGCATCACGCTGCGGTACGTCTCCACCTCGTCCACCTCCGCACCCGCGGCGCGCAGGCTGTCCGGCAGCACGGCGCGCGCGCCGGCAGCGCGCGGCAGGAGGAAGCGCTTGCCGCGGACCTCCTCGGGCGGCAGCGCCGCGACGAGGCCCTCGGCGCGGAACTCGTCCGGCACCAGGTCGGCACGCAGGTGCCGCCGCGCGAGCGCGCGCGCGGTCTCCGGCCCGATCGCCGCGATGCGGGCGCGGTGCAGCGCCCGGACGTCGCGTCCCGTCTCGTCGAGCCGCGCGAAGAAGCGCTCGACGCCGTTCACGCTGGTGAACACCACCCAGTCGTACGACGCGAGGCGCTCGAGCGCACGGTCGAGCTTTTCCGGACGCGCGGGCGGGGCGAGCGCGATCGCCGGGCACTCGACGACCTCGGCGCCCTCCTGCGCGAGGAGCTCCGCGAGCGCACCGGCCTGCTCGCGCGTGCGCGTCACCAGGACGCGGCGGCCGAACAGCGGCCGCCGCTCGAACCAGGCGATGTTCTGGCGCAGCCGCACCACCTCGCCGATCACCACCGTCACCGGGGGACGGAGACGCTCCCCCTCGACCAGCGCGGCGAGCGACTCGGCGCTCCCCTCGATCACGCGCTGGCGCGGCGTCGTTCCCCAGCGGATCGCGGCGGCCGGCGTCGCGGGATCGAGGCCGGCCGCGAGGAGCGCCGCCATGGTGCTCCGGAGCTGGGTGACGCCCATGAGCAGGACGATCGTGTTGCCCGCGGTCGCGATCAGGTCCCAGCGGACGCGCGGCGTGCGCTTGCCGGGCGCCTCGTGCCCGGTGAGCACCGTCACGCCCGACACCCAGTCGCGGTGCGTGACGGGAATCCCCGCGTACGCCGGGACCGCGAGCGCCGCCGTCACCCCGGGGACGATCTCGAAGCGCAGGCCCGCCGCCGCGAGCGCCTCGGCCTCCTCGCCGCCGCGGCCGAAGACCATCGGATCGCCGCCCTTGAGCCGCACGACGGTTTTCCCGGCGCGCGCCCGGTCGATGAGCAGCGCGTTGATCTCCTCCTGCTCGAGCAGGTGCGGCCCGGCGCCGTGCTTTCCGGCGAAGATCCGCTCGGCGGCGGGCGGCGCGTAGCGGAGCAGCTCCGCGTTCGCCAGGTAGTCGTAGACCACCACGTCGGCGCGCTCGAGGCAGGCACGGCCGCGGAGCGTCAAGCAACCCGGATCACCCGGCCCCGCACCGACCAGGTAGACGATGCCTGCCGCCACGCAGGACAGGTAACGCCGCCCCACCGGGCTGGCAAGCAAGCGGCCCCGCGCCGCCGGGGCGTGCGCGCGTCGCGGCGGCCGGCTAGGCTCGCGGCGTGCAGGTCCCCCGCTGGTCGGTCGCGTCGCTCTCGCTCCTCGCCGTCCTCCTCGCCGCGGGTCTCGCCCTGTCGCAGGGCACCAAGCCGATCCGCCTCCCCGGCGGGCGCGCGATCGAGGTGCGCGGCGAGGTGGTGGAGACCGGCTGCTACCTGCGCGACGGCGCGCGCGGCGAGGGCCACCGCGCGTGCGCGGTGCAGTGCCTGAAGAACGGCGGCCAGCTCTCGATCGTCGAGGACGACACGGGAGAGCTCTACCCGCTCGCCGGCGCCACCCCGGCGAGCGACCCGAGCGCCGCGGCGCGCGAGCACGTCGCGGCGCACGTGCTCGCGCGCGGGCTGCTCTTCGAGCGCGCCGGAAGCCGCGTGCTGGTGGTCGCGGAGCTCGTCCGGCTCGGACCCTGAGCGGTCCTAGAGCCGCCCTGCTTCCGCCTCAGCGTCGGCGACGATCTCGCGCGCGCCGCGCGCGGTGAGCAGCGCCGCGAGCCGGCGACCGACGAGCGCCGGCTCCCCCGCCGCTCCGGTCACCCGCTCGCGCAGCACGCGGCTGCCGTCGAGACTCGCTACAAGGCCGTCGAGCGTGTGCTCGCCGCGCTCGACCCGCGCCAGCGCCGCGACCGGCACCTGGCAGCTCGCACCGAGCTCCCGCAGGAAGGCGCGCTCCGCGTCGCACGCCGCGGCGCTCGCGGGGTCGTGCAGCACGCGGTCGAGCTCCGCGACGCGCGCGTCGCCGGCCCGCGTCTCGATCGCGA
>FWPU01007254.1_pt1 | contig 20713 bp, 17 predicted proteins | sample 2228361 | NCBI WGS metagenome assembly FWPU01 (sample SAMEA103939777, study PRJEB20133) | metagenome
CGAGCCATGCGACGGATCGCGACGATCGCCGTGGGGCTCCTCGCGCTCGCGGGGGCCGTGGGGTTCTTCGCGACCAGGCCGATCGGCGGGGGCGGGGGGCTCGCGACCGGTGGGGCACCGCCCCCGGCCGCGGAGGCCGTGCGGGGGGTTGCGGCCGCGGACCAGGTCGTGGCCGGGGTCCCGGCCACGGTGGAGGAGGCCGCGGGCGGCGGCGCGCTGGGGGCCTTCGGCGAGGTCCCGATGGTGGGCCCCCACGTCGTGAAGACCGCGAGCCTCGACCTCCTCGTGGGGAAGGACGGGTTCGAGGAGGCGTTCGAGCGGGCCCAGCTCGTGGCCGGGGAGTACGGGGGCTTCGTGGTCTCGTCCTCCTCGCACGGGACCCGGGTCCGCTCCGGGAGCCTGGTGCTCCGGGTCCCGAACGCGAGCTTCGAGCGGGCCCTCGCCGACCTCCGCGACCTCGGCCGCGTCGAGGGGGAGTCGGTCTCGGGCGAGGACGTCTCGGCCCAGTTCGTCGACCTCGAGGCCCGCCTGCGGACCTGGGAGGCGCAGGAGTCCGTGCTCCTGCGCCTCATGGAGCGCGCGACCTCGGTGGAGGACACGCTCCGGGTCCAGCGGGAGCTCCAGGACGTGCAGCTGCGGATCGAGCAGATCCGGGGCCAGCTCCGGGTGCTGCGCGACCGGACCGAGCTCGCCACGATCACCGTGTCGATCCGCGAGCCCGGCGCCGTGATCCGCCAGCAGATCGCGGCCCGGGAGCGCCGCCCGGACCTCGGCGAGGCGTGGGCCCGGGCCGTGGACGGGTTCCTGGGCGTGGTCTTCGTGGTGGTCGTGGGCCTCGGCTACCTGCTGCCGATCGCGGCGCTCGGGGCGGCCGCGTGGTTCGCGCTCCGGGGCCGGATCCGGGCCAGGCCGACCGCCGCGGCTCCGTAGGCGGGGCGGGACCCGGGCGCCCCGCGGCCCCGGCTCGGCCGCGCCGGGATCGCTCAGGCGCCCTTGAGCGCGGGCAGGACCTCCTCGCCGAACAGCTCCACGGCCCGGGAGGCGGTCTCGAAGTCCATCCCCGGGTAATGGAGCCGGACCACGAGGTGGAACTCCCGGCGGGCGCCGAAGGCCTCGACCAGGGGGCGGAGTGCCCGGGCCACCTCCTCCGGGCGGCCCGTCGGCGTCCAGGCCCGGAGCGTCTCCTCGTCGGGCGGGAGGGGCTCGAGCGTGTCGTGGCCGGGGGTGTCGGCGCCCGCCTCCCAGGCCCCGTAGGCCCCCATCTGGTGGGCGACCCCCTCGCGCACCACCCCCCACGGATCGCCGGCGTCGGCCACGAACGCGTTCTGGAGCACGGCGAGGCCGATCGAGCCGGGATCGCGCCCCGCCCGCCGGGCCGCCTCCTCGAGCAGCGCGAGCGAGCGGCGGAGCGCCCCCACGTCGCCGCTGTCGACGACGTAGCCGTCGCCCAGGCGCCCCGCCCGGCGCACGGCGCGCTCCGTGTACCCGCCGAGGTAGATGGGGGGTCCGCCGGGCCGGGCCGGGGGCGGCGTGACCCGGACCTCCTCGAACCGATAGGCGCGCCCGGTGAACGAGAACCGCCGGCCGGTCCAGGCCCGCCGGAGGATCTCCACGGTCTCGGCGGTCCGGGCGAGCCGCTCCTCGAGGGGCACCCCGAACATCCGGAACTCCTCCTCCCGCCAGCCGCTCCCGAGGCCCAGGACCAGCCGGCCGCCCGAGAGCTGATCCACGACGGCGGCGTCCTCGGCGAGCCGCAGCGGGTGGTGGAGGGGGGCGAGGACGACGCCCGTCCCCAGGAGGATCCGCTCGGTGGCCGCGGCGAAGGCGGCGAGCATGGGCAGGAGCGAGGGGAGGTAGCCGTCGGAGGCGCCGTGGTGCTCGCTCACCCACGCCGAGTCGAACCCCAGCGCCTCGGCCAGGCGGACGAGCTCCAGCGTCTCCCGGTACTCCTGGGCGAAGGTCCGCCCGGAGCCCGGAGGGACCTGCCCGGTGAACAGGCCGATGCCCACGTGGACCGCCACGGCCGAACCCTACCCGGGGGCGCGAGGCCCGGACAACGCGGAGGGACGGCAGACGCCCCCGGGAAGCGAGTCGCGAATGATAATCATTCTCGGCTATGCTCTCTCCCGCCATGCGATGCCGGCTCGCCGCGTCCGCCGTCCTGGCAGGGGCCCTGCTCGCCTCGTGCGCCGCGCCCGCGGACGGCCGGCTCCGGGTCGTGGCGTCCTTCTACCCCCTGGCCTGGGCCGCCGAGGCGGTGGGCGGCGGGCGCGTGCGGGTGGAGGCCCTCACCCCGCCCGGCGGGGAGGCCCACGACGCGACGCTCTCGGCCGCGCAGCGCGCGGAGCTCGCGACGGCGCCCCTCGTGCTCATCCTCGGGCGGTTCGGGTTCCAGCCCGAGATCGAGCGGGCGGCCGCCGACGCGGAGGGGCGGGTGGTGGAGGCGGCCGCGGGCCTGGACCTCGCGCCGGGGGAGGCGGACCTCCGCTCGGACCCCCACGTCTGGCTGGACCCTGTCCTGATGCGCCGGATCGTGGAGACGGTGGCCCGGGCCCTCGCCGAGGTCGACCCGGCGGGTGCCGACGCCTACCGTCGGCGGGGCGCGGCGCTCGGGGACGAGCTCGACCGGCTGGACGCCGCCTACCGGGAGGGGCTGGCCGACTGCCGGTACCGGACGTTCGTCGTGACCCACGAGGCCTTCGGCTACCTCGCGGCGCGCTACCGGCTCCGGCAGCTCGGGATCCTGGGGCTCCAGCCGGAGGGGGAGCCCAGCGCGGCGAGGGTCGAGGCGGCGATCGGCGCGATCGCGTCGGGGGAGGCCGCGCCCGCCGTGTTCCACGAAGCCACCGAGGAGGGGCGGCGGATCGGGGCCGCCGTCGCGGCGGACGCGGGCGTGCCGGCCCTCCGGCTGGAGACCCTCGAGTCCCGCCCGGCCTCGGGCGACTACCTGTCGGCGATGCGTGCCAACCTCGGGACGCTCCGGGAGGGGCTGCGGTGCCGGTGATCGAGCTCGCCGGGGTGCGGTTCGCCTACGGGGCGACGCCCGTGCTCGACGGCGTGGACCTGGCCCTGGGCCCCGGCGAGTTCGCCGTCCTGGCGGGGGCCAACGGGAGCGGGAAGTCCACGCTCCTCAGGATCTGCGTCGGGCTCCTCCGGCCCCAGGGGGGCACCGTCCGCCTCCTCGGGGGTGACCCCCGCGACCCCGAGGTCCGCCGGCGGGTGGGCTACGCACCCCAGGGGCTCCACCTCGCCACCTCGCTCCCGGTGTCGGTCGCCGAGGTGGTGGCGGCGGGCCTGGTGCCCCGGCGGGGGCCGTTCGGCTGGGGCGCCCGCGGGGACCGGGAGCTGGTCGAGCGGGCCCTCGCCGCCGTGGGGCTCGGGGAGCTCTCGGCGGAGTGCCTCTTCGAGCTGTCCGGGGGGCAGCAGCAGCGCGCGATCCTGGCCCGGGCCCTGGTCGGCGATCCGGAGGTGCTCCTCCTCGACGAGCCCACCACCGGGATCGACCAGCAGCTCCGACCGCTGATCGCGGCCGAGCTGCGGCGGCGGGCCGACGCGGGGGCCACGGTGGTCGTGGTCTCCCACGACCCCGACGACTTCCACGACGTCTGCGACCGGATCCTCGTGATCGACCGGGGCAGGGTGCGTCAGGTGACCCACGAGGAGTTCCACCTCCACCTCGAGCTCGGCCGGCCCGCGTTCGGCGGGGACGGGGGGGCGGGGCGGTGAGTCGGCTGCTCGCCGAATGGGTCGTGCGGGCCTACCTGGCGGGGGCCGTGGTCGGGGTGACCGCGCCGGTCGTCGGGAGCTTCCTCGTCCAGCGACGGCTCGCGCTGATCGGGGACGGGATGGGCCACCTCGCGTTCGCCGGCGTCGCCCTCGGCGTCGTGCTCGGGGCCTCGCCGCTCTGGGGGGCGCTCCTCGTGGCCGCCGCGGGGGCCCTGCTCCTCGAGGGCCTGCGCGCCAGGGGGCGCCTCGCGGGGGACGTCTCGCTCGCGATCGTGTTCTACGTGGGGATCGCCCTCGGCTCCGTCCTGCTCTCCGCCGCCGGCCGGTTCGACGCGTCGGTCCTGGGCGTCCTGTTCGGGAGCATCCTCACGGCGACCTGGGCCGACGTGGCCGAGGTCGCTGGGCTCTGCGCGCTGGTCCTCGCCGCGACCGCCGTCTCGTACCGGGGCCTGCTGGCCGTCGCCCTCGACGAGGAGACGGCCAGGGCCTCCGGGCTCCCCGTGGAGCGCCTGAACCTCCTGCTCCTCGGGCTCGTCGCGCTGCTCGTGGGGGCCGGGATGCGGGTCGTGGGGCTCCTCCTCGTGGCCTCCCTCCTCGTGATCCCGGTCGCGGCGGGCTCGCGGCTCGCGCACTCGTTCCGCGGCGCGCTCCTGTGGGCGGCGGCGGCGGGGGTCGCCTCGGTGCTCGCGGGGCTCGTGGCCGCCGTCTGGCAGGGGGAGATCGCGCCGGGGGGGACCATCGTGCTGGCGTCGGCGGCGATCTTCGCCGCGGCCTCGGCGGTCGGCCGCCGGGCGGCCCGTCGCCACCCGCGGAGGGCGCTGCCGTGAACCCGCGCGCCGCGCTCGCGCTCGCCGGGCTCCGGCCCACCCGCCAGCGGGCCGCGATCCTCCGGGCCCTGGAGCGGTCCACGCGGCCCGTCACGGCCCAGGCGCTCCACGCGCGGATGCAGCGGCGGGCCGACGGGCCAGGGCTCGCGACCGTGTACCGCACGCTCCAGGCCCTGGCCCAGGCCGGCCTGGCCCGGACCTTCCCGGCGGGGGAGGGGGAGGTCGCCTACAAGCTCTGCGAGCCCGGCCACCACCACCACCTGATCTGCGAAGGGTGCGGGCTCGTGGTCGAGATCCCCTCCTGCGAGGTGGAGCCGTGGGCCGCCCGCACCGCCCGCCGCCGGGGCTTCACGGTCTCCTCCCACCAGGCCGAGATCTTCGGCCGGTGCGCCTCCTGTTCGGGCGCTACGGTGTGAGGTAGGGGCGGTCGGGCCGGGGCACCGGCTGGACGCTCGCGGCGTCGACGATCACCTCGCGCCCGAGCGGGTAGATCCGCCCCGTCACCCGGACCCACTCGTCGATCTGGAACCGGCCCGGCGGGACGTCGACCACCCGGACCTGCGCGATCGTGGCGTCGGCGACGCAGCAGGAGACGATGAAGCGGGTGAGGAGGAACTCGTCGGCGGGGGTGCCCGGGCGGCGGTCCACGAAGCCCACGAACGAGACCGTCTCGCCGGCGTGCGCCGCGAGTGCCTGCTCACCCTCCCGGGAGGTCTGCGCGGCGGCCACGTCGAGGAGCGTGAGCGCACCCGACGCGATGTCCTCCGCCGAAGCCCGGAACCCGGCCCGGACGAAGCTCGCCCGCCGGGTCGTGGCGAACGACGAGAGGGCCTGCGGGGGGAGGGCCAGGACCAGCACCGCGGGGAGGGCCACCGCCGCGAGCACCCAGGCCTCACGGGGGGAGAGGCGCTCGGGACCGGCGCGGCGGGCCGAGGCCAGGCGGGCGAGGGCGGCCGCGGAGCAGAGGACGGCGCCGACGGGGACCACCCACCCGGTGCGGGACGAGAGGTAGAGCGACGAGCGGCCGGTGCCGAGGAGTGCCCAGAACAGCGCCGCCCAGGCGGCGAGGACGGCCGTCTGGGCCAGACGGGCCGTGTTCCACCTCGCCGGCCCGGCCCCGGCGGCGCGCGCCGCGCTCACCCCGCGAACACCTCGATCCACAGCGCCCCCACCAGGGTCACGGCCGCCACCACGAGCACCACCAGCCGGGTGAAGCCCCGCCGGTACGTCCCGAGGTAGAGGGCCCCGAGCTTGAGGTCCACCATCGGGCCGAAGACCAGGAACGCGAGCTGCGCGGCGGGCCCGAACCGGACGAAGGAGGCGGCCACGAACGCGTCCGACTCCGAGCAGAGCGAGAGCAGGCCGGCGAGGCCCATCATCGCGAGGAGGTTCACGACCGGGAGGTCGGCCACCGTGCCGACGACCGACTGCGGCACGAAGGTCTGCACCACGGCCGCCACCGCCGCGCCGAGGACGAGGAACCTCGCCATGAACAGGAAGTCGCCGGCGAGGTGCCCCGCGAACCGCGACCACCGGGGCTCCGGGCGCCCGAGGGCGACCGGCTGCGGGCCCCCCGGCGCGGGGCGGAGGAGCTCGTCCGGCGCGACCGCCCCCACCACCCAGCCCACCGCCACCGCGACCGCGAGCCCGAGCCCCGCCCGGCCGAGCACCATCGTCCAGAGCACGTCCCGGCCCCGGTAGGCGACGAAGGTCGACGCGAGGACCACGGGGTTGAGGATCGGGGCGGCCAGCATGAACGTGACCGCGGCCGCGGGCGCGAGCCCCTTCCTGGCCATCCGCCGGGCGACGGGCACCGAGCCGCACTCGCAGACCGGGAACGCGAGCCCCGCGAGCGCCGCGGCGGGGAGTTGGAGGGGCCGGGGGAGCCTCCCGAGGCGGGGGAGCAGGGTCTCCGGGACGAAGACCTCGATCGCGGCCGAGACCAAGGCCCCGAGGAGCACGAACGGCACGGCCTCGACGAGGAGGCCGCTGAACACCACGAGGAGGTTGGCGGCCCATGGCGCGCGGGCCGGGTCGAGCGCCCGGAGCCCCAGGGCGAGCCCGACGAGCGCGAGGAGCGGGAGGGCGCGACGGCCGCGGCCGGCCCGCGGCGGGGCCTGGGGCGCGGTCGCGACGTCCACGGCCACTAGCAGTACCTCGCGAAGGAGACCGCGAACCCCTGGAAGGCGTCGGCGACGAGCCGGCCGTCCGGCCCGCGGAGCGCGAGCAGCGCCCGCGCCGCCGCGTCCCCCGAGACGCCCAGCCGGACCAGCGCGTCCTGGTCGAGGAAGAGGCCGCCCACCCCGGCCGCCTCCACGAGCGGCCCGCCGGGGACGGACCGCTCCACCGAGCGCACGAGCGCCGCCGCGGTGCGCGGCGCACCGGCCGGGTCCCCGTCCGCGGGGGCCCGCGGAGGCGACCCCCCGGTGGATCCGGTCCCCGTGCCGACGACGACCAGGAGCACGCCCCGCCCGACGAGGCCGCGCGCCGCGGCGGCCAGGCGCGCCGTGGCCGCGTCCATCCGCCGGACGGGGCCCGAGAGCACGACCCCCAGGACGTCGGGGACGTCGTCGGCGCCGAAGCCACGGCGGAGCAGACGCATCGCGAGGGCCGCGGGGTCCGGGCCGATCCGGACGAGGTCGCGGTCGTGCGACACGTACCACCTGCCCCCGACCAGGCCGCGGTCCGCGGGGTCCGAGGCCGCGAGCCCGACGAGCGGTCGCTCGCGCATCCGGGCGTCGAGGTCCTCGGCGAGCGTCGCGATCACCGGGAGCGGCGCGCCGGGGCCGAAGGCGCGCGCGAGCTCCCCCCGGTCGTTGCGGAGGAGGGTCCCGGTGATCCCGTGCTGGGCGGGGAGCCCGCCGGTCCCGACCGTGGTGAGGACGGCCGCGGGATCGAGGGGGAGCGACCCCGCGTCGGCCCGGAGCGTGCCGCCATGGCCGCGGAGCAGGCGGCGGAGGAACGGCCAGGCGCGGGGCCGCGAGAGGAGCTCCGGCGTCCCCACGCCCTTCCCCGCGACGAGCAGCACGAGCCGCGGCCGCGGGCCCCCGCGGATCGGCGGGATCGGCTCGCCCGAGCGCACGCCGGGGTGGGGCCGGCGGAGGCCGAGGAGCTCGGCGACGGTGGGCGCCACGGCGTCGAGCCGCACCCCGGGCTCGACGAGGGCGGCGGGGCGGCCGTCGAGCGAGAGCGCCAGGGGGACCCGCGTGTCGAGCGGGGGGCGCACCGAGGGCCAGGGCGGGGCGAGGCCGCCGAGGGCGTCGGTCGCGCCGACCACGGCGGGCGCGCGCGTCACGACGAGGACGTCGGGCGAGCGGCCCTCGCGGTAGCCGGCCGCGATCCGTTCGCGGACCGCGGTCGGGAGCCCGCAGAACGGCACGCGCGCCGGCCCTCCCCCCGGTCGCGCGCACGACCTCCCGGCGCACGTGGCCCGGAGGATCCCCGCGGGGAGGCCGAGGAGGCCGAGGACGGCGAGGAGCGCGAGCAGCCGGCGGCCGGTCGGCATGGCGTCCACGCTACCGCAGGTCGGCGCCCTCGCCCGGGACCCCGGCGGTGGACGCCCGGGCGCCGTCGGCCCGCGGCCGGTGGTTGCCGCCGGCCGCGGTGGGCTGTTTCCTAGGGGTCCGTGACCCCGCGTCGCCCCCGCGTCGCCGCGCTCGCCCTGGCCTCCGCCGTCCTCGCCGGCCTGCCGGCGGGCGCCGCCTCGGGCCAGGCCCCGGACCCGGCGGCCGTCGTCGCGCAGGCCGCCTGCGCGCTCCCGCACGAGTGGCTCCTGCGGACCTGGCGCGGCTGGCGCCCGGACCGCGGCGCCGAGATCCAGATCGTCCCCCGGGAGCCCGACTTCGTGGGCTCCGGTCTCCCGCACGTGGGGCCCTGGGACTACGTGCAGCGGGTCCCGCTCCTGTGGTACGGGCCCGGCCACGTGCCCGCGGTGGGGCCCGTGGAGCGGCCGGTGACGGTCGCCGGGATCGCCCCGACCCAGGCCGAGCTGCTCGGGTCCCCGTTCCCCGCCGTCGACGGGCAGCCGATGCGGGAGGCCGTGCTCCCCGCGGCCGAGCGCGGCGAGCCCCCGCGGCTCATCGTGACGCTGATCTGGGACGCGGCGGGGATGAACGTCCTCGAGGCGCACCCCGACGCGTGGCCCTACCTCCGCTCCTTGATCCCGGAGGGCGTGTGGTTCGAGGACGCCACCGTGGGGTCGTCGCCCACGTCCACGGCCCAGATCCACGCCACGATCGGGACCGGCTCGTTCCCGCGGAACAGCGGGTTGGTCGGCCACCGGCTGCGGATCGGCGGTCGCATCACGACCCCCTGGTCGCAGGGCCCGGCGTTCATCGTCCGCCCCACCCTGGCGGACCTCTACGACCGGGCGACGGGGAACCGGGCGAAGGTCGGGCTCCTCGGCACGGTGTCGATCCACCTCGGGATGCTCGGGCACGGGGCGATGTGGGGCGGCGGCGACCGCGACCTCGCCGTGCTGCGGGAGGCGGTGGGCGGGGACACGCTGGGGGCGGAGACGTTCCGCTGGAACCTCCCCGCCTCGCTCCGGCCCTACTACCGGTTCCCGGCCTACGTGAACCAGGTGCCCGGGTTCGAGGGGTTCGTGCACGAGGTGGACCAGGCCGACGGCCGCCTCGACGGGCGGTGGCGCGACAACGACATCGACCAGCTCCTCGCGGGCTTCGACACGCCGGCGCGCCCGCTCTACCAGGAGAAGGTCCTCGAGGAGATCGTCCGCCGCGAGGGCTTCGGCGCCGACGCGGTCCCCGACCTCCTGTTCGTGAACCACAAGATCATCGACTACATCTCCCACGTCTGGACGATGAACAGCCCGGAGATGGCCGACGCGGTGCGGGCCGAGGACCGGGCCCTCCGCGAGCTGGTCTCGTTCCTCGACCGGGAGGTCGGCGAGGGGCGGTGGGTGCTCGTGCTCACGGCCGACCATGGGGCGATCCCGGACCCCGCCCGCTCGGGGGCGCTGCAGATCTCGGCGGGCGCGGTGGCGGCGGCGATCCAGGCGCGGTTCGACCGGGACGGGGACGAGGAGAAGGTCGTGGAGCTTATCCAGCCCACGCAGATCTTCGTGGACGAGGACGAGCTCGCGCGGAACGGCGGGACGCTCGCCGAGGTCGCCGCGTTCGTGATGGACCTCACCGCCGGGCAGGTCGTGCCCGGCGTGGCGCCGGAGCGGGCCGGCGAGCGGGTCTTCCAGGCGGCGTTCCCCTCCGAGATCATGGGCGACCTGCCGTGCCTCCCCGAGGCGCGCGGGTGAGGGGCGCCCTCCCCGCCGCGGTGGCGGTCGCGCTGCTCGCGTCGGGCTGCACGGCCCCCGGCGGCGGGGTCGCCGCCGGCCCCACGGAGGCGCCCGGGGCGGGGCCGGGAGGCTCGGGGACGCCGGCCGCCGCGGGGACCCTCGCAGAGCGGGTGTGCGCGGTGGACCGGGAGCTCCTCCTCCGGATCGCCCACGGCACCCGGAGCGACCGGAGCGGGGAGGTCCAGCTCCTCCCCCGGGCGCCGTCGTTCGTCTCCGGTGGGCTCTCCCACGCCGGCCCCTGGGACTACGTCCAGGAGGTCCCGATGCTCTGGTACGGCCCGGGGTTCATCCGGCCCGGCGTGTATCGGCGGCCCGTGACCCTGGCGGACGTCGCGCCGACCCAGGCCGCGCTCCTCCGGTTCCCGTTCGAGGCGCCCGACGGCCGGGCCCTCACCGAGGCCCTCCTCCCCGATCGGCCGGTGCCGCGGCTCCTCGTGACCCTGGTCTGGGACGCCGCCGGGCGCCGCGTGCTGGAGACGTGGCCCCGCGCCTGGCCCTACCTCCGCTCGCTCGCCCGCCGGGGAGCCTGGTTCGAGCGGGCCACGGCCGGGGCCTCGCCTGCCAACACGCCGCCCTCGCACGCCACGATCGGCACCGGTGCCCTCCCCGCGACGAACGGGGTGATGGACGAGTACGTGCGGATCGGGAGCGCGGTGTTCAAGCCCTACGACATGGGCCCCGGGGTCCTCGTCCGGCCGACCCTGGCCGACCTCTACGACCGGGCCAGGGGGAACCGGCCGCTCGTGGGGACCGTGGCCACGCTCGATCCGCACCTCGGGATGATGAGCCACGGGTCGCTGTGGGGCGGGGGGGACCGCGACCTGGCCGTCACCCGCCAGCTCGAGGGCTCCGAGAAGGGCGGGGCCGAGGGGTTCACGTGGAACCTCACGACCGCGATGGCCCCCTTCTACCGCTTCCCGGCCTACGTGAACGAGGTCGGCGGGTTCGAGGAGGACGTCCGGCGGCTGGACCAGGCCGACGGGGCCCTCGACGGTCGGTGGCGGGACAACGACATCGCCGCGCTGGCCGGCGGCTTCGACACCCCGGCCCGGACCCCCTACCAGACCCGGATCGTGGAGGAGGTCGTCCGCCGGGAGGGGTTCGGGGACGACCGGGTCCCCGACCTCCTGTTCGTGAACCTCAAGGCGATCGACACCATCGGGCACCGGTTCAGCGTCAACGGCCCGGAGATGGCCGACGCGATCCGGGTCCAGGACGAGGCGCTGCGCGAGCTGGTCGGCTTCCTCGACCGGGAGGTCGGCCCGGGCCGGTGGGTGATGGTGATCGTCGCCGACCACGGCCACCAGTTCGACCCCGCCGTCTCGGGCGCGTTCCTCATCGACATCGACCGCGTGGAGCGGGCCCTGGCCGAGCGGTTCGACGACGGGGACGGCCTCCCGGTGGTGCAGCGGGTGCGGCCGACCGAGGTGTGGCTCGACCTCGAGGAGCTCCGGCGGAACGGCCACACGCTCGCCGACGTCTCGCGGGCGCTCATGGCGCTCACGAAGGCCGACACGCGCAAGCGCGGGGCGACCCTGGCCCCGGGGGAGGGGGACGACCCCGTCTTCGAGGCCGCGTTCCCCTCGGCGCTGCTCAGGCGGCTGCCCTGCCTGGAGGGGGAGCGGTGATCGGCCACCGCCCGCGGCAGGGGGGAGGGCCGCGGCGCCTGGCCAGGGTGGGGGCGCTCGCGGCCGCGCTGGCCTCGGCGGCGGCCGCCGCCCCGCCGCCCGGCGCGCCCGCCCTCGCCCAGGTCCCGGACCTCGCCGAGCGGGTCTGCGCGGTCCTGCCCCCCGAGCAGCTCCTCAGGATCGCCCGCGGCACCCGCCTCGACCGGAGCGGCGACGTGCAGTACGTCCCGATCGAGCCGAACTTCACGGGCGGCGGCCTCCCCCACGCCGGGCCCTGGGACTACGTCCAGCACGTCCCGCTGTTCCTGTACGGGCCGGGGTACGTCCGCCCCGGCACCTACCGGCGGCCGGTCACGCTCGCCGACGTCGCGCCCACGCTGGGGGCGCTCCTCCGGTTCCGGTTCGAGGCGCCCGACGGCCGCCCGCTCGCCGAGGCCCTCCTCCCCGACCGGCCGCTGCCGAGGCTGGTCGTGGTCGTGGTGTGGGACTCGGCGGGGGTGGACGTGCTCGACCGCTGGCCCGACGCCTGGCCCTACCTCCGCTCGCTCGCCCGCCGGGGAGCCTGGTTCGCGCACGCGACCGTGGGCTCCTCGCCCTCGAACACGCCCACCGCCCACGCCACGATCGGCACCGGGGCCTTCCCCGACCTCCACGGGCTCACCGACGAGTTCGTCCGCCTCGCCGGGCGGATGCAGAAGCCGAACGCGAACGGGCCCGCGTTCCTGCTGCTGCCGACCCTGGCCGACCTCTACGACCGGGCCAGGGGGAACCGGCCGCTCGTGGGCGCCGTGGCGAGCCTCTCGGCCCACGTGATGATGATGAGCCACGGCCGGCTCTGGGGCGGCGGCGACGCCGACATCGCGGTCACCAGGGAGAAGGAGGACGCGGCCACCGGGGGCGCGGAGACCGTGCGCTGGAACCTCACGACCGCGATGGCCCCCTTCTACCGCTTCCCGGCCTACGTGAACGAGGTCGGCGGGTTCGAGGAGGACGTCCGGCGGCTGGACCAGGCCGACGGGGCCCTCGACGGTCGGTGGCGGGACAACGACATCGCCGCGCTGGCCGGCGGCTTCGACACCCCGGCCCGGACCCCCTACCAGACCCGGATCGTGGAGGAGGTCGTCCGCCGGGAGGGGTTCGGGGACGACCGGGTCCCCGACCTCCTGTTCGTGAACTACAAGGCGATCGACACCGTGGGCCACCGGTTCTCCGCCGACTCCCCGGAGATGCGGGACACGGTGGCCTGGCAGGACGCCGACCTCCGCGAGCTGGTCGGCTTCCTCGACCGGGAGGTCGGCCCGGGCCGGTGGGCGATGGCGCTCCTCGCCGACCACGGGACGAACCGGGACCCGGCCGTCTCCGGGGCGTTCCAGATCGACATCCGGGCGCTCGAGCGGGAGGTCGAGGGGGCCTTCGACGACGGGGACGGGGTCCCGCTCGTCCAGGACGCGCGCCCCACCCAGATGTGGCTCGACCCCGGGGAGCTGGCCGACGCCGGGGCCACGGCGGAGGACGTGGCCGCGTTCATCTGGTCGCTCACGAAGGCAGACGTGCCGGCCGGCGCCGAGCGGCCCGTCCCGCCGGCGGAGGCCGCCGACCCCGTGTTCGCCGCGGCCTTCCCGTCGTCTATCCTGGCGGCGCTCCCCTGCCTCCCCGAGGTGGGTCGGAGCGCGACCTGACCGAGGAGGGGGACGCCGTGGCGGTGACGACGGAGGCCCCGGCGGGGGCGGCGGTCGCGGCCGGGGGCCGGGCCAGGCTCGCCCACCCCGCGGTCCTGGCCTCCGCGGTGGCCCTCCTGCTCGTGCTGTACGGGTGGGGGTTCCTCCGCGACCCCACGATCACCGCCCCCACCCGCGACCCCGCCTGGTACACGTGGCGGGCCGGCGTGCTCGCCGAGGCCGACCCCGCCGCGGTCCTGCGGGACTGGGGGCCGTTCTCGATGTTCTCCGGCGGGTACCGGGTGGCGGTGCCGCTCGCGGGCGCGCTCCTCGAGGGCGTCGCCGGCACCTCGAGGTACACGTTCAGCGGGCTCCTCATGGTGGGGCTGCCGGTCCTCGCCGGCCTCGCGATGGCCGCCTTCGCCTGGAGGCACCGCCCGGACCCGCTCCTGTACCTGCTCACGCTGCTCGCCTCGGCGGGGCTCTTCCTCACCACGCCCTACGTCGGCTACCTCGACAACATCGCCGTGCTCACGCTGCTCGCGCTCCTCCTCGCGTTCCTCGGCCCCGCGCGGACCTCGTGGGGGGCGCGCTCGGCCGTGTTCCTGTTCGGGTTCGTGGCGGCCTTCGTCCACCCCACGACCTGCGTGATCTTCGGGATGGTGCTCCTCGCCGCCCTCGGCCTGCGGCTCCTGACCAGTCGGCTGTCCTTGGCCCGCGCGCTCGAGGTCCACGGGCCGGCCACCGCGGCCTGCGGCTCCGGGATGCTCTCGGGGCTCGCGCTCTGGGTGGTGGGCATCTGGGGCGTGGGCGGGCCCGCGCTCCTCAAGGACGCCGCGCTCCCGCCGCCCTACACGCGGGCGTTCTTCCTGGACCGGCTCTGGGAGTGGGTCGCGAGCCTGCGCCCGGCCGTGACGTTCCCGCTGATCGCGCTGGCGATCGGGAGCGTGATCTGGGAGGCCCGCCGGCGCCGGGAGCCCGCCGACACGTACGGCGTGGTCTCGGTCATCTACCTGCTGCCGCTGGTCGGGGTCCTGGGGTGGGTCGCGGGGAAGGTCTACCCGTACTACCGGTTCATGAACGCGACGACGGCCCCGATGCTCCTCGCGGGGCTCGGCGCCTGGGTGGCGGTCCGGTGGCTGCTCGACGGCGGGTGGGCCTCCCGGGGGCGCGCGCGGCGCGCGGCCGGGAGGGCGGGCGCGGCGCTCGTGGTGCTCGCGCTGGCCTGGGTGTTCCTCGCCGGCTGGCGCGGCTGGACGAGGCCGGGGAACCAGTGGGCCGATCAGGAGACCCGGGTGGCCCTGGCCGCGGTGCGCGGGCTCGTGGCGGCGATGCCCGACGACCACCCGATCGTGTTCGTGAACGACTTCCGCGACGACATGGTGGCCTACGGCTGGTCCAAGACCTACCTGAACGTGGAGCGGACCGGCCTGCCCGGCGAGGCCATCCTCCGCTCGTTCGCGTACTTCGGCGACGTCGACGCGTTCCTCGCCGGGGGGCCGACGGTGCGGACCGATCCCACGTACAACCGCGTGTCGCGGGCGTTCTGGGAGGAGCTCCACCCCTCGGGGGGCGCGGAGGGCTCGGCGGTGCCGGACGCCCAGCCCGGGGGGCTCGACGCCTACGACGCGCCGCCGATCGTCGTCGTGATCCGGGGGTTCAACGAGGGCACGGAGAACGCCGAGCCGTTCGAGGCCGGCGCCCTCCCCGGGGGCTGGGAGCCGATCGGGGAGGACGTGGCGGTGGTGACGGGGCCGGGGCTCGCGAGCCCGGGCCCCGAGGCGCTCGCGGCCGCCCGCGCGGCCGGGGGACGGCAGGCCCGCGCCTTCGCCGAGCACCCGGGACTCCTCGGGGAACCGCTCCACCTGCTCCGGGTGCTCGCCGGGCTCGCCGCGGTCGCCGTCCTCCCGGGGCTGCTCGCCGCGCGGTGGTTCGAGGTCCGGGACCTCCCGAGCCGGCTGGCGCTGGTCCCCGGGCTCTCGCTCGCGATGGTGGTGGCCGCCGCGATCCTCGTGGTGGCGGTGACCCGCTCGCCCTTCGGCCCGGCGCAGGGCTGGGCCTCGGTCGGGCTCGCCACGGCCGCCGGGCTCGGCCTGGAGGGCCTGGCGCGCCGCCGCGAGGCGGGCCGGGGACGGGTGGGGCCGGCCCTGAACCGCTTCCTCACCGGCCTGTTCTCGGCCTTCTCGAACCGGGCCTTCGCGTTCCTCATGGCCACCCAGTTCCTCGCCGCGCTGGGCGATGGGATGGTCCAGGGCTCGCTCGCGAAGTCCATCGCGTTCCAGGGGCGGCCCGGGTTCGACCTCACGACCGCCCCCTCCACCCGCTACCTCCTCGCGCTGGTCCTGCTGCTCTACGTGCCGTACACGCTGGTCTCGCCGCTCGTCGGCGCGTTCATCGACCGCTACGACCGGCGGCGGCTGCTCGTGGCGTCGAACCTGCTCCGGGCGGCGGCGGTGGCGGCGGTCGTGCTCGCCGGGCTCGACCGTGTGCCCGACGCGGCGATCGTCGCCGCGATCCTGTTGGCGCTCGCCTGCGGGCGGATCCTCCTCGCGGTGAAGTCCGCGGGGCTCCCGGCGGTGCTCGAGGGGCGCGACCTGCTCCAGGGGAACGGCCTCTCGCAGGCGGGGGGCGCGATCTTCCAGGTGGTGGGCGGGGGGATCGCGCTCGTGGGGGCGACGGTCCTCCCGGCGGGAGTGGTGGGCCTGGGCGGGGCGGCGGTCTACGCGGCCGCGGCCCTCGCGGCCCGGCGCGTGGAGCGGCTCTCCGTCGAGCGGCGGGAAACCCGGTTCGTCGACGAGGTCCGCAGGGTGCTGCGCGACGTGGCCGAGGGCCTCCGGGAGATCTCGCGCCGGCCGGCGGCGGCCCTCGGGCTCTCCGCGTTCCAGGCCCTGCGGATGGAGGTCTTCGGGTTCGTGGCCCTGGTCTTCGCGCTCGAGGCCCGCCACCTCCTCGCCGGGAGCGGCGCCGACCGGCTGGTGGTCGCCATCGCGGGGGGGACCGGCGCGGTGGGCGCGGCGCTCGGGCTCGTCGCCGGCCAGCTCCTCAAGGATCGGGTCGCCCCGGTGCGGCTGCTGCTCGCGGCGATGACCGCGATCGGGCTCGGCGTGATCGCGTTCGGCGGGGTGCCGACGCTCGTCGGGTTCTCCGCGCTCACGTTCGTGGGCGCGCTCGGGTTCTTCCTGGGGAAGATCTCGGCCGACACGATCATGCAGCAGGCCCTGCCGGACCGGTTCCGGGGTCGGGGGTTCAGCCTCTTCGACGTCGCGTACAACCTCGGGTGGATCGTGCCCGCCCTCGTGCTGTTCCTGGTCTGGCGGGAGGACCGGGTGCGCGAGATCCTGATCGCCTCCGGCGTCGCGTTCCTCGCGGTCACGGCCGCGGTGGCCGCCTGGGCCCGGCGGATCGCGCCCCACCTGGCCCGCACCGACGACCTCGCCGGCGCGGAGGTCGCGGAGGGGGTCCGCTGACGACGATCCGGGTCGGAGCCCGCCCCGGGATCCTCACCCCGCGGCCATGAGCCCGGGTACCGAGGGAATAGCTCGGGTTCCACCTCGGTTGAGATCGGCGGATCCGGCGCCGGAAGGAGGTGGTCGTCGTGGCCCGCGTCGCCCTGAAGAAGGACCCTCCATCTCCCCTGCGCCGTCGGCGCACATCAGGCCGGAGGGCCGGCTGCCGGTCGCAGATCCGTCCGGCTTCGCCTGCCCCGAGGGCGAGCTCCTCCCCCGCGCCGACACGCGGTCGGAGGTCCGGGAGGTGGCCCGCCGCCTCCTCGAGGCGGCCGGGGCCCGGGAGCCGGACCCCCGCACGGTCTGGGGGCTCCTCGACCCCTCGCTCCGGGCGCTCTTCCCCTCCTACCGGGGGTTCGCCCGAGAGATGCGGGCCACGCCGTACGACCCGGTGCACGACCCCGCGGCAGCGGATGTCACGTACGTCGGTCGTGGCTTCGCCGGACACCCGAGGCCCCCGGAGCGGGTCCCCCTCCTGTGGGGGTCCCTCGAGCAGCTCTGCGGGGAGGGGATCGCGGAGCGGGTCGCCAGCTCGTACTGGTTCGTCCTGGTCGTCTACCCCGAGACCGTGGGGGCGTGTGCGGGTTGCGGGACCGACCTCTTCTTCCTCACGCGCCCGGACGGGATCAGGTACTGGACGGCGGTCTGATCGTCGCCCTCCGCGCGGGGCAGTGAGCCCGGGGTCGCCGACGACGTTCGCAGGGCCCCGGGTTCAGTCCGACTCGGCCTCCACGAGGGCGGCAACGGCCCGGGCGAACCGCTCGAGATCGTCGAGCCCGTCCCGCAAGGCACGGTGGACGAGGGCATCGTCCACCTCCGCGTAGAGGTGGACGAGCCGGTTCCTCAGGCCCGCCAGTGCGCGGAGCCTCTCGGCCAGTGGCGGGTCGATGACGCCTCGCTCCTCGAGGACGGTGAAGGCGTCCCGGAAGTCCCGAGGGACCCTCCAGCCCTCCGCCGAGATCAGGTGGTTGGCGACGTCGATGCAGATCTGCGCTGAAGCCTGCACGAGGTACCGTCCGGCGTAGGCCTGGTCACGGAGGTATGCGGGCAACGGCCACGCCGCCAGCTCGGTCCGGCGGGCCCGGTACGTGGCGAGCGTCTCGAGCAGCTGTCGGACCCGGGCCGGGTCAACCACGAAGGCCCTCCCGGGCCACCTGCCGGAGGTACCGCCGGGTGTGGGCACGGAGCACCGGGAGGAAGTCGAAGTACTGGGAGCGGGTAGCCACCTCGAAGGCCACCCGTCGAGCCTCGTCCGCCGAGAAGAGCACCTTGCCCTCCTGCACGACCCGACCTCGGAGCTCCAGGGGGGCGGTGTCCAGCACCACGACGTCCACGTCGAGGACGCCGAGGGCCCGGGCCAGGCGGTCGGCCAGGACCTCCCGGTCCAGCAGTTCCATCTGACCGTCGAGGAGGACGGCGACGTCCGCGTCGCTGGCCGGCCCGTGCCGGCCGGCCGCCCTGGAGCCGAACAGGTACGCGACCACGACGCCCGCCTCCCGGAGGATCGACGCCACGAGCTGGTCCGTCCCTTCCACGCAGGGCAGTCTAGCCGGGTGTTGATCTTCCTCCGGCGACTTCCGCCCAGGTTTCGCCCGGTGTCGACGGTCTCCCCGAGGCCCCCTCCTGGTGGGATCCCTCGCGCAGCTCTGCGAAGGACCGGGTCGCCGGCTCGTACTGGTTCGTCCTGGTCGTCTACCCCGGAACCCTGGGGGGATGTGCGGGTCGCGGGACCGATCTCTTCTTCCTCACGCGCCCGGCGGGATCACGTACTGGACGGCGGTCTGATCGTCGCCCTCCGTGCGGCGGAGAGTTCCACGGAAGGCGGTGCTGCCCCCTTCACAGTGGAGCGGGATGGTGCTGCCTGCTCTGTCTAGCCGCAAGGTATAGTGCCCGGGAACGCGAGACGGAGGGAGTGGCATGCCGATCCAGCACGCGGTCCTCGCGCTCCTGGCCGAGCGGCCCACCCACGGCTACGACCTGCGTTCGAGTTTCGAGCGGGCGATCGGTCCCCAGTGGGGCGAGCTGAACATCGGTCACCTCTACCAGGTGCTCGATCGGCTCGTGCGGGACGGGTTCGTCACGTTCCGGGTGGTCCGCCAGGCCGACCGCCCCGACAAGCACATCTACCGGATCACCGAGCGAGGCCGGACCGAGCTGGAGCGGTGGCTCTCCGAGCCCTTCGTGCGGACCGGCGGCTACCGGGACGACTTCTTCCTCAAGCTGTTCGCCGCTTCCCGCCTCGGCGTGGACCGCCTGCAGGAGGTGGTCCGGATCCAGCGCGACGCCTACCTCCGGGAGCTCCGGGCCCTGGGCGAGCTGCGGTCGCGGCACCGGGACGACCCTTTGGTAGGCCTCCTGATACAGGCGGCGATCCTCCACACCCGGGCCAATCTCCGTGTCGCGGAGCTCGCCGGGGAGGACGCGGAACGGATCGCCGCCGCGGCCCGAGAGGCCGCCGTCGCCGAGGAGCCAGCCGGTCGCCGCCGCGCCGTCCGCTGAGGCTCAGTCGCCGGGCCCGGGGCGGTTGATCCGGTCCAGGACCTCCTCCGGGCTCGCCGCGTGCGAGAGGTCCACGTCCTCCATCACCCGCCCGTCCTGGAGCCGGAGGATGCGATCGCAGCGGCTCGCGACGAGGGGGTCGTGGGTCGCGACGATGATGGTCATCCCCCGCTCCTGCCGGAGCTCGAGGAGCAGGTCCATGATCTCGACGCTGGTCTCGGAATCGAGGTTCCCGGTGGGCTCGTCGGCGAGGAGCAGCCCGGGGTCGTTGACCAGCGCCCGCGCGATGGCCACCCGCTGCTGCTCGCCACCGGAGAGCTTGGAGGGGAGCGAGCGGGCGCGGTCCTCGAGGCCGACCCAGCGGAGCAACTCGAGCGCCCGGGCCTCCTTGTCGAAGTCCACGCGGAACGGCAGCACGGGCGCGATCACGTTGTCCAGGGCTGTGAGCGCCGGCAGGAGGTGGAACCGCTGGAAGACGAACCCGATCGTTCGCCGGTACGCGGCCTGCTCCTTCCGCGACAGGCGCGTCACCTCGCGGTCGTTCACGACGATCCGCCCCTCGTCGGGATCGTCCATCGCCCCCACGACGTGGAGGAGCGTCGACTTCCCCGAGCCGGACGGCCCCATCACGGCTGCCACCTGACCCGACGGGACCGCGAACGCTACGCGGTCCAGGGCAGTGACGGTGACCGCGGCGTCCGAGCGGTAGGTCTTGGAGACCCCCTCGACCTGCACCTCGAACCCTTCCATGCCTCCTCCCATCTCACTCCTCCGCCAGGGCCCGGGCGGTGGCGACCCGCCGGAGCGCGAGGGCGGGGACGGTGGAGGCGAGGAGGGCGAGGGCCACCCCGCTCCCCGCGGCCCAGGCCCCGGCGGCGAGCGCCGCCCCTCCGGCCCCGAGGAGGAGGGCGGCCCCGGCCCCGGCGGCCGCCCCCGGGACCGCCCCGATCGCCCCGAGCCCCCCGGCCTCCAGGGCGAGGAGGAGCCCGAGGTGGCGCCCCGACCACCCCGAGGCCCGGAGGAGGGCGAGCTCGGGGGCCCGCTCCCGGAGGTTCAGGGCGAGGACGTCGGCCACCGAGACCGCCCCGAGGATCGCGGTGAGGGCGGTGGCGAGGAGGTCCACCCTCCGGACCTCGACGGAGATGGCCCGCCCCAGGAGGGTCCCCACGAGCACCCCCCGGAACCCGATCTCCGCAGCGAGGAGGAACGCGAGGGCCCCGGCAGCCACGAAGAGCCCCGCCGCCCCCACCGCCGTCCGGGAAGGGAGGCGGAGGAGCTCGACCAAGGCCATCGCGGGGAGCCCCCGGACCACCCGGGGGCCCGCCCCGGGGTGGGCGGGGGGCCGGACCGCGTCCAGGGCGCTCCCCCCCGCGGCCCGGAGGGCCGGGGCGAGCCCCGAGGCCAGGGCCAGGGCGAGCCCCAGGGGGGGCACGAGGAGGGCCCGGGGGAGGCCGACCCCGAGCCCCAGGGCCCGCCCGATCCCGAGGGCGAGCGCCGCCCCGCCCCCCCCCGCCGCTCCCCCCACCCGGGCGAGCCCCCCGAAGGCCCCCCCGGG
>FWPU01006795.1_pt1 | contig 20710 bp, 12 predicted proteins | sample 2228361 | NCBI WGS metagenome assembly FWPU01 (sample SAMEA103939777, study PRJEB20133) | metagenome
ATCCCTCCGGACCGACCAGGGGATCGCGGTGAAACACCTCCTTGATGAATCGCCATTCCCAACTCGGTTCATCCTCAATGAATAACAACCGCAGGAAGTAATCGCGGACATAATTGTCGCGCACGACGCGGTTGTTCTCCGTGACGCTTTCCTCCGGGAGCGAGTCCACGTCGGCCACGAACACGAAGCGGCCGACATCGGACGGCGTGTATTGGAATTCCAGCGTCCGTACTTCTTCGGTCAAGGTGACGGTTTGTTCGCCGATGGCATGCATCGACTCCGTCTCCCGGGCAGTGTCACCGCCCGATTCGGCGGCGTCAACCGGCGTCGTCCCCCCGGTTCCGTATGGACGCACCCCAAGCCGCACCGTCACTTGGCGACCGGCCGACAGTTGATTGCGAAGGACCACGCGGATCGACGCCGCTTCGCCCTTTTTCATAAGGGGCGGCAATTGCATTTCCAGAGCGATGTCTTCGGCTTCGGCTTTGCCCAGCCCCACCGTGTAAACGGGAACGCCGAGGTTGAGGAGCGCGGATTCCGGCGACGGACCGGCGTTTTGATTGAAGTCGCTAAAGACCACGACGGCGGCCGGATCCCGCCCGTTCTTGCGGCGTGCCAAGTCAGCGAGTGCCGCTCCCAGTGCCGTGACTCCGCCGCGCGCGGCCAATCCTTGTCCGAGCAGGTCGGCATTGTCGGTCGACGCATCCCCCTTCGTCTCGCCGTCTCCCAAGTCCAGGTAGTCCACGCCGTCGGCGCGGTGGAACCGAAACAGACGCACGCGGCAGCGTTTGCGGAGTTCCCGCAAGAAAGCCCCATCGTCCGCCGCAAACAGCCCGCGGAGCAAGTCTAAACGCGAAGGTGCAGGGAAACCTGTTGCTGCACCGCCGCCCCGAGGCGCGATCTTGGAAGCCTCCGTCGAAGCCCGAATCAGGGGAGCCAAATCCGCAACTTCTCCTGGCGACCACGCGTCGCGTATCGCCATGCTTTGGGTGTCGTCCAGCAGCAACCACACGGCGGGGCGAACCGGCTTGGCCAGGCGAATGACGGCGACCGGCTCGGCCAAGATCGTCACCACCAAGACCAATGCCGTCGCGCGGAGGACCGTCAGCGTCAGTCGCGTCAGCGGCCGAGCGCATTTTTGGCGACGGTAGTAGAAATAGACGGCCCAGCCGACAACGGCCAGGACCGCGATCGCCAGTCGACCGGATCCGCTCTGCAACCAGGGCGCGAGATAGCCGATTCGAATATGCTCGATGCTTCCGGCAGACAGTCCGAGGAAACGAGCAAGCATGGCGGGGACGTTCATGGCCGCACCTCCCGCCGAGGAAAGGCAAGGAAGAGGGATTCCGCCAAGAGAAAGAGCATCCCGGCAAATATCAGGTATCGCCACAGCCCCGACGATCGCGCACGATCGGCGTGGTCGCCGGCGACCGCGGCCAACGCCCCGCCCAAGGTCCGTGACAGCGAAGCATCATCCAGGTATTGCAAATCAGACTCCTCGGCGGGACAGGCGACCGCGAATCGCAACTCCTCGCGCGGTGCGGCAGGCAGCGCCCGGCCGTCCGCCTGCTCCGACATTGCCCCATCGAACCATTGAAGTCGGTACTCTCCCTGGCGCGGCAAGGCACCGATTTCCGCCCCCCATTGGCCGGTCCCCAACGCACCGGTACTCACCGGCTCCGACGTCCCATCCGGCTTGATCATCCGGCATGGATCGCCGCGGAACGCAGCCGGAACCGTTGCGGTGAGCGAATCATGGGTCGAAAGGTTCCGCCGTTCCAGGGTTTCTTCAATCAAGCGGCGGCAAAGTCGATCCAGAACAACGACGGCAGGCGTCGCGGCGAGGGTATTCCATTCCCGAGCAATACCGCTGGTCAGAAAAAGCACCTTGCCGCGTCCCAACGGCCGTTCGATCAGGAACGGCGAGCCGTTCGTGAATCGGGCCGCCACGCGCGGCGCGGTACCCTCCCCGCCCTGCTCAACGACGCCCGGGCCGCCGTGCCGCACATCGAGGATTTCGGCGTCACTCACCTCCGTGGTCGGGCGCGACCTCGTTGCGGAGTTCGCAATCTTCGGCGTCCGCTGTTGGTTCCGCCAACTCAACCAAGGTTCGATCGAGGCCGCCGTGATCGGATTTGGCGGCGGAATCACCCGGGCCGCATCCAGGTCCGGCTCGATGATTTGGAAGAAATACGGCGTGCGATAGAGAGCCGCAAGCTCTTCCCCGGTCATACCCTCGATGCGAAAGCACTCATCTCGCAGGGACGCCGTGTCCCACTGCAAGACTCCCTCCAAGCCCCCGCCGTTCATCGTGCGGGCGTCGAAAGGGAGGGGTTGCAGCGGCGTCGGCAGCAAGGGCAGCCCCGACTCCCAGGTATCGTGATTCCATGCCGCGGGATCGAATTCGCCGCCCGCCGCAATCAGCACGTTACCCCCGAGGATTGCATATTCGGTCAGTAGCTCGGCCGACTTCCCCGGTGCCTGCACCCCTGCCACAACCACCAGCCTTGCCTCGGCCAGAAGTTCGCGTCGCAATCGATCGAGCGTGACGGACGTCCCCAACCGGTCGACGGCAGAGGAATCCTCGCCCTCGCTCGCGGCCAATAATCGGCGGAGCAAATAGGTCTCGCCGAGCCGGTCTTCCTCGACGACCTCGTTCTGCCCGATCTGATCGACAAAGATCGCGGGAAAGGCGGAAAACACCGGCACGATAACGGTGCGTGCGTCATCGGCGGTCAAGGCGTCGGGGGTGATAGCCACCTTCGCCGCAACCCATTCCACGCCTTCCGGGGAAGAGGCGCCCGGTATGGGTACGGGCGGAAAGAGCACCTCCCGCACTTGGTCCGGTTGGAGATCCACCACCTGCGATGCCGCCGGCACGCCTTCGATGAACAGCCGGACTTCGACGCCCTCGCGCGGCCGATCACCGGAAAACCCGATTTGGGCCACAAAAACGGGGGACTCCTGCCGAGTACAGAACCGGTCCCTCAAGAAAACGGCTTGTACCCAGGCATTGCTCGGCATGGACGGCCGGATCGCTCGTACTTCGATCGAGCGGCCGATTCCTTCGGCCGCGGTGCGGAGCCTCGCGTCGTCCCAATTCGTCCGCTGGCAATCCGAAAAGATGATGATCCGCTTGGTCACCGGGCTGGGGACCCGCCCGCACGCTTCGCCGGCGTGCTCCAGAGCTTGAACGAGGTTGGGCGTGCGATCGACCGCGGCAATCTCACGAACAGCGGCTGCGGCGTCGTCCACCTCCGGATACGCTCCCAGGAGCCATTCCCGGGGCGAACCCGCGGCAGGGATGACGGTGGCTCGGCTTCCCGCGGGCAGATTCCTCAAGAAGGCCTCAGCCTGCCGCTTGGCATCGTCGAGCAGCGAGCTTCCAAAAACGCCGTAGCCCGTGCTGAGGCTGTTATCCAGGATGAGCACGGCATGAACGCCACCGCCGGACTCCAAGGAGAACTGTCCCGGCAGGTAGGGTCTGGCCATGCCCAGGGCAAACAACAGCAAAAACGCTCCTCGCATCAGCAGGAGCAGCAGATCGCGCAGTTGCAGGATGCGGCGACTGCGGCGCGCAGCCTGCATGAGAAAGTCCATGGCCGCCCAGCGCACGACGCGATAGCGCCGCCGGTGCATCAGGTGAACGACGGTCAGTGCAACGACCGTGATCAACCCTCCGACCAAAAACCACGGCGCTGCAAACATCGTGATCTTCCGATTGAAGGTTTCGCGAGGGACTTGGGCAGCCGTGGCCGCATCGTTGCGGCAGCCGAACACGCCTCCCCAAGGAATCCCCGCGAACAAGGACCTAAGGCGTGGGGCCCGAAAACCGTTTTTCCAAGGTCTCGATCCGCCCTTCCTGCAAGATCGGCAAGTAACGATTGGGAATCGCCAGCACGAAGCAACAAACGGCCGTCATGTACAAATCGCCGGGCTTGCCGCCGACATGTCCTTGAGCGCTCCACATGCCGTCGCGCGCGGGGTTTTGCGGATCCTCGATTTGTGAGGCTACCACGGCGTCCCGCAGCAGGGGGTAGCATTCCCGCCAAGGCTCATCTCCAACCTGGTACAAGGCCTGCGAGACGTAGTACAGGGTGTAGGGATCGAAGGGTGCCCGTCTTTCTCGCCGCGCCCGCTCCGGCGATGCGGCCTCGCGGACCGCCTTGCGTATCACCTCGACGTTCTTGCTGATCCGCCAGTCATCGTACTGACCGAATTCTTGGAGGCATACCACGCCCGCCGCGGCCATGGCCGTGGACGGATTGCCGCCGCCGCGTGTGTACGTGAATTGGCCGGGGTAGCGTTTCTGCTCCGCTTCGGGGGCGTCGCGCGGGCAATTGGACGGCGTGTAATGCTCCCGCACGCTGCGGATCGCCGCCTGAATCACGTTAGGTGCGACGTCCAAGCCGCTATCGACGGCGCTGCGTAGGGCCAAGGCCTGCATCACCGCCAAGCTTAGATCGTGCCCTTGGCGCTGCCGAATGGCAACATAATCCCACCCGCCGTCCTCGCACTGGGTGTCGGCAATCAGCCGCAGTGCTCGATCGAGGACGGGACCAAGCCGCGAATCGCGCGTCATTCCATAGGCTTGTCCCAGCACGAATGTGGAAAGCCCGTGGTTGTACACGCCGCGGCGAGGCTCCGCGATGTTGAGCAATCCGGAGCTGTCGGCGCCGCGGATCACATAGTCCAGCGAGCGGCGCAACGGCCCGCCGTATTCGCCGCGGTCCGGCAAGTGCCCGGCGGCGAGAAATGCCAAGATTCCCGTGCTCACCAACCCAAGATCGTCGGAGGACCAGTTTCCCTGCGGCCCCTGATTCCTCGCCAACCACCGTAAGCCGCGATTCAGCGACTCCTCGCTCGCCGGCGTAATCTCCCATTCATCGGCCGTGGCGGTCACCCGGCCGAACGATGCGACCAGGAGCGCGAGCAGGCAAAGCAACACCGTTCGCCCGAGACGGGCTGGGCGTCGCCTGCTCCGAGTTGAGGAAATCGGATCGCGAAGCGCGGAGACCTCGCGCCACCCTCCGTGCTTCCGCGACGGGAGATGTGTCTGCAAGTGAAGGGCCATCTTCTCAGTGTTCCGGCTGGAGGAGTGAGGCATGCCGCGGTGCCTGGGCCAAACATGCCGCGCACGACAAAAGCCCGGCGGCCGGCAAGCCTCATACCTTTCGCCCATTTTTGGCAGCCTCTCGAACAATGTCAACTTTCGCATAGATACGGTCGCGCAGACGCCGCTGGTGGCATGTACTTGGCGGCGCGTTGCCGCTCAACGCATGGTTTCGCGAGTGAGGAGCAAGCCATGCCGAGTAACCGGAGGCGAACTCCGCGGGCCGCTTCGTAGGGGCAACGCCGCAGACGGTTCGTCGCTAATGTCTTGCGTTGGGGAACTCCCAATAATCCGGCGACGAAGGCGATGACTCCTGCGGCGGACCCTCCATGCGATAGCAACGGCGAGCGGCCGGTTGAAGGCGCGACGCCGTCATGAAGAGGATTCCATCCGAAGCGGCAATCACCGGCCCGAAGAACTGCCAATCCTTTCCCTCGGCCGGTATGCCCATCTCGTGAACGATCCGGCCATCCCGCGCATCGAGCCAAAGAAACCGCCACTCCCGTTCTTCCCTGCGGCCCGGTACCTCGCGGGATGTCACACACCATACCTGTTCCGTTTTCGGCGAGAATCCGCATGCCAAGAGACTCGTCAGCGGGCAGAAGCGTTGCACTCGGCCGTCCATCTTCGCCAGAATTAGCAGACCGTCCTCGGCTTGCAGCCACAAGCGATCATCCCAGACGGCCAGGATGCCGATCAATCGCCCGTCGGAGCGGCTCCAGATCGGCTCCCCCGTCTCTTGAGACAAGGCTTCCACCGTCCAACTTCCGGGCTGATGCACATACAGCCGACCGTCGGCGGCGACGGGAGGAATCGCGAACGGCACGTACCAGGGCCAAGCCTGCCACCAACTGCGATCGTCCGGCGCAATCCAAGATTGTTCACGCAGCCAGTGTACCCGCCCCCCATAATCGGCCCGGAATACCACGCCCTCTCCTTGCGCGAAGAAGGTCCCGCCGTTCGGACGAACGAGAAAGTTCAGGTCGTCGCTCCACACGCGCCGCAATTGGAACAGCGTGTTCCGATTAAGCACGGCTCCTCCGTCCGGATCGAGCGCCACGAGTACGACGCCTACCTGCCCCGCCCCGAGACGATCGGCCGCCAGGACGAACAGCTCGTCGCCGACGAACCAAGGGTCGCTCACGGCGGAGCCCGGCGGCAACAGGTTCCAGAGTACTTGGCCGTCCATGAGACTAAGCGCCGCGACCTCCACGCCGCGAGACGTCGATCGCCTACAGAAAACGGTCTCTCCGCGGAGGACGGGCTGCATCCTCGCCCACGGTGCGGCCCGAGTGCCGGTATCGCCGCCCAACCGCTGCTCCCAAAGCAAGGCGCCGTCTCGGGAACGATAGCAGACCACATCACGTTGATAGTTGAGGATCAGTCGCTGCTCGGCCGCCGCCGCTCCTAACTGCCGCCGGGGCCAATCGAAATCTCGCTCCGGGAGGTAGTCGGGACGTACCATCCGGTCGGCGGGAATCTCGAAGAGAGGCGTGATGCGAAGGGGAGGCCCTTCCGGCGCCACGCCGCCATCCGGGTCCGCGCAGCAGTAGGGAGGCTGCCCAGCGCTTCTCGTCGCGGGGCTTTCGGCCTCATCTCCCAACACTACCGTCGATTTGGTCGCCATGCGTTGACGATCCGCTTCGGTCGCCGTATGGAGGAGGGCGGCTTCGTACCAACTTCGGGCCTCCGCGAAGCGACCCAAGACCGCACGGCGATCGCCCAGCCATTCTGCGGCCTGGGCGGCTGCCGCCGGCCCGGGTAACCCGACCGCTACGGAGACGGCCGATCGCTCGTCCCCGCGGCGCTGGGCTTCCCGAACCAGGATTTGCGATTGCTCTTGATATCGGCTCACCAAGGCTTCCTTCAGCTCGCGATGACGTTCGTACAGAACTCGGAGCAGGCACGACAGGCTGAGTAGCAAATCCCCGCGGTCCGGGTGCGGGAAGAGCGTCGGCGGCCTCTTGGATGCGGACGCAGTCCAGATCCGCTGCGCTGCTTCGTCCCAAGCCTCCTCGCCCAGCATCGCTTGCAACTCGTGCCAAAAGGCGTAGGCTTCCTTATCGCCGTCGGCAACGGCACCGACAGGTTCGCCCGGGATCCCACCTTGCGTCCAACCCGCCGGGCAATAACCGGGATAGCGGGCCAGAGATCCCAGCGCGAGACGTCGCATGGGCCGGCTTACGAACTCGTCGCCGGGGACCGCCCAAAAAAGAGGTTGCAGGGCCAAATCGACGGCGGCTGGCCCTTCGCCCCGATGAATGCACGTGAACAATTCATGGCGCAGCAACACTTCTGAGAAAGGCGAGCGCTGCCACTCGCTCCAGAGCGGAGCGGTCATCATGATCGCGGCATGGCGTTCGAAGACGTGTCCCTCGCCTTGCCGGGCGGCCTGGACCGCGGCCTCCTCCATCCGCTGGTAAAAGCGATTCCAAATACCCCAGTCCCGGGGGTTCATGTAATCGGCCAGCACACGACTGGCGTGCAACTTTGCCCCATACGGCAGATCAGAATCCAAGAGGGCGAGCCAGTACGCCTCCAAAAGAGATGGATGCATCCACGCCCTTGGATTCTCCGCCAAAGTCTTCCAAGCGCAGGCTGCGGTCCACTCTGGCGGTTCGGCGCCGAGAGGCCGAGCCATGCGGACCTCTTGCCACCAGCGCTCGATGTTTTCCGCATCGACGATTCCCGGCGGCACCAATGCCGACCAATCGCGACTCGGGAAATGCGGCAACCCTCCATCCACGGTCAAGCGTATCCCCCGCAACTCCAAGACGCGCTCTTGTTGGGCGGCGGTGTGGAAAACTCCGAGCATGTGCGGCCTGCGATCGATTCGCTCGGCGAGCGGGCCGCAAAAACTCCAATGGATGCCGTCGGGACTGATCATCCATTTCACCGTGCCGGCGCCCCAGAGGATGCGAAGCCGAATACTTCCCTGCGTCACGGGGACGATTTCACGCCCGGGATCGCGATTTTTCGTCTCACTTCCTCGCCGGGCATCCGTGAAGCTCAGCCACAAAGTCCCCGCCCGCGGAGTCGCATCGAATTGCAGGCCGCAGATCGGTTTCCCCTCATGATCGGCAAGGAAGATACCCGTTCCCGGGGTCGCTCGGCCGACGTCCAAATCAGCGTCGTAGAAGGCCCCGGCCGGCAACGCCGTCGCGAAATAGGCCGGTTCTCGCCCGGGCGGGGCGGCCATTCGCACGGAGCCGTCCGCCAAGTACTCGAGCGAGACGGCGACCTTTTCGCCCAGTTGCTCCCACGCGATTCGTCCCGGTGGGTCGAGCTGCTTCCGCGTCTCTCCCGTGGCGGCCGCGATGCCCAGCGTTCGCGGTTCTGTTTTGCTGGGCGACATCTCCGCCGGTTTAACCTCAACACCGTCGCCGCTTTGACGGTCGAGCACGGAGTCGTCGTCCGGAATACCGCCGAAGGCATGTCGGCGACAGTCCTGCAAACGAAAATCGCCCTCCAGAATGAGGTCCTTGGGCTGCCGGGAAATGGGAGCGGTCAGCAAGCGAAGATTGCCGCGGCTTAGGACGAGTTGCCCGGCTGACCAATGCAACGCAATGCTCCCGCCACCGCTGCGGCGGTATCGCCCATTGTCCGTGGCTAAGAGTTCCAGCGGGCGGGCGGTCGTCGGGGTCGCCGCGTCGGGTTCGACGTCATACGCGGCCCAGGCATCGTAGAAAGAGGGATATAGCCGCAGTACGACGGCCTCGCCCTCGCTCCGGATCAGGACGGCCAACCGCTCCGCCTTCACCAGGCCGATCCACAAAGATCGACCGTCACGGAAAGGCTCTCCAATGCGGCAGGCACCTTTGAATTCCCATTGATTCACGTCATCGCGGCGAACGGCGCGGAGGCCGAAACTCTGCCCCGGCGATATCGACTCGAACAGTTGCGTGGCAAAATCCGAGTCACCGTCGGCGGGCCAAGGGCCCTCCCGGAACCAAATGCGATTCCATGGTAACAGGGCACCCTCTTCGGACTCGCGCTGTTGGCAAAGGGCTTGCCGATCGCGCCATCCGGGAGCCGGGAATCCCAAACAGCCGAGCAACCCGGACGCCGCCACTACCGCCCGCACGAGCATTCCGCTGCGACGACGGCGGAACGCAAAAGACGTTGTTCTTCGACTTCCAAAACACATACTCGCAATCCTGGAATGGAGGGAGTCCGGCAATGGAGCCGCACACAACGCCCGCCAAAGGGTCCCCCACCGTTATCGACCGCTTCCGTTTTCGACAAAACGGCCCTCTCCAAGGGTTAGCCCGCCTATCTCCGAACAACCTCATCTCATCCCTGAAAAACGCCGCCATCTCGGTCGTAGTCAGACGGCGTCCTGAGCATGGAACGAAGCACGCTTCGGCCTTGACGAATTCGTTTCCATGCCTACGAGGGAGAGGAAGTCCCGCATGTTCGAGCGTACTCACAACGTTGCCGTCCGGACAAGCGGCAAAAGAGGAGGCCCATCACCTCGCCGCCCCCCAATGCCCGGATGACGGCTTCGGCCGAGCCGAATCTGCGTGCCGAGCGAGGATCAATCGCTATTTGCGGGTCATGGTCACCGCACTAAAATCAGGGATCGTTGAAAACCCGATAACCAGCCATTCACCTGGAGCAAGCGGCCATGTTGGGGCGCACGGAGGCGCACGTCTTTTGTGAACAGACCCTCTCAACCTCGCACGCGGTATTGGACCATCCAGAGCCTGACGCCGCATTGCGCGACGCGGCTTGCAGCGCGAACTCTCAGCGGTTCGCCAAACTTTCGGTTCTCATGCCCGTTTTCAACGAAGAAACAACGGTTTCCGTAGCGATTCGCCGCGTGCTGCGTTCACCCATCCCTTTGGCAGTTGAAATCATTGCGGTCGATGACGGCTCCCAGGACGCAACGTGGGATATTCTGCAAAGCTGGGCGGCTCAAGACCGCCGCGTGCGGGCCGTGCGTCATCCCGTCAATCAGGGCAAAGGTTCGGCCATTCGCACGGCAATCGAACATATGACCGGCGACGTGGCCTTGATTCAGGATGCCGACCTGGAATACGATCCCGCGGATTATCCCAACCTCCTGGCCCCCATCCTTTCCGGCAAGGCCGACGCCGTCTTCGGATCGCGTTTCGTGGGCCATCCGCGGCGTGTGCTGTATTTTTGGCACACTATGGCGAACAAAATCCTCACGCTGGCGGCCAACGTCGTCAACGATCTGAATCTGACCGACATGGAGACCGGTTACAAAGTCATTCGTGCCGACATCCTCCGCCGTCTGCATTTGTCCGCTCGCAAGTTCACCATTGAACCCGAGTTGACCTGCCGTTTGGCGCAGTTGGGGGCCAGGATCTACGAGGTCCCCATTACGTACGCCGGTCGAACCTATGCGGAAGGCAAGAAGATCGGGGCATGGGACGCCGTCCAGGCTTTGGCCATGTTGTTGTACTGCCGCCTTTGGGATACTCGAGTTTCCCGCGACGACGGCTTGGCCACGCTGGAAGCCGTGAGCCGAGCCTCGACGTACAATCGCTGGATCGTGGAGCAGGCCTCCCCCTTCTTGGGACGCCGATTGCTGGAGGCCGGGGCGGGAATCGGCAACCTCAGCCGACTTCTGGTCCGTCGCGAGGCCCTGGTGTTGCTGGATCATGATCCGCAATACGTCGATATCCTAGAAGCCCGCTTTTCCCAGTCCCATGCGGTGAGCGTCCGAAAAGGGGACTTGAATGATGCGACCCTATACGAAGCCCTTAAGGTCGAACGCTTGGATTCGATCTTCTGTGCCAACGTACTGGAACATCTGCCGGACGACGAGAAAGTGCTGCAAGGCTTTTTCGAGGCGTTGCAGCCCGGCGGACGTTGTGTGTTGATCGTGCCGGCAAGTCGTCGGCTGTACGGGTCCCTGGACCGTGCCCTGGGGCATTTTCGGCGCTACGAGGGAGACGAACTGCGGAATAAGCTCGAACGGGCGGGTTTTCGCGTCATGCATCAGAAGGCTTTCAACCGCGTCGGGGCCGCGGCCTGGCTCGTTTGCGGTCGCATCCTGCGGCGCAATCGCCTGTCCCCCCGTCAAATGCGTTGGTTCGATCGACTGTGGCCGCTATTCCGGCTCTGCGATGGCGTTCTGCCGACCCCCTGCCTCTCTTGGATGATCGTCGGCGAGAAGCCCAAGGAAGCGATGCAGCGAGAAGCCGCCTGACGCTGCGCCGCGCATGAGCGGCCGACTGCGGTGCAGTCCGGCCGACATGCGGGAATCTCGAACCCCGGAACCGCGTCCCCCAAGCCGTTCAGCCGAGAATCCGCTTCCAGCGCTCGAGATTGAATTTCGCTTTTTCAGCAGGGGTCAACCGACTGAAGTCCGGATCGTCCGCCGGCGCACGCCATGTGGACATGGTGACTCGCGGCACCGGGGTTGCGGCGGCACGCTTCGACGACTGGACGGATTCACCTCCCGCGGGAGCAACGGCCGCCGATGCATCCGTACGCCCCGAGTACGAGCTTGCGCCGACCGTCCGTCGCAAGTCCTCTTCCAGACTGCGATACGGCGTCAGGCCGAGCTTGCGCAGGTCGCCGTGATAAGCCCGGACGGCCTCCGCCGCTTCGATCTGATCGTCCGCCACCCAGCGAAGATAACGGATAAAGGTCAACTGATCTTCCGCGTGATTGATCTTGCGCCCGTAGAGCGCGACCCGGGCACCGTACTTCTTCGCCTCCCACAACATGTGGAACGCGTCCAAAGTCGTCCCTGCCGAGCCGCCGAGGATTCCCACCACAATGGAGCTGTCATAGCGGACCAGCGATTCCATCGCTCGAGGGCCGAAATAGGGGATTTTGAGAAACAACGGCCGACCGCGGCTGGTGACCCCGGCCAGCGTGCGGACAATATGATCGTTGACGAACCGCGCCACGTCGGCGGGGGCGTTTTCTCCCGGCGCGTTCGGGCTGAAAACCTCCAAGAAGTGCCGAAAACCTTTCGCCTCCGCCTCCAACCGGAATGCGCGGTAGGCCTCGAGCGTCCTGAGGTCGGCCTCGGTCTCGTTGTTGAAAGTGACGGAGTACAAACCCAGGTCCGCCCCCAAGCCTCGCTCCTTCGGATCGCACGCCGCCTTGCCGCACATGATGTGGTCGATCGTGGCGGTACGAAACGGGCGAGACGGTTGCCGGTCGTATTGGCCGAGACCTCCGCCGGCCAGCCAGATATCGGTCGTGTCGTTGGCGCGCACGGCCGGGGTCACGTGTGAGCCGTCGAATATCCGTTCGCGAATCGTAAGCACCTCGTTCGTGCTCGCGCTCATCAGGACGATATCCACCAGACCTTGCGCCACGATTTCGCGAATGATCTGACGGTATTCATCGAGCGTGCGAAACCGGGCTTCGCCGGAGTGATGTTCCGGGCTTTTTCCCGGCGCCGAAAGCCCGAACGCCATGTCGGCATCCTTGGCATCGGCCAAGATGAAATCCCGGCATGTACGATCGGCCCGAATCCGAGCCAGCTTTTCATCGAGGGTTTTTAACATCATGCGATCTCCGCGGCAGGCAACTTCTCTCAAGTATAGTCTACCCATTTTAGCGACAACCTGCCGTCCACCGCTGTATCAGCCCGCCTCCGCAGGCTGGTTGACGCCGTAACCGCTTTCGAGCGCGTCTTGTTTCAGACTATCCGGGACCGTATACTGCCGGCGAGTTGCTGGGAAGCCGCGCGGAAAATTGCTGCGTAAACACAGGACGTACCGCCGGCGCATCATTCGGCAGGCGGCCCCCGTTGGTGGTCCGGTATTGGGAGCTGATGTGGGCGAGGAGTCTACGATCATGGGAAAAGTATCCATCGGCGTCAATATGGAATTCGTTCGCCATGCGGACAAGTCTTTCGAATGGGGAGTCCAAAAAGCGGCGGAGTTGGGTTACGAGTATGTGGAACCCATGGTCCACTGGGGGCGGGAGTTGCTGTCCGAGGCCGGCTATTTCCACAGCGTCTCCATGCTGGATGACCCGTACCGGATTCGGCGGGCTTGCGAAAAGGCGGGCGTGAAGCTATCCGGCCTTTCCGCCCATTGCCCGCTGGGAAAACCCGAGATCAGCGTCGAATACCTCAAGCAGGCCGTTCGCTATGCGGCCGAGTGCGGTGCGCCGGTCGTGAACACGGATGAGGGACCGAAAGCGACCTGGACCACCGAAGAGCATGACTTCGCCCTCATGCAATACACCTTACAAGAGGTCGCCTTCGTGGCGGAGCAACGCGGCATCCTGATCGGCCTGGAGCCGCATCAACAGTACAGCAAGCACCCCGACGGCCTAGACCGGATTTGGAGCCTGGTGCGTTCTCCCGTCATCGGGATAAACTTCGACACGGGCAACTCCTATCTGGCCGGTCAAGACGAGATCGCCTGGCTGGAACGCGTACTCGATCGCTTGGTGCACCTGCACGCCAAGGACATTTCGGTGGCGCAATCCGAGCAGGAGCGAGGCAAAGTCACCGGCACTCCGGTGGGATGTGCCTGCGGCGACGGAGTCGTCGATTGGGCCAAGGTCATCGACCTGTGTCGAAAGGCCCCGCGCGACATCGTCCTGAGCGTGGAGTGCGGTACGATCGATCAAGCCGAACGCAGCATTCGCCACCTCCGTGCACTCCTGTGACCGTCCACACCGGCGTCCGAGTCGCACGGAGCGCTTGCACGTGGCCGGCTTGCGGCCCGTATTTCAAGCGGCGTCGGGAGCATGATCGTCGGCTTGAAATCCGCAAGTGCGATGCGAGCCGTCGCAAAACGGCCGCGTTTGAGATGCCCCGCAACGGCACAAGCCGACCGGCTTACCGTGGGTCACCGGATACGGCTTCCCATCGGCGTCCACGATCTCAAAAGAGCCTTGAACGACGAGCGGACCGTTGGGGCGAACAACGATGGTGGTTTTTGATTCCGACATTTTCACTTCCCTCGCCAGGTTCCAAATTCGTAAATTCGAAAGTAACGCCACAATTCGCCTGGAATTACCGTTGCGATCAAGGATTCTTGTGAGGATTGTATTCCAGTGGTCAAGGCCAAGGCAAACCTCGCGACCGCTCCCTGCGGAACAACCCGCGGTGCAGTCGGCAACGCAATACGAACCTCGTGCCGACGTCGCGACCCAAACAAGGGCCGAAGCAAGCGATTGCCGTTAACGGAACTTGACTTGACGGCGCGACCGGGCACGTCCGTCCAAAGGTTGATGGGATAGCAGGCGGACGACTCCGTGGGGGGCCGGCTTCCGTGGAGCTCGACATCCGGCAAGTAGCTCCTCGTTATCGCAAAAGACTGTACGGCCTACCCCGCGTTGATTTAGAATGATCAGGAGACGACCGTTCGACGGCATCCGTCGCAGCAGGCATAGGACGGCACCGGGTGAGCCGTCGGAACCTTTCTGCACGTGCCGGACGATGGCGACATCGCGGCGGTCGGAGGAATACCCGGATCGTGCGGTGAGATCCGAATCCATCTCGAATAGGCTCGTCGATCGGAAAAGAGAAGCTCGGCTTTTGGAGAGTGTTCGATGCCTCACGTGCCTCCAGCACCCGAAGCAGGTAACGGGGACGAAGGAAATGTCAAGGATTCTGCCGCGCGGCAAGGCGACACCGGCTCCGTCGGGGGTACACCGTCCGGCGGATCGCCGGAGAGCCTTTCGCAGCAGAACGTACCGCCTGTCGATCGTCCGGCGGGCACCGGGGAAAGTGCTGCCGCAGAATCCAAACCGGCAGCCAAGCCTCCCAAATTGCCTAAAGCGAAGGCCGTGGCCGCGGAAACGGCCGGGGCTCCGGCTAAGAAGGAAGGCGCCGGCGGCAAAGGCCGGCAACCAGCTTCGGCTTCTCCCGGTGATAGAGTTGTCATTGAGGAGGCCCCTCCGAAAAGTCGGCTTCGCTACCTTTTGGGTGAGATTCTCCACTGGACTCCCAGTTGGTTTGTCAGCATGGTGGTACATGCGGCGGCCTTGCTCATTATGGCCATGATCACGATCCCCGCGCCGAAAGAGAGCACGGCCCAGCAATTGGTCGTGGCGCCCGGAGAAAATGAGGCCGTGGAAGAGATCGAGGATTTGCTGCAAGACGCCCCCCAGGACATCAACTTGGAGACGGACCTCTCCCCGGTCGAAGTGGCCTCGAACATGGACTCGTCGCAGGACGTGTCGGCTTTCGACGATGCCACGGCGGCGACGGCGGTGGTGGAACTCAGCCCCATCGGCCTGGAACACGCCACTCAGTCCGATCTGATGGCGGCGGTCGGGGCGTTGTCCGGCAACGATATGTCGGGGCGTGGTTCGGGGAAGGCCCGGTTGGTAGCCACGGCCGGAGGCAGCGAGGGAAGCGAGCGGGCGGTGGCCCTGGCCTTGAAATGGCTGGCCGACCACCAAATGCCCGACGGCGGCTGGAGTTTCGACCACACGAAGGCCGGCGGTTGCAACAATCAGTGCCGAAACCCCGGCAGTCTCGCCGATGCGCGAAGCGGTGCCACCGCCATGGCCCTATTGCCGTTTCTCGGCGCCGGCCAGACGCATCGGGAAGGGGAATACTCGAAAAACGTTCGCGCCGGTCTGTATTACCTGATCACCAATCGGATGAAGGTCTCGCCGGAGGGCGGAAGCTTTTTCGAGAGCGGCGGCAGCATGTACTCTCATGGTCTGGCTGCCATTTGCCTCACGGAAGCGTATGCCATGACGCGGGACAAGGTGCTTCGCGCCCCGGCCCAAGAGGCCCTGAACTTCATCGTCTCGGCTCAAGACCCGGTCGGCGGGGGATGGCGCTATCAGCCGAGGCAGAAAGGCGATACGTCCGTGGTAGGGTGGCAGTTGATGGCATTGAAGAGCGGTTACATGGGCTATCTTCAGATCCCGCCCGTCACAATCCAGAAGGCCGTCCGCTTTTTGGACTCGGTGCAGAGCAATGAAGGGGCCAACTACGGTTACACGGACCCCGGCGCCGGCCCCGGCACAACGGCGGTGGGCTTGCTTTGCCGCATGTACATGGGGTGGGACAAAGATAACCCCGCACTCCAGCGAGGGGTCAAATGGCTCAGTGATCGCGGTCCCTCCAAGACGGATATGTACTACAATTACTATGCCACTCAGGTGTTACGGCATTGGGAAGGCGAGGAGTGGAAGAACTGGAATTCGCAGATGCGGGATTTCTTGGTCAACTCCCAGGCCAAGGCCGGCCACGAGACGGGAAGCTGGTTCTTCGCGGACGGCCATAAGACCGATCGCGGCGGGCGGCTCTACTGCACCGCACTGGCCTGCATGGTCTTGGAAGTCTACTACCGCCACCTGCCCCTGTACCGCAAACAAACGACGGAAGAAAACTTCCCGCTGGATTGATCTCCGGCAAAGATCGCACGCTATCGCGATTTCCGCTAAATTTTCGAAAAAGGCCTGGAAAATCGTGGGTCGGTGTGGTAAAATGCTATTGGGCAAGGAGCAGGTTTTCTAATCTCGGAGGAGTCCCATGGTTCGCAGACGTTCGCGGCGGAGAGGGTTCACGCTCGTCGAATTGCTGGTGGTCATCACGATTATCGGGATGTTGGTGTCCTTGCTGTTGCCCGCCGTTCAAGCCGCACGAGAAGCCGGTCGGCGCGCCCAATGCTTGAACAACCAAAAACAGCTAGCCACGGCGCTCCTTAACTACGAGTCGTCCCGCCGGGAGTTTCCGGGGTATCGTTTTATCGTGGACCCGGATGAGGATAACGACGGAACACCGGATGATCCCATCGTCGGAACGTGGATGGTAAGCTTGTTCCCATACTTGGAACGGGCCGACTTGGAGAGAATTTGGAAGGACGACAGCGTCTCGTGGGGGAACAAGCTCGTGGTGGAGTTGAAGTTCTTGTCCTGCCCGAGCGATCCCCGTCGCGATAATCCGGCGATGTGCGCCTATGCGGGCAACTGCGGCGTGCCGGATCCGGACTCGGCGGCGGGCATCACCGGCTATCCCGGCGAAGGAATCGAGCACGGCGTCTTCTTCGACCATGCGGCCCCAACCGGCGGCAAGAAGGCCATGTCGTTGGATTACCTCAGCCGCCATGACGGCTCCACGAACACGCTCCTGATTTCCGAGAACATTCAGGCGACGCTGTGGAGGCCGATCGATTCTTCGGGCGGACCTCGCTGGCCGAACGAGCGGGATTTGGGGATCCTCTGGGACGTAACACCGGGCTTGTGCGATCCCTCGAATTTGCGTCCGGTAAAGATCAATCAGTGCATCACGGCGCCGCGCGATCTGTTCAATCCCGTCGTAAACACCGCGCGCCCGTCCAGCAGGCATCCGGGAATGGTAGTCGCTTTCTATTGCGATGGTCACGGTGATTACCTGCGTGACGATATCGACTGGCTGGTGTATAAGCACCTCATGACTCCGGACGGCTACCTAGCCGGCCGGGCGGCTGGTCCAACACCCGATCCGGAGTTACGTGCCGGTATCTTCGATGAGGGCAAGAAGTGATCGGCCGACCCACGCTCCGGCGCTCGCCCCAGCCGTAGTTCGGGCTGGAGAGTATCGAATAATTGCTACTCCCAGGGCTGGGCGTGTCGTCGCCCGGCCCTTTTTGCGACTCGTCGTCCGATTTCTTCGCAACGATGTTGTCAGATAGGATGGATCCACGTCGCCGGGCGAGAGGCCGCCAACTAGCGCGCCCGAGGATGGGCCTTCTCGTAAACCGCCCGCAACCCAGCCGTGCTCACGTGAGTATAGATCTGCGTTGTCACCAGACTCTTGTGCCCCAACAGTTCTTGCACGCTGCGGATATCGGCTCCACGATCCAAAAGGTGCGTGGCAAAACTGTGCCTCAGGGTATGGGGTGTGGTGCGGCGGTCCAGCCCGGTCTTACGGAGGTATTTTTCCAGCATCCGGGCGACGCTCCTAGTCGTGAGTCGGCGCCCGAATCGATTGACAAATACCGGCCGGTCCGGGGCCGCCGCCAGACCCGGCTGCAAGCGGCGGACCTGTAACCATCGCCGTACGGCACGTGCCGCGTACGACCCCAGCGGCGCCAGTCGCTCTCGCTTCCCTTTGCCACGAACCCGCACGATCCCCTCGTTGAGGTCCAAATCGGCGTCGTTCAGACCCACCGTTTCACTAATCCGAAGTCCGGCGGAGTACATCGTCTCCAGGATGGCCCGGTCGCGGAGGCCCATCGGATCGTCGGTCGGAGGGGCCCGCAAGAGTCGCCCGATCTCCTCGGTGGACAGTACGTGGGGCAAATTGCGCGGTTTTCGAGGATTGCGGAGGGGCTTAGCAGGATTCTCGTTGACCCAACCCTCGCGCATGCCGAAGCGGAAGAAGCTGCGAAGGGATGCCAGGCGGCGGGCGATCGTGCCCGCCGCGTAGTCGGCCTCGTGCATTGCGGCAACGTATCCGCGAAGATCGCCTACCGTAATCCGGTCGAGCGGCACCGGGCCGCCCGCCTCGTTCAAGTACTCCAAGAGAGCGGTCAGGTCTTCGCGGTAGCTCTTGATGGTCAGCGGCGACGCATCGCGCTCCGCAGCGAGATACCGCAAGAAGCGAGCAACGGCGGAAACGAAGTCGGGGCTTTGAGCCATTCGGGAACGGGAAACCGACCTACAGGCAACGGCGTCAGCTATCGACGTGTTCAGGGGGCGTCGTCCGGATCCGTGACCTGAGACATCTTGAATCGCGCGGTCAAGGCACGGCGGCGGGCCTCTTGTCTGACCTTTTGACTCAGCACCGCGGCGTCATACCAAGAGAAGCTCAGCTCCGGGTTCGACGCAAAACGGCCCAGTGTCCGCAGCATCTCGGCCCTGCTATCGTCGTCGAAGAGAAAAATGTATCGCTCGGCGCCCTTGATCAAGGCAACGACGTTGATCTCGCGACCCACGGTACGGCATCTCCTATCGTTGAAGCTCGTGACGGTGGTGAACCGCCTGTGGCTCGATTCAGCAACCTCCCCAGCCCGCCCGCTTTTCTCTTTTATCGGATTTTCTCCTGCCTCCAAACCACTTGACTTTTGCCGGCTCCCCCGCGAGCGGTCAGCATCTCCCAAATGTGCATCCGGCAGCAGAAGCGGATGAAATCTTCACTCCTCTCGAGATAGGTCTGCCAACCACCAAAGCGAGCGTCATTGCGCTGACTCGCGTAGCTCGCTAGTGCCGCCGTGAAGTCGCCGTCGTCACCTCGGAATGCCCTGGTATGCACCAGAACCGGCTCATTCGAGGGGATTAGTTGAGGGGGAGTCTCTTGCGGCGGCGGTGGGATCAAGCCGCGCGGGTCCGGCCTGCTTCCGGAGCGGGTAACGTTCGCCGATGCAGCGTCCCCCCCACCCCCGATGGGTTGCGTCGGGTTGAATTGCTGCGATACAGCCGGACCTTCCCCGTCCATGGGCGGGGCCTGCGTTCGCATTTGTTCCCGCGCGTAGGCCAGACGCGATTCCAAAATGAGTCGCTCGGGGATGTTCTTTTCTTCCGCCGTGCCCCAGGGCAGCCCGTATCCTGGGGGAACGGGGTGAAATCCCGGGTTGGCGGCGTACCATTCGACCTGCAATCCGATCCGGGGCGGATAGTACGGGGAATACTCCGTGACCGCCCCCACCACGACGGCGTCGGCACCCAACATCCGGGCCAGTTGGCGCGCGTCTTCAGGCCGATTGAGCGTCAAACGAGCCTCTGCCATGGCTCGTTCCGCCACCCCCACCGGAATTACCTCAAAGCCGGGTACCTCTTGCAGCTCGTTGTAGTAGGCCACGGCCACCTTGCGACCGTCCAGCGTCGGTTCCGTGCTCAGATTGAAGAAGGGGACGACGGCTACCTTGTGAATTTGGGGAAAGGGATTGTGGACGGTGGGAACCTCCGTGCGATGCGGAACCAGCGAACAGCCGGCGAGTGTCATCCCACACGCAGTCACAACTGCGACGAGAGCCAAGGAAAGCGTTCGCCCGCCTCGGCTCCGGTCGCCCTCGCGCCGGGCGACGCTGCCGGTTTTTCGTGAGCTATTCCCCAAAAATCCGCAGTCCATCGGTTGCCCGTCTTCACTTGTGCTTGATGCCCCGACATGGGATCGCGACGGAATCAACGGGTGCCTTTCCGCCGTGACGGTGGCCGGACGGCAATAACTATCGGCAAACTTTACGCAAAACCTCCAATCGTCTTTTTCGGAAAATTCACACAGATTCCGTGAAGACAACGAGACTTCCTGCTGCTGTTCACCACCTCTTTGTGGGGATCGGACGGATGGGCGGGATCCGTGCGTGCTAGGGTTAAGCGGAGGAGACTCAGGTTCCGTTGAGCAGACAAGCCGAATCCGTCGATAAGAGATTTGGTAGATTCTATCGTTTGCGAACGTTTTTCCGTGCGAGGACGACGGCATGGGCAGAATTCAAAGCAGCATCGGGCTGATTAGCGGCGTGCCCATCGGGGACACGGTGGACAAGCTCATGAAGCTGGAGGCCCGGCCGCGCGACAATTTGGACGCCGCAATGAAAAAGATTGACAAAGAGCGGGCCGCGATCACGGAATTGTCCGCCCTGGTCATTGCCACGCAATACGTCGTCAAGAACCTCGGTAAACCTGCCGTTTACGATAAGCGCCTCGCCACCAGCAGCAACGAGTCGGCTCTGACCGCTACCATAACCGGTACGACGCCGAAGG
>FWPU01007180.1_pt1 | contig 20709 bp, 28 predicted proteins | sample 2228361 | NCBI WGS metagenome assembly FWPU01 (sample SAMEA103939777, study PRJEB20133) | metagenome
TGACAGGTAGAGCTTTCCATCTTCTTCAATTTTAAAGCCAGACTGGTTGTATGTAAATGCGTTGAAGTCTTCATTCTTTCTGTACGAAAGAAGCTTGTCTTTGGAAGCCTTTCTAGCTGCTGCAACCTGATGTGTTACCATCTGAAGCATCTTGGAATGGTAGTATTTGCGAAGCCAAGGGTGCTGCTCTTTCAACTCAACTAGAGTAAACTGCATATCCTCTTTTGACATATTCTTGTCGAAGAAGTAGTTGTACACCCACCTGCAGCCATCGAGAGTCTGCTCCAGTACAAGCTCCTGTTCTTTCGTTGGATATAGGCGGAACTTGTAGTTGAGCATGTATGTATGTATGCTTCTATTTCACCGGTACCACCTAAAATATGTTACAGCGATTCATCCACGGACTATCTATGACCGGTGGACTTCTCGCCACGTTTCTTTAAAGATATAACGGCGATTCATCCACCGGACTTGTCCGATAGTAGTTCACTCATTTCTTCTCTTGGTCGACCAGAAGGTCCCGCCAGACGCCTTCCACTTTTTGTAGTCGCGCAGTATCGTGATGTGGTCAAACGCGAACTGCTGCCTTTCAATGTCTGCAAGCTCGACCCATTCGATGCCCTCGGCGTCGTCGCCTGCCTTGCCAGAGCCACCTATGATTATCCCGACAAAGACCACGCTCATTATGTGCTTGCGGGGATCGCGTCTTGGGTCTGAATAGACTCCAAGGATGTCGATCGGCTCAACTTCAAGCGACGTCTCCTCCATAGCCTCCCGCTTCATGGCGTCCTCGGCAGTCTCGCCTTCGTTGACAAAGCCGCCGGGCAGGGCTAGCTGTCCCTTGAATGGGTCCTTCTTGCGTCTTATCATCAAAACCTTGGAACCCTGTTGAAGTATGATATCTACAGTCGGGGTCGGGTTGCTATATCTCACAGCCTGATATCAGTAGTGGTATGGTATTAATGGTTCTAATGTTTGCAAAAATTACAATATCAATGTCGATATTCATAACAAGCTCTTTGAAAAATGAAAATGTAACTAAAATTACCATAGTATTTCTGAAATGTGCTAAATTCTTATTAATATGTACCGCCATTAATTATGACATATGTCTGCTGCCATCTTTTTGGAGGCGGAAGAATCTCCTGCACCGCTTACAATTTGCCCAAGGTGCGGGAGGCAGGTAAGGATAGACGGGCACTGCGACTGCGAAGCGATATTTTTCGCAGCCTACAGGCGCAGATGAACAGATGCAGATATACGTACGGGCATTTTTCTAGTTTACACTAGGTAGCTGTGCAGCGTGGTCTGGCCAAGGTGCGACCTGTCTATCCTGCGCGGGCCCATATAATCTGGAAATCCACACTCCATCCCGTAGCTCTTGATTCTATCCTCTAGGCTGCCAATGATCTTTTCCGCATACCGCCTGTTGGCCGCGACATAGTTGGCATCAAGCGGCTCTTCAAAATTGTATATCTGCTTGTACTTTTCGATACCATCAGGGATTTCAAGCAGCCGCAGGACGAGCTTCATGCGCTCCCAGATATCCGTCCTAAGGCGCATCAGCGCACCAAAGACGTAGCGCAGGCCGGCCTCTTTGCAGCTCCTGACCACTGCCTCAAGATCCTCGTCGCTGTCCGTGACAAGCGGGATTATGGGGTCAACGTAGACCCCGCAGCATACCCCGGCATCGGTGAACTTTTTCATGACCTGAAACATCTTGCTTGCAGGTGGAGTCCCGGGCTCGACCACCCGCCTTATCTTTTCATTGCAGGTGGTGATCGACCAAATGATAAAGCAGTTGTCCCTGTACTGCCGGTGGAGCTCCAAGTCGCGCTCGATTATCACAGACTTTGTAAATACAATGTAGGGCACGTTGTATTTCTGGAGTACCTTCACGCACCTTCTTGTAAGCCCGTAGCGGAGCTCTGCCGGCTGGTATGCGTCGGTTGCAGAGGCCACCATTACCGGCTCTATTGTGTCTGACTTCCACTCTGCAAGCTGCCTATCAAGCACCTCTGAGGCGTTGCTCTTGGCGTAGATCTTGTCGTAAAACTCGGGCGACCATTCATACGTGGCGTAGCAGTAGGCGCAGCGGTGGCCGCAGCCCTGGTACGGGTTTATTGCAAGGCCGTTGTAGCTCTTCACCGTAAATGGGTGGATAATAGACTTGCTCTTTTTTTCTTCAAGCGTAGCCGCTCCGCTGTACCAAAGATCTGACATGTTGACGCATGTCAGTGGCATGCCTAATAAAGCAGGGAGCACCGGCAGGGGAGGGGGTGCCTTCCAAAGTATAGTTTTTTATTGTCGCCTGCATTGGGAGCACCTATGATGAAAGTAGGAGTGGTGGGTCTCGGGCTGATGGGTTCTGGTATTGCGACCCGTCTGGCCAGCACAGGTCACTTGATGTCGGTGTACAACCGCTCAAGCGAAAAGGCAAGGCGCTTTTCAAAAAGCGCCAGTATAGCGTCCAGCCCAAAAGAGCTTGCGGACAATTGCGATCTTGTCATAACCGTCGTTACCGACTTTGATGCTGTCAAAGACGTTCTCCTTGGCAAGGGCGGCGTGATTGAATCGACCAACCGCGATCTGATAGTAGCAGACGCAAGCACGATCTCGCCCATGCAGTCTGAGCACTGTGCCAGAGAGCTGCGCAGGGCAGGGATAGAGATGCTTGGCATGCCTGTTATGGGAGGGCCGGCGGCCGCGGAGGCAGGCGATCTCGTGCCGATGGTAGCAGGCCGCAGACAGGCGTTTGAAAAAGCCAAGACGGTTATTGAAAAGTTGGGCAAGACCTTTTACATTGGCGAAAGGGACGGGTCTGCTAACGCTATCAAGCTGGCGCTCAACCTGAACATCGCGCTGATTGCAAGCGCTGTGTCAGAGGGGATAACACTTGCCAAGGGTTCCGGCATTGACCCGGCGATATTTGTCCAGATACTGAACTCGACCTACTTCAAGACTGGCCTTTCTGAAAAGAAGGGACCCAAGATGGTAAAGAACGACTTTACCCCTTCATTCCACCTCAAGAATATGCTAAAGGACTTGGAGCTTGCCACCGGCACCGCGCAGGCCGCCGGCATCACGCTCCCCCAGACTGCGCTTGCGCAGCAGATCTTTAGGGCGGCAAACAACAGCGGCTTTTCCGAGCAGGACTACACTTCTATCTGCGCGTTTCTGGCAAAGATAAACGGGATGGAGAAATGAAGCTTGATAAGCTAAAGGACATCAAGGCAGACGAGTTCATGGTGTTTGCCTCGCTCCCGGACATGGGCAGGGTCGGCGGGCTGGTCTCGTCGTTCCTGTCACAGCACCTAAAGGCAGAGCAGGTAGCAGAGATAACATCAAGCGACAAGCCGTGGGTTTCATATACTGACGGCGTGGTGAAAAGCGCAAGCGACGCTTACAAGATATTCTATGACAAGCGTCACAAGCTGCTGATATTCACCGGCGAGTCGCAGCCGCAGGACCCTGCCGAGCTCCACAGGCTCTGCAACATGCTCCTTGACTATGTCCAGTCGATAGGAGGCAAGGTAACAAGGCTCTACGGCGCCGGCGGCTACCTGCGCGAGCAGGTAACAGGCGCGCCCCGGGTCTGTGGGGTGGTGAACAGGCCGGAGCTAAAGAGGGTTCTTGCAAAGGCAGGCATCGATTTTGTCGGAAACGAGATAACGAGCATAACTTGGTTCAATGGCCTGATCCTCGGGCTTGCAGCAGAAAGGGGCATCGACGCGATCGGGCTGTTTGGTGAGATAGCGGAGACGACCGTTCCCCAGCCGCTTGCCGCAAAGACCATAATCTCGGCTTTTTCGAAGCTGGAGGACATACCGATAGACACCAAGCCGCTTGACAGGCAGTACGAGTCGATTCTTGAAGAGATCCAGAAAACGAAAGGGTCGTCGAAATTCGGGCCTGGCATAGGCTAGATACCATCCACCGCCATCAAGCAGACTATAATAGTCAAGCCAGCCACATACTTGATGATGCTTGCCAAGAAACAACCGACAACAAGATTTGCATTTATACTTGCAATCCTTGCAGCCATCTTTTTTGTAATCGGACTGCCATACCTGTCACATGGTGAAGATTATAGAAACGCGTTGATTGGCGGCATATTATCACTGGTTCTCATTTTCACCGCTTTTGCTTTGACAATAAGAAGGGGTTCGGGCATTGTTGGTTTTATAATGATCATTATAGGCGCTTTCTATGTATATTACAGCCATCAATCCTTCAGGCTTTTGCTCAACAGCATAGCAAATACTGCCACCAATGATGGCACTAGTTCTTTAGCAACACTGCTGTCCAATGTTTCTGGAATGGTAGACTATCTATTTGCTACCGTAATAGTAGGAACCATGATGGTTGCCCTTGGTACAATGACTATTGTAAGGTACTTTAGAAGAACATATCTGAGCGAACCGGTGGCCTACGCGAATACCGGCCGCGCGCAATAATATTAGCACTGAGCTTTTATTCAATCCCTGCGCATTTCCGTAATATCTCAAACTTTGCATCCTTGAGTATTTTTATAACTGCATCAGGATGCATTTCTTTTTCCTTAATCGGCAGCTCTAACACCTGCTTCTGCTTTCTTTGCAATCTCCTTTGATATTTCATTATACTTTGTAAAACTTCTGATAATCTATCGTGATCTGTTTTTTGCTTATCTCCCGCCTTTCGTGATAGCTTGTTTTGAAATTCGTCAGATTCCATGATGTCATCGCAGTAAAGCGAGAATTTGGAACCTAGGACAATAGTATCCCCACTCTCCTTTTGCAGGAATTCACTTGTCTGCAAATAGATTTGTGCTTCCTTCTCTATGAGACTGAATTCAGTTTGGGCTGTCACTATTGCTGCCGTATTGTCATCAGAGTATCTCTCAGTCTTTGATTGTATTATGGAACTAGAACATTATCGCCTTCTGTAATAGGTATTCCTTCTAAAGCATCAGCTATATACCGCTCATCAATCGGCGATATTGCTTCTACAGGTCTAATTATAGCACTTTCTGCCAGTCTGCCTGTAGCTTTGCTTACCAGAATTGTATCTCCTATGATAACACCCAGATTGTTTCTGATCATGCTATCCATTCGGATCACAGTTTTGACTTGAGATGTTCATCACCCGCGCGAGAGAGGAAGGCATCTTGCGTATATCACCCGCTTTGCTCTTAATCGAATTAATATCACCTTCAACGACACCAAGCCTTTTCATAACTTCTTTATCTATTCTAGCTCTGCCAAACCCAATATTCTCTTCCATTACTTTCAGGGAAATTGTCTGAAGAAATTCATCGGTGCTCGTCAGTTGTCAAGCTTGCAAACGCATGCTTTGCTAATATGCATATAATTTGATTATGAAGCTAGAAAGGCAAAGATGCTTTCAGATAGCTATCCATGAATAATCTAAAGTATTTTGACAGATTGTTATTCTGAAATAACTCGCAGCCAGCATTAAATTCTATATCGGTTAAGCTGAGACACAGAGAGAACGCAGACGCAAGAAGTGTCAAAGTCGGTAGTGGGATACCGCGAGATATTGGTGCCCCATGATGGCTCGAGACTTCAGATAGGGCATTGGGACATGCCGTATATATTGCAAAAGCATTAGGGGCTCAATTGACGCTCATGAACGTTATTGAAACAGAGCTGGTACTTCCAAGTTTTGCATTGGCATTCTTAGGCAAGGGCGGTAGTGATGACACCACGGCGACAACGCGGGAGGAGGCAAAAAACAGGATAAGGGATACGATAGAAGAAGGCGTGAAACAAATGCTTGAATAGAGGGTTCAGGCTTGCAGGGACATACTGGAAAAAGGAGAAGACTATAAGATGATGGGGGTATCTTATGAAATCAGGGCAGGCAAGCCCGCTGAGGAAATAATCAAGGCGTCTGAAGAGAACAGATATGATTTGATAGTGATGGGCAGCAGCAAGATAGTTTCACCGGTGCGCATTCTGGGAAGCACTTCAAGACGTGTGCTAGACAACACGAGAAAAAGCCCGTTCTGCTAATACATGAATAAAGTCACTGCCACCAGTCTAGATGCAGCTTTTCATTATTTTTCAAACTGGTAATAATAATGTATCATAAGCATGGTTATTCAAAAAATGTGCAAGAGTACCTTTGAGATAATTTATCATATTTTCGATCAATACGTTACAGCTCTAATATGGTCTCATAATGATTAAGAACATTGCATAATCGTAGTGCTCGATGAACATTCTAAAGAAATCAGTATGGTTATTGGTACCCGCAGCAATAGCCTTAGCAGTACTGGCGACCTTTGGAACATTTAGTCCAATTGCGGCACAGACAACAACATCAGAAAGGGCCAACAACACACCTACAGCGTCAACTGGAAACGCTAGCGGAGGAATGATTGACTGTGAAAACATAGCATCCCAGCTGGGTGGAGTGGTACTTCCAAACCCCAATGACGTATGTGACGTTGCAGTCCCAATGAGAGGATTGGAAGTAACCGACAATGCAACAGGAGCAAACATTAGCAATCTGCTCGTAATTAACCCGATATTCGAGTTCACACCAGTTTCGGGTACAAACACCAGCGGCACTGGCAATAGCACCGAAGATGGTGCCACAAGCAACCAGACTACGACAACAACAACTGGAACAAGTCAGCGGCAGGAGGGCAATGCAACAACTAGTGCAGCAGGCCAAGGTATAGTTTACGGATTTGCAGAAATCGGCGGGCCGGAAGATCAGATTCCATCGTTAATGAGAATTCTATCAAACTCTACTTGGAATGTAGTCGCGGTGCACAACCATGTCACAATGGAGTCGCCAAAAATGATGTTCGTACATGCTGTAGGAGTATCTGACATCGATACCCTTACCAGCGAGGCAAAGTCAATCCTTGACGGCATGGCCGCTCGGCAACGGACTACTACTGCCGGAGAAACGACCAGATCGGAAATGAGAGGAGAATCAAACCAGACCTTATCGTCTTGACTTCCGTCCAGCCAAGACCCCAGATTCGGCAATCTGACAACAACGGGAGGAAAAAATACACAGAGAAGCATGGTTTTCCCTCCCAAATCTTTTTTGCCAAAAGCCAGTGCCAGTACGTTATTCATTCCAGCACATACCACAAATGCAATAAAATACTATTCCATTGAGCCTTTGGCTAAGCAATATTATCATTCTCTAATTAGCGGTGTGCAATGCGGCGGAAGGTTATTCCAAATGACAGACAAATAATCCCAAACGTGGACAGCGGGGATACCAAAAGTAATAACAAAAAGCTGAAGATGGCGCTAGGATCGGGCCAGCCGCAACAGCTGGATAACAGATTCAGGGAAAGAGGGAACAGACCTGTAAGTGTAACCATAAACGTTCCTACGGAAATGAGTATGAACCCAATAGCCTTGTTTCCGCTGGAATTTTTCTGATTCTGTACGTTGCTTTCAGCCAAGGCGGCATGATAGGCTAGAGGATGTTTCTCGACAAGTTCAGGCATAGCAAACCCTAGTTTTTCTGCTACCTTATCTCGTCCCTTGAGTCCCACGTATGCTATTATCAGCCCTGTTGCCGAGAAAAAACATCCCATGGTTGTTAACGGGTTTAATGATTGAGCAGTGGCATCATAAAGAATAATGTAAGTACCATGCAGCATGAGCACGACTCCAAGATAGATCAACAGCTTTTCGCCCGAGATCATCTTGGATCTCTCCTGATGCGCAACACAAATACTATTTCTTCCCTATCTGCAAGTCCTGCGAGCCTTATTGCACACAATTGATGATTGCTTTTAAGCCTTTGGCTACTGGTCAATGCCTTCGCTATTGAGGTGCCCGTTATCGCAATACCATGTCCCTTTTACATTGCTAAAACCATCAAAGGTCAGCTCATCTTTTTGGACATCGAATTTTTCCTTCTTTATCCCACAGATGCGGCACCGCAATTCTGGAGCAGATGGAATGGGCGACCATATTACCATTTCAATATTCAATCATTCTTGGAACATAGATACTTTTGTGCTTTAGGTTGCACAAATTCAACCTAGAACTAAATCTTTGATAATACAAATGACCACTGTCATCTAATGTTAACTAGCCATAGCTTTGCGATAAGCTAAGGATGGAATAATTTTTTCTGGACTAAAACGCGTGCACATATGTATCTCGATATGCTCCACTGGAAACACACACCAGTCAGTGTATTGTCGCACCCAGCGGTGCATCCTCTGTTATTGTCAAAAAGACTGGCTTGCCTTCCGGCCCATCAGCCGCCAGGAGCATGCCCCTTGAGATGATGCTGCCTATCTTTTTTGGCTCAAGGTTTGTGCATACCACGACCATCCTGCCGACAAACTCCTCCGGCTTGTAGTGCAGTGCGCCCCCGACCGCAAGCTCCCTCTGCTCGCTTCCAAGGTCGATCGTCGCCTTGAAGACCTTCTTCATCCCCTGCATGCTCTCCGCATGGATCACCTTGCCTATCTTCAGGTGCACCTTTGAAAACTCTTCAAACGTGATAAACTGTTCTGACGCTGACTCACTCATACATATACACACAGTCCAAGGGAGGGCGTGCCATTAAAATTGGTTACGTCAATCCGTTTGAAGCGCCGGTGATGATTTTACTGACTGTGTACAAGAATACGGAAAAAATCCCTACGGTCTTTCTTGCTTGATCCTATCGAACGGCTTCATTGCTGCCGGTAGGCTGTCAAGAAGGTCGGTAGCGACGATGTGCAGACCCGACCGCTTGAAGGCAATGCTGCCTGCGACGCCGTTGAGATACACTGCTGCAATCGCCGCGTCAAACGGTTTCATGCCCTTGGCAAGTAGCCCCGCCGCCAAGCCAGACAGCACGTCGCCCGTCCCGCCCACAGTCATTGCCGGCGTCGACCTCCTTATTGTCGCAACTTTGTCGCCGTCTGAAATGACGTTGAGCCAACCCTTCAATGCTACTGTGACGCCGTACTCTTTTGCCTGCCTGCGCACATTTGAAGTCATTTCATCCTTGGTCGTTCCAGAGTCGCAGCCAAAAAGCCGCCTGTACTCGCCTGCATGCGGCGTAACAATGCTGCCTGTGTTTGAAATCTCGCCCAGCACCATAGGGATTAGTGCCGAAGCGTCAAGCAGGATCTTTGTCCCAGCTTCTTTCAGTTTTTTGATAAGCGCGACTATTGCTTCTGGCTCTATGCTCATCCCCATGCCTATGGCGGCTGCATCTGTGCGTTTTGGCAGCATGGCAACAAGCCTGTTTGCCGAGCCCACGGTGAGCTTGTCATCTGGGAGTGGAAGTGCGATTATTGCAGGGGAAAACGATCTGACAGCGGGGATTATCGAGCGCGGGACTGCCGTATAGACCAGATCGGCTCCAGAACGCAGAGCAGCCATCGACGCAAGCACTGGCGCGCCGTGATAGAACCTGCTTCCGCCGGCTACAAGCACTATCCCGTTGTCGCCTTTTCTCGATAGAATCGACCGGGGAGGCATCAACTGCCGGACGAGTTTCGGTGTAACTGCAATTGCCGCTGGCAAATATACTTGCTTTAGTACTTGTACATGGGCGAATAAACTTTCCCAATGCCTTGTGAGGCAGGACCTGATATGCTATGTGCAAAATATCCGATGTAGGTAGAAAGACGTTAGCACAAAAACAACAAGCTGATCGTGCTCACACATACATGTCGCAGGATGCAGGGTGGAACGATCTTACGATCCTGTTAAATAGTTCATGACATATTTTATCATAGAATGACAAGTGGTGGGCGGCACCAGAATTCGCCGCCGCGTATTATGATTGTTGATGATGAAAAAGACATTCTTGCGATTCTAAAATCAGGTCTTGAGACAAAGGGGAATTTCGCGGCAGAGACATTCAATAGCGGCGAGGCAGCTCTGCAGGCTTTTGCAAGTCATGCTCCAGATTATTACGATCTCATACTGACTGACATTAGGATGCCCGGGATGAACGGCTTTGAGCTGTACCGGAGAATAAGAGAAAAGCACCCATCGATACCAATCGCGTTTATCACCGCCTTTGAAATAAACGAGGATGAATTTTCCAAGGTCATGCCCTCAATAAAGGTGAAGGACTTTATCAAAAAGCCGATAAGGATTCCTGAACTGATAGAAAAATTGAATGCAATTCTGGCCGCCGTCTAGTTGGGCTCGGCGTGTATCGTCACTATCGACCCGGGATACTTTGCTCGTATCTGCTTCTCGATATCTGAAACACGCTCATGGATCTGCTCTATTGTCATATCGCTATTGAAAGCGCAGGCCACGTCTATTTTCAGGACGTTTCCGGCGGCCCTGTAGGTTGCGACCCTATCGACCTTTTTGACGTCGCTCGCGCCAAGGATTATTTCCCTTATCGAGTCCTGCATTTTGACATCTGCTACGGGCTCGATGCCGCCTATCTCTGGCATCAGAGGCTCCAAGTGCACGGTAATAGTCTCTGCCCCCTTCAGCCGGCCCCTTATCGAGTCTTCGACCGCGTTGGCTATCGAGTGGGCCTCGGTGAGCGTCGCAGAACGATTGACCTGTATGTGGAGCGAGACATCCATAGAATCGGTTTTGCCGATCTTTGACACGAGGATGTTGTGCACGCCCTTTACCCCGCTTACCCCGCTCGCCGCCTTTTCGATCATAGATTCAGGCGGCAGGTCGGCGTTGTTGCCTGTCGTCGGCTCGAAATGCACGGTGATGTTCCTTGGCCTGACATTAAGACCCGAGCCTGCCAGGCTCTTGGCGATATTGCTTTCCACATGTGCGCTGATATCGTGTGCGTTTTCAAAACTTATTTCAGCCGGTAGCGTGATGGTGGCTTCGACAAAAATCTCCTTTCCTACGCGGCGCATCTTGATGTCGTCACTCCCCAGCACGCCTTCGGTGTCGTTTGCAGCCTGCCTTACCTTTGCAACCAGCTTGGGCGATATTACGTCTGTGAGCTCCATCGCATTCTGATACGCAAACCTGCTGCTAAGATATGCAAGAAAGCTTCCAAGTATCATTGCTGCGACAGAATCGCCATGCCCAAAGCCGGCAGTGACGAGCCACAGTCCTGCAAATGCGACGCTGGTTGAAGCAAGGTCGGCAAATGCATGGTAAAAATCGGCATTCAAGGCAGTCGTGCCGGCGGCAGTCTTTTTCATTGCCCTCCCAAGCACTATTATCCTAAAGCCGTCTACTGCCAGAGTGTAAATTACTGCAGCAAAGCCTATCATGCCTGGGTTGACCAATGGGACTGGTCCCGCAAGAGATATCCTGACGGTGGCCTCATAGATGAAAAATATCGCGACCACAAATAGTGCGGTGCCGCCTATAAACCCGCCTATGGTTTCGATCTTGCCATGGCCATAAGTATGGTCGATGTCTCTTGGCTTGAGTGCAAGTGTGGTGGCGATTATCAGGATTGCAGTCACCACCGCGTCAAGCAAGGCGTGGGTGCTGTCTGTTATTAGAGCAAGGCTGTTAGTGAAAATACCAGCGGTAAACTCGAACACAAAGACAGACGTGATGGCGACAAGCGACAGTCGTAAGGCATTTCTCTTGATGGCTCCAGCATCGGCTGTCTTTAACCGCTCTGCCACTGTTAACAAGATACAAAGTAAAAATTGTTATTTAGGCATTTGTGTTTCCACTAGCTACCAAAATTATAACAAGCTAATTTCAAAAATAAGTGGCGGATCTAATTCAAAGTCGGTAGTTGTACCACTGCTGACAAAATCCTCCGTCTGGCCAGAATGAAAAAGGCATCATCCTGACTATCATAGAAGCCCGCTTTTCGGACATTCGAACTTGTAGAGTTTTGATGGAACTATGTATCTCCAATAAAATGTTATTACCTATTGCGTGTGAGAATACTAGAAAATGTACTGGTTTAAGCAACTGGGCAGATACGCCTTGTTGTCGCTGTCAGTGACACTAATAACAATATCATATTGGCACGAGCACCCAATTCGGTACGAAGTACTTGGATTTTCACCACCTTTCCCTCGACAGGAAATTGGCGATGATATCCGTGATGGCGTTAATGTAAACGGAGTTAAACTTGTGCAGACAAGAGATGAATATGGTGATGCTTTAGACAATTCTACTGATATACAGAGGATCACTTACTTGAGTAACGGAATGAACTTAAATGCAACGCTTTGGTTAGGTGCCAACGTCGGAAATAGTTCCTCTCTAAATGGAATCGATGCCGCAGTCTATGGAATGCTAATTGATGTCGATTCAAATTTGCAAACTGGGAAGGAAGGGGTAGATTACCAAATGGAAATCCAGTGGCATAATGAAACTGAAAATTGGAATAAGGTATTTGTAGAATACTCTTCGCTTGGTCATCTTAGAGTCTTAGATATAGAAAGGAACCACACATCATCTCTTGTCACTGATGTACCGTATGCGATGCTATCACTTGATTTGGATGATATAGGTTTTCCCGATGGATTCAAGATAATGTATTATGCCATAGTGGTTTACAACTATTCAAACATGATCATAGACCTTACGAGCTGGATTGATATCCCCCCGGAAAAATTTAGTTTATCTACCCTACCAAATCCGGTGGTATTGCGACAAGGAGAACAGAAGAACATTGGCGTTCAATTGGAGTCTGCTTCAGGATTTATTCCGAAGGTCGTCGATTATCTGCCCATCAACAACTATCCTAACATAGAAATACACTATGATGAAGATTCATCAAATAATAGCAGTAGAATTAATGGCCCGGCACCATTTAAGATTAAAGTTTCTGAAAATGCGCAGATTGGTCAGTATGTTGTGCCTGTAATAACAAACATATCGACAGGCTCGATCTTTCCGTCTAAATTCCTCGAACTTGCTAATTTCAATTTTTCAATACCCGCAGAGGGAAATATTGTACAAGAAGTGAATCTAACAATATCTGTGGTTGAACCATTAACTTTTCAGGAGCAGATCAAGGAGTTCTGGAGTGCGTATGGCGCTATCATAAGTCTAGTAGGAGCAGGATTCGGCGGAGCTCTGGCAACATACGTACTTGACTATTTTAAGAATCGTAAGCTGTCAAAAAGGAGAACAGCAATATGATAAAGTCCAGCGAAAACTATGAACAGGCGACGCCTGAAAGGCATTGTATAATACTAGTATAGATACATCGTGCTATCACTGATTAGAGCCATATACTTATCGTATGACTACGCGACAGTAAGAGTAAGAACAAAAGCACAAATGCATATAACATTTGGTTACTTAATACACGAACAGTGCGACCTAATAACATAATAAGGATTTTGGAAACTGTACTTTCATTTCTTGCGTTGATGCCTATGGTTGCAGGTTTTGTCCCTGCTGATGGCACTACTAATAGTTCTTCTTTGCTTCCACAGGGCAATTCGACCTTTCTCAACGATGGCAAGATAACGAATTCAAGTGCTATCACAATAGAAGATGATGCTAATATGACAATAACATGCTGTCTTCCGTTACTTTTGGCTCCAATCGCTGCATCTGGGAACAATGTCTATGTCGTATGGTGGGATAACAAGACAGAAAATTGGGAGATATTCTTTGCAAGAAGCACTGATAATGGGAGGACATTTGAGCAGCCATTAAATCTAAGCAACAATACAGGGCGTTCAGAGAATGCACAGGTAGTTGCATTGGATGAAAATGTCTATGTAACATGGTGGGATAATACGACTGGCACAAGGGAGGTCTTTTTTAGAGCTAGTGAGGATAACGGAAAGACTTTTGGTCATGCAATTATTTTAGAAAGCACCCGCAGTATGGACTTTACTTCTAACTGAAAGCAAAATTGCCAGAAGAATTGTTACAGACTAGGCTTTGATGTCATTCACAGTTGTCGAAGCCTTAGTCAAATTGGGTTGTTATTAAACAAAGCCGATAATAGTAGTAGTTCAACAATAGTAAAAAGGTGCTTTTTCAAAACTTTAAATCTCAAATCGAATTAAAATGGGTAAAGGCACACCGATCTAGCGCCTCAATTCGTGCTTCCTTGATAGTTAACATTCGCTGTTAACTGTCCCTAATTCAAATCAAGCTGACTTTTTAGATTCTTGTATCTGTTTCTGACGGTCACTTCGGTGACGCCGGCTGCTTCCGCAATGTCTGTCTGAGTCCTGCTTTCGCCGGTGTTAAGGCATGCAAGATACAGCACCGATGCCGCAAGCCCCATCGGGTCCTTGCCAGCAGATATACCGCTCTTGGTGACACCCTTCATTATGTTCATGGCAACGCGCTTTGTTCGCTCGCTCAGGTTAGCTCTGTTTGCCACCCTGACAATGCATTTCATCGGGTCGATCATTGGGATCTTGAGATCGAGCTCCATCACAACGAGCCTGTATATTCTCGCAAGATCCTTGCGCTTGATGTTGCCAATTTCTGCAATATCTTTCAACGTCCTAGACGCGCCGGTTTCCCTGCACGCTATGTAAAGTGCTGCGCCAACCATGGCCGATATTGTTCTTCCCCGGACAAGGCCGCGCTCTTGAGCCTTTCTGTAAATGTATGCAGTTTTTTCGATCACCGCGTCTGAAACGCCAAGCTTGTCCTTGAGCCTGTCAAGCTCAGAGAATGCCTGACGGAGGTTCCTGTCGGTAGGCGAATGAGCCTGTGTACGAAAGTCCCAGGCCCTAAGCCTGCCCATCGTCGAGCGCATCGCAACATCAATTGCGCGTCCGCTGGCGTCCTTGTCTGTTCTACCGATTACCGTAGACAGACCCATGTCGTGGCGGGCCAAAGAGCTTGGTATCCCTGTTCTGCTCCTGTCGTTTGCTTCTTCGCCTGTAAAAGCTCGCCATTCAGGGCGGCTTTCTTGTGCTTTGTCTGACAGCACTAGTCCGCAATTCCTGCAAATGATTTCGCCGGACTCGGGATCTGTGACCGTCTGATCGGATTTACATATACTACACAATATTGCCGTTTGCATTTTTTCTAGAATGAGGTAACATTACTATCGTAATTCAACCTAATAAATAATGCTGATCTGGAAATATTTTTGATATAACGCCATGACGGCTTGGAATTGTATCTATTAGCAAAACTACTATAAATTTATCAATATATTCCTGACCATTCTGGCATTTGTGTACTGCATGAATTTGGCAATTTATCCAAGCAAGGTTTCAGCTATAGCCTTGCTATTAACCGGGCAAGTTGCCCCAGTTGGACTGGTTTTATCAAGATTGAGATCTTTTTGCCATTAAAAAACTTGTTTTCTGCAAGCTCTTTTTTTGCGTCTTCATAGGCCGTGACTATCAGTATTCTTGCCATTGGGTCTTTTTGCAGAATTTTTTCAGCAGCTTGAAGCCCATTCATGTACCCAGGCAGCCTATAGTCCAGAAGGACGAGGTCTGGCTGATATGCTTCATAGTCACGCAGTATCTCGTTAGCAGTGGGCGCGCTAACCTCGATTCTATATCCCCTCCTTTCAAGAAAGTCCCGATAAACCAGCAGGATGTCTTCCTCGTCTTCTATCAGCATTATAGTCTGGACCTTGTCCTGCTGCCTTAACCCCACGATACAAAGTGTCTGTCATCCTATATAACGATCTTTTGTAATTGTAGGCACTCTGTCTGACCCTAATGCTAACTTGGTTTTATAGCAGTAAAAGATGCTCTGGGAGATTCTTGTTGCCTAAGTTGCGGGTTGCAAACTTACCTTGAATGTGAACCATGCAAGTTTCAGCACAATGGGCTTGTCTTCGGTCTCTGGTACTGAAGGAGTGATGATGCTTGGCTGACCACGTAGGAAATCAAGGTTGAGCAGGCCATACCCAAACAAGTCGTCCTTGCCCTTGTCACCCAGATCTTTTGCAGTATACCTCAGTACGTTTCTTATCTCGTCGTTTGTCCATGCGCCATCGCCATCCACCATACCTGTATTGCCCCATGCCTTTTCATCGCTTCCAAATAGCAGAGCTATGGCACCGGTGACAAACGGCGTGGCCATAGATGTGCCGCTCGATAGCCGATACCCTCCACCAATGGCGGCAGACTTGATTCTGGAGCCGGGGGCGACAAGCTCCACTTCGCTTCCAGTCATCGAGAACGATGACAGCTCGTTGTCCTCTGTTACCGAACCGACACCAATCACCTGCTCATAGGCTGCAGGGTATAATACGTTTCCATTTCCATTGCCAACAGCCGCGACAAGCACTAGCCCATACTCGTTGTAAGCAGATTCTACTGCTTTTGCCAGAGCCTTGCTGCCACTATTGCCAGTGATGCTCATTGTAACAATGTCTATGCCGTTTTCTATTGACCAGCCGATCCCTTTGACAAGGCCGCTGAATGAGCCCTTGCCTCTTTCATCTGACACCTTTATTGCATAGATCTCGGCGTCTGGCGCGACTCCAACAATCCCCCTGCCGTCCCTTGCAGCAGCAAGTATGCCTGCAACATGCGTGCCATGCCCATTGTCATCCATTGGGTCATTGTCGTTGTTGATAAAATCATATCCCCCCTTGTAGTTTGGAGCAAGCTCTGGGTGGTTGTAGTCTATGCCAGTGTCAAGGACTGCTATCTTGACACCCCTGCCAGTATAGTTTGACAAATGCGCCGGCTCTGCGCTGATGTCCTTCAGAGCCCACGATTCAGCATATTCAGATGTGCTTGCTTCTTCGGCAATCTCAAACCGCCCATCACTCTCTACAAACTCTATCGCAGGGTTCTGTTCTAGACTGGTTAAAGCACGCTGTGAAACAATTGCATAAAGCATTCCCATGTTTTTGAATTCTTCAACTATTCTACCTCCAGCCGTAACAACTATGGCGGGGTTATACTTGCCATCTGCAAAAGAAACGATTACAGCAGCATTCTGCGAAACATACGTAGTAAAGGAAGGAGCAAGCAGTATTAATGTAATTAGGAAAAATGCAATATAGTACATTCTTCTTAAAGATCATATAGTGTAATCTATCTTAATAATTATCTAGAACAATATTCTAAATAGTTCTGGATAAAACAATGACAATTTCTTAACATTCAGCATATGAATTGCCTATTATCTCATGATTATGCATATAAAATGACGAATTGTCACTGCTTGAAATCAGTGCAAGCTGCAACTGCCTTGTTTTCTAGTAGAATCGTTATGCATTTTATTTAACGTGGCAAATGTGTGGTTCTTTTGACTTGATCATTGTATTCAAGGAAGCGCCGCATCATCTGAGTAAGATGACAACGCAAGATGCCTGCTCATTCAGTGTCATGGGCAAACCGCTTGTGCTTTATAACATTGCCAAGCTTGCATCACGCAAAAGCATCGACGGCGTTTTGTTCCCGGAGGGCTATACTCATGTAGCCAACGTCATATCCGCTAGCTACCCTTCAATGCGGGTTGACGAATACAAAGATAAGGCGTTTATCTCTGCCACAGGCGATCTTCTCGAATTGCCGCTCAACTCCATAATTGTAGAGTCCAGCATGGGCGATTTGGTTGCCGACCAGATGATGTACCCATGGGACCTTTTGAGGATAATGAATAAGGTACTCGAGTCAGAGGTCAAGACGACATTGATATCACCAAACGCTACCATCTGCAGGTCTTCCATAATCAGCGGCCCATGCATAATAGAAGATGGCACTTTTATCGACGACTTTTGCAAGATAAAGGGGCCGATCTACATAGGAAAGAACAGCAAGGTGGGAACCGGAAGCCTCCTTAGAAACTGCATGGTTGGCAGCGAATCAAGCATAGGCTTTAACTGCGAAATAGGAAGGTCATATCTGGCAGGCAAAAATAAGATAGCACATCACAATGTCATTCTTGACAGCATAATAGGAGAAGGCACTTGGATGGGAGGGTATGTAGGGACTACTAACGTTCTATTGAACAGCAAGAACGTGAAATACAAGGTTGGCGATCAGCTGATAGACACTGGTCTGCACCACTTTGGCGCGGTAATTGGTACAAATTGCATGATTGGAGCAGGCGTGATAGTACTGCCTGGTCGTTACATCCCTTCAAACTCTGCGATACAAGCCGGTACAATCGTCTCAAAGTAGGTGATCCCCTCTTTTCAAGCGCCCATATTTCTTGCGGACTTTGTCAAGTGCCTCATCAGTTGCCTTGCTATCAACCTCGACTCTGAAGATTTTGCTGCCTTCTATGTACAGCCGAATCCTCGATCCTGCTTTTGCGCCTATCATATCTTTTGGCACATCAAATTTTTTGCCATCATCGGAATAAACGACGGCATAGTTGCCTTCGAACCTGTCTAGACTGGCCTTGACGACTTCCATATCCTTCCACTATTTATCAACACAATCAATGAAATTAAGGAGATGCTTGTAATCAAAAGCGCATATTCAAACTCCGGCACGACAACTATCTTGCCGCTTTCCACAGTTTCCAGAGTATAGTCGCTGCTGCCGTTGGTCGTGAGAACTATTGTTCCATCAATGTCAGTCCGGAATATGTGTTGCACGCCTGCCGCATTTATTCTGTCAAGCGACTCGTCGTGCGGGTGCCCGTAATCGTTGTCAGCACCCGCGTAAATGACGATAACTTCAGGAGACGCGGCTTCGAGGTATTGCGCTGTGTTTGATCCCCTGCTTCCATGGTGGGAAGCCACCAATATGTCGACATCAATATCTTTACTTGATAATCTTGATTCTGTCTCTAGCTCAATGTCACCGGGGAATATCGCTGTAAATTCGCCGTATGTAAGCTTGATTACCACGGAATTGTTGTTAAACTCTTCTTCATTATAAGCTCTGTCTGGCAGCGTTGCTGGTGGATTGAGGACTCGAATATCGATGTTAGGATCAAGCTCTATCGAATCTCCTTCATGGACAGAAACCAACGGTATCTGGTTTGACTCGATCGTCTCTACAAAGTCTAGAAAGGTCTGTGTGGTGTGAACCTGACCTGAATCTATTATTTGGCCAACATCCATTGCGTCAATGACGCCAATCAGACCACCGATGTGATCTGCGTGCGGGTGCGTGGCCACCATGACATCTATCTTGCTGACATTGTGTTCTTGCAGTGCAGACAGCACTGTTTTGTCTTGATCACGTTCACCTCCGTCAATCAGCAGAGTTTTTCCATTTGGAAGTATGATTAGAGTAGAATCACCCTGTCCCACGTCGATAAACACGATTTTCAATGCGCCATCTTCTTCAGTAGCAAAGGCATGTATCGGAAGTAATGCTGTTGCGAGCAATATAGCCACCAATAGCTGCAATTGCCCTGCAATCCAGCAAACAAGTAATAATGTCTTGTGGAGCTAGAGCTGGCTTAGTGTCACCGGTACTTTATTGCTAACATGCGTTTTTTCAACGGATTTTAAAAATTCCTGTATGTTTGCTGTTGGCTTGGACATTATCCTGCCAATTATGTTGACAGGCGAGTAGGGTAGTATCTTGCCCTGCTTGCTTATAGGTGTTAGACCATAGAAAAAGCATAGTGCACTTCCTTCAGGCCAGTACGCGACATCCAGCAAGCTCACCACTGATTTGGCATTCTCCTCTCCTGCTTTAACAGGTGTCTCGTCTGTATAAAGCTCGTCGCCCCACCTATTTACCGTCACCTTTATGGGCAGATTGTTAATTATGGCCCTGACAGTTTTTGGCGACTGCGAATCGTCAAGCTCTATTATGACCTTTTCATGCAGTTCCGAGAACTCTAGCGATACCGCCTTTCTCATCCTTACAGATAAAATGTGAGTGGAGGTTTTTCTATGTTGTTCCTTCTGCCGTGGCTGCTGCCACTTTGGCGACCTGTTGCACACTTTTTTGAAACGGCATAGAATAGTCAGGCAAGCCCAGAGCCACGGTCTTGTCCTTGTGTATCGCATACATCCTGCCGTCGTATGTGCACTTTATTATCGGGAGAACCTTCATGTCCGCGACAATGTCTGCAACCTTATAGTACTCTAGCAGCTTGCGGCTTTCATAAACAGTTTTATTTTTTCGCCGGAACCTCTTTTTGCTCATGAACTTGAATGCAAGTATGATGTGCCTCTTTGGGTAGATGCTAAACATGTTGCGGACGATCAGGCAGCGCTCTATCTGATCCTGCGGCACATAAAGTATGTCGCTTGTCCCTGACTTGGCTTCAATGATCAATAGTATGCCGCTGGTATTGTTGACTGCGACAATGTCGGGCAGACCAGTGCTTGAGCCTCCAAGGCGCCGGGCGTGCCAAACCCCATTGTTCAGCCTCTGTACAAGCGTATGTTCATAGCTGTAACCTCTGCTGCGACGAAGGTTTCCCAATCAGCTAGCGTTAAACATTTCATATCTTTAAAGCTTGTCAGGAGCAAGTATTTTTATTTATAGTAACATGGTGAGAAGACCACCGGACACAAGTCCAGTGGATGAATCGCCATCATATTTTTTAAGTAGCACTTACGAAACAGATACGTACCATCATCAATCATATGCTCAACTACAAGTTCCGCCTATATCCAACGAAAGAGCAAGAGCTCGTGTTAGATCAAACCCTTGACGGCTGCAGGTGGGTATACAACTACTTTCTTTCAATCCCGCCAATGTCAGAATATGATATGAACTATGCCTTGACCGAATTAAAAGAGCAGCATCCATGGCTTCGCAAATACTACCATTCCAAGATGCTTCAGATGGTAGCAAAGCAGGTTGCAGCAGCTAGAAAGGCTGCCAAAGGCAGGCGGTCATACCGGAAACATGATGATTTCAACTCATTTACCTACAGCCAGTCCGGCTTTAGACTTGAGAACAACAACAGGCTGTCGCTCTCC
>FWPU01007255.1_pt1 | contig 20709 bp, 28 predicted proteins | sample 2228361 | NCBI WGS metagenome assembly FWPU01 (sample SAMEA103939777, study PRJEB20133) | metagenome
GCCTTGCTCTCGGCCTCCTTTAACTTCTTAGTCACATCTGCCATACCTTTCGCCACTTCTTGCTTGACAAGTTCTGCGATTTTCTCCGGGGTGGGGACCTCCACCTCGGCGAGCTTCATCTTGATGGCCTCCAGTTCAGCCAAAATGGTGCCCAAGGCTTCTTGTAGGCGCTGCACTCTCTTGGCCAGATCCGCATCAGGCACTACAACGATCTTCTTCTCAAGCTCCTCCACTCTCTCTTGGAGCTTGGCCACCACGGGCTGAAGGCCGCTCAGCTGCTCCACCACATCTGCGAGTCGGCTGACCCGCACTTCCACACGCTCAACGCGATTCGTCAAGCCGCCCACGTTGTTCTGCAAGGCGACGAGCATAGCCGGTAGGTCTTTGAGGGGGTCCACGGTGATGCCCAGCTTGCCCACGATCATCTCTATCTTCTCCAGCCAGGCGGTGAGCTCCGCCACGCTGCTATGCAGCGAAGCCTGCACGTCTATTAACTTCTTCTCACCGGCTTCGATTCGGGCTTGTAGTTCACCCACCCTCTGATGCAGCCCTATCACTAAATTCTGCAAGCCGCCCAGCTTGTCGACAGCTTCCGCCAGCTTGCTCAGCCCTAGTTCCGTGTTCTTCACGCGGCCTTGTAATTCCTTCACATTCTCCTGCAGCGAGGCCACCTTAGGCGCCAACTCAGCTAGCTTCCCAACCGTCTCCTCTAAAGTCATCAGCCGACTCTCGTTCTTCTTGAGATCAAACGAGAGATCCTTAGCGAGCTTTTCGATGGCGAAGAGCCGGGGGCCCACATTGACCACTTCCGTCTTGAAGGCTTCCGTGGCCTCCTGGAGCTGCAATGAGAGATTCTTCAGTAGATTCTCCAGGCTCTTGACCTTAGCCTCGAGCTCCGCCACCTTCTTCTCGACGTCCTCTTCGGCCCAGGCGGCCGCCACAAAGGCGACGGTGAGGAGCGTCGCCACGAACACGACCAGCAATCTCCTTCCGAACGTACCGAACTTGAACATCTCACTATCCCCCCTTTAGCGTTGGCCCCATTTTATGCGATAGACCAAAAAGATACAGTAACCAAGATCACCTTCAATATGGAAGCATGCGCCTTTCTCCCAGGACTCAATAGCCTCAGAGAGAGCGAGTTGGCGGCAGGCCATGTTTCTTATATAATTTTGATCAGCAGAGGGGGAATAGGCATGGCACGGGCCTCAAAGCTTAAGAGCGAGCGGGAACGCTGGGAGGAAGGAACTTTAGCGCCGTTTTTGCGGAAATACGGCGAGCGAAAAGCTAAATTTATCACAGTCTCGAATGAAGAGATCAAAAGGCTTTACACGCCCGACGACATCAAAGATTTAGATTACGAGCGCGATCTGGGCTATCCGGGGGAGTACCCGTTCACCTGCGGCGTCTACCCCACGATGTATCGAGGGAGACTCTGGACGATGAGGCAGTTCTCAGGCTACGGCGGCGCCGAAGAAACTAATAAGCGCTTTAAATATCTTCTAGAAGAGGGCGAAACTGGCTTGAGCACCGCCTTCGACATGCCTACGCTTATGGGCTATGACTCCGATCATCCAATGGCCCAAGGCGAAGTGGGCGTCGAAGGCGTGGCTATAGACACACTGCGCGATTTTGAAATCTTATTTGACGACATCCCGTTAGATAAAGTGAGCACCAGCTTTACGATCAACCCCACAGCCCCCATCATCTACGCGATGTATATGGCAATCGCCGACAAACATGGCGTCCCCAGAAAAGAGCTCCGTGGCACGATTCAAAACGACATGCTCAAAGAGTTTATCGCGCAGAAAGAATGGGTCATCCCACCCAAGCCGTCTATAGATCTGATTGTTGATCTTTTTAAGTTCGGCATCAAAGAGACGCCCAAATTTAATCTCATTAGCATCAGCGGGTATCACATCCGAGAGGCGGGCAGCACCGCGATTCAAGAGTTGGCCTTCACACTAGCCGACGGCATGGCCTATGTGGAAGCCGCCATCGAAGCGGGCTTGAATGTAGATGACTTCGCGCCGCAGTTATCCTTCTTTTTTAACTCCCACAATTCGATCTTCGAGGAGATAGCGAAGTTCCGGGCAGCACGTAGAATCTGGGCCAAAGCGATGAAAGAGCGCTACGGTGCCCAAAAACCAGAATCGCTCATGCTGCGCTTCCACACTCAAACCGCGGGCTGCTCGCTCACGGAGCAGCAGCCTCTGAATAATATTATTCGGGTGACGCTTCAAGGGCTGGCGGCTGTCTTGGGCGGGACGCAGTCATTACATACAAATTCTTACGACGAAGCGCTGGCACTGCCCACGGAAGAGGCCGCCAGAATCGCGCTAAGAACGCAGCAAATCATCGCTTACGAGAGTGGCGTGGCCGACACCATCGATCCATTAGCAGGCAGCTATTTTATCGAAGCACTCACGAACGAGACCGAAGCCAAAGCTCTAGAATATATTGAAAAAATCGAGAAGATGGGGGACGGCAGCATTCTAAAGGGCGTGCTGAAGGGCATTGAAGAGGGTTTCTTTCAACGGGAGATCGCTCGAGCCGCGTATGAGTATCAAAAGCAAGTCGAGTCGGGCGAGCAAATCATCGTGGGCGTGAACAGGTACGCAGTTTCAGAGAAAGAGAAAGTGAATGTTTTAAGAGTTGACCCTGAGATCGAGCGGCGCCAGATCGAGCGGCTCAAGCGCGTGAAAAAAGAGCGCGATAATCTCGCCGTCAAGCGTTCTCTGGAGCGACTCGCAGAGGCGTGTAAAAATAGCGAGAACCGCATGCCCTATATTCTTGAAGCTGTGAAGGCGTATGTCAGCGTGGGTGAGATTATGGATGTCTTCAGAGAGATCTACGGCGAGTATCGGGAGGCGGCGGTAGTGTAATCATGGGGCGCAAGATTCGAGTGCTCATGGCCAAAGCGGGGCTCGATGGTCATGATCGCGGCGTTAAAGTCGTAGCCCGGGCACTTAGGGACGCGGGCATGGAGGTGATTTACACGGGCCTGCACAACACACCCGAGCAGGTCGTCAGAGCCGCCCTGCAAGAGGACGTGGACGTGATTGGGGTCAGTATTTTATCGGGCGCGCATATGACCATCTTCTCGAAGATCACAGAGCTCATGAAGCAACATAATATGCGAGACGTGGTGCTCTTGGGGGGAGGCATCATCCCCGATGAAGACAAAGAGAGATTAAAAGAGATGGGGGTAGGCGGCCTCTTCGGCCCGGGAGCGTCTACTCAAGAGATTATTGAATACATTAAAAGTGAAGTTGAGAGGCGCCGGAGAAATCCGTCGGCTGTGCCGACATAACGCGGGTTTCACTTTTTAATATCGAGTGTGAGAATAAAAGTGACCGAAGCTCGATCGATCAGATTGCCTTGCAAGTCTCTGAGTATCGCGATGAATTCATTCAGGCCCGGCGGGAAGGTGGCCGGATCGGCGGGTAGCCCCACGGGGAGCCTGAGCGTCTGCCCTCGCCCTAAGCGGATCTGGCGTGGGGCAAGCAGAGTTAAAGTGGTGCCGTCGGCCTTCTTCACGAGCAGTTCCCCCATGACGCTCCAAGCCTTGCTGTGCGGATTGATTAACGTCGCGATAAACTGAATCGTGCCCGTGAGCGTGACCACAATAGAGCCAGCAGGTTGCAAGTTGACCAACTCTCCCGGCACCACCAAGCTATTAAGCTGGCAGGTTGACAAGTCTCCAAGGGAGCAATTTAAAAAATTCTCGTCGGCAGACGGATTAGCGCGACTCGCCTCGGTGCCGTTCTTGAGCGCTTTAGGCTCTGAATTCATGGCAAGAGGTTCTGGCTTGATTGGGGCGAGGCTTTGCGCCTCAGAAGCTTGTGGAGAACTCGCCACTGGAAGCTCCGCAGAAAATTTATGGAAAAAACCCAAAAGGCCCAGCACCAAGAGCAGACTCCAGCGCCCAACTTTCGTCAACATCGCGAACTTCACCGGTTTCATCATAGCTTGGCAACGGCACTTGATTAAGGAAGCCAAAGGGTGTATGGCACGAAGTCCATCACTGAAAGAACGGTCACAAGTCTAAAAGTCTAAAGTCAAAAGTCTCACAGTTTTTGACGTCTGCGTTGGGATCAGTTAAAATCACAGATAATGGAGATTATGGACTTCGTGTTGACGGAGGAACAGGAACTAGTGAGGAGAACGGCCCGGGAGTTCGCCAAAAGAGAATTAGAGCCCATTGCGAAAAAGATTGATGAGACGGGTGAGCCACCGCTTGACGCACTCAAAAAATTGGGCCAACTCGGCTATCTGGGCATGAGCGTGCCTGAAGCTTACGGGGGCACCCAAGCTGATACTATCAGCTACGTGATCGTGATGGAGGAGCTCTCGCGCGCGTGCGCGTCGACCTCCACCGCCGTCACTGTGCAAAATTCTCTCGTCAACGACCCCATTGTGCTTTTCGGCAGCGAAGTACAAAAACGAAAACATCTGCCGCAGCTGGCTGCCGGAAGAGTCTTCGGGGCTTTTGGGCTTACGGAACCCGAAGCCGGTTCCGACCCTGGGGCCATGAAAACGACTGCTATTCTCGATGGGAAATACTATCGCTTGAACGGCACCAAGCGCTTCATTACCAATGCCGCCATTGCTGATATTTTTATTGTCTTCGCTTCCACCAATCCCGCGGCGGGCAATAAAGGCGTCAGCTGCTTTATCGTCGAGCGCGGCATGCCCGGCTTTACTATCGGCCCCGAGGAGGATAAGCTGGGCATTCGAGGCACCTCAACCTGCGAGCTTTTATTTGAAGACTGCAAGGTGCCCAAAGAGAATCTTTTAGGGGCTGAGAATCAGGGCTTCAAGATCGCGATGATCACGCTCGACGGCGGGAGGATCGGCATCGCGGCTCAAGCAGTTGGCATCGCTCAGGCCGCCTTCGATGAAGCGTTAAAGTACGCCCAGGAGCGCCAAGCCTTCGGTAAGCCCCTCAGCGAACATCAGGCGATTCAGTTCAAGCTCTCTGATATGGCGACTGTGATCGATGCTGCCAGGCTTTTAGTGTATAAATCAGCTTGGAAGAAGCAGCACAAACAAGACCATATTTTAGAATCTTCCATGGCTAAGCTGTTTGCCTCCGAGATCGCCCAAAGAGTTGTAGACGAAGCGCTTCAGATCCACGGCGGCTACGGTTATATTAGGGGCTACAAAGTTGAGCGTCTCTATCGAGACGTGCGCATCACGCGCCTCTACGAGGGCACCTCTGAAATTCAAAAGCTGATCATTGCACGATGCCTGCTGAAGAACTGAAGACTTGTTATCCTTCGCCTTAATCTTGGATTGTTGCAATGGCTAACCCCTCAAAGTTTTGCTTCATCTTCGGCAGCCCGGCCACCCTAAGAGTCTCTAGAGCCCCTGAGTCTAGCGACTAGGACTATAGCAGAAATCGGCTGAAAGTCAAGTGATGCTGATTTGGACCTGCAACCTTTCAGTCGAAGACCAGATCGCCGTGCTTTTTTATATGATCAATAATGCCGCCGTCTTGCAAGATTTTCAGCATCACAGGTGGGATGCGGCCAGCCTGAAGTGTCTTATTTTTCGTAAGATTCTTAATAATGCCCTGCTCAGGGGCGATCTCCAGCTCGTCGCCCTGAGCGATCTGATCGGTGTCAGTAGTGAGGGCGGGTAAACCGAGGTTGAAGCAATTTCGATAAAAGATGCGAGCGAACGATTTGGCTAACACCACGGGCACGCCCGCTAATTTAATGAGCCGGGCCGCGTGCTCTCTGGAAGAGCCCTGGCCGAAGTTGCGCCCGCCTACAACAATATACGTCTCTTTGCCTTCGAACGCTGCGGGAGCAAATTTGGGGTCGGCGTCTTCGAGCACGTGCTTGGCGAACTCTCTTAAATTATCGCGCAGATGCGCATAGCGCCCCGGCGCGATGAGATCCGTAGAGATAAAATCACCGAACTTCCAGGCTTTGCCTTTAATAATCATAATTGACGCTGCGGTCGTACCGCCCTCCTCTTATTGCAGATAATCTCTAGGGTCAACGATCTTGCCCTCAATGGCGCAGGCAGCTGCTGTGGCGGGCGATGCTAAATACAAGAAAGAGTTGGGGTTGCCCATGCGCCCCTTGAAGTTTCGATTCTGCGTAGCCACACAGACTTCACCGTCAGCTAATAACCCAAACTGCATGCCCGGACAAGGCCCACAAGCCGCGTGCCCCACCACCGCGCCCGCCTCATGCAAAATATTAATCAACCCCTCTTCAAGGGCCTGCTGATACACCCAACGCGAGCCCGGGTAAACTAAAAAGCGCGTCCCAGGCGCCACGTGCTTACCATTCATAATCTGCGCAGCGATCCTTAAGTCTTCGAGCCTCCCATTCGTACAAGTCCCCAAAAAGACTTGATGTACTTTAATATTCTCTTTGGCGACGTCTGTCACTTTCTTCACGTTGCCAGGCGTGTGGGGCACAGATATTAGAGGCTCCAGCTTGCTCACGTCAATCTTATAGACTTTTTCATACGTGGCGTTTGGATCTGCTTCCAAAGGAATCCATTGCTTTTCGCGTCCGTGCTGCTTCATCCAGCGTTTGGTTTCTTCGTCAGATGGGAACAGGCCCAGCTTCGCTCCTGCCTCTTGAGCCATGCTGGTAATCGTGAAGCGCGCATCCATCGACAAATTTTTAATTAGGCTGCCGCCGTACTCCATGGCTTTATACTGTGCGCCGTCTTCGCCGATGAGCCCAATGATGTGCAGAATAATATCCTTTGAGTAAACGCCCTTGGGCAGTCTTCCATTTAACTCAAAATAAAGTGTCTCGGGCACGCGGAACCACTGCTTGCCCAGGGCCATCGCCACCGCCGTATCTGTGGAGCCCATCCCCGTCGCGAAGGCCGCCATGCCCGAAGCGGTGTTCGTGTGCGAGTCGGCGCCCACAACCACATCGCCGGGCTTAACATAGCGTTCAGAGAGCAGTATATGACTAATCCCCTCGCCCATCTCTGCGAGAATACAGCCCGTCGTTTCAGCGAATTTTCGAAGTCTCAAGTGCATCGCGGCATACTCCGGCCGAGACGGCGGCCCTAAGTGATCTAACACAATCATCGCTCTTTCGGGGTGTTTTAACACATCTTTGCCCATGAGCTCTCGAATCACGTCGAAGGTCAGTGTGCCCGTCCCGTCTTGGACTATGGCCATGTCCACGTCGCAGATCACCACATCGCCAGCTTTGACGTCATGGCCCAGCTTGCGTGACAGAATCTTCTCAGCCAGCGTTAAGCCCATTTGAAGTCCTACCTCAAACGCCTGCATTTTACGGGCGGAATCAAAGATTTTCAAGCCGAAAGCCGAAAAGAAAAAGAGATCTTGACTTCGATCTTGTTCTCTGCTATGATTTAGAGCAAATCCTCTCAAAATAGCGAGTGAGAGGGAAAGAATTCACGCGCATTTATGCGAAAACGAGAGGAGTAGAGAAAGGTATGGCAGGTGAATCGAAAAGAGGAGGGACATTATGGCTCCAAGGAGGTATTCCGTTGAAGTAACCCATTTCAAGCGTTTCACACTGCTCTTGCTGCTTGGTTTAGCAGCCTTCACACTCTCTTCGTGTGTGGGCGTTCCACCGCTTCTAATAAGCATCAACGCTTCCCCTACCACTGGCGACACGCCCTTGGTCGTCAGCTTCACAGCCGTGGTCTCTTCGGGGCTTGGCCCCTTCGCCTTCGAGTGGGACTTCAACAATGACGGCACCACCGACGCCACAGGGCAAACCACCAGCGCTATCTTCAAGAGATCGGGTGATTTCACCGTCACGCTCAAGGTGACTGATAGCTTTGGGCAGACAGCTATAGCCACCGTCGTGATCTCACCCAAAGCTGTGGGGCCGAAGATCGTGGTGGGCGAAGCGGTAGACCCACCTGATGTACTACTGAGCAGTGGGATTATAAAGATTTCTGTAGAAAACATGCCCAACGGGCTACAGGGCATGGAGGTGAGCGCCGTGGCAAATAAGTTCTTCACGTATGATCCCGCCGTATTAAAAGTCACGGGCATTTCAGCGGTGACACCCTTTGGCTTAGACTCCTTCAAGATCGACAATACAGCAGGCAAGGTGGGTTTCATCGCCAGGGCTCCGGCGGGCGGGCCCTTCCCAGTGAGTGCCGAGATCGTGCGAATCTCTGTAGAGTCTGTAGGGGCCTCTGGAGCGAGCAGTGCCTTGGGATTAGGCGTGAGAAACTTAGCCGACGGCAACAACATGCCCATTACGGGGTTCTCGATTATTCCCGGCATGGCGAGGGTGAGATGAGCAACATGAAGCTTCTTGTATCAGCGTACGGCTTGAGGGACTCGACGCTTTCGATTCTTGCGCACTTCAACGAATCTCTGCAAACACAGCTTCATCAGGGTCTGATAAGGCAAGCCTTCAGATTCAGCAATCTCTTTAAGATCAGCAATCAAGCGCTGGGGCAGGCGAAGACTGACGAGTCGTGTCCGCGCCATGGGGTCTATTCGAACCTCGGCTGCCACTTGCTCCATCTCGTAGTCCATCGCACTGTGCGTCGCCCAGAATTCTTGTTCTTCGACCTCAGACTTGAACTCTGGAATGGGCTTCTTCGCCTTCTTCATAACATTCCCTCCTTAAGGCCTTTCATAGAACCTGCGCTCGTCTTTGTCCATGTCCCGAGCGCTGATCGGGCGGATAATGCCGAAGCCTTTGTATTGAAACACGATGAAGAGATACCGGCCGCCATCCGTCCTGCCGAAGAGATAATACCGATCTTCGGATTTCGGTTTCTGAGTGATCTTGTGCGGATTGGAGAAGCATTGCTCCACTTCCTCCGCTGCGACATGATGGCGCTCTCGGATGTGGCCTTCGTTGGCTTCATCCCAGTCGAACTCGCTGATATAAAGTTCCATGACAGGGCACTACCCACTTTCGTCTTGTACATACATACAGTATATACGATTACGATTCAGAGGTCAAGGACAACCATGACACCTATTCCGCCTAGTCACCTATCGAATGACCCGATAGCGATGTGGCAACCATAAGAGGAGCAAAGTTCATGAGGGTATCACTTGTAGTTGCTCAGCCATTCAAATCTATTGATCATCTCTTCGGCAGAGAGGGCTGCCAGCAGTCTGAGAGTCCGTCGCAACAGCTCCCTCAACGGCAGCTGATCCGAGACAATAATGCCAGCATGGGTGCGATTCTGCTCCGCGTAATGCTGTGCCAGCCGCACATAGTCCCGCACATTGTGCGTGAGGATGGCCCGGCCTTGGCTGACGGCGAATTCCAGTTGCTCTGGGTCGCTCTTTTCGAGCATAGCTGCCTCTGCCGTCGTCAATACATCAAAGCCGCGTTCGCGAAGGATGGTGGCAAGCGTTGGATGCACGTCCTCATCGAGATAGAGGGCGATCAGGGCCATCACTTAGTGTGGGGTCTTGAACCTGGCCTTCCAGTGCTCTTCAGTGTTAGTCGCCAAGTCCCGGTCAATCTCTGCTTTATGGTCGTAGTAGTAAGAAAGGGCGTCGTAGACTTGGGCCAGGGTCAGATGAGGGAAGGTAGCGACCAGCTCCTCAGGGGTCATCCCTTGCTGCAACACATACGCGACGACCGAGCGGACAGGGAACTTCGTGCCCCTGATAATGGGCTGGCCCCCACAGTGGTTCTTACGCCTCGTGATATAGGGATGGACCACTTTCGTCTGAGCTTGAGCCATGAACCGATCACCCTTAATCGAGATTGTAAGCCATTCTCTCAGAGGGCGCAAGTGAAAGGGCTGAGAAGCTTCTCAGTATCTCGGGGTTTCCTGACACACACAGACTTGGGACTTTCAGACTTGCAACTTGAGACTGTGTTTAGGAGGTGGCAACCATGAGAGGGGCAAGAAAGTGGTTTATAATTCTCGTAGTCTTATCTTTCGGATCGGCCGTTTCTGTCTTCGGCCAGCTACAGCCGGGCTCTGTAGTCATCAACGAAGTCGCCTGGATGGGCACAAGCAGTAGCCTGACTGCCGATGAATGGATCGAACTCTACAACACCACCAATCAAGCCATTAACCTCACCGGCTGGAAGCTAGAAGCTGCCGACGGCACGCCCAATATCACACTCTCCGGCACCATCCCTGCCAACGGCTTCTTCTTGCTCGAACGCACTGATGACACTACTGTGAGCGATATTACGGCGGATCAGATTTACACCGGCGCACTGGAGAACGATCCTGATGCAGAAACCCTCTTCTTGAAAGATCCCTCAGGCAACGTCATCGACACCGCCAATGGCGACGGCGGCGGTTGGCCTGCGGGTGACAACACTACCAAATCTACCATGGAGCGCATCAACCCCCTCGCTCCCGACAGCGATACCAACTGGTGCACGAATGATGGCATCATTCGGAACGGCCGGGATGCTAATAAAAACCCCATCAACGGCACGCCCAAGGCCCAAAACTCATGTTTCGTTCTTAAAGGCGACGTAGACGGTGATGGCGATGCGGACCTCTTCGACATCATCAAGATCGCCCGATTCTTGATCGGGTTGGAGACGTTCACGCCCGCTCAGCAGGCCGCCGCCGATGCCGACGGAGACTGGGATGTCGATTTGGCAGATATTATCAGAATCGCTGACTTCTTGGTGGGCAACATAACTTCGCTATCAAAGACCGTTAACACGTTTGCACGTTCACACGTTGACACGGCAAAGGTGAAGCTGGAAAGCAAGACGCTCCCGTTGGGCGATGAAGTGGGCTTAAAGCTCTCAGCTACGCCGGGCTTGGCGGGCATACAAGTCGGGCCTGAAGGCCGTCTGCGCTTTGATCCGGCTGTGATTCACGTCGCTGAGATGAAAGGCGTCTGGCCCTATCGGGTGCTGGCGAGCCGGATCGACAACGAAGCGGGCGAGCTGAAGTTCGTCGTGGCGGCGTTAGGAGAAGAGACAAAAGACCGTTTGCAAGTTCACAAGTTAACAAGTTCGCAAGTGCCTGTTGTGGAGTTGCGGGTGAGAGGGGTGGGCGAGGCCGGTCAAGGCAGCCGGCTTATGCTAAACCTTGATGATGCTATCAACAGACAAGGCCAAAAGCTGGAGGTCGAGATCGAGCCCGGCTGGGTAGTCTTGGGAGAGGCGGCCCCACTTCGAGTAGAGGCCGTGAAGCTGATGCCCAACCCAATCAGGCGCAGTCATCAAGCGATGAGCTTTATCGTAGAAGGCGCGGGAATCAAGAGCATTGAAGTCGAGATTTTCGATCTCGCAGGCAGAAGGGTATTTGCCAGCGGTGAAGTGCTGGGGAACATGCTTGAATGGCGGCTGCAGAATGATCAAGGCAAAGTGCTCGCCAATGGGGTGTATCTGTATGTGATCACGGTGAGAGGCTTTGATGAGAAGGTCATCAGAAGCGCCGTGAAGAAGCTGGTCATTTTGAGGTAGGTAAGTGAGCGACTTGCTCTTGCAAGGCCCATCGGCATCTTATATACTGCTCGTAGCCCACTTGAAGAAAGGCAGGGATACTTGTTCATGGGAAGAACAGCTGTGAGAACTAAAGGCCGGGTGCTTAATCCATCTAATGATTTCCTTGATGCGTTAATGAAAGAATTCGAGGGCGAATGCAGAAAGGCCCTCGAATTAATTGAACAACTCAAGAAGATCGATCCCGAAAGCGAACTCCATGAGGATCTCGAAGCAGATTTATCTGTCTCTATCTCCCGCTTCACATGGCTCGCTAAAGATATTCTACGGGAATGGGATAAAGCCCTCGAGGCCCTTCCCGACTAGAGATGGCTTACTTGCGCACGGCGGCGAAGCGCTTGATTACGTCGTCCCAGTCGATGTTTTTAAAGAAAGTGTCAATGTAGCCCGCGCGATTCGTCTGAAAGTCATAGAAGTAGGCGTGCTCGAACATGTCCATGGCCAACACGGGCGTCGCGTTCCAAAACGGAAAGGTGTTCTGTTCGTCGCCGATGGCGTTGAAGAATCGCTTGAGATCATGGTCCCAAGCCAGCCACGCCCAGCCGCGGGCGGCTATGCCAGTGGCCTTGAAGTCTTGTTCCCAGCGGTCGTAACTGCTAAAATCCTTTTCGATCTGCTTGAGCAGATCGCCCGAGGGCTTGCCGCCCTTGCCCCCCAGATTCGCAAAGTAGAGCTCGTGATTCTTGACGCCCCCCAGAGCGCGGGTGAGCTCCACCTTGAGCGCGCGCACTAAGCTGTAAGTGGGGTTAGCTCCCTTGAAGTCGTCGGCCGTGAGCGCCTCGAGCCGCTCCATGATCTCGTTATATTTATTGACGTAGCCTTGATAGAGCTTGTAGTGCTCCGTTATGGTTTTGTCTGAGATGCCCTGCATTTTATGGAGCGCGGGCTTGCGCTCCTGAAAGTTGATCGCCGTCAGCTTCTCGAATGCCATCTTCTATCGCCTCCAGTTTAGAGACTTAGTCATTGCTAAAGTTAATAATATCACAAGAGCTGCGAATTGTCAAGGTTGAAAAAATTTTGCCTCGGCCGCTTTGAAGCCCACCTTAGAGTGCGTGCCGTCGCATAGGGGCTTATTGTTGGAGTGCCCGCAGCGGCACAGCGCCACCCATTGTTTATTAATCACCGTCTCTTTGCCATTGGCGTCCAAGAACTTGAGCGGGCCACGAACTACATTAGGGCCGTCCTTCAGCGATTCGACCAGAGCATCAGCCATGGTGATCAGACACCTCCTGTCATTGGTTCTCTAAAGATACCATAAGCACCACTCGATTTCCACCCGGCCTCCATCGTTTTTTCAGCACCAATCACGAGGACTTATGGAGCCACCCCAGTGAATATCGACTCCGTTTATTTGCTTAGCCGAGCGGGCAAGAAGGTCAAACTCGCCCTGGCCGTGGATAGCTTGGCCAGAGCTAAAAAAGCCCTAAAGGCTTGATCGTGCTGCTAGGTCTCTTTTTTTAAGAGCGCATAATTATAAAGCAAGGCAGCGGCCATGCCGCCCAGAAGCGGGCCGAGCCAGTAGATTAAGTGATTCTCCCAGAAGCCCGAAACGAGCGCCGGGCCGAAGGCTCGCGCGGGGTTCATGGCCGCGCCGGTGAGCGGCCCGCCCGCTAAGATGTCCATCGTCAGCACCAAGCCTATAGCGAAGCCGTAAATGTTTTTAGGCGCGCGTTCATCCACGGCTACCGCGAACACCGTGAAGACCAAAAAGAATGTCAAAATGAGTTCTAAGAGCACGCCGCTCCAAGAGCTCACATCCGTGCTTAACGCCGGGGTGCCCAGATTCACCGGCTGCCACGCACCTTCTGGGAAGATGGCCCTTAAAAGCATGCCAGCAATGATCGCACCCACGAGCTGAGAGACAATATAAAGAACCCCCAGAGTTCGCGTGATCCGGCCTGTAACTAGAAAGCCAGCCGTGACGGCGGGGTTGATATGTCCCCCGGAAATGTGTCCCGTCGTCGAGACCGCAATCGCGAGCACCAAGCCGTGCGCCAGCGCGATGCCCAACAGGCCAAACCCTACAAAGGCCCCTTGGACGTTGATCAAATAACTATCAGCGCACACCGCGCCCGCTCCGATGAAGACCAACGCAAACGTCCCGATGAATTCCGCCATACAGGGTCGCCAAGCGCTCTTGAGTTGCTCCATCATAAAAATCTCGCCCCCTTGAATATGAACTATAGCCCAAAGAGTGAGATATGATCAGTGACTGTTAGACTGTTGAACTGTTCGACTGTTTGGCCGCACACGCGGGGCACAGTCCATAGAAGACGACCTGATGGGTTCGTATATAAAGCTTTAAGCTTTCTTCGAGTTGTCTATTCAAATTCGCCTGGAAGGGCAGACTTACGTCGCAGACGCTACCACAACTATCGCAGATGAAGTGATAATGTTTATCTGTGCGATAGTCGTAGCGGCTGGGGCCGTCAGCCACGGGAATCTCTTGAATCATTCCCTGAGAGACCAGCACGTTGAGATTGCGATACACGGTGCCCAGGCTGATATTTTTAATCTTCTTGCGCACACGCTGATAGATCACATCAGCTGTGGGATGTGAAGTATCGCAGTGTAGGGCCTCATAGATCGCTTTGCGTTGCACCGTTTGTCGCATGGCGGTTAAATTTTAATGCCCAAAGCGCCCGATGTCAAATGGACAACACATTGACAGACGGCTGCAGTCCATATATAATAACGACAATTAAGCTCATTAAGGGGGGCTGAGTATGGCCATCGAATTGGGCCAGAAGGCGCCGGATTTTACGCTGCCGTGCTGCGACGGCACCAAAGCAGAATCGCTCACGCTTAGCAAGGAGCTGGGCAAGGAGAATATCGTGCTAGCGTTCTTTCCGCTGGCGTTCAGTCCCGTGTGCACCGACGAGCTGTGCCAGTTCCGCGACGGCTTGAGTCAGTTTAATAAACTCAATGCCAAAGTCTTCGGCATCAGCGTGGACAGCCCGTTCGCGAACAACGCCTTCATCAAAGCGCATAATTTGAGCTTTAAGCTGCTCAGCGACTTCAACAAAGACGTGAGCCGTCTCTACGGGGTGCTGCATGAAGATCTAAGAGGGCTCAAGGGGGTCTCCAAGCGCAGCATCTTTGTGATTGACAAAAAGGGCATCGTGCGCTACAAGTGGGTGAGCGAAGACCCTACTAAAATGCCCGACCAAGACGAAATTATGAGGGCGTTAGAGAGGCTAAGCCCTGTATAATTATTGCTTGGAAGCGCCGATACGTAAAAGCCGCTCAAGCTTTGGAAGGGCGCCTTCGTGGAGCTTGGTAAACTGTTGTTTTTGAGGTTGATTAGGGAGTCCAGCGCATTCCGGGCCGCAGACTTGCCGCTCCCGCCGCGTGAGCCAAGAGACGGCTTTCACCAACGACGGGTACACATAAAAAGCGAGCCTAGCCATCCAGCGCGGCAGTGAAATAATTTCGATGATTCTTTTCGCGGCCTCCTGCCCCCAACTGACTTGATCTCGTTCAAACAGATACATCGCAAAGCCATATTTATTCCCAAATTGGGCATGTAACAAAACTTTAGAGTCTGGCACATCAAACGAGAGTGCAGAGATTTTTTTCTGGCGATCTAAAAGCTGAATGAGCTGCACAAAGCCTCGGCAGTAGGCGCACCCGTCATCATAGATCAAGAGCTTTGTGGCCATATTATTGAGCGCGTTTGGCGCTCGATGCCCGCTTCGCACGAGGGCGAGCTGCGATCTTACGCCGAATTACGTATGTGCACATGAGATCTCCCCGCATAATGTGTTTTTCACGGGTCACTTCTGCCTCTTTGAACACTCTTCTAAATAGCTCCAGCTCGTAGCTACACGCTTGAGGGCAGCGGCGGGCGATTTGACAGATGGCGCAGTTGTGCTCGCGCAAAATGAAAGTATTTTCGTCGAGCTTCTCCCAGTCGGCCATGTAGCCCTCTTCCGTACGAATCCGGGCCAGTTCATTGACTTGAGCTTCGAGGTCTTTGTCGGCCAGACGGGCGCGATACTGGGCCTCAAGCCACTCCGTGCGCTTCTTAAAGACCCTTTCAAGACCCTTGTCGCCGTCTAGAGCCTTTATCGCATCTAAGAAGCTATTGACAAATTGGGGGTATGTACGTGGAAAGAACTCGTCGCCCAGCTCGGTCAAGGCGTACACATGGCTGGGGCGCCCCAGGCCCCGCTGCTCTGTTTTATGTTGAATCAAGCCATCGCGCTCTAAGGTGATGAGATGCCGTCGTATACCCATGGAAGTGATGTTCAACACTTGACTCAGCTCGTCGGCTGTCATACTCCCCTTGAGTTTGAGTAGCTGCAGAATCTTGCGGCGTGTGTCCTGCATCTGACGCTCTAAAATCGCTTCCATGCTTTCACCGGCGGTTATAACCGCCGATCAATTATAGCACAAAAGGGCCGCTTTGCAAACTTTATAAACTTACTACTTTACAAAGTTTTAAAAATGTGCTATAATAGCACTCGATGAGTTTTCCAAGAGGGGGTGAAGACGATGACGATGACCGATCTTGCAACGCTAAAGACGGTGCTCAGAATCGAAGAGGCCCAGACCGCGGGCTTCCGAAGGCTCTATGAGTCGGTCTCTGATCCTTTAGCGAAGGCTGTGTTTCGAATTCTAGCAGACGATGAAAACACCCATGCTGGTTGGGTGAGGGAGCTGATCGCCGAGCGGGAGAATAGCAAGAATGCTAAGACGGCCCAAAAGTCCGGGCGCAAGCTCACGCTGGAGGAGCTGCGCGGGCATCTGGGCGACGAAGAGGGCGAAGAGGACTGGTTTGGCCAGATCGCCCGAGAGTCTGATGATCCCGTGGTGAGGCTCGTGCTCACGCGGATCGCCGAAGACGAGGGTCGCAACGCCAAACTCGTGAAGGAGCTCATGGCGCATCTATCAGGCGAAGTTTAGAGAAGTGAGAGCTGCGAAGGAAGGAAGGGATCATGGCAGAGCTTTCTCTGAAAGACCGACGATGTTACGCCCTCATTGGCTATGCCCCCAAGGGGATTTCACACCGTCGGGCGAATCTGGCGCTCAATGAGTTCGTGGCCGATCCGCGGCGGGGGTTGGTGCTGTATCATGACCATTTCGTGGATAAAGCCGGTGGGCTGGCGATCGATTGACTTCACGATGACCGCTTATCGCAAGAAGAGGCTTCGAGCGCTCATGGCTCAGTACGAACGAATCCAGCGAACTTGCTCGTGACATTGATCGGCGTGTGTCAGGGGCATAAACTTGGTCAACTGAAAGGAAGGAGGGCGAAGCTATGGGAATCTTGACTGAAGACATGAAGTGGCTGGTCCGCGAGCAGCGTCTTGGCTATGTCGCTACCGTCTGCCCGGATGGAACTCCTAATCTGTCGCCCAAGGGGGCAACTACCGTTTGGGATGATGATCACTTAATCTTCGCCGACATCTGCTCGCCAGGCACGGTCACGAATCTCCGACTCAACCCAGCGATCGAGATTAATGTCGTGGACCCCTTCGTGCGCAAGGGGTATCGCTTCAAGGGCCGAGCCGTTGTGTCCACTGGAGGGCCGCTATTCGAAGAGATTCTCGCCTTCTACCAGCGTGAGGGCCTGGAGGTCGAGCGAAGTGGTGCCAGACGCATCCGATCCATCGTCCTGGTGAGGGTGGAGCGCGCTTTGCCGCTGATCTCACCCGCCTATGACTCGGGCCTCAGGGAGGAGCAAATCCGGGCCAAGTGGGAACGGTATTATTGCGAGACTCTCAAAACGACCCGTCGCACTGAGGCACCAAGTGAAAGAGACGGAGGTCAGTGATATGCATCTCCCTCATGCGCTCGTCGTAGGCGGTACGGGGATGCTCAAGGGCGTCTCACTCGCCCTGGCCCAACGAGGCTATACCGTTTCCGTGATTGCTCGCCATAAGGAGCGTTTGAGAGAACTGGCTCAAGAAGCACAAGCTTTCGGCGGCCAGATTCATCCTATAGCTGTAGATGTCAACCACACCCCTGTCTTAAGCAGGACCCTGCAAGACGCTATCTCCCGATTTGGGCCCCTTGTGTTGGTGGTCGACTGGGCCTCCCCTAATGATTCTTTAGATGTAGCCAGAATGGCTGGCAGTGCGGAGGAGCCGTGTCGCTTCTTCCACGTATTGGGCAGCAGCGCTGCCGATCCCTCTCGCGATAACTCAGAGCGTCGCGCCCGCTTTGAGGTGCTGCCCAACATCCGTTACCATGAAGTCATTCTGGGCTTCGTTCAAAAGTCAGGCGGTTCCCGCTGGCTCACCCATGAAGAGATTTCTAGGGGAGTGTTACAAGCGATAGATCAGGGGGCATCGCGTTTCATTGTCGGCACGGTAGAGCCTTGGTCGGCGCGGCCTTAAGCCATCTGCTTTGATAGAATGTAGAAGGAACTATGCAGATCAACTTCGCGGAAACGGATGAAGAAATGAGAAGGTGTTTCCCGGTGATAGTCCAGCTTCGCCCTCATCTGACCTTGGACGCGTTCGTGGAGCAGGTGAAACGCCAATCTCAGCAGGCTGACTACCGCCTGGTGTATGTGGAAGAGGGCGGCGAGGTGGAAGCCGTCGCGGGCTTTCGGATCGCAGAGATGCTGTCACGAGGGCGGTTCCTCTACATAGACGACTTCGTCACAGATGCCCGTGAGCGTTCCAAGGGGTACGGCAGTCTCTTATTCGACCGGTTAGTAGCGTATGCGAAGTCGCAGCAGCGTCGGCAGTTGGATCTCGATTCCGGCGTGCAGCGGGTGGATACCCATCGATTCTACCTCGGCAAAGGGATGCACATCAGCGGTTATCACTTCTCCCTCAAACTCGATGAATCTCCTGTCAGAGAGGAGAACCGATGAAGATCTTAGTCATCGGCGGGACACGCTTCATCGGCCAGCGTATCGTGTACAAGCTCTTAGAACGAGGACACTCGGTTGCCCTCTTTACTCGCGGCCGTGTAAGACCCGATTTTTGGGGACAGATCGAGCCAATTGTTGGGGACCGCAGGGATTATCATAGCTTTCGCCAAAGACTTACAAGGCGCCAGTTTGATGCGGTCATCGACAACATCGCCTACGATCGCGCAGATGTCGAATCCGCTATCGAAACGTTTGCAAACCATATTGGCCACTATTTGCTTTGCTCAAGCGGAGCTATCTACCGCGACTACAGCGACTGGCGCCAATACCGCCCTTTCTACGAAGACGAGGCTGATCTGACTTTCACCGGCGACCTCGCTTATGCGGAGGGCAAGCGTGCTGCGGAGCTGGCCTTTTGGTCGATTCCTGAAGCTCAGCAGCCATTCCCGTTCACCATCCTGCGTCCCACAGTGGTTGAAGGACCTGAAGATTCCTCTGGCCGAACGTGGTTCTGGGTCCAGCGTGTGGCGGATGGCCAAGATCTTCTAGTGCCACAGACCATCCCGACTACAATCTTCCGTCATGCCTACGTAGACGACGTGGCTGAGGCCTTTGTGCGCGCTGCTGCAAACCCTTTGGCCTTTTACAAGGCATACAACCTGGCCGGAGAGGAGATCCTCTCCTTGGAGGACTATGTGCGGGCCATCGCCAGTATACTGGGACGGGAAGCTAAAATCGTCGTAGCGTCTTTGGAGCGAATTCGGCAGCAGCCTGGCTTATCCGATTTCCAGGCTCCCTTCGTCGGCGAGCGCTTTGTTTTGGATATTGCCAAAGCCAAGCAAGATTTGAGGTATCAGCCTACACCTTTGGACATCTGGCTCAAGCAAACGATATCGTGGTTTCTGAACAGCTATCGCGGGGCAGACTCGGATGGATATGCCAAGCGAGCAGCAGAAGTCGCAGCTACAAAGAGGCTGCGTGCCCCTTGAAAGGGGTCAGACTCCTTGCTATTGCTTGATGAGGAGGTTGCTTAATAAGATATGGCGGCTGAGATGAAACCCAAAGTGCTGGCCATAGGCGGAAGTCTGCGAGAGGGTTCGCGTACGTTTAAAGTATTAGAGATCGCGCTCTACGGCGCAACTCTCGCGGGAGCAGAGACGGAATTATTAAATCTCCAAAAGCTGCCTCTGCCCATGTACGACGACCGCAAAGACATCAGCACGTATCCCCAACCCGTGTTTACACTTTTAAAAAAAGTGCGTGAAGCAGATGGGCTGATTCTGGCCTCGCCCGTGTATCACGGCACGCTGAGCGGATCGCTCAAGAACGCTTTAGATTTTCTAGAGCTTTTGGCCAACGATGAGCCGCCGTGGCTTGAAGGCAAAGTGGTGGGGTTAATTAGTGTAGCCGGGGGCGGGCCGGGTATCAATGCGATTAACAGCATGCAGTATGCGTGCCTGGCCTTGCACGCTTGGACGCTGCCGACGGCTGTGGCTATTCCCGGCAGCGCCTTCGGCAGCGACGGCCAGCTGCAAGACCCGCGTCTGAAAGAGAGACTACTGAATTTGGGGAAAGAGGTGGCCAAATACGCCGAGCTCTTTGCGCGTGAACGCAAAGGCGTTAAGGGGAGTCCATAACGAAACGAACTTCGCCGACTCTACGAATCTGAAGGCTTTGCACCGCTGCGGAAAGAGCAGCTATTTCGATACGATCTCATCGAGCGACGAAGCGACGTTTTCAACTGGGATTGTTGGGTGACTTTTCTCGTTGATCGAGATATCGTTGCAAGATGATCACTGCCGCCAGCTGATCAATCACGCGCTTGCGCTTCTTTCGGCTCACATCTGCTGAGAGAAGCACCCGCTCGGCTTCTTCTGTTGTCAGTCGCTCGTCAAAGAGCACCACGGGAAGCTTCAGTATTTCTTCTAAAAGCGCTTTAAATTGAAGAGTTTTCTGGGCGCGCTCGCCCAGCGAGCCGTCCATGTTGCGAGGAAGCCCAAGCACGATTTGACTAATGCCTTCTTCTTTGATGAGCTTTTCGAGATATTTGAAATCTTCATCGAGGCTTCGGCGCTGATAAACGCCTCGGCCCGTGGCGAGCGTTTTTGTCGAGTCACTGATGGCTAATCCGATGCGCTTGTCGCCCAGATCTAAACATAAAACCCTGCCACTCATCGTTTCAAGCTTAACAAACCGTCTTTATCGCTGCAACGCACAAGGATTTGCATTTTAGACGCTTTTGGAGCATACTTTAGCTGTATGGCCGTGAAGGATCTAGCCGAAGGGCTAACGCCCAGCGAGCTTTGGGTGAGTGTCTGGTATGACGACGATATGAAAGAGGTCTTCGTGCAGTACGGCTATGTGGACATCAGCATGCCCGTCGAAGACTTCTCGAGCTTTATTGATGTTTTAGTACAAGCCGAAAATCGACTTGAAGGGCCGGACAAGAAC
>FWPU01002591.1_pt1 | contig 20703 bp, 15 predicted proteins | sample 2228361 | NCBI WGS metagenome assembly FWPU01 (sample SAMEA103939777, study PRJEB20133) | metagenome
CTCCAAGTTGAAGTCCGTCTGGGGCCGCCGCGGCCAGGCTCTGGCCCAGGCAGTGGAGCCGGCCGTCATTGCGGTACGACACAACCGGGCGACTTTCTGGGACTACGCCTCTGGCTATTATTGGGATTATGTCGACCAAGGCGTTGTAAATGAAATGGTGGATTACGGCATCACCGCTCTTGCGAAGGAGTCCTCGCCTGCTGCTGCCTGGCAGCGCGTCATGGCGGCGTATCGGGCCGGCGACAAGGTGGCCATCAAGATCAATTGCAACGGAAACGAGGGGCCGACAGTCGTAAACCACGTGATCGATGCGTGCATCGAACCCATTGTGGCGGTTATCAGGGGGCTGGTGAGCATCGGGATCCCCCAACGCAACATCTATGTCTACGATGGCGTGAGAGTTCTTCACAACCGATATGCGACCCGGATACACGCCTGGTACCCATCGGTAAACGTCGTGGACGGCAGCCAAGTGACTTACGGTCTGACCGGTGACCCGGACGAAAGGGTTGCCTTCCGAAACGCTGACATGGAGGCGCTGTATATCGCGGACGTGCTGATTCGCTGCCAGCACCTGATCAATATTCCGATTCTGAAAAGCCACTGCTGCGGGGTCACTGGAGCTTTGAAAAACCACGTGGGTTCCCAGTCTACCCATTCGAACAGCGGATGGTGCCGGCCCGACCCCATTCACAATCATTTTGACGAATCCATAACAGACCTCAACCTCAATCGGCACATCCGGGACAAGACCAGGCTCATCGTGGCGGACGGGCTTTTCGGCAACTGGAGCCACTGTGTGCTGGACTATGGCGTAATGGTAGGGCACCCGTGGAGGACCTTCGGAAACGGGGCTCCCAATTTGATGTTTTTTTCTTTTGATCCCGTCGCCTTGGATTCGGTCTTGTTCGACTTCCTCAAGGCAGAGGCCGATGCCAGGGGGATCCGATTGAACGATGCGGAGCACCTCCATTATGCGGAGGCCTCTGGCCTCGGGACGCACGATCATCGACCCTATTCGAAGATCGAGTTCAAGGAATTCGACATCTCCCAGGGGCCGGAGTGCTTTGTTGCCACAGCGGTTTACGGGTCGAGGACGTGCAGGGAGGTCGTGATCCTGAGACGTTTTCGGGACGAATGCCTGCTAAAGAGCCGACTCGGGGGACGTTTGGTCGGATGGTATTACAGATTCGGGCCGCGCCTGGCGGCCTGCTTCAGAGGAAGACCAGCGGTCAGCCGAGCCGCCAAGAGGGTTTTGGATCTGGTCGTGAGCCTTCTCGGTTGGCTACTCTATGAAAACAACCGACGGGATAAGGAGATAGGATGATGATGAAAAAGAAAAACCCGCTCGTGATTCTGCTTCTCGTGGCGTTGGGCGCGTTGAACGCTCAGAGCGCCTTGGCGCAAATCATCCCGAAGGAAACTTGGAGCCTGATCTATTGCGACAGTCAGGAGTTGATTGGGGAGAACGGAACAGCGACCAATGCTTTTGACGGAAATCCCGCTACGATCTGGCATACGGAATGGTTTCGGGCCAACCCGCCCTGCCCGCACGAGATCCAGATCGATCTGGGTTACACCTACTATGTGGACGGTTTCCGATAACTGCCCAGACAAGACGGTTCAGCCAACGGCCGCATCGGGCAGTACGAATTTTACGTGAGCATGGACACCACGAATTGGGGCGCTCCTGTTGCTACGGGGACCTTTGCCAATTCGGCATCCGAAAAGGAAGTGACGTTCGCAGCCAAGCTCGGCAGGTACATTCGTCTGCGGGCGCTGACCGAGGTCAACAGCCGGCCCTGGACTTCCGCGGCAGAGATCAGCGTGCTGGGCACCTTGTATTTCGTCAATCAGCCTCCGAATGGAGAGGTCGTCCAGCCAGCATACGATGTGACAGTGAGTCTCGGCGAGCCCGTCATGTTCGCGGGCAGCGGATCCGACCCGGATGGAGGCACGGGCCTGACGTATCTCTGGTCTTTCGGCACGGGATCCGGCATCCCGGATTCGACCATGCAGAACCCGGGGGTGTTCCAGTTCAATACGCCGGGAGTCTTTACCGTGACACTTACTGTCACGGATTCCCTTGGACTCTCTGATCCCACCCCTGCAACGCGCACAATAACCGTTCTCGACGAGACATTTGAACTCAAGCCCGATTGGAGGTCAGTGACCATATCGCCGTTTGCTCCCACAGATCCCGGACCAGGCATCAACCCGGTCCTGACTGCGGACGACATTACCGATGCAAACGCCGCATATGTTGCCGATCCGTTCCTGTTTTATGAAGACGGCACCTGGTACATGTTCTTTGAAATCTACGAGTCTGGAGTGTTTCACGGCCACATCGGGGTCGCCACGAGCCAGGACGGCTTTCATTGGAGGTATGAGCGGATCGTACTTACGGAGGATTGGCACCTTTCTTATCCCCTCGTATTCAAACACAATGGGAAGTACTATCTGATTCCCGAGTCATCCGAAATCGGCGAGGTGCGCCTCTACGAAGCGACGGCTTTCCCCTACGCATGGCAATATGTATCGACCCTGGTGAGCGGAAGAGCTTTCGTGGACCCTTCGATCGTCAGATATAAGAATTCCTGGTGGATGTTTGTGGGGGACACGGCCCACAACTGCTACCTGTTCTACTCGGACGATTTGGCCAGCGGTTGGACCGAACATCCCTTGAGCCCGATCATTACGTCCGACATGGGCAAGGGGAGGCCGGGAGGCCGGTCGTTTGTCTTCGACGGTGATCGGCTGTTTCGAGTCGCACAGCAGGAGGAAATCGTCTATGGAGAGCGTGTTCGCGTTTTCGAGGTGGACACGGTAAACAAGGGGCAGTACGCCGAACATGAAATCACCGAGAGTCCTATCCTGAATCCGAGCGGAACCGGATGGAATGAACTGGGAATGCACCAGTTTGATCCCTGGTGGGATGGAAGCCACTGGATCTGCGCGGTTGATGGGTGGAACGGCCATAGCTGGTCGATCGGGATTTATTCTTCCTCGTCGCGGCCGGAAAGCGTGATTGTGCTGCCGACCGGCAATGTGACGATTCAGGCAGGAGAATGGGTGGAGTTTGCAGGCAGTGGAAGCGACCCGGACGGAGACTTACCGCTTACATACCTCTGGCAGTTCGGTGCCGGCTCTGGGATCCCGGATTCGACGCTTCAGAACCCCGGCTTCGTGCAATTCAACACCCCGGGCACGTACACTGTGAGCCTCACGGTGACGGACGCTTCCGGGCTTTCGGACCTGACTCCGGCCACACGAACGATAACCGTAAGGAGTGCCTCGGGGGTCATCCCCAGGCAAGGGTGGAGCCTGGTCTATTGCGACAGTCAGGAACTCGTGGGAGAGAACGGTGCTGCAACGAACGCCTTCGACGGCGCTGCGGGCACAATCTGGCACACTCAGTGGTTCGGAAGCAGCCCCCCCTGCCCGCATGAGATCCAGATCGATCTGGGCATGACCTATACGATCGATGCGTTTCGGTACCTGCCGCGCCAGGACGGCTCCGCGAACGGGCGGATCGGACAGTACGAGTTCTACGTCAGCACGAGCACCTCAAACTGGGGCAGCCCGGTCGCCAGCGGGACCTTCGCGAATACTGCCGCAGAGAAGGAAGTGGCTTTCACCCCCAAGGAGGGCAGGTACGTTCGGCTGCGGGCTCTGACGGAGGTGAACGGAAGGCCCTGGACGAGCGCCGCCGAGATCAACGTGATAGGGAGTGGCGGTTCGCTCAACCTGGCGCCGAACGGAACGATTCTCTCGCCCAGTGCGGATGTGGCGATCAATGCCGGGGATTGGGTTGAGTTCGCAGGCAGCGGGGCGGATCCCGATGGAGATTACCCGCTGAGTTATTTGTGGCAGTTCGGGACGGGATCCGGAATCCCGAATTCAACCGAGCAGAATCCCGGCAGCGTGCAGTTCAACGTGCCCGGCACCTATGTCGTCACCTTTACGGTAACTGACGCAAAAGGACTGGCGGACCCGACGCCCGCAACCCGCACGATCGCAGTCAGAGGTGGATCAGGAATCATCCCGCAGCAGGGGTGGAGTCTGGTTTACGTGGACAGCCAGGAGCTGACGGGAGAAAACGGGGCTGCGACAAACGCCTTCGACGGAGCGGCGGGTACATTCTGGCACACGGAGTGGTTCCGGTCCAACCCGCCCTGTCCGCACGAGATCCAGATCGACTTGGGCTTCAACTACAACCTCAGCGGTTTTCGATACCTGCCGAGGCAGGACGGCTCCGCGAACGGACGGATCGGGCAGTATGAGTTTTACGTGAGCACGAGCACGTCGAACTGGGGTAGCCCTGTTGCCTCGGGAACGTTCGCAAACAGCTCTGCGGAAAAGGAGGTGTTCTTTACGCCCAAGGCGGGTAGGTACATCCGGTTGCGGGCGCTGACAGAGGTCAACGGCCGTCCCTGGACGTCCATGGCGGAAATCAACTTGATCGGCTCGCCCTGAGGCGGGCGGGGGCGGGGGGCAACTATCTGCCCATCAGGAACAGGAGGCCGCCGAAAGCGGTCTGAACAAGCATGACGGCCCTTGAAAGGAGGGAGATGCTGAGGGAGACTTCCGCGGGAATCCCAATGGTCGCGAAAAGGCCCACGACCGAGACTTCATAAACGCCGAGCGCGTTGATGGAGATGGGGATCAGGGTGATCAACTGAATGGCCAGATAGAAAAGGGCGGTTGTGAGAAAGCTTGGCGTGAAGCCGTACATGAGGAAGTAGAACCAGAGACTTGTGATCCCCAGGGCTGGATAGAGGAGAGAGATCAGAAGGACCTGCTTCCAGGATGTGCGGAATTCCCGAAAAGCGGAGAGGAATCCCGCGAGCTTGGCGGTGAGACGGTCAGGCGCGAGGCGGATCGCAAGAACAGCCAGCACGCAGAGAAGACAGATACAGGCCAGGATGTCTTTGCGCTGCCAGACGAGCTGCCCAGGCAGGGCAAAGGAAAGAAGAACGAACAGAACGAGTGTGCCGAGCAGCCCGCTTGCCCGGTCGAGCAGGACCGACCCGACGGCGGTTTTCCCGCCTACATCGTCTTTGATCTTGATCACCCGGTACCCGTCGCCTCCAATCGTGGAGGGGAGGAAGTTGCTGAAGAAGTTTCCGATCCAGTAGATCCGGACCAGAGCCCAGAACGGAAGCTGCCGCCCGAGGATGATCCGCCATTTGAGGGCGGACAGAAGAATGGCCGGCAAGTAGAGGAAGAACGGCACGAGGATGAGCCAATTGACGTGGGTGAGCAGACTGCCCACCTGCCGCATGTTTATGTTTGTCACAAGGGCAGCTAGGAGGCCCACGGTCACAACGACCCGAAGCGTTTGGGCGAGGGGCCTGCGGTGCCTAGCGAGCCAGTCGCGGAGACGCGATGTCACGATAGATCTCTTCGAGGGTCCGACAATAGGCTGAGACCGAAGAGCTCTGTGCAGAATCAAAGGACCGGCGTATGATCCTTTCGCGCAGAGCGCTGTCCCGCCTTATGCAGTCGATTTTGGCCGCCAGATCCCTTTCATTCCGAGGTTCGAAGAGCAGGCCCGTCTCACGGTCTTCCACCACGCTGCACAGAGCCGGGATCCGGCTGCAGACAACCGGAACGCCGGCATGCCGGGCCTCCAGAAGCACGATGGGAGACGCCTCCGAAAGAGAGGGGAGAACCAGCACGTCGAGGAGGGGGTACACGCGAGAGGCGTCCTCGATCCAGCCCATGAACCGGACCTGTCGAGTGACGTCAAGATCCCGAGCCAGTCGTTCGAGCGCCGGCCTCTCGTCTCCGTCGCCGAAGACCAATAAACGGTACGGAGGCTCCAGGTAGGGCAGCGCCTTGATCAGATACTCGCATCCCTTGACCTTCCTGAGCCTTCCGACGAAGCCGATCACGAATTCCTCGGGACCGATCCCGAGTTTTTCCCTGGAAAGCTCAGGGGAGAAGGTTCCTTTCTCAGGGCCGGGCGGAGCGATGAAGTTGTTGAGGACGACGATCTTGCCGGGGTCGGCCCGGACATTCTCTAGGATGTAGGTTCTTACATGATCGGACACGGCAATGAACCTGGCGATCCGCTGCCAGCCGAGCTTCATCGCGAGGATATATCCGCGGAATCCGAGCAGAATGTCGCCGTGCTCCTGATGAACGAGTTCGAGATCCGGTCTCAGAATGCGCAGCAGAAGGGCCAGGTAAAGGCCTTTTCTCTGGTGCGTATGCAGGATCTGGATCTTCTCCCTCTGGACGAGTCCGTAGAGTTTGAAAATGGGCAGGGGGCTGTATTTTGAGTAATGGCCGATCTCCACGGTCTGCGAGGCTCTCTGGCCTCGCATGCCCAGGTCCCTGAGAAAGTAGAACCTTACCCTGACTTGGGTAGATCCCAGATGGTCGACCAGACCTTCGACGACTTTCTGAACGCCTCCGATGCCGTACTTGTCGACGATGTGGAGAACTCGGACTGTATTATTCGTCATCAGGGACCTGAGCCGTCTCGGCTCGCGGAGTGGGGGACGTTGTACGGGGAAGAGGCCGGCGCATGGTGACACCCACGCCTTCCAAGGACGGAAAAGTAGATTTCTTCGAGCTTCGAACACAAGGTGACCCAATCCAGATTGCCGAGGATTCGCTCCCTGGCGCCTGCCCCGAGTCGATTCCTGAGTTCCACGTCCCCGGCGAGTTCCAGGATCGCCTCGCTCATGGCGGATACGTCCCCATTGGGAACCACGATGCCGGTCTCACGGTGCTTGAGATACTTTGCGGATCCTTCGAAGGCAACAATGGCCTTGCCGGCGGCCATGTAATTGGTGAGCTTCTGAGGGATGCCGGGACAATCAACTCTTGGCAGGACAGCGATGTCCGATGCTGCAAGGACCGATGGGATTTCCTGGAAAGGCGTTTCTCCAAGAAAGATCACCTGAGCCCCTATGCCAAGCCGAGAGGCCATCTGTTTGTATGTTTCGAGGTTGGAATTTCCGGCAACGAGGAGGCCTACCTCGGGATTTCGGGCCGCCACTTGTTTCATCGCTTGCAGGAGCAGGTCAATACCCTGGTACTCTTGAAGCGTTCCTGTGTAGACGGCAACGATCCTGTCCTGGAAGCCGTATCTTGTGCGGACGAGGGTCCGGTCCTGTCCTTCAAAGGACTCCGGGTTCACGCCGGTGGGAACACAGGAGACTCGATGCGCAGGGATGCCAAGGCCTGTGAGCCAACTCTGAAGCTCTTCGGAGACGGCGACCACGTGGTCCGCAAGTCTTGGCACGAGCCTGTCGATGGTCCGCCGGAGGCGGACAGGGTTCCAAAACTTGTAGGAAGAAAGCTCTCCCTCCAGGGTTGTGTGGGCATCGTAGACCGTGGGGATTCGAAGGAAGAACCGGACCGGGTAGCTGACAAGGGCGCCTTCAAAATGATGAGCGTGGATGATCTCCACTCTGTGCCTTCTGACCACGCCCAGGAGCTTGAAAAAGAGCAAGGGGTCCAGCAAGAGAAGTTTGGTCAGGGTGGGGCCGGGGGCGAGGTTCCTGTATCTCACGATCCTGGGGATGCGGTGAATTCTGATTCCCCTGGTTTCGATGTCCACGCCGAAGTGATAGGTCACGACGTGGACTTCGTGCCCCAGATCCTGCAGGCCTTCGGCCATTCGCAGGATCCGGCTCGGAGTGCCCCGGTTTCCGGGGAAGGGGCAGGCCGCGACCATTGCGATGCAGAGTTTTTTCGCTTCGGGGTTCACCGCGGCGGATGTCCCTGCGAGCCGATAGTTGACCGGGTCCGTTCTCTCAGCAAGGAAGCGTACAAATGCAAGTATCCCTGAGCCATTCTATCGCTGCTGTAAGCGGAGAGGGCCTTGTCACGGGCGAGGCGGCTTTTCTCCAACGCCAGGTCGCGATTCCCGTGGACCGCAGTCAGTGCCCGCGCCAGCCCTTCCGCGTCTCCCGGATCGGCGAGCTCGCCGAGACCCCCTTGATCCAGGACCTCCGGGATTTCCCCCACCCGGGTTGCCACGATGGGAACGCCGGCCTGCATGGCCTCCAGGAGGGTCACAGGCAACCCCTCGGTCCGGGATGGAAGAGCGAACACGTCGAAAGAGGGAAGAAACCGGTACGCTCTGTCCTCGTAGCCCGCGAGGAGCACCCTGTCCGAGACTCCTAGTTTCTCCGAGAGCTTTGAAAGGGACTCTCTTTCCGGCCCTTCCCCCAGGATCACCAGGCAGGCGTCTACACCTTGCTCTTTCATGAGCGATACTGCCCGGATAAGGACATCGAAGCCTTTCTCCGGCGAGAGCCTTCCGATCGAGACGACCCTGAATCGCTCTGGGCGCGTCGCCCAGGGATCAGGAATCCTGCGCTCAGACCCGGCGTCGGAAAACGTCAGGGCAGGAATCCCGTTCTGGATCACCGCCGGCCGGATCCCGAGGCGCCGGAGAAGGGGATAGTCGCGGATTCCCGAGGAAACCGCAACAACCCGATCCATGCGCCTCATGGCCAGAGCGGCTGCGGCCTGATACAGCCCCACCTTGCTGAAAAAACCGACCGCTGTCCACCCGTGAATGGTGGTGACAACCGGAGCCCGTCGCACCCTGGGGCTCAGGAGCCCCAGGAGGATATCTCCCTTGTATCCATGGGAATGGAGGATATCGGCCCCCCACTCTCGGGCATGGCGGAGAATCTTCGCAGCCGCCTGGGGGGCTCCCGAAATCGAAGACCGGACCCGAAAGACGTCGAGACCCCGTGCTTCGGCCTCCCGCTCAATTTCCTTGACGCCTTCCCGGTCAGATCCGAGGCTGACAAGCCCTGCCTGGATTCCCTGAACCGCTTGAGCCTCCATCAGGTAGACAAGAATCCGTTCAGCGCCGTAGAGGCCGGCGCTGTCGATCACGTGAAGAACCCTCACGTCGGAATTACCATGATGTAACAGGCAGTTACAGGATTGAAAAGGAAAGGGCCAGACGAAAGACGAGACCGGCCGGCGGATCGAACGTCCGCCGGCCGGACCAGGACGCGTATCAGACAGGTTCTGAGTTCACTGAACGTTGACCTTTACGCCTGTGGGAGCCGCAGGAGGGGTCGTGTCAGCGGCGATGGTGAACCGGTATGTGTCGCGGGCCATGACATTGGGCGGGTTGTGAAGATCCCGGGCGTCCACGGTGACCGTCACCGTCTGTCCCGCGGAAAAGTCCGTGGGAGGATTGTAGAACACAGTGTAATCTGCAGGGGTTCCTGTAATAGTCGGCGTGACCGTCTGGCCGTTGACCGTCATGGCAATGGACGATCGATCCACGCCGTCTCCGGAATCCAGAACGTGCAGGCTGATATTCGTCGCTGCCGGAACACCCGTTGCGTTCTTCGAAGGCGAGTGGCCTGATGTGGTTGGCGGCGTGGAGTCGGCCGAGCCCGATCTGCGCGGGCCGATGTAGCTCGTACTCACGACGAAGTCGTCAATGTAGTACTCAAAAGCGTTCGTCGTGTTCAGTGTAAAGCCCGATATCTCCACAAGTCCTGCGGACGTGAAATCGAAGGTAATAGGGTAATTATCAACTTGCTGAACCTCGTTAATCCAAAGAGACGTCGTATTGTTATTCAGATCAACTCTCCATTCAACGAGTATCCATTCATCCGGGTGATCCTTAAGGTAGAAATAGTTTCTTCGCCCTCTCGGAGCCATATTATTTGCAATCATTATCTCTGGATTGTATGAATGCACAAGCAGGAGATTCCCTATGTCGCAATCGTAGTAGTTGCTGCCGACCTGCTCGCCACAGACTTGGAAATCAAGTGTGCATTCAGCAGCGTTCATCATCTCCAAGAAAATGAAGTGTTGGCCCGGGCCTCCAATTGCAGAAGCTGTAGCCCTGGGGAGATAAAGATAGAATCTGATATGGATGACTTTCGACGGACTAAAAGAATACCGAAGGTCCACAGTGTCCGTTGAACCGGCCCTCTTCTTTTGCAGTAGAGATCTGGTCCCGCTGTGCGCTCGCGTTGTCGTGAGCTCTCCGCACTGGCCAGAGCCGTAATTCTGAGGTGCCCACCCGTTCCAGGCCGGGCCTCCCTTCCAGGGCCATGTGCCGGTCGGGCAACATGCTGTGGATCCGGTGCAGGACGATGGCGCGCATGTGGGCGGAGTGCCAGAGTCCCAATCCTCGCAAACGAGAAACGTCCCTGACTCGGTGCAGGCAGCATACGCGATGGAATTGGGCAGAGCTATAAGAAAAACTGGGAAGAGAAGAACGAACAAGACGTGTAGGGCTATTCTCGCTGGTAGCATAGGCGTCCTCCCCGGAAAGAGTTGTGGTTTGCGAAATACGTGTGAGCCCGGTTGATCTCTGCATGGCCCTTTTGTGGACTTTCCCTGAAGAAATGGAAGCAAAATACGTGCCGGACGACCTTGGTTGAAGACGGGCGTACACGGGAAAACCCATGTGAAGAAACCGGTTGCGCGGGAAGTGCTGTGAAGGGTGGTGAGCTGGAATTTAGACAGCGCTTCGAGGGTGGATGGTAAGCCATATATGGAATCTGCCGATTTCCAAGGAAGGCGGTGCAAGCGCGAGAATAATGAAAACAAAACTGCGTGAGAGCCTTTAAGAGGGGATCTGATGCCAGTTGTCAGAAAAACGCGAAACCAAAGGGGGTGCAACGTGCGGAGGTGCTTACAATTTCGTGACTAGGCGAGACAGGAAGCAGATTTAGCCGTGGATTACTGGGAAAGTACATGCAGAAAAGGTCGGATTCGGCCAATGCGGTACAGCGTACTAAAGCTCATTCAAAACCTGCCGCAATTGTTCTATTTTAGGCGCCCACTGGCGCCGTAGTCGCTCGCCCAAGTCCCCGATGTGTGTTCGTAGTTCGTCCTCTTTAGAAAGGGCAAGCAAAATATTTTTGCATATCTGCTCTGCGTTATTCTGGGTATACACTATATGCTGACCAAAAAAGGACCGGAGGACTTCGTGGTCGGAGAGGATCATAGGTTTCTCGGCGGCCACGGCCTCATAAGCACCCCTGACGAGACAGTCTTCTCTCTCAGTCAAGACGAGGACAGCGTTAACAGAGCGGAGATAACGCACATACTCCGCGTCCGATACGTAGCCAGTGAAAGAAACGTTGGGCGGGACAGTCTGTCTTATGGTCAAGGGCACCCTAGTATGGTCTCCTGAAACGTAGATGTGTACGTGCGGGATGAGGTGCCTCGCCGCCATGAAAACCTCTCTGTATGGTTCGTCCGCCGCGAAACTGCAAATAAAAAGAATCTTTTTTGTTCCTTTTAGTGACAAAGGTGCAAGATCTGGGATCGTGGGGATTGGATCGGGCAGTACGAAAGATTTCCCTCTGCTTGCGGCCACATGTTCAGCAAGTCTTTCATTGCTGACAATGTTCAGGTCGGCCCTGCGCTGGAAATACCGGGATAGTGCCTGCAGGAAAGCATACCGACCTTCTAAAGGGAACAGTCCTGCATTATGACTATCTAGGATGAGGCGGTAGCGGAAAAGGGGCTTGTATGCTAGTAGGAGGATGACAAGGACGAGAGAAGGGTTTTGAGCAAAAAGAAATCTGGGGCGCCTTCTGGCTAAGACGATCGAGGTTTTGTAACTGCACCAGAGATAGCGGAGGATGCGCGATCTCCAGGGTGCGATGAGCTCACAAAGTTCGACGGAAAGTGCGGCCGCGATATCATTATTTCGTAACTGATGGATCCATGTAAGCCATAGGGCCCGTTCGGGGGAAAATGATTGCAAGGATCTCGTGTGCCTGCGGTTCAGGCCTGAACTCGATGTGATGGGGTTGCTGCCCTTAACCTGGGACTGGAAACCGCACATTGGCCGGCTGAGTCATTTCGCGAGCTGGATTATGGCTCCCCAGCAGTATTTGTTGAGGGAGGGTAGCAAGGAAAGAAGGCTGTTCTCCACTGGTGCAAGAAGACGGTTTGCGGCAGCGAAAGCCTTATAGGCTCTAAACGGGAGCAAGCCAAAGGCGAGGAGGGTAAGAAACCCGTACCCATCGATCGCCACGCTGCTGAACAGAGAAGAGAGTCTCTCGATGGAGTTTAGGGTTAGAGGTCTCTCGTCCGAGGATCTTCTTGAGGGGGTGAGTCTCCTGAAGAGGTTGATAAGGGGATTGTGCGCAAGGGGCTCCATAAAGAGCGCTCGGCCCCGTGGCTTGAGTGCGTTGAAGAGCGCAGGCGCGGTCTTGTCTAGATCTGTGTGGTGAAGGACGCTGATTCCAAGGACGAGGTCAAAGGCGTCCTGGAAGTCCATGTCTTCCGCAGTTCCTTTTACGAATCGTATAGAGAGGCCTTGGCGGAAGGCTTCCTCTTGAGCGATTCTCAGGGATGCCTCTGAGATGTCCAGGCCTGTCACGCTGGCTCCTTTTTGCGCGTAATGGACGGCTGCCCAGCCTGTACCGCAGCCGAGGTCCAGGACATGCATGTTCGTGAGATCTCCCGCAATGGAGAGAAATCTTTCAAACGCGTAGCGGGTGGCTCCCAAATCGTAGAAAGTTTTCTGAGGCGCAGCTATCGCCTTTTGGTCATGAAAGCGCTCCTCGGCCAGATGTCTGTCCCTTAGTGTTGACTTGACGGTTGCTTTTGAGTGTTTTTTCAAGGTGTTCCTCGCTCTTGAGGGGAAAAGGAAGTGGGTGCAATGGCCACAGGATTGGGGCGAATGTTGCGAATCAGGCGGGCCGGGTTCCCTGCGGCAAGGCTGTAAGGCTCAACGCTTCGCGTGACGACGGAGCCGGCTCCTACGACTGAGCCCCGGCCGATCCGTACGCCGGGGAGAACGATGACCCTGCACCCGAGCCAGACATCGTCCTCTATCTCTACCGGGTCGACCCGCTCAGGCGCGCCCGCGATGCCATGGTAGTCTCGGTCCATGATGACGCAGTCCCAGGCGATTTTGCATCTGCTGCCGATGGAGACTCGCCGGGCCGCGTGGATTTCCGTGCGGTCGCCGATGGTCGTGAAGTCGCCGATCTCGAGCAGGGCTGGACGTTCAGGACTCGGGCCCTCGAGGTCCAGTTTGACACCCTGCCAGAAAACGCACCTGCCTGCGCGGATGCAGGCATGTTTCTTTCGGACATGGATTCTGCCGCGCACCTGAATCCAGCCGCATCTTTCGAAACGGTGACGATATGCGAGTCCTCTCAGATAGTAAGCAAGCTTATGAAGACTCTCGCTCAGACCGGCCGCATGGATCTTCTCGTAGAGGGTCATGTGAAAGCTGCTGCTAGAACCACGGGAAAAGAATTCGGCAGGCCAGGCGGGCCGTATTGGGAGCCGAGGACTGGTGAAGGGAGATCCTCTTGAGTTTGTAAGGGTCGTCGCTGGCTGCCACGAAGCCTCTTGCGCCGATGAAGGCTGCTCTGTAACCGCAGGTCCGCACGGCTGCAATGAGATGATCGTTGAAGTCGCCATTTGGAAAGCAGAACGCAACGGCCTCCCTTCCCGTCCGCTCCGAGATCGTCTGCCTGGACTGGCAAAGCTCGTTCTGGATTACCTCGGGATCCTGTACGCGGGTGAGGATGACGTGTCGTCTGGTGTGGGAGCCAAAGGAGATCCCCCACTGGGCCATCTCGTTCGCCTCGGACCAGGTGAGGATGGCTCGCACCGGAGGGAAACGCTCTGTGCCCGAAGCCCGCATGAGGTCGGTCAGAATGTCCTGTATCGCCAGGGTGTCGAACTGCTTCAGGTATTGAATTGCCTCGTGGATCCCTTGCGCAGGATCCGTGCCTCTGGAGCGGTAAATCCGGACTGCCTGCCGGGCCTCCTCCGTTCTGCAGGAATCCCACGTCCTGGCCTCGAAGCTGGAGAAGAGGTAGCTCACCTTTTCTGGCCAGAACCAATCGTCTGTTCCCATATAGTCCGTAGTCAGAAAAACCACCGCCGGAATGCCGTACTTTCTCAGCAAGGGGAAGGCGTTTCTGTACGTATCAGCCCAGCCGTCGTCGAAAGTGATGAGGCAGGCCCTTCGGAACGGCACGCCCGACCAAAGGGATGAGAGGAAACTGTCGAGAGAGAGAAGACGATATTTTTTCCGTAGATACTTCAGGTGATCTTCGAAGGTCTTGGTGGACACCGACATGCCTTCTTCAATCGGTACGCCGGCCTCCCCTGCGTCGCATACCCTGTGATAGGCGAGGACCACGCATCGGTTCCTCAGGATGATCCTGTTGAGGAGGCAGACGGCGCCTGTGCGGTACAGCACAAGGGCGGCGAGGTTCTTGAGACTGTTTTTCCATGCGGACAGGAGTCCCACGATGGGTCAACCCGTTACCTTGTAAATCAGATAGGTGTCCCCTTGATTTCGCGGGGTGGGGCCGATGACTCGAATGAGATGCAGCCGTCTGTCGTGATCAAGGGATCTGTAGAAGGCGGAAGCTTTCGGGTGGCGCCGAGCGAAAAAATCGGTGGTCCGTGAGGATTTCATGTTCTGGGATATGACGAAATACTCGTATCCGTCTCGGACGTAATCATCGACGGCCCTGAGTTCGAGACCGAACTTGGTTGAGGTGATGTCATATGAAAGTTCTGGAACGCTTTTCAGGAGAAGCTCGTAATAGATCAGCGCCGTTCTGTCCACGATCAGGGTGGGGTCATCGAGGGTTCCGTGTTCAAGGGCTTGCTTCTTCTCGGCGAGGGTTCTTTCGATCGACGCGCGGTTTTCTGCAATCGTTGGCGCAAACGAATTGATCGACTTGCCCGAATCCATCAGGATTCGGCTGCCCGGCGGGATATTCGCTTCAATCCACTCCTTTGCCAGCACCCGGGTGTTCTTTCCTGAAAAAGCCATCTCCAGGCGGTAGACGTGCCCTGCAGGATGAAAGAGAAGCACGACGGTGGCCGCTGCCCAGAGAGCGGGTTTCAGACGCGGGGCAAAACGCATTCTTGCGAGCAGGCTCTCAAGGTTTATGGCACACAGGAGATAAAGAAAGGGCATCATGGGGAGCAGGTAGTGGGGACCGACCAGATATCGCGAGATCCCCATCAGAAGATAGAAGGGGACGATAAAGGAGAGGAGGAGAAGGTCGGCCGGGCGAGGGGACAAGATGCCTTTGAACAAGGCGTAAACGGTTAGAGCCGAAAGAGGCAGCCCCAGTTCCCGGTACAGGTAGAAGACGTAGGTGACGAGGCCGATGTGCTCGCTCCTGGTCTCGTTGATCGGTGTGGTGTAAACGTCGCCCAATCCCAGGAGATACATGACGAACCGCTGCGGTGCAGCGAGGACTGCAGGGTTCCCGATCACGAGTCCCAGGCAGAAGAAGAAGGCATAGAAGAGGAGTCTTCGGTCGGGCAGAGCGCGTAGGGGTTTAGCCAGGCCGCGCTCTCGGAGGTGGGCAAAGAAAAACGGCACAATGAGAACAATGGCCGGCGCCTTGGTCTGGAATGCGATGGCGGTGAAAAGACCTGCCAGGGCATAGTCCCGGAGAGGCGAGTTAGACGCCCGGGCCTGAATCCTTGCGACGAACCAGAAAGCCAGGAGCACCATGAAACAGAGGGTAGCGTCGACTCGGGCGTGGTGGGATATCTCGATGTGAACGACGTTCAGGCAAAGGAACAGGCCGGCCAGAAGACCCGCAACCCGTGAAGCCAGCAGAGTCCCGATGCGACAGGTCAGGTAGACCGAGGCCGTTCCGAGCACGGCCGAAGTGGCCCGCCCCAGGGTGAGGAGTGGGGAGAGATCTCTTACGATGCGGGCCGCAAAGTCCAGGGGAGACGCGAAGGTGCCCAGGAGCCAGCCCGCAGCATAATAGATCGCATATTCCACTGAAAGAACATAAAGGTAGAATCGCTTGGCCCACCTTTCCAGGTTCAGATGCCCCGAGCAGACCCGCAGCGCCTCGAAGACCTCGTTGTATTCGTCGCTGTGGTCCGCGTTCCATATCCCGTAAATACGCAGGAGAAAGGCGACAAGGAGAAGGCCTGCCAGAGTCCAGCCCTGGGCGTCGAGAAGCCGTGGAGGAGCATCGATGGCGCGGGTTGAAGCGGGCCCGGTGGGTTCAGATGACCTTGTCAATCGTGTATTCCGGCTTTTGCCTTCCATGGGTGAAAGCGATGATCTCTCCAAGGAGCCCAAAACCGGCTGCCTGGATTCCGAGCACGGCGAAAAGCAGGGCGAGAAGCAGGACGGAGCGGCCGCCTATTGGGATCCCGAAGAAGACTCTCTGGAAGAAAACGTAAGCCGCGATGGCCGATGCCAGCACGAGGAACCCGGATCCTACCAGACTGAAGAACCTGAGCGGCTTCCGGGTAAACCGGGTATTGAAAAGGATGGTCAGAATGTCCAGAAGGCGGCTGGCGTACTCCCCGAGGCCGTACCATCCGGACCGGCCGCGCTCCTGCAGATGACCGCATGGAATCTCCCGGGTCCTGAATCCCTTTCTGGCGGCTGCAATGGGAAGGAAACGATACATGTTCCCGTAAAGCTCTGTCTCCTCGAGGACATGGCGCCGGACAACCCTGACCGTGCAGCTCAGGTCCTTGAGCTTCATGCCCGTGAGCCTGCCGACCAGGGCGTTGAACAGTCTGGACTGAATCCGGTTCAGCCAGGGGTCCACTCGGTCTCTGCGCCACGGCGCGACGATGTCTGAATGCGGATCCAGGGAATCCAGGAGCCGTCCGTAGGAATCCGGGGTGATCTGGGCGTAGGATCCGCAGATGACAAGAACCTCACCCGAAGTCTCTTCGAGCGCAGCCTTGAGAGCGATCGCCTGGGTGGTCTGACGGGGCATGGCAAAAGCGCGGATTCGGTGGTCAACATGCCGCAGCTTGTGGAGATGGGCACGCGCTACGCTTTCGGTGCCGATGGCGACAATGAGAATTTCAAAGGGTTCGCCCCGATCCACGAAGATGTCCCGGAGAGCCTGGACGAAGTCGCCGAAATCCGGACTCTCCTCTTCAAGGAGAAGGATGACGGAATACCGGGCCGAAGTCTCAGTCTTCACGGGAGGACTCCCCGAAATCGATTCTCTTTCTGGTGAGTTCAGGAAGCCGGGTGTGGCTGAGATCGCTCGTGGCGACCACAAGTTCTCCGATAATACCGAGCAAAATGAGGTGAACCGCTGCCATTCCTGACAAGGCAGTCGCAATGAAGAAGAAGAGCGCCTTGCCCGCCGTCCAGTCGTACGCCAGGGCCAGGATAGCCAGAAGAGCAAAGAAAAGAGTGAGGCCGATAAAAGGCAGGGCGCAGATGCCGAAACCCTTGAGAGGCACCGAGGAGAAGCGGATGATGAGATTCATTGCGAAGATATCGCTGAAGACCTTGAGGATCCGGTCGAAGCCGTATTTGGAGACCCCGTACTTCCTCGGGTGGTGTCTCACGGGCAGTTCGACGATCCTGGCTCCTGTCATACTCGCCAGGGCAGGAAAGAACCGGTGCATCTCGCCGTAAGCGCGCAGGTTCTTGACGCACTCGGCGCGGTATGCCTTGAGGGAGCAGCCGTAGTCGTGCAGGCGGACGCCCGTGGTCAGAGAGATCAGAGCATTGGCGATCCGGGAGGGGAGGACTCTCGAAATATGGTCCTTCCTTTCTATGCGCCAGCCGCTGACAATGTCGTAGCCCTCCTCGATCTTTGCGAGCAGCATGGGAATGTCCGCGGGGTCGTTTTGGAGATCCCCGTCCATGGTCACGATGATTTCCCCGCGGGCGTGTTCGAATCCTGCGACCATGGCGCTCGTCTGGCCGTAATTGCGACGAAGCCGAACGGCCCGGAGGACCGGAGTGGTTTCCTTCATGCGCTCGATGATTTGCCACGTTCTGTCCGTGGAGCCGTCATCGACGAGGATCAACTCATAGTCGAAGGTGAAGTGCTGCCCCACGCGGACTACCTCGGCGATCAGCCTCTCGACAGCCTCTTCCTCGTTGTAAACCGGAACGACTATGCTCAAGCGGAGTGCCATGGGCTCTGTTTTCCGCCTCCCGTGGGAACGCCTCGATGATCCGCTTGAAGGGAAAGACTGGGGCTTGATCCCGAGTCCTGAAGGGATGCGACGTGGGACCCAGCTTTGGACTGCAGAAGATTCTGGGCCGCATTGGCCAGAATGACTGTGTAAGTCAGGATGGCCCAGAACCAGGAATAGTAAAGCGCCGAGAGAAAGACCCCGGAGGAGAGATAGCCGATGAGTCCTCCTGTCAGGGCCAATGAAAAGTGATATGCCTCCCGGAGCTGCGAGAGGTGTACGTCCTGGGACCCGTCCTGCATCGCCCATGTTTTGCCAGGCCGGCTTTGGGCCTCCTCCCAGAGGTTCCTGACCCGTTTCCTGCTGCGCTCGCTGTGGTAGAGCATGGCCAGAAACAGGATGGCCCCCGCAATGCCGTGTTCAGCAAGCAAAGTGAAATAGACGGAGTGAAGAGCCCTTCCCCAGTCCCTCATGCCCCGTTCGCTGGGGTCGTACGTTGTGATCCATACGCCTGCGTTTTCGGGGCCGACGCCGATGAGGGGGTGATGGGCGAAAATTTTCAGGGCGTTCTTCCAATAGTAAATCCTCGCTTCCCCGGTCCCCTCGCGGGCACCCTGCGACTTGATGGTTCTCATCTCCTGCCAGTAGCTCTCAGGCACGAATAAGGAGGAGAACGCGAGGAGCAACACGCCGATGACCACTGTCGGTCCTTTGCGTGTGGTTTTGGAGAAGCAGTAAGCAAGGGAACAGAGCAGTCCGAGAAACCCACCGCGGGACAGGGAGACCACGACCCCGGCAAGAAAAAGAAAGAAGGAGCCGTAATAGAAGAGTTTGTCCTTTGTACGCCCGGCCTGGAGCCCAAGGAAAAAGCAAAAGGGAAGGATCATGTTCATGAGGAGGGCAAAGTCGTTTTCGTCTGCAAGGGACGGGATGGAACGGATCTGCCCTCCCCCGGCAATGCCCATGAGCGCGATGGGTACGTTACAGAGAATGATAAGCTTGAAGAGAACCCTCAACTTTGGAAGGGTGTCCACAAAGGTTACTTTTGCCAGGTATCCCATGAATCCTGCCGTGAAGCCCTTGGTGCAGGCCAGTGCGCGGGCAGGGTTTCTCGCCAGTCCGGTGCCGAGGATCATGAGAGCCCAAAAGGCGGTATAGAGCTTGGTTTCTTTGTTGTGCAAGACCTTGCGCTCTCTGCCGAGCCAGAGAAGAAAAAGGATGCCGGTCAGAAGATTCGGCACTTGTTTGAGAGCGCCCACTGAGTTCAGGCCGGGAATCAGCCGTTCAGGGGGAAGAAAGCCGATCACCGACAGAATCACGACAAGCGCGAAGGCTGGGTCCGAACGGGTTCCTTTGCTATTCCGGGTTAGGATCGTCATTTGGAGAAAATCTTCATTGACAGGGTCTGGCGCAGCCTCTGGAGTTCCCGGGGCTCATAAAAACCCAGCCAATACAAGACGGCAGGGAAAAGGGTCAGGATTCCCAGCTTCAAAAGGAGTGCGGGCACGAAGGAGAAGTGAGAGGCAGGGATGGACAGGGCGTAGCAGAGCACAAACCCGATGACGGCCTTGCCGAGTCTCCCGTACTGGTACGGTATGCAATACAGACGCTGGGACAGGAGAAAGCAGACGAGAAGCATGACAAAGGAAGACCCGGTCATGGCCAACGCGGCGCCCAAGATGGCCAACCGCGGGATCAACACAAGATTCAGGAAAACGTTTGCGACGAGCCCTATGCAGATCAGGGCCGGAAGGTAGCCGGTTTTCTTCCGCTGATAGATGGCGCGTTCGGGGATGAAAAAAAGGCCGCTCATGATGGAGCCGGCCATGATGAGAGGCACGATCGGGATGACTTTGTAATAGCTCGGCGGGGCCAGGATGGAGACGATCTCCTGCCTGAGAACCACGGGGATGAGGCCCACGTAGAGGATTGCTGCAGCGAGATAGGTGGAGGCATAGGCGAACACCTGTTTGGCATCCTCCGGATTCTCCGCTTTTGCGGTTTCATAATAGAACGGGGTCCAGGCGATATTGATGGACTGCGCAATCATGATCAGGACCGAGCCCAGTGTTACGCCCACTGAGTAGAAAGCCACCTCGGACAAGTCGAGGAAGTGCTGCAGAAGCAGGCGATCCGTCGAATCGAGAAACACGCGTCCCAGGAGGAGAAGCACGATGGGAAGGCTGAACCTAAGGCCTTCCAAAATGATTTGCGGTGAGAGGCTCAGGCGCACTTTGTCCCGAAGGTATCCGAGAAAGAAGAGGACTGCTCCGGTTGCAACAACCAGATTTGCCGCCAGGGGACCTTCGGCGCCGCGGCGGAGGATCACAACGGAGACGATGGAAAGAGAAATGGCAAGAACTGATTTGGTTGTCTGCACGCCGATAAAAAGAAGTGCCTGGTTCCGAACCCTGAATAGGGCGTCCGGGATCGTCTCGAAGCTGACGGCGAAACAGGTCCATATCCCGATCAGCATGTACGGCGAAAAGGGAATGTCCTTGATGAGCCTGGGAAAGATCTGTGCTCCAACGAGGGAGAGGAACAGGGCCGTCGTGAGGGAAAACAGAACGAGGAATACAGAGACAGCGCCCATAAGACGTTTTCGGTCAGTCTCCGCCTCTCGTTCATAGTAAAAGCGCATGGCGTAGTCGTGCAGGCCGAGACCGCAAAACGTCATGAGGATCGCGGTCACGGTATTGACCAGGGACAAAGTGCCGTACTGCTCGGGTGCCAGGTACCGTGTCATCACGGGCATGGAGAAGATGAAGAGGGCCCGGTTTGCCACGTTTCCGATCGTATAGGCAAGTGAGCTTCTGAGGA
>FWPU01007256.1_pt1 | contig 20703 bp, 22 predicted proteins | sample 2228361 | NCBI WGS metagenome assembly FWPU01 (sample SAMEA103939777, study PRJEB20133) | metagenome
CGGCGCTGCGCTCGCGGCCGTTCTGGTGGCTGGCCGCCACGCGGTTCCTCGCCGCCTGCGCGTTTCCGCTCATGAACACGCACATGGTGGCGTACGCGATCGGACACGGCGTCGAGCCCGCGACGGCGGCGGCCGCGCTCGGCGCCGTGAGCCTGGTGAGCCTGGCCGGCCGCATCACGAGCGGCTGGCTCTGCGACCGGATCGGCCGGGCCCCCGCCCTCACCGTCATGTACGCCAGCGCCGCCCTCGGCATCGGCTGCCTGAGCGCGCTGGCGGTGACCGGGTCGCCGCTGTGGCTGGCCCTCTACGTCGCGCTCTACGGGATGGCCCAGGGCTCGAGCGGCATCATCGCCTCGGCGCGGGCCGCCGACGTCTTCGCCGGCGCTTCGTTCGGCGCCATCTACGGCTGGCTCACGCTGGCGGTGGGGCCGGGGGAGGCGCTGGGGGCGTGGATCGGCGGCAAGATCTTCGACACCACCGGCAGCTACCTGGGCGCCTTCGGGTTCGCGGTGGCCGCGCTCGCCCTGGGGCTGGCGGCCATGTGGCAGGTGCGGCCGGCCGCGGAGCGCGGGCGAGGCTCGACGTAGAGCTCGATCTGGTGCCCGTCGGGGTCGCGCACGCTGAACGAGGTCTCGGTCTCGCCGAAGGGCCTCAGGCCGTGGGCCTCCACCCAGCGGCGAGCGGCGGCCAGCTCCTCCTGGCTCTGCCCGACCTCGAACGCGATGTGGTAGAGCCCCGGCACGCCGTGGGGCCGGGGCCCGGGGACTTCCGCCCGCGCCAGCTCGCAGGAGACGTCATGGTGATGGCGGCCGGCGGAGAAGAACACGAGGCGGCCGCCCTTGCCGGTGCCGGTCTCGCGCAGGCCGAGGACGTCGCCGTAGAAGCGCCGCGCGGCGTCGAGATCGCGCACGAAGAGCGAGACGTGGCCGAGCTCGCGGACCGTCAAGGCCGCCGCGGCCGGCGGGCGCGACGCTGCCTCCATCGCGCGGCGTAGTGTACCATTGGTGGGTCATGGCTGATCTCCGGTCGGCGGCCCTCGACCAGGCCGCCGGATCCTACGTCGAGCCTGCCGCGCGCGTCCGCCCCAACGCGAAGCTGATCGGCCTCCTGGCCCTCGGCCATCTCGTCATCGACGTCAACCAGGGCTCGCTGCCGGCGGTGCTGCCCTTCCTGCGCGCCGCCCACGGGCTTTCCTACGCCGAGGCGGGCACGATCGTCCTGGCCGCCAGCGTGACGTCGTCCATCATCCAGCCGCTCTTCGGCTGGCTGTCCGACCGCACCGCGCGGCGCTGGCTGCTGCCGCTGTCGGTCTTCGTCTCGGGCCTGGGGCTCGGGCTGACCGGCGTGGCCCCGGGCTACGGGGGCCTGCTCCTGCTGGTGGTCGTGATGGGACTGGGCGTGGCGGCCTACCATCCCGAGGGCTACCGGACGGCGGCCAGCGTGGCCGGCGACCGCAAGGCCACCGCGCTGTCCTGGTTCTCGCTGGGCGGCAACGTCGGCATCGCGCTGGGCCCCCCGGCCATCACGCTGCTGGTGACGAGCTACGGGACCGCCGGCAGCCTGGGCATGACGCTGCCGAGCGCCCTGGTGGCCGCCCTCCTGCTGGCCGGGCTGCCCTTCCGGGGCCGGCCGGTCGCGGGCGTGGCGAGGCGGGCCGCGGCCGGCGGCGTCGACATGCCGCGGGCCATGGCGCTGCTGATCCTGGTGGTGACGATCCGCTCCTGGACGCAGCTCGGCTTCACGACCTTCGTGCCCTTCTACTACCTGGACACGCTGCACGCCGATCCGCGGCTGGTCGGCCCCTTGCTCTTCGTGTTCCTCGGCGCCGGGGCCCTGGGCACGGTGATCGCCGGCCCGCTGGCCGACCGCTGGGGCGCCCGACCGTTCATGACCTGGATCCTCCTGGCGGCCGCGCCCCTGGGCGCGCTGTTCATGCTGACCAGCGGCGGTCCGCTGGCCTTCGTGAGCCTGGGGCTGTTCGGCGCGGTGCTGGTGTCCACCTTCACGGTGTCGGTGGTGCTGGGGCAGGCCTACCTGCCGCGGCAGGCCGGCATGGCCTCGGGCCTCATCGTGGGCCTGGCCATCGGCACCGGGGGACTCGGCGTGACGCTGCTGGGCTGGGTGGCGGACCGCTGGGGCCTGCCGGTCGCGCTCTGGACCTGCGCGCTGATGCCGCTGCTCGGCTTCCTGGCCGCGCTGGGGCTGCCGGCGCCCCGCGACCGCGAGGCGCCCGCGTGAGCGCCGGGCTGCCCTTCCAGGACGGCGAGCAGGTGCTGCTGATCGACCAGCGCGGCAAGCGGCACCTGATCTTCCTGCGCAAGTCGGAGACGTTCCACTCCGACCGCGGCTGGATCCCGCACGACGCCGTCATCGGCCAGGCCGAGGGCAGCTGGATCCGCAGCTCGCTGGGGCTCCGCTACCTGGCCCTGCGTCCCACGCTGGCCGAGTTCGTGCTGGAGATGCCGCGGGGCGCGCAGGTCATCTACCCCAAGGACCTGGCCGTCATCCTGTTCTGGGCCGACATCTTCCCCGGAGCCCGCGTGCTGGAGGCCGGCACCGGCTCCGGGGCCCTGACCCTGGCCCTGCTGCGGGCGGTCGGCCCGGAAGGCCGCGTCATCACGTACGAGCAGCGCGAGGAGTTCGCGCGCCGGGCCCTGGCCAACATCCACATGCGCATGGGCGAGGTGGGCAACCTCACGGTGCGCCTGGGGCCGGTGGAGGAGGGCGTCGCCGAGGAGGAGCCGGTGGACCGGGTCGTCCTCGACCTGCCCGAGCCGTGGAAGCTCACCGCGCTGATGGCCGCCGCGCTGCGGCCGGGCGGGATCCTCCTGTCCTACGTGCCCACGATCATCCAGGCCCACCAGCTCTGCGAGGCCCTGCACCGCGAGCCCCACTGGGCGCTGGTGGAGACCTTCGAGACGCTCATGCGGCCCTGGAACATCGAGGGGCAGTCCGTGCGGCCCTTCCACCGGATGGTGGCCCACACCGGGTTCATCACGGTCGCCCGCCGCGTGGCGCCCGAGGAGCCGGGGGCGATGCCGCCGCGGCTGTCGAGGCCGGAGCCCGCCGACTAGCGGCACCGCGGCAAGGAGTTCCGATGATCACGCTGATGCGCCGTTACCGCCGGAGCCTGCACATCGGGCTCATCCTCGTCATCGCCGCCTTCGTGGCCTCGCTGTTCATCTTCGGGGCCAGCGGCCGCCAGGACGCCGGGAGCCCGGGGACCGTGGCCACTGTCAACGGGGAGGCCATTCCCCTCGAGCGGTACCAGCGGCGGTACCAGGAGTACCTCTCGATGTACTCGCAGATGCTGCGCGAGCGCTTCAGCCCCGAGATGGCCGACCGCCTCGGCCTCGCCGAGCAGGTGGTGGACGACCTGGTGACGGAGGAGCTGGCGGTGCAGCGGGCCCGGGCCGAGGGCCTGACGGTCAGCGACGAGGAGCTGGCGGCGCACATCCACCGCCTGCCGGCGTTTCACGACGGCGGGCGCTTCACGCTGCCGCGCTACGAGGAGGTCCTGCGGCGGCTGGGCTACACCAAGCCCCGCTTCGAGGAGGAGATGCGGCGCCGCCTCACCCGGGCCCGGGCCGAGCAGGTCGTGCGCAGCGGGGTGAAGGTGTCGGAGGCCGAGATCGAGCAGGCCTACGTGCAGCAGCGCGAGGAGGTCCGCGCGGCCTGGGCCCTGGTGGAGGTGGCGCCGCTGATGGCGACCATCGAGCCCACCGAGGAGGAGCTGCGGACCTACCTGGCGGAGCATCCCGGCGAGTTCCGGGAGCCGGAGCGCCGGCGGGTGCAGTACGTGGCGCTCGACCCCCGGAACTTCACCAGGCCGGTCCCGGCGGCGGAGGTCGAGAAGTACTACGCCGAGCACGGCAGCGAGTTCGAGGTGCCCCGGCAGGCGCGGGCCTCGCACATCCTGGTGCGGGTGCCGGAGACGGGCGGCAGCGAGGCGGAGGACCGGGCTCGCGCCGCCGTGGCCGACGCCATCCGCCGCGCGCGCGCCGGGGAGGACTTCGCCAGGCTGGCGCGCGAGCTGTCGCAGGATCCCGGCACCCGGGAGCGCGGCGGGGAGCTGGGGTTCATCGCCCGGGGGGAGGTGGTGGCGGACTTCGAGCAGGCGCTGTTCGCGCTCAAGCCGGGGGAGGTCTCCCCGGAGCCGGTGCGGACGCCGTTCGGCTTCCACGCCATCAAGGTCCACGAGGTGCGCGAGGGCGGCAAGAAGCCGCTCCGGGAGGTGGCCGCGCGGATCCGGGAGCGGCTGGCCGCCGAGGCCGCCGACCGCGCCGCGCGGGCCCGGGCCGAGGAGGTCCGGGCGCGGCTGCTGGGCGCCGACTTCATGGCCGAGGCCCGGGCGCTCGGGCTCGAGCCGGAGGAGACGACGATCGCGCGGGCGCCGAGGAGCCCCGCGCCGCCCGACCCGATGGAGGAGACGGCGTTCGGGCTGGCGCCGGGCGGCGTCTCCACGCCGGTGAAGACGCCCGCCGGCTGGGTGGTGATGAAGAACGTCGAGTCGCTGCCCGCCGCCGTCCCCCCGCTGGAGCAGATCAGGGCCAGGGTCGAGACAGCGGTCAAGCGGCAGCGGGCGGAGGCGCTGGCGCTCGAGGCCGCCCGGCAGCTGGCCGCCGACGCCCGCGAGCAGGACCTGGCCGCGGCGGCCCGCAAGGCGGGCGCGCGCTCGGGGGAAACGCCGCGGTTCTCGCGGGCGCGGCCCGCCGACCGCCTGCCGGGTGACGCGATGGTCGCCGCCCTGGCCGTGCCGGTGGGCGCCGTCACCGAGCCCGTCAAGGCGGCCCAGGGCTACTACGTGCTCAAGGTCCTGGAGCGGGTGCCACCCGACATGGCCGGGCTGGCGGCCGAGCGCGAGCGGCTGGAGCGGCAGGTGCTGGCGCGCAAGCAGAGCGAGGCGTGGCAGGCCTGGGTGGCCGCCGCGCGCGCCCGCGCCCGCATCGAGGTGGCGCCGCGGCTGGCCGACCGCCGCGGCTAGGAGGGTGGCCATGTGGATCGTCGCGCTGATCCTGCTGCTGCTCGGCCCGCCGGCCGCCCGGGCGCAGGATCTCTTCGCGCCGAACGCCGACCGGTACTTCCGGCTGGAGTGGCAGGCCACGCCGCGCGACGCGACCACGACCCGCCTCAGCGGGTACATCTACAACGAGTACGGCAGCCCGGCGGCCAACGTCCGCCTCTACATCGAGGCTCTCGACCGCGACGGTCGGGTGGTGGCGACGGCGACCCGCCCGCTGGCGGGGACCGTCCCCAACTTCGGCCGGTCCGCCTTCGAGGTCAAGGTGCCTGCGGCGGCCGCCTACCGGGTCCGGGTCAGCCACTGGGACTGGCTCCGGGGCGGGGGCGCCGGCTGACGCCGCAGCGCTCCGGAGGTCACCATGGAACAGCTCGTGAACCACTTCACCGCGCAGCTCGCGGTGCTGGCGCCGCGAGTGGCCGGAGCGGTGCTGGTGCTGATCGCCTTCTGGGCGGCGGCCCGCGCCGTCCATCGCCTCACCCGGCGCCTGGAGGCCCGGGCCGAGGGCTCCCGTCAGGACGCCATCGGCTTCTTCGGCCAGACGCTCCGGGTGGCCCTGCTCGTCCTGGGCACCGTCACCGCGCTGGGGACCATGGGCGTGCAGGTCGCCGCCCTGATCGCCGGCCTGGGCCTCACCGGCTTCGCCCTCGGCTTCGCGTTCCGCGACGTGCTCTCCAACCTGCTGGCGGGGCTCATGCTCCTCTTCTACCGGCCGTTCATGCGGCACGACGAGATCGCGGTGAGCGGCTTCGAGGGCCGCGTGCTGGGCGTGGACCTCCGCTACACGACGATCCAGCGCGAGGAGGGCGCCGTGCTGATCCCCAACGCCCTGCTGTTCACGAACCCCATCGCCGTCCGCCGCCGGGCCGTGGACCCCGCGCCGGCCGCCCCCGGGCGGGATCCGGCCGGGCTCGAGGGCGGGGCGGGGGCCCGTGGTAACGTGGGCGCATGAGCGTCCCGCGGACCCCGATGACGCGCGCCGGCTACGAGCGGCTCGCCGCCGAGCTGGACCGCCTGAAGCGGGTGGACCGCCCCGCCATCGCCCGGGCCATCGCCGAGGCGCGGGCGCACGGCGACCTCAGCGAGAACGCCGAGTACCACGCCGCGCGCGAAAAGCAGAGCTTCATCGAGGGCCGGATCGCCGAGCTGGAGGCCAAGGTCGGCGCGGCGGAGGTGATCGACCCGCCCCAGGACGGCGACCGGATCACGTTCGCGTCCACGGTGCGGCTGGAGGACGAGAGCGGCAAGGAATATCGCTACTGGATCGTGGGCTCCGACGAGGCGGAGCCGAGCCGGGGCAAGATCTCCATCCTGTCGCCGCTGGCGCGCACTCTCATCGGCAGGCGGGTCGGCGATCAGGTGACCGCCCAGCTGCCGGGCGGCCGGAAGACCTTCGAGATCCTCGAGGCCAACTTCCCCTGGTCCGAGTGAGCGGCCCGCGGTAAGATCGCCAGCCGCAAGCTCACGACCGGGAGGAGTCATGCCGCTCGCCTCCGTCGACGGTGTCAAGCTGTACTACGAGGAGGCCGGCCAGGGCCGGCCCCTGATCTTCGTCCACGAGTTCGCCGGCGACCACCGGTCCTGGCGGCCCCAGGTGAGGTTCTTCGCGCGCCGCTACCGGACGGTGGCCTTCAACGCGCGCGGCTACCCGCCGTCGGACGTGCCCGAGGACCCCGGCGCGTACTCGCAGGACCGGGCGGTGGAGGACATCCGGGGTCTGATGGACGCGCTGGGGATCGAGCGCGCCCACGTCTGCGGCCTGTCCATGGGGGGCTACGCCACCCTGCACTTCGGTCTTCGCCATCCCGAGCGGGCGCTGTCCCTGGTGGTCGCCGGCGCCGGCTACGGCAGCGTCCCCGGCGACCGCGAGAAGTTCCGTCAGGACGCCGAGCTGACGGCGCGGCGGTTCGAGACCGAGGGGATGCGGAAGGCGGCCGAGATCTACGCCCAGGGGCCGACCCGGGTGCAGTTCATGGACAAGGACCCCGTCGGCTGGCAGGAGTTCTTCGAGCACCTGGCCGAGGGCTCGGCGCGCGGCCACGCGCTGACGCTGCGGGGCGTGCAGATGACGCGCCCCTCGATCTTCGACCTGGGCCCTCAGCTCGAGCGCTGCGAGGTGCCCACGCTCATCGTCACCGGCGACGAGGACGAGCCCTGCCTGGAGCCCGGCCTGTTCATGAAGCGCAGGATGGCGTACGCGGGGCTGCTGGTCATCCCCAAGTCGGGACACACCATCAACCTGGAGGAGCCCGACCTCTTCAACCGCGCCGTGCTCGACTTCCTGACCGCGGTGGACGCCGGCCGCTGGACGCGGCGCAACCCGGCCTCCCAGACCGGCTCGGCCATCCTGCCGGCCGGCGCCGGCCGATGAGCCTGCCGCTGGCCGGCTACACGGTGGTGGACCTCACCCGGGCCCGCGCCGGGCCCACCGCCGTCCGCCAGCTGGCCGACATGGGGGCCAGCGTCGTCAAGATCGAGGCCCGCGAGCAGGTGGAGGGCGATTCCACCGCCCTGGGCTTCGACTACCTCAACCTGCATCGCAACAAGCGGGCCATGACGCTCGACCTCAAGCACCCGCGGGGCAAGGAGGTCCTCGAGCGCCTGGTGGGGCGGGCCGACGTCCTGGTGGAGAACTTCCGCCCCGACGTCAAGTACCGCCTGGGCATCGACTACGAGTCGCTGAGCCGTCTCAACCCACGCCTGGTGTACGGCTCCATCTCCGGCTTCGGCCAGACGGGGCCCTACCGGGACCGCCCCGGCTACGACCAGATCGCGCAGGGCCTGGGAGGCCTCATGTCCATCACCGGCCTGCCCGGGCAGGGTCCGGTCCGCGTGGGGATCCCGGTGGCCGACCTCACGGCCGGCCTCTTCCTGGCCCAGGGCATCCTGGTCGCGCTGCTGGAGCGGGAGCGGTCGGGCCGGGGCCAGTGGGTGCACACCTCGCTGCTGCAGGCCATGGTCACCATGCTCGACTTCCAGGCCGCCCGCTGGCTGATCGACGGCGAGATCCCGCCCCAGGCCGGCAACGACCACCCGACCGGCATCCCCACCGGCGTGTTCACCACCTCCGACGGGCACATCAACGTCGCCGCCTCCGGGCAGGTGATGTACCGGCGCCTCTGCGAGGCCATCGGCGCCGCGCACCTGGTGGACGACCCGCGGTTCCGCACCATGGCCGACCGCTCGAAGAACCGGGCCGCCCTGAACGAGGCGCTGAACCGGATCTTCGCCACGCGGCCGAGCGCCGAGTGGATCGAGCGCCTCAACCAGGCCGGCGTGCCGTGCGGCCCGATCCTGAACGTCAAGGAGGTCTTCGAGAACGAGCAGGTCCAGCACCTGGGGCTGGCGGTCACCGTCCGCCACCCGTCGCGCGGCGAGATCCGGGTGCAGAACCTGCCGGTGACGCTGTCGCGCACGCCGGGCGCCGTCCGGATGCCGGCGCCCGAGCACGGGCAGCACACCGACGAGATCCTGCGCGAGCTGGGCTACTCCGCGCAGGAGATCGCGCAGCTCCGGGCGGACGGCGCGGTGTAGGCGTGGCCGAGGGGCGCGGCGAGCCGTTCGAGGCCACCTCCCCCTCGCTGCCCGACGTCCGCGGCGTCCTCCACCGGCCGGCGGGGCCGGCCGGTCGGGGCCTCGTCCTCACCCACGGCGCCGGCGGCAACGCCGACATGCCGCTGCTGGTCGCGCTGGCCCGGGCCTTCGCCGCCCGCGGCCTGACCGTCCTGCGGTGCGACCTGCCGTTCCGGCAGGCCCGCCGCACCGGACCTCCGTCCCGATCGGCGGCGCCGCGCGACCGCGACGGGCTCCGGCACGCCGTGCACGCGGTCGGCGGGCTGGGCGCCCGGCCGGTCCTGCTCGGCGGCCAGTCGTATGGAGGCCGGCAGGCCAGCGTCCTGGCCGCCGACGAGCCCGGCCTGGTCGCGGGCCTGCTGCTGCTCTCCTATCCGCTGCATCCGCCCGGACAGCCCAAGCGGCTCCGGACGGAGCACTTCCCGCGCCTGCGGGTGCCCGTCCTGTTCGTCCACGGCACGGCCGATCCCTTCGGCTCGCTCGGGGAGCTGGAGGTGGCGCGGGCGCTGATCCCCGCCCCCACGCAGCTGCTGGTCACCGAGGGCGGCCACGACCTGGGCTGGCGTCGCGCCCGCCCGGAGCTGGCCGACCAGATCGTCGCCCAGTTCCTGCGCCTGATCGGCTGAGACTGGCCGCTCGCGGGCGCCCTGGCTGGGCCGGGGCGACCGCGCTGGGGGGTTCGGGGGGCGCCCGGAGCCCCACGATCAAAGAGTCAGGCCCCCGTCCAGGTAGAGCGTCTGGCCCGTCATGTAGTCGGAGGCCGGCGAGGCCAGGTAGACGGCCAGGAGGCCGACCTCGCGCAGCCGGCCCTCGCGACGCAGCGGGACCACCCGGCGCGCCTCCTCCACCCGCTCGGCGTACCCGGCCTCGCCGACCGTCACCGGATCGGGAAACAGCCCCGGCGCGATCGCGTTGACGTGCACGCCGTGGGGCGCCCACTCCAGGGCCAGGGCCCGGGTGAAGCCCACCAGCGCGGTCTTGGCGGCGGTGTAGAGCGTCAGCTCGCTGCCCCCGCGGGCCGAGGCGAAGGAGCCGATGTTGATGACCTTGCCCGAGCGGCGCTCGAGCATGTGGGGGCCGACCGCCCGCGTGCACAGCAGGGTGGCGGTGAGGTTGACGTCGAGGACGAAGCGCAGCTCGTCGTCGGTCACCGGCTCGCCGCGGCCGCCGGCCGGCACCAGGGGCTTGCGGATGGCGTCGCCCAGGTTGTTCACGAGGATGTCCAGGGCCCCGAACTGGTCCAGGATGCGGGCGACGGCGTCGCGGACCGGCTCGGGCCGCGTGACGTCGGCCACCAGCGGCACCACCCGGCGGCCGGTGGCCTTGGCGATGTCGGCGGCGACGCCCGTCACGTAGCGGTCGGTCAGGCTGTTGATGACGACGTCGGCGCCGGCCTCGGCCAGGGCCCGGGCGATGCCCGTACCGATGCCGCGCCCGGCGCCGGTCACGAAGGCCACGCGCCCGCTCAGGTCGTATTCCGGGAGCCTCATGAGGCTCTCCCGTCGGGTGCGATGTCCACGACGATGTTGCCGACGACCTTGCCGCTCTCCTGCGCCTGGTGGGCCTCGACGATCCGCTCCAGCGGGAAGCGGGCGCCGATGACGTGGAGGAGGCGGCCGGCCTCCACCAGGGCGGTGATGTCGCGCACGGCGTCGTCCCGCGCCTGGTCCGGCATGGTGTAGAGCAGCACGGTCCGGACGGTCGCGTTCTTGGCCATGAGCGCGTAGAAGGGCAGCTTCGGCTCCGGCTCGCCCATCGAGGCATAGGCGGCGATGGTGCCGTTGGGCTTGAGGACCTTGAGGCTGACGGGCAGGTTGGCGCCGAAGTCCACGTCCACGATCCGGTCCACGCCGGCCCCGCCGGTCGCCTCGAGAATCTCCGCGGCCGCATCGCCGCTCCGGTAGTGGACGACGTGATCGGCGCCGGCCTCCGCCGCCCGCGCCGCCTTGTCGGGCGAGCTCACGGTGGCGATGACGGTGGCCCCCGCCCACCTGGCCAGCTGGACGGCGTAGTGACCGACGGCGCCGGCGCCCCCGGTCACGAGCACGGTCCGGCCGGCCAGCGGGCCGTCGGCGAAGAGGCAGCGGTGGGCGGTCACCGCCGGGATGCCCAGGCACGCGCCCTCCGCGAAGCTCGTGTTCCCCGGCAGCCGCACGGCCAGCCGGGCGGGCACCACCGTGAACTCGGCCGCGGTCCCCCACGGCCGCTGCCACTGCACCGTGTAGAGCCACACCCGCTCGCCGATGCGCGAGGCCGGCACCCCGCGCCCGACCGCGTCGATGACGCCGGCCCCGTCCTGGTGCGGGATCACGCGCGGGAAGCCCAGGGGCCGCGAGCCCGCCCGCGCCTTGACGTCGGTCGGGTTGAGCCCGGAGGCGATCACCCGTACCCGGACTTCGCCCGGTCCCGGCTCCGGGATCGGCATCTCGCCGAGCGTGAGGACCTCGGCGGCCGCTCCATGCCGCTCGTACCAGGCGGCGCGCATGCGGCCGGGCTCCCGGGCAGTCATGCCCGGGCCACGGCGCGCGGGCGCCGGAGCGCGTCGAGGCTCCAGGGGCCGGGCCCCGAGGCGGCCAGGTAGAGCCAGATGAAGCAGAAGAGCACGGCCTGCTCGCCCCCGTTGAGCACCGGCCAGAAGCCCCGCGGCGCGTGGGCCAGGAAGTAGGCGGCGGCCATCTCGCCGGCCAGCACGAAGGCCACGGGTTTGGTGAAGAGCCCCAGGACCAGGAGCGCCCCGCCGACCGTCTCGATGACGCCGGCCAGCCCGTACAGGGAGATCAGCGCCACCGGCTCCTGCGGCTGGGCGGAGGGGACCGCGAACAGCTTCTGGGTGCCGTGGGTCATGAACGAGGCGGCGGCGACGATCCGGAGGATGCTCTGCGCGTAGGGCGCCCAGCTCCCCGGGATCACAGGCCCCGCTCCGTCGCCGCCCGCAGGCTCTCGTCGCGGATGAGGGCCAGGACCTCGCGCTTGAGGTCGTTGAAGACGGCCGAGGTCGTCATCTCCAGCGTGCGGGGCCGGGGCAGCTCGACGGCCAGGCGCTTCTTGATGCGGCCGGGCCGGGCGGTCATGACGGAGACGCTGTCGGCGAGCAAGAGAGCCTCCTCGACGTCGTGAGTGATGAACAGCACGGTCTGGTGGTGACGCTCCCAGACGGCCAGCAGCAGCTCCTGCATCAGCGAGCGGGTCTGGGCATCCAGGCTGCCGAAGGGCTCGTCCATCAGCAGCACCGAGGGCTGCATGACGAGCACCCGCGCGATGCCCACCCGCTGCTTCATCCCGCCCGACAGCTCCGCCGGGTAGTGGCCCTCGAAGCCGGTCAGCCCGACCTGCTCGAGGAGCGCTTCCACCGTCGCCCGGTACGCCGACGCGGGCAGCCCGGCGGTCTTGGGGCCGAAGGTGATGTTGTCGAGCACCGTGTACCAGGGGAAGAGCGCGGGCTCCTGGAAGACGACGCCCCGGCTGGGATGCGGCCCCTCCACGGGCGCCCCGTGCACGAGCACCCGGCCGCGGGACGGCCGGTCGAAGCCGGCGACCAGGTTGAGCAGCGTGGACTTCCCGCAGCCGCTGGGCCCCAGGATCGCCGCGAACTCGTTGGGCTCGACGGTGAAGTCGATGGCCTGCAGGGCTTCCACCCGCCGGCCGCGCTTGACGAACTCCTTCCAGACGTCCACGACCTCCACGGCCGGACCGGCTGGCTCCGGGACGGGCGGCCGCTCAGGCATGGGCCTCCAGAGCGCGCCAGCGGAGAAGCAGCCGCGACAGCCCGTGGATGACGCGGTCGGACAGGAAGCCCAGGAGGCCGACCGAGAACATGGTGGCCACGCAGATGTCCATGCGGCCGACGTAGTAGGCGTCCCACAGCACGTAGCCCAGGCCCGACTTCACGGCGATCATCTCGGCCACGATCACCGCCGTCCAGGCCACGCCGGCGCCCAGCCGGAGGCCGGTGAAGACCGAGGGCAGGGCCGAGGGGAAGACGACCTTGCGGAGGATGGTCGCCTCGCCGGCGCCCAGCATGCGGGCGGCGCGGAGCAGCAGGAGGTTGGTGTCGCGGACCCCGTGGGTGGTGTTGACCACGATCGGGTAGAAGGCGCCCAGCCCGATCAGGAAGAGCGCGCCGGCGTCGTAGATGCCGAAGACGGCGATGGAGAAGGGCAGCCAGGCGGTGATCGGCACCGGGCGCAGGAGCTGGATGGACGGGTCCACCAGGCGCGACACGAGCCGGTTCCAGCCGATGAACAGGCCCAGCGGGATGCCCACGGCGGCCGCGATGAGGAACCCCTGGAGCACCCGGCGCGTCGAGTACAGGACGTTGGCCAGCCAGGTGCCGGAGTAGGGCGACAGGCCGAGCCCGGGCGGGCCGAAGATCCAGCGATACCAGGACTCGGCGACCTGCGCCGGGGCCGGGATGATGCCGGGCGCCACCCACTCGCGCGTCACGGCCAGGTGCCAGAGGACCAGGATCAGCGCCGGCAGGATCAGGAACCAGGGACCGCGCCGCCCCATGCCCGTCCGCTACATGTTCTGGCCCAGCTCGGCAGGCGACCGGCCCGTGGCCCGGGAGAGGAACTGGTAGGTGTAGTGCTGGGCGATCTCGCCCGACACGTCGCGGGCGATGACGCCGTTGTCGGACAGGAACTTCGAGATGCGGGTGATGGAGGCCAGCGGCAGCGTGGGGTCGAGCTGCGTGACGCGGATGCTCTCGGCGGCCACCGCCTCAGACAGCCCGGCCTTCTCGGCGTAGATCTTCGACCAGCGCTGCCGGTTGCCCTCGGCGAACTTCAAGATGTCGGTGTAGGCGATGACCAGCCGCTGCACGGCCTCCGGGTGCTTCTCCATGAACCCGCGGTTCACGGCCAGGACGGCGATGAGGCCGCCCACGGCCTTCGAGCGGTTGTGGTCGATGCTGGGGTACTGGCCCCAGCCCTCGGTGATGGCCTGCGCGCAGAAGGGCTGCCAGACGACCGCCAGGTCGATCTCCTTGCCCTGCAACGCCTTCAGGTAGTTGGCGCCGCCGCCCACGATGTTCGTGATCCGCAGCTTGCCGTACTCCACGCCGTGCTCGGTCGTGGAGGCGGCGAACTTGAGCCAGGAGATGGACCCGGCGCCCACGCCGATGCGCTTGCCGGCCACCTGCTTCCAGTCCGTGATGTCCTCGTCCTTGCGCACCAGCAGGCAGTCGTTGCCGGAGCCGACGCCGGCCACGCCGACCAGGGAGCGGGCGCCCTGGGCCACCGCCAGCGTGATGTCCTGGGGGCCGAAGGCGGTGATGTCCAGGTCGCCCGAGGCCAGCGCCGTGCGGGCGTCGGCGAAGCGCTGGAACATGATCGTCTCGACCTGGACGTTGTACTTCGCGGCGTAGTCTCCCAGGAGGTAGAGCGGCGACAGCGCGGGCACGTTGAGCATGCCCAGGCGGGCCTTCACGGGCGCCGGCAGCGGCGTGCGCAGGGCATCCTGGGCCGGAGCGGCGGAGCCGAGCGCGGCGATGAGCGACAGGGCGACGACGGCAGCGCGCGTCATGGCGTGCTCCTTCGCGACGAGAGTGGGCGCCCGGAGGGCGTCGGGCGTGAAGTGTACCGGATCAGGCGGCCGCCGGGGAGAGCCGCCGGCTACCGGAGGGCGTCGCGCAGCTCGCGGACGAGCAGCTCCACGGTGCCCCGGGTGCCGCCGGCCAGCTTGAGCTTCCACTCGCCCTCGGTCTCGAAGCGCCGGTCGCGCAGCCGCTCGGCCCAGGGCCGGATGGCCTCCCGGATGGCGTGCAGGTCGAACGGGTCGCGCCGCAGCTCGCGGGCCCGGGCCATCACGTCGGGGGCCACCCGGATGAAGGCCCGGAGGGCGGCGCCGGTCTTGATGGAGTACTTGCGGCCCGCCCAGGCGTTGGGGAAGGTGTTGGCGAGGGCCTTCACGTAGTTGAGGAAGAAGCGCTTGGCCCCCTGGCGCAGCTCCTGGATGCGGGCGTTGCCGCCGACCTTCTCCACCGTCTCCAGCAGCTCCACGATCTCCTCGGCCAGCGGCGCCTGGCTGACCCGGCCCCGGCCGGTGCCCAGCATCTTGATCTCGCCATGCAGGGGCGAGGTGTCGTCCTCGTTGAGCGAGCGGATGACGTCGTGGGCCAGGGCCTGGTTGGGGTCGGGGTAGAGCTTGCGGCCGCTCAGGCTGATGATGTGCGAGGGGTTCAGCCGGGTGTGCTTGGCGTTGATGGTGACGAACAGCTCGACGATCTGCCGGGCGTCGAGCGTGTCGAAGAGCACCGCCGGCACCTCCAGCGCCATCGGCTCGCCGCCCTGGAGGTGCCGGTGGAGCGCCAGCAGGCGGTGCTGGCCGTCCAGCACCCGGAGCACGCCGTGCTCCTCGGGGATCTGCAGGAGCCCGATGTCGTGGTGGCCGGAGACGGGGGAGAAGGTGAAGCGCTTCTCGGAGGTGATGATGACCGCCCCCGGGATGGGAGGCAGCGTGCCGGCCTCCTTGCACTCCCGGTAGTACTGGACCAGCTCGTCGATCTTCCGCCGGATGACCGGCCGCTGGTAGGCGGTCTCGCTCTCGCTGATCCGCCGCTCGAGCGCGTCCCAGTTCACCCGCGACCGGGCGGCCCGGGCCGGCTTCCTCGACGGCTCGCTCGGCCCTCCCGAGTACCCCAGCACCTCGAACTTGACCAGCCGGTCGATGTCCTTGGCGCTGAGCCCGGCCTGGTAGAACTCCACTCCGAACTGCTTCACCCGCCTGGCCGGCACGCTAATCATGAGTGGCTCAGGCTACCCGGTCTCCAAGTATCTGTCAATAGAGGGTTTTTGGGCCGGAAGCCGGCTACTTGAGACCGAAGCGGTCGGCGGCGAGCCCGGCGATGTGCCGCCCGATGGCGAGCGAGGCCGTGGCGGCGGGCGAGGGCGCGTTGAGGACGTGGATGGCGTCGGCCGCCTCGACGATCCGGAAGTCGTCCACCAGCGTGCCGTCGGGGCTCACGGCCTGGGCCCGCACGCCGGCGCCGCCGCGCCGCACGTCCTCGGGGCGCAGGTCGGGGACCAGCCGCCGGAGGGCCCGGACGAAGGCCCCGCGGCTCAGCGAGCGGTACATCTCGTAGGCGCCGGTGCGCCAGTAGCGGCCGGCCATGGCCCAGAAGCCCCGGTAGCCGAGCGTGCCGGCCAGCTCCCGGACGTTCACCCGGCCGAACGTGTAGCCCTCGCGCGCGAAGGCCAGGACGGCGTTCGGCCCGGCCTCCACGTCGCCGTGGACGGTGCGGGTGAAGTGCACGCCCAGGAAGGGGAAGGCGGGATCGGGCACCGGGTAGATGAGGCCGCGCACCAGGTGGCGGCGCTCGGGCCGCAGGAGGTAGTACTCGCCGCGGAAGGGGATGATGCGCACGCCGGGCGCCGCCCCGGCCCGCCGCGCGATCTCGTCCGCGTAGAGCCCGGCACAGTTGATGAGCGCGCGGGCCCGGACGGTCAGGCGCGGCGTCACCAGCTCCAGGCCCTCGGCGGTGCGCCGGACGGCGTCCACGCGCGCGCCGGTCTCGATCGTCACGCCGTGGCCGGTCAGGTCCCGGGCCAGGGCGGCGGCCACCTCCCGGTAGTCCACGATGCCGGTGTTCGGGGCGTGGATGGCCCGCAGCGCGCGGGCGTGGGGCTCCAGCTCGCGGAGCCGGTCCGGCTCGATCAGCGTGAGCCCGGGCACGCCGTTGGCAAGACCGCGCTCGTAGAGCGCCTGCAGCCGCGGAAGCTCGCCGGGCGCGGTGGCCACGATCACCTTGCCGCAGCGCTCCCAGCGGATGCCATGCGCCTCGCAGAACTCGACCAGCAGGCGGCCGCCCTCCACGCAGAGCCGCGCCTTGTAGGAGCCGGGCTTGTAGTAGATCCCGCCGTGGATGACGCCGCTGTTGTGGCCCGTCTGGTGCCGGGCCAGGCCCGCTTCCTTCTCCAGGAGGACCAGGCGACAGCGGGGGGCGCGCTCGGTCAGCGCCCGCGCCGTGGCCAGCGCCACGATGCCGCCGCCGACGATCGCGACGTCGTAGGCCGTCGTCACGGCGGCGTAGTATATCCTACGTGCCGCGCGGCGCCCGGCCGCGCGGGAGGACGCGCATGGCGGGCAAGTACTTCGAGGAGCTCGAGGTCGGCCAGCTGTTCCGCCACCAGCCCGGCCGCACCATCACCGAGGCCGACAACGTCTTCTTCTCCTGCCTGACCATGAACCCCCAGCCCCTGCACGTGGACTTCCACGCCGCGGGGCAGGCCGAGTTCGGCAAGCCGCTGGTGAACAGCCTCCTCACCCTGGGGGTGGCGGTCGGGCTCTCGGTGGGCGAGACGACGCTGGGGACGACCGTGGGCAACCTCGGGTTCGAGCGCATCGAGTTCCCGAAGCCGGTCTTCCACGGCGACACGCTCTATGCCGAGACGGAGGTGGTGGACAAGCGGCCCTCGCGGTCGCGCCCGCAGTGGGGCATCGTCACCTTCGAGCACCGGGCCCGCAACCAGCACGGCGAGCTGGTCATGCGCGCCCGCCGGCAGGCGATGATGCGCCGGAAGCCCGAGGCATGACGCCCCGCCCCCGCCGCTCGCTCCACTTCGTGCCGGGCGGCAACGAGCGGATGATGGCGAAGGCGCTCACGCTGCCGGCCGACGGCCTCATCCTGGACCTGGAGGACGCCGTGCCGCCGGACCGCAAGGCCGCCGCCCGGCCGGTCGTGCGGGGCTGGCTCGAGCGGCTGGACTTCGGGGGCCGCGAGCGCTGGGTGCGCATGAACCCGCTGGCCTCCGGGTTCGGGCGCGCCGACCTCGAGGAGACCATCGCCGGCCGGCCCGACGGCTACGTCGTCCCCAAGCCGCGCTCGGCCGCCGACGTGCGGGCCGTGGCCCAGCGGCTGGACGCGCTCGAGCACCGGCATGGCCTGCCCCAGGGCTCCGTGCGGCTGCTCCCGATCGCGACCGAGACGCCCGAGGGACTGCTCGACATCAGGGAGATCGCCGCCGCCAGCCCGCGCGTGGCGGCCGTCTCGTGGGGCGTGGAGGACCTGGGCGCGGCCATGGGGCTGGGCCGCGTGCGCGACGAGGCCGGCCGGTACCTGGACGTGCCCCGCTTCGCGCGCGTGATGTGCGCGGTGGCCGCCGCCGCGGCCGGGGTCGAGGCGCTGGACACCGTGTACACCGACGTCGCCGACCTCGAGGGCCTGCGCCGGGAGTGCGAGGAGGCCGTGCAGATGGGCTTCACCGGCAAGATCTCGATCCACCCCGGCCAGATCGCGGTCATCAACGAGGCCTTCACGCCGCGCCCGGAGGCGGTGGAGGAAGCCCGGGCGCTGGTGGAGGCCTTCGCCGAGGCCCGCGCGCGGGGCGTGTACGCGTTCACGTTCCGGGGGCAGATGGTGGACGCTCCGCACCTGGCGCGGGCCCGGAAGATCCTGGCCCGGGCCGGGCAGCCGCTGCCCGCCGGCGGCTGAGCCGGCCGGGTGGCCGCGTGATGCGGGCGATGGCGCTCGCCGCCCAGGCCCCGATCAGCGAGCAGCCCCTGCGGCTCGAGCAGCGGCCGCGCCCGGAGGCCGGGGCCGGCGAGATCCTGATCGCGGTCAGCGCCTGCGCCGTGTGCCGGACGGACCTGCACATCGTCGAGGGCGACCTGCCGCTGCTGCGGGTTCCCCTCGTGCCCGGGCACCAGGTGGTCGGGCGCGTGCTGGGCGGAGGGCCGGGGACCGGCCGGCTGGGCCCCGGCACGCGCGTGGGGCTGGCCTGGCTGCGCCGCGCCTGCGGCGCCTGCGCCTACTGTCGCAGCGGGCGCGAGAACCTGTGCCCGCGGGCCGAGTTCACCGGGTACCACGCCGACGGGGGCTACGCGGAGTACACGGTCGCGCCCGAGGCCTTCGCCTACCCGCTGCCGGCGGAGCTGGACGACGCCGAGACGGCGCCGCTGCTCTGCGCCGGCATCATCGGCTACCGCGCGCTCACCCTGGCCGCCCTCCCGGCCGGCGGGCGCCTGGGCATGTACGGCTTCGGCTCCTCGGCCCACATCACCCTGCAGGTGGCCGTGGCCCGGGGCGCCGAGGTCTACGTCTGCACCCGCCAGCCGCACCACCGGGAGCTGGCCCGGCGGCTGGGGGCCGCCTGGGCGGGCGGCGTCCACGAGGCGATGCCGCACCCGGCCGACGGCACGATCATCTTCGCGCCGGCCGGCGAGCTGGTGCCCCCCGCGCTCCGCAACCTGGCTCCCGGCGGCACCCTGGTGCTGGCCGGCATCCACATGACTGACATCCCCGGCCTGCGGTATGCCGACGTCTACCAGGAGCGCGCCATCCGGAGCGTCACGGCCAGCACGCGCGCCGACGGCGTGGCCCTGCTGGCCGAGGCCGCCCGGATCCCGCTCCGGCCCGCGGTCACGCGCTTCGCGCTGGAGGACGCCAACCGCGCCCTGGCCCTCCTGGCGCGCGGCGGCCTGACCGGCTCGGGCGTGCTGCTCACGTCTGGCGTATGATGGCGGGACCTCGACGAGGGAGGCTGGGCACGGCATGAGCGATCTCGGCGACATCGTGCAGCGGGCCGGCCGGGTGTTCCCGGGCGGCGTTCTGGGCAGCCACCGCAGCGGGCCCGGGCTGGAGTTCGTGGTGCGCGAGGGCCGCGGCGCCTACCTCTGGGACACGGCCGGGCGCCGGTACATCGACTACCTGCTGGGCTCGGGCCCCATGCTGCTCGGCCACGCCCATCCGGCGGTGGTGGAGGCGGTGCAGCGGCAGCTGGGCCGGGGCAGCACCTACATGCTGCTCAACGAGCCCATCATCGAGCTGGCCGAGGAGATCGTGCGCGCCGTCGCCTGCTGCGAGCAGGTGCGCTTCACCTCGTCCGGCAGCGAGGCGACGTTCTTCGCGCTCCGGGTGGCCCGCGCCTACCGCCGGCGGGACAGGATCCTCAAGTTCGAGGGGGGCTGGCACGGCAACCACGACTACGGCGCCATGAGCGTGAGCACGCGCTCGCCGAAGGCCTTTCCGGCGCCCACCCCGGACTCGGCCGGCGTTCCCCACGCCGTCGGCGACACCGTGCTGGTGGCCCCCTACAACGACCTGGCCACCACCGAGGCCATCATCGCCAGCCACCACCAGGATCTGGCCGCCGTCATCGTCGAGCCCTACCAGCGCGTCATCGTGCCGGCGCCCGGGTTCCTCGAGGGGCTGCGGGCGGTGACCCGGCGCTACGGCGTGCCGCTCATCTTCGACGAGATCGTCACCGGCTTCCGGCTGGCCTACGGCGGCGCCCAGGAGTACTACGGCGTGGTCCCCGACCTGGTGGCCCTCGGCAAGGTGCTGGCCGGCGGCTTCCCGCTCGCCGCCGTCGGCGGCCGCGCCGAGATCATGAAGCACTTCGATCCCGCGCTGGAAGGCACGCCGGACTTCGTCTGGCAGGCCGGGACGCTCAATGGCAACCCGATTGCAGCCACGGCCGGGCTCGCCACGCTGGCCGAGCTGCGCAAGCCGGGGACGTACGAGCGCCTGCACAGGTTGGGCAGCCGCCTGCGCGACGGCCTGGCCGCCGCCGCGCGCCGTCACGGCCTCGCCGCCCAGGTCTCCGGCGAGCCCCCGGTCTTCGACATCCTGTTCACGGACCGCCCCGTGGTCGACTACCGGACCGTGCTCACCGCTGACCCGGCCCGCATCCGGCGGTTCAACGAGGAGTGCCTGCGCCGCGGCGTGGTCAGGGCGGTCAACAAGATCTACGTCTCGCTGGCGCACACGGAGGCCGACATCGAGGAGACGCTGGCGATCTTCGACGCCGCGCTGGGCGCCGTGGCCGCCGCCCCGGTCAGTTCTGGCCCTCGATCCTGACGCGGGCGGCCGCCGCCTGGAGCAGGCCCGAGTACCAGTCGGGGGTCTCGATCACCAGGGCGATCGCCATGCCCCGGTAGACGCAGAAGCGGTGGATGATCGCGTGATCGGAGGGCTCCCGGGGCACGTCCCCGTCGGGCTGCACGCCCGCACGATCTGCAACGGAAGTGCCACGATGATCGCCCGCGACTGACGCCGCCGCGTGGCCGCCACCGACCTCTTCGTCGTCAGCTCCGGATTGCCCGCCGGCGCGGTGCTCGGCGCCGTGCCGCCGGCCTGCCGGCGGCCGCCGGACGCCGCGCCGGCTCCGGCC
>FWPU01007257.1_pt1 | contig 20693 bp, 19 predicted proteins | sample 2228361 | NCBI WGS metagenome assembly FWPU01 (sample SAMEA103939777, study PRJEB20133) | metagenome
AAAGACGCTTCTCGTGTGAGACGGCGCACATCTTTTAACATCGCCGCGGCAGGCACGTTTCTCCCATCGTACACGGCGCGAATCGTCCCGTCCACGTCCACCAGGACGAAAGGCGCGCCGGTTGGCAAGATGCCATCCTGGCCGGTCGCGATTTGCCCTTCCCCATCTATCCCGAATCCGTTCTGCACCAGGTCGGAGATCGTCCGCCCATCAATATCGGTGAGGAAGCGCCACAGGGTTGGATCCGCGCCTACCGACTTGGCGTATTGCGCCAATATGTAAGGGTTATCGTGTGCCGGGTCCACGGTGACAGAGAGAAGCTGCACGCGCTGGCTCAGGTCGGGATCGGCCTCTATTGCCTGTTGTAGTTCCTGCATCTTGGGTGTCAACACGGTGCGGCACGGATCATCACAAGAAGTATGAATGAAGTTCGCCATCCAGACGTAGCCATACAGGTCGGCGCTGCCGAAGGGACGTCCCGTCTGATCGTAGAGGCTGAAAACAGGGGCATATCCCATCTTAGGCAAGGGCGGGGCTTCGTTGACACACGCAGCCAGAGACACGGCGAGCAGGAGAACAAGGGGAACGATGCGCAAGGTACCCAATCTACTACTCACGGCTACATCACGATGGCCCGGTCCACCACCATGGTCGCGAAGAGAAGGGCCAGGTAGAAGGTGGAATACTTGTAGAGCGACATGGCCGAGGCCTTGGTGGCTTGGCGGTAAAGTCGGAACGCCAGGCCCACAAAGACGCCGCCGAGGAGCAAAGAGCCGAACAGGTAGGCCGGGCCCAGGAGGCGCAGCCCTGCGGGCGCAATCGTGATGGCGAACATCAGGAGTGCGTAGAGGACGATTTTCTGGCGGGTGTCGGCCTCGCCGCGCGCGACGGGCCACATCGGTATGCGCGCGCGGGCATAGTCGGTCTGCACCAGAAGCGTCAGAGCCCAGGTGTGCGGTGGTGTCCAGTAGAAAACGATGGCGAAGAGATAAAGGGCCAGCAACTCCACGCGTCCGGTGACCGCTGCCCAACCGATGACAGGGGGAAGCGCGCCTGCTGCACCGCCCAGAATGATGTTGTGGGGTGTGCGTCGCTTGAGCCAGAGGGTATAGATGACCACGTAGTAGAAGATGGCGAAAGCAGCCAAAGCCGCGCTCAGCCCGTTGACGAAGACGGCGAGAATAACCAATGAAAGCGCGCCCAAGGCCAGCCCAAAGGCCAGCGCGCGGGGAGGCGGGATACGGCCTGAAGGAACGGGACGGCGACGGGTGCGGGCCATCGCGTAATCCAGGTCTCGCTCGAGATAGGCATTGAGAGTGTTGGCAGCCGCCGCCGCGAGGCCACCGCCTAGCAGCGTCCAGAAGGCCAGGCCGAAGGGCAACGTGCCGTTTCCCGCGATGAACATCGCGCCCAGAGTTGTTACCAATAGGAGCGCGATGATGTAGGGCTTGGTTAGCATGACATAAGCCATGACGCCGGAACGCGATGTGGGGGCGAGGGAGGGCGAAAGTGGTGAAGAAACGGAGCCCGACAGCGGGGTTTTTCGCCCTGCCTGTACCAGAACGTAAAGCGTGACGAACCCGGCCCAGATGGCAGCCGCGCCTGCCAGATGCGCGCCGCGCGCCCATATCGGCAGTCGGTAGAGGACATTGATGATGCCGAGACCGATCTGAATGGCAAACGCGCCCAGCATCAACCAGTTCCACCGTCCTATGGCCCCGACTTCCCTGCCGAGGATACGGGTATAGCGCACGAGCAGGTACAGAAAGATCCCCAAGACGGTGAAGGCGGTAAGACGATGCAGCATCTGGATGTCTTGCAGGTTGCGAATGGCGCTGTTCGCAGGGCCGCAGGCCGGGAAATCTGGGCAGGCCAGCGACGCGCCGCTGCGGGTTACATAGGCTCCGGTGAGCAGAAGGACAAACGCAGCGGCTGTTGCCAGAGTGATCCAAGCTGGGAAGCGTCGCCATGTCGGATGAACGCCGGTTATGCGCGTCACCTCGTATCCTGTGCGATACGCGCCGGGGGAAGAGACGATGCCGATGGCGATGAGGAGGCCCAAGAGGGCCATCGCCAGGCCGGTATGCGCCCAGGCGATCAAGGGCGGGATCTTCCAAACCACGGTGAGCGCGCCGAACGCGGCCTGGATGAGGTAGGTGATAGCTGCCGCGCCGGTCAAGGGCATCGCCCAGGGGTGCAGATGCTTTTGTCGGCGAAAACCCAGGAAAAGGAGCCCCAGTCCTCCGATACCAACCACCAGCGCGGCTAAGCGGTGCGTGTGCTCAATCCAGGCGTTGATTTGCGCGGGTGGCATCACTCGGCCATAGCAGAGCGGCCAATCGGGGCAGCCTAATCCTGAACCGGTGATGCGGACGATGCCTCCCAACACCACGAGCACATAGGCCCAACAAGCCAGAAAGATGGCGAGGCGGCGGAACCAACGGGCCGCCGCGTCTAGGTCAGGAGAAACATTCGTGACCACGCTACGACTCCATACGACATCAGATTAGCAGAACCATCGCGAAGAGAAGGCCCATCACAATCGCGCCGACGAAGATCAGAGCGTACCAGCGACTGTCGTACTTCAGGTGCATGAAGTACATCGCCACCAACGAGGCTTTGGCCGCCGACAGGGCCAGCAGAATGAGGAGATGTGGGATCGGCAGATAAGTGACGCCTACTTCAATGATGGTTAAAACAACCAAGGCGAAGAACACCGCTGTGTAGTTAGGATGATGCGTTTCGTGGGTATTTTGCATAAACCTTGCTCCTCCGGTTTCAGGCTGAGGTCGGTCTGATCGGTCGGCGCGATACGTTGCCTATATAAGATAGACGATGGTGAACAGGATGATCCAGACCAGGTCCACGAAGTGCCAATAGAGGCCGAAAATCTCAACCCCGATCCAGTTTTCTTTGGAGAACTCGCCGCGCATCGCCTTTGCAAGAACCCAAAGGAGGACGAGGACTCCTATCAGCACGTGGAAGCCGTGGAATCCTGTCAGGGTGAAAAAGGTTGCGCCGAAAAGGCTGCTGTTGAGACTGAGACCTTCAACCGTGATAAGGTGGTTGTACTCGTAAGCCTGTATGGATAAAAAGGTGATGCCCAGGATCAGGGTTTGCGCCAAGCCGCTTTGCAGGCGTTCTACATCTCCCCGGCGGATCGCCTCTAACGACCTGACGACGGTGTAGCTGCTGACGATGAGAAAGAAGGTGTTCAGGGCCGTGATCGGCACGTCCAGAATTTCGGAAGGAACGGGCCAGTTAGGGCTTCTGAACCGCAGAACCAAATAGGCGATGATCAGGCCGCTGAAGAACATGACCTCTGAACCGAGGAATAACCACATGCCCAGTTTGAGACGTTCCCTGTTCGCGCCGGCTCTAGCTTCCGGCCCGATATGTGTGGTAATGACCTGCTCCATAAAGAATCGTGTTCGCTCCTCTCTTTGTCCGGCTTCCCCTTCTCTACGTGGCAGTATTAACCGCGCACCACTTCCGTCTCCGGCAAAGCCACGCGCGGGGCTGGCTTGTGTCCGTAATCATAGGGTCCCTCGGTGACCAGCGGTTGATGCGTCTCGTCCCAGTTGTAAAGGGAGGGAGGCGAAGATGTCTTCCATTCCAACGTCTTGGCCCGCCAGGGGTTGTCTCCGGCTACCGCTCCGCGCCTCAAGCTGACCAGGGCGTTCACGAGGAAGGGGAGGGTAGAGATCGCCAGGAGATACGCGCCCACTGTCACAGCCAAGTTGATCGCGCCGAACTGCGGATCATAATCGGCGACGCGGCGCGGCATCCCCTCCAGCCCGATCTGGTGCATGGGCAGAAAGGCCAGATTGAAGCCGATGTAGTGAAGAAGGAAATGCACTTTACCCAGCCGCTCATCCAGCATCCGCCCGGTGATCTTCGGGAACCAGTAGTAGAGGCCGGCATATACGGCAGTGACGCTGCCGCCAAAGAGAACATAGTGCAGGTGGGCCACCACGAAATAGGTGTCTGTGACGTGAAGGTCCACCGGCACGGAAGCCAGGAAGATGCCACTGAGCCCACCGATGACAAAGAGGGAAACGAAGCCGGTCGCGAAAAGCATGGCGGTTGTGAAGCGGAGTTTGCCACGCCACAACGTTGCCAGCCAGCTAAAGACCTTGATGCCGGTCGGCACGGCGATGATCATAGAGGTAATCATGTAAGGGATCGTCATGGAAGGGTTCATGCCGCTGGCGAACATGTGATGGGCCCAGACCATGAATCCTAGGAAGCAGATGGCAAGGCTGGAGAAAGCGATGGCCTTATAACCGAAAATAGGCTTGCGGCTGAAGACCGGTAACACATCGGAGACGATGCCCATCGCCGGCAAAACCATGACGTAAACTGCCGGATGAGAGTAGAACCAGAAAAGATGCTGCCACATCAGGGGATTGCCGCCCGCGATGGCTACGAAGTATTGCGCGCCGGTGACGCGCGAGAAGATCAAAAGGATCATCGCGGCGGCGAAAACGGGCGTCGCCAAAACCTGAATGATGGCAGTGGCAACGATGGCCCAGCCGAACAGGGGAATGCGGAACCAAGTCATGCCCGGCGCGCGCATCTGAGCGATGGTCACCAGGAAGTTGATCGCGCTGAAGATGGATGAGAAGCCTATCACGAAGAGGGACAAGGCCCACACCGTCTCTCCTGGCGAGTCAAGTAGCGAGAGCGGTGGGTAGGCCGTCCAACCTGTGCCCGGCGCGCTGAACAGGAAGGCCGAGAGCATAAGAATGCCCCCGAAGAGCAGAAGCCAGTAACTGAAGGCGTTCAGCCGCGGGAAGGCCATATCTTCTGCGCCGACCTGCAGGGGAACGATGAAGTTGGCGAAACCGGCCAGCACCGGAATCACCCACAGGAAAATCATAAGGGTAGCGTGCATGGTGAAGGCCTGGTTGTAGGCCTCGCGGGTCAAATACTGCATTCCAGGCTGCGCCAGTTCGGCGCGCATGATCATGGCGAGAACGCCACCGATCAGGTAGAAGACGAAGGTGGTGACGATATATTGAATACCGATGACCTTGTGGTCGGTATTGAAGACCAGGTAGTGCCACCAACGGGTAGCGCCATGCCTCACCAACCCTTCCCGGTGAGCATGTTCCCCTGGGTGCGGTATTGCGATTGACTCGGTCATAAAACTTTCTCCCTACTTCTGGCTATAAAGATACGTCACTAAGGCGTTGAGTTCTGCCTCCGTCAAAATCTGCCCGAAATTCTGCGGCATCAGGTTAGCCTGGCAGGGGCCTGCCGGGCACTTTTCCGCAATGACGGCGTTGGGGTCCACGATAGACTGGCGGATATATGCCTCATCGGCGCGACTGCCGATGCCGTCCAGATTGGGGCCAATTTGCCCGACAGCCTTGGCATCCGTCAAGGTGTGGCAGCCGCCACAGCCGTTCTTCACGAATAGGCTTCGCCCGTAAGCAATGGGATCGCTCGTATCCACCGTTTTTGCCTTCTCTGCTTCTACCCAGGCGTTAAAGTCGGCGCGACTGAGCACCTCAATCGTGCCACGCATGGTAGAATGACCTGCGCCGCAGAGTTCGGCACACACGATGGGATACTGACCGACCGTCGTGGCCGTTGCCCACATATCGGTGATCAGACCGGGCATGGCATCGCGCTTCAGCCGAAAATTCGGCACCCAGAAGGAATGGACTACATCCAGCGAGGTGAGACGGAAGTTGAGGGGACGGTTGACGGGCACGCGCAAGGTGTCTGCTGTGCGGATATCCTCTTCGGGGTAATAGAATTGCCATTGGAATTGGCGGCCTGTGACCTCTACCACCAAGGCATCTCGCCCCGGCGTGCGCAAGTTGACGAAGGTACGGTAACTAAGGATCGCCAACGTCAGGACGATGGCCGCGGGGATGGCCGTCCATACGATTTCCAGAGCATTGTTGCCCTCCACCGGCATCCCGTCTTCGTCGTCACCGTCGCGACGACGGTAGCGGATGGCAAAATAGAGGAGGGTGATTTGCACCAACAGGAAGATGGCCACCGCGATCCCTAACATGAAATTGAACAATGTGTCAATAGCAGTGGCCTCGCGAGCGGCGGCTGGCGGCATAAGCGGATTGATCCGGGTAAAGAAAGCACCGATGCCGATCAACAGGGCAAAGGCCGCTGCGCCGAAAAGGGCCCAACGGAGAATACTAGGTCGGGCACGCCGTAGTGGTGGGGCAGCCCGTCTGGGCAGGCGTGGCAACACCAAAGGTTCGCGGCCCCAGGCATCTACACGGTCCAAGAAGTTGCCGAGGGCACGACGCCAGGATGGCCGAGGCACCGGCGATGGTTGAAATTCGCTCATCTTCTTTCTGGCTCCTACACGCCGATGTTCAAACCGTGACCGAGGCGGACGCGAGAACGATCGGTGGTCCGATCCGCCCCTTAAGGGCGACAATCCGCCCGCTTCCTATGCAGCAGGCAACTGTCTGGGCAAGGACGGCTAGCATCTGCACGGGGAGCGGGCGGGTCCGGTTTTCAGATTTTGGCGAATTCTAACACAAATATCAGCGAATGTCAACGCGCGCGGGGCCTTATTTTACGTGCTTTATCCTTACATTTTTGTCAACTTCCGTGCCGGTGTGATAGAATACACATCGTTCTTGCACCGCGTTGCGCAGGCAGGTCCAACATGGTTACCAAGGCGCTGCTCGTCTATAATCCCGGCGCAGGTGGTCGCGAAATACGCGCTGAAGTGAAGCAAGCGGTAGCGCTTCTCTCGGCCAATAATTGGGATGTGGAGTGGTGCGAGACGGAATGTGTGGATGATGCTGCTGCCTTTGCCCGGAAGGCCACCACCTTGGATCGGCGGGTGGTCCTTGTCGCGGGGGGCGATGGCACCATCGGGCGTACCGTTGATGGTTTGATGAGCGCGGCAAATGATGGCCCCCCACCCACCCTCGGTATTCTTCCGTGTGGCACAGGCAACGTTCTTGCCCGGCAACTGGGTCTCCCCTTTGTATCTATTTTCCGTCCTCACGCGATGCAGGAAGCGGCACAGATTATCTTGGAGAAACGCGCACGCCTAGTAGATGTAGGCCGGGTCAACGGGCGACATTTTCTTTGCTGGGCGGGTGTTGGTCTGGATGCACAGATCACGGCTTTGGTGGAATCGCAGCCGGAGGTCAAGCGACGGTGGGGGCAAGGGGCGTTCTTTCTGGCTGTGGTTCCCACGCTGCGCGGTCCTCTCGGCACGCGTGCGCTGGTGCGGGCCGACGGCGTGCGTATCAGCCGTCGCCTTGTCTTGGCCGTAGTCAGCAATATCCGATTGTACGGAGGTTATCTCTATATCGCGCCGGAAGCGCGCATGGATGATGGGCTATTGGATGTATGCTGCTTTCAAGGACATACGGTCGCGACGGTTCTTCATCTCCTCTGGCAGGTTATCCTGGGGCGTCATACCCATGATCGCCTGGTTACCTATCACAAGGCCCGACGCATTGAGATACGCACCGCGCACCCTCTACCCCTGCACGCGGACGGTGAGCCCTTCGGCACCACGCCTGCTACTATTGAGGTTCTCCCTCGCGCTCTCAATCTGCTCCTTCCTCGCACATTGCCCGATTCCCTGTTCAATGAAACCTGAGAGTCAGGGCAAGGTTATGCTCTTTGATATGCCACCTCTCAACTCACAGCGGAAAGTAAAATGTCCGACCGTGTTTATTCGGTGACCGAGATCACAGCCTATGTGAAGAGTCTGATTCAGACGGACATACTCCTGCAAGACCTGTGGGTGTCGGGTGAGATATCAAACTCCACACGGTCGGCTGCCGGCCACTATTACTTTACACTGAAGGATGCCGGCGCGACCCTCTCCTGTGTGATGTGGCGGAGCGTGGCCGTCTATCAGACCACGCTTCCCACGAACGGCCAGGCGGTAGAGGTGCGCGGCGGTTTTTCTGTGTATGAACCGCGCGGACAATACCAGCTGGTAGTCCAGGAGATTCGTCCGGCAGGGATTGGGCGACTTTATCAGGAGTTTGAAGCGCTGAAGGCGCGCCTATTTGCCGAAGGGCTATTTGCCGAAGAACGTAAACGCCCTCTCCCTTCGCGCCCGCGGCGCATCGGTCTGGTTACTTCCCCAACGGGGGCCGCGGTGCGAGATATTCTGCGGGTGCTGCGTCACCGCTATCCGTTGGTGGATGTGATTTTGGCTCCCACGTTGGTGCAGGGTGTGGAGGCACCCCAACAGATCGTTGCGGCCATCCGCGCCCTGAACGAGTGGTCGCAGCCGGTGGATACCTTGATTGTGGCTAGGGGTGGCGGTTCTCTGGAAGAATTGTGGGCCTTTAATGATGAGCGTGTGGCGCGCGCCATCGTGGCCTCGCGGATTCCGGTCATCAGCGGTGTGGGACACGAGACCGATTTTACGATCGCCGATTTCGCGGCGGATTACCGCGCTCCCACTCCCACCGGCGCGGCTATGGCGGCAGTGCCCGATGCGCGAGAGCTGCGCGCGCAAATAAGGGATTGGATGACGGCGATGGCGACCGGGATGCGAACAATCGTGGCGCAGAGGCGTGCCGCTGTAGGAGCAGAGGTTCGGGCTTTGCAACGCGTTTCGCCCCTGCAGATGATTGCCCGCGCCCGCCAGCAGACGGATGACCTGACGCGCGCTGCGGCCTCCGTACTACAGCATCGCTTAGCCTTGTGGCGTGAACGTGTTGCGGCTCGCTTGGCGCAACTGAATAGCCTGAGCCCGCTGGCGGTGTTGGAACGAGGTTATGCCTTGGTGCAGCGCGAGGACTCTGGTACGGTGGTGCGCAGCGTCGCGGAGGTAGCAGCGGGTGATGCTATACGAGTGCGTGTGGCCGACGGCGGCTTCAGGGCGACCGTTTTGCCAGATGGAAGGGGCACAGACCCAGCCTCGCCTGGATAGTCTTATCCACCTGTGCCACCGGTGGTTCTGCCGTCGATCACAAAAGGGGGACTCATGAACCAGACTCCTATAGAAGAGATGGACTTTGAGACCGCCTTCGCCGAGTTGGAGGCGACGGTGCGGCAGCTGGAAGCAGGCGACTTGCCGCTGGAGAAGTCACTGACGCTGTTTGAGCGAGGTATAGCTCTGGCGCGCGCGTGCGAGAACCTCCTGGATCGCGCCGACCTGCGGGTGCGGCAGCTGGTGCCAACGGCTGACGGCGGCTACGAGGCCGAACCCTTCTCCGCGGATATTTTTGATGATGTATCATGAGCGACGAAGCACGAACCCTCTGGCAGAATGTTCAGCTGTGGCTGCCCATTGTATCCGGGCTTCTGGTACAGGGGGTCAAGTTTCTAGGTAACTGGGTTCGGCACAGAAGGCCGGATTTTCGCGTGCTCATCCAGGCCGGTGGCATGCCCAGTTCTCACGCTGCGGTGGTTTGCTCGTTGGCGACGGCAGTTGCTCTGCGGTACGGCCTGGGCTCCACCCTGTTTGCCATTACCGTGGTGCTGGCCGTCATCGTCATGTACGATGCGGCCGGGGTAAGGCGGGCGGCCAGCCGACAGGCGCATGTGCTGAACCAAATCATTGATGAGCTCTTTCAAGGGCATCCCATCAGCGAGGTGCGGCTGCGAGAGCTCATCGGCCACACGCCCTTCGAGGTCATCGTGGGCGCGGCGATGGGCGTTGCCTTTACCTGGTTATTCGTCACATGGGGAGGGCTATGAGGCGAGAGGCTACAACCGGAATAGATGCCACGCGATCCTTCTCTCTCAACCCCTGCGTGTGTGCGCGGCCCGCTCCCCCAGGCGGCTGCGTACCGATGCTGTGACCTGCTCAATCCCCCTGACCAAATAGTGGTAATCGGCGGCCAAGTGCATCCATTGTACGCCGCGCTGCACCATGTCATAGATCGCATCGGGGTCTTGCCCCATGCCTGCCCCTACCGGCAGGCCGGCCGCGCGCGCCTTGGCAATGATGGTATCCATCGCCTCAACCACACGGGGATGTTTCAGGTCGCCCAACACGCCGAGGGCACTGGAAAGGTCCATCGGCCCGATCGCTACCGAATCAAGGCCGGGCACGGCCAAGATGTTGTCCAAATCGTTGAGCGCTTCTACCGTCTCAATCATTACCGCTACGAAGATGCTCTGATTGGCGCGGGCGGCGTAGGCGCTGCCCCGTTCTCGCCCGTAATTGGCAGGAACGCGCGGGCCATAGCCACGGCGGCCCACTGGCGGATAACGGCAATCGCTCACCACCTGCGCGACCTCCTCTGCGCTTGTCACCTGTGGCACGATGATCCCCTCGGCACCAGAATCCAGCACCGATTTGATGAAGGGCGTGCCGCTGCCGGGCACTCGCACGAGGGCTGCCACGTTTCTGGCCCGCGCCGCGAGCAGGTGTCCTCTTAGCGCTTCGGGGCTCATGGCGCTGTGCTCCAGGTCTATCCATACAAAATCCAGAGCATCGGCCATTGCATCGGTGGCCAGGGGATCGGTCAACGTGATCGCCGTTCCCAAACAGACGCGCCCCGCCTTAAGATGTTCACGAAACCTGGCGATGGCTTCCAGCATGGTTGATCCTCTCCTGTACGATTCGAGGCTACGTTCGCATCACCAGTATATTATTATATCATAAATTCGGCGCGCACCGTCTCAATAAAAGCCATCATGTTAGGGCTTTTTCAAAGTGAGGATCCATCGGATAATATCACTCCCGATTGTGTGAACGAGAGGGAGGAAAACCGATGGATCAGAAGCAGTGTATCACTTTGATGGCGTTTCTGGCAGAAGTGCCGGATCCCCGCCAGGCTCGGGGCAAGCGGCACGAGTGGCGGGTTCTGCCGGCGATTCCCTGCGCAGGGTTACTCGGTGGGCAGAAGACGGTCTGGGACATTGTGGAATGGGCGTGTGGCATGCTTACGGGGTGCCAACGCCCATGACGAATGAGATACGGGCGGTGTCTTCGCTCCTGGTGGGGCGGGATTTGCGGGGCCGGTGACGACAGAGCCCCCCCACGCCATCACCGGCCTGACGCGGGCGTAGGCGGGGCCTAGGGAGATTGAACGGCACCTGGGAGAGCATCTGGCGGGCCTTGCTCGGCCACTTGGACGCCCAAGGGAAACTGGAATGGGCACAAGCCTTTCTCGATGGCAGCTTCGTCCCTGCCAAAAAAGGGGGTCTGGCGTAGGCAAGACCAAGGTCGGCAAGGGTTCCAAGGTGATGGTGGTGACCGATGGCAATGGGCTGCATGTGGACGGCGCCCAACCCCACGAAATTACCCTGGCCGAAACGACCCTGCGCACGATCCATGTCCCCCAGAAGCTGGGATGCCCCAAGGAACCGGTGGTGGACAAGGCCTATGATAGTCGGGAGTTTCGCCGGCAGTTGCGTCGGCGGGGCATCAAGCCGACGCTCCTCTCCTTTCTTCCGACGCTCCTTTCTCCCCCCTTGCCGCTTTGACCTGTGGGCGGCATCGTGCTATACTTTGGTCAACCTCTTGCTACAAGGAGCACGACGATGGCCTCCCGATCCGACTATCTGGACTATATCCGGCGTGCGTACGCACTGGAAGCCAACCGCTTGGATGAGGAAATAGCCCGTTGGCGGGCCGACCCCATCGTGAAAGATCCGCTCTTCGGCTACATGCCTCCTGGTTGGCCCTTAGGCCTGGCTGCCGTCGCTTCTTTTCTGTATCAGCAAGATGGCGACCCGGCTTTCGCCATGCAGGCCCGTGACGTCCTTTTGGCATATCGCAAGTGGGTGGAGGTGATACCGCAGGAGGTTGCGGCGAAGCGACCGGAATATGCCGAGGGCGTGCCGCCCCTGGAGCCGGTTTTTCACCCCCTTGTTTTCGTCGCCACGTGTGAGCGCATACGCGATAGGCTCTCGCCTCAGGAATGGCAGACCCTGAGCGAGATGCTGGCCGAAACCTTGCGTTTGATCTATCGCTTACCCGAATGGGGTGCCCACAATCGCGCCATGTTGCGCGCGGCGGGGTTGGCACTCGCCGCGCGAGCTTTCCCGGATCATCCCGAGTCTGCGCAATGGGCCACATTGGCCGACGAATTGGCAGAGGAAACCTGGGGTCGGTGGAGCATTGAAGATGCCATGCTCTATCAGCCTCATTGGTTGCGGGCCCTGTTCACCTATGCCGAAGCAAGGGGACGCCCCGGTTTGGAAGAGCACATTCAACCCCGCGCCTACTTGAGAATGGCGGTGCAACTCCTGACGCCTATGAACACGCTTCCCGATTTCGGCGATAGCAGATGGATGAGCAGCCAACTGGAGTGGCTTGCCTGTTTGGAGTGGGGGGCGCGGACCTATCGCGATCCTACGATGAAATGGGCGGCGGCGCGCATCTGGAATACCATCAAGGACAAACCGACGTTGGGCGCGGCTACGATGTTGATCGCCGCCTGGAACTGGTGCCAGGATGATGTGCCTATGCGGGAGCCTGGCCCCACTTTGGACGCCCTGGATGACCTGGTCGCCAAGAAAATCGTCTTCCGAACCGGTTGGGGCGCTGAAGCGACTTATGCCTGCCTGAATTATCGGGATGAAGGCGATTACGGGCTTGTGGCGCGCGATTACCTGCGCGCTACCCTTGCCGTGTCGGCGGAGAAGATGCACCACGGTCACTCGGACGAGGGAAGCGTCATCCTGCTCATGAGCGGCGGTACGGTGCTCCTGCACGATGGTGGCTACCGTGAGCGTCTCCCCGACGGCGTGTACCGGGCAGACATCTATCATAACCGCCTGGTGTGGCGGCCCGCGCGCAGGCCGTTATCCTCAAGCCTTCTCACCTCTCTATGGGATGGTGGAGACTATCGGCCGGTCCGCGCGGAGCGGTTATACTGGACGCGCCTGTGCGATACGGAGATCGGTCGTGTCAGAGTGACCGACGACGCGCGCGGCCTGGCGTGGGATCGCACGGTGTTTTTCCTGGCCGAACTGGATTGCTTCGTCTTTATAGATAGCGTCCGCGCCTTGCGCCCGCAGGCCTGGACGCTGAGCACCCTCTGGTGGACGACCGATGTGCTGGCCCGTAGCACGAATTGGTGCGATACCCACATCTCGCGGATCGGGGCCTGGGAGAACCGACGTGAACGGTCGCTGCTCATCGTCTTTCCGCAAAGCGACGGCTCATCCGTCGCCGTGGAGCCCTACCGCCGGGATTTTCAGGAGGAAGTGGCCCTCGCCCATACCTGGTCCGGCCACCTGGGCATGGGCGACACCGTCGGCCTGGTCAGCGTCCTATGGGCGCATCCCCGTGAGGATGGCACGGCATCGGCGCGCGCGGCCGCGATCCGGATATTAGAGGGTTCTCCCGCCTCTCACGGTATCGGTGTGCAGATCAGTTGGAAGGGCACGGAGCGCATTCTGGCAACCTTGCACGACCTGGCCGTGGGCTGGGTTGCAGAGGATGTACGTCCCCGATATAGCGCGGCCAAGGGGAACACGGCTTATGGGCCGCTGGTGAGCGATGCTGCCTTTGCCTATGCCAGGCGCGAGGGCGACAGGTTATGGAGTGGCTTTGTGAACGGCACGTATCTGCGCTATCAAGATCGCGTGCTTTACGAGGGCCAATCTCATGCCATGTTCCAGGAGGATCGCACGGCGCGCCCCGGCGTGCCGGCCCGCTTCCGATGGCAGGGAGAGGAGAGGATGGAGGCAACGGGAGGAAAGCCCAGTAACGGACTATAGAAGATTACGAAGGGTGCTCGGTAGTGCCCCCAGAGGAATTCGAATCCTCGTCTCCACCTTGAAAGGGTGATGTCCTGGTCCACTAGACGATGGGGGCGTGATATACCTGGCGCATTGTAGCACGGAAGCCCAGAGGCGTCAAATGAGAATGCCTCGCCGGTTCTTTGCGCAGTGATTTAAGGTCGGCGGATTGCCTGTAGCACGTCGGATGGGCGGATGGCGGACATTCGCAAGAGGGGCGTCCGAGAGTCCTCTACGCTAAAGGCATCTGCCGACCTATGGTTTCTTAATACCCTCCGGGCTTCTGCTCGCCCTCGCCGATGGGGCATCCCCCCAACAGGTCGCAGATGCCGCAGGCCTTGCATAAATCCTCCGCCTCGCCCGGCTTCATCATGCCTCGTGCTTGACGCAGGCGAGCGAGGCGCGTTACCTCCGACGGCGGGAACGGCTTTTCTTTGCCCAATTGCAGAAGCGTCAACGTGATCTGCGCGGTGTGCTCCACTTTCTCCAGTTTTAGGTAGGCTTCCATGGGAGAGCCACCGACCGTCACCGAACCGTGCCGTTCCAACATGAGCGCATCGTAGCGTTTGATCGGCTCGGTGATGAGGGCCGCACTTTCCTCGCTGGCCGGGAAGGCATAAGGGAGCGTGGGGATGAGCCCCAAGGTGACAATGACCTCCGGCAACAGGCAGCGGGCCAGGCTGACGCCGGCGATGGAGAGGGCGATGGCGATGGGAGGATGCGCATGGACAACGGCCCGTATATCGGGCCGTTGCTTGTAGGCCTCCAGGTGCAGACGGATCTCGCTGGTCGGCTTAAGAAGGCGCGCCGGGCCATAACGCGGGCCGACCGGCTGTCCTTCCATATCCACAACCAGCAAATCCTCCGGCTTGATCAAGCCTTTGCTCATGTTGTTGGGCGTGCAAAGGATGTTCCCGTCGCGCAGGCGCGCAGAGACGTTACCGTCGGTGGCGGCGACAAAGTTCTTTACGTGCAACAAGTGACAGACGTCCGCGATCTCCCGCCTTAGATCATTTTCCATCATCATGGATTATCTCCGATCGCGTGCTCCTCGCCTGGCGGGACCGCGTGGTTCCTGACTCTAGGAGCGCGAACCTTCCCAGACGAAGGGGTTGAAATTGGTGTCGTGGTCGTAATAGTCTTCCTGCTCGGCTTGCTTCAGGAAACCCACCACACGGTAGGTGAGAGGCGTCGCCAATGCCTCAAACGCGACCTTGAAAACATAGTTTGAGAGCAGGACGCTGGTAAGGAGGCCCATAGGCAACACTCCCGCGAAGGCGATCGTGACGAAGAGCGACGTATCTACTGCTTGACCGACGATGGTGGAGCCGATGGTGCGGGTCCACAGGAAACGTCCTTGGGTTAGCAATTTCATCTTAGCGAGGGTGAAAGAATTGGAGAACTCGCCGGCCCAATAGGCGATCAGCGAACCGACGACGATGCGCGGTGTGGTGCCGAGAATGGTCATGTAAGCCGATTGACCTTCCCAGCCTTGGGCGGGGGGCAGCGCGCCAACGACGGCATATACGGCAGCCATCAGCGCGGCGCAGAAGAAGCCGGTCCAAATCACGCGCCGAGACTGACGATAGCCATACACCTCGGTCAGGATGTCGCCGAAGATGTAACTGAGGGGGAAGAGAATCGTTCCACCATCAAAGGTGAAGGGGCCCAGGTTTAATATCTTGCTGGAGGCCGTGTTGCTGATGAGAAGCACTGCTACGAACAGGGCCATCACAATGTCAAAATAGCGATACGCGCGCCGCACGTGCATCTCCGCTTGGCAGGTTGAGCCGATTATACCACAGCCTGGAATATGTCCGAAATATTAAAACGAGGCGGGCCACGCGTCCGGCTCGCCTCGTCGTGAGCGTCTTCAGAAGCCTCTCATAGCCGCTTCTCGCTGGAGTGGCCGGGGAAGATCCGGCTCTTGGGATCTATGTAGTTTTTGGCGCAGTTCACGGCGATGCAGACCTGGCCGAAACCGGTGGCGATGAGGTTAAGGCTCACCGAGTCGGCAGGGCTGGCGATATCACCGGCGGCATAGACACCGGGGATGTTTGTCTCACAGCGACCGTTGACGACGATGGCGCGCTTGTCTATGTGGAGGCCCCAATTGGCGATAGGGCCCAGGTCGGCCTTGAAGCCGAGGCTGAGGAGGACGGCATCTACCGGCAGGCACATCTCTTCCATTGTCTTATTGTGATAGATGACCGCCTCTTGTACCCAATGGTTGCCGTGCAGTTCCTTCAGTTCGTAGAAGAGTTTCACGTGCACGGGAGAGCGCATCAATTCGGTGACGCTTGCCTCGTGGGCTCGGAAGCCGTCGCGCCGATGGATCAGAGTAACCTCGCTGGCCCAATCCTTCAAGCCTAGTGCCCAATCTACCGCCGAATCGCCGCCCCCCACGACCAGAATTCGCTTATGGCGGAAGGGACGCTTGTCTTTCACGAAATAATAGACGCCCTTGCCTTCAAACCGCGCGATCGCGGGGTTTTCCATCTTATTTGGTGAGAAGGCGCCCACACCGGCGCAGATGACGACGGTCCGGCTCCAATGCGTTGCCGTCTCCGTAGTCAGGCGCAGGAGGCCGTCCTCCTCGCGCTTGAGGTCAACCACGCGCTCGCCGTAGCACATCGTCGGGTTAAAGGCCATGGTTTGTTCCACCAAATGGTGAACCAGGTCTTTAGCCAGGATGCGCGGAAAACCGGGCACATCGTAAATGTATTTTTCCGGGTAAAGGACTGCGAGTTGCCCCCCAGGTTCGGGAAGGGCTTCAATGACCTTCGTGCGCATCTCTCGCAGACCGGCATAGAAAGCGCCGAACAATCCTACCGGCCCGGCGCCGATCAACGTGATGTCATAGATATCTCGCCCTTCTTCGGCTGCTTCCCGTTTGCGCACGGGAATCGGATCCACCGTCGCCATGCGACCTCCCTGAATGGCTGAGTCTCTCAAGGCGAGGGGGCTTTTACCCTCGCTTGACCAAATCGGACAATTGTCGGGCGACTCCCAGAACGGCGACACCCAACTTGAACCAGTCGCCGGGGCCCGCCTTGACGCGGGCCGGCTCATCCTCGCCCTCGTTGCCCAGGACGGCCCAGGCCAGCGCTGCCCCCAGGATGGCACCAACCAGCATACCGATGAGGAGGCCACGGCTTCGTTGTCTCATCACGGTTCTCCTTGGCCCGCTCCGGGCCTGCACATAAAGCGAACCTGCATGGATGATGGTCGTAATCTCATCTTTTTTGCGCCATCCGGCGTGCGGCGCGCGCCATGCCATTCCATCTGGCCTTGCGCGTCTCCAGGGCCAGGATGGGCTGTGCCAACGCCTTGCTAACGCGCTCGGTTTTCCCTGTAATCTGATTGAGCACCAGGCGCAGCCGCCGCGAGAAAATCAAAAACTTGGCCCGCAGAGTTCTGAGCCCCTTGACGGCGAAAAACGTAGCCACCAGCGGCACGAGGCTAATGACAATGACCTCTATCGCCAGAAGTATCAGCGCGATGTCGCGTGCCTGAGCCAGTGTCACAGGAGCCTCGCTGACGCACTCTGCCTGAATTCGTGCATATTCTAACAGGAAGGGCAGGGGGATGCAACTTTTGCCCCTGCCCTCATCATTTGTTTCGTGCGGGGTGATGGAAGTATCGCTATGCCCGGTGTTTCGCGATCCCGACGGTCACCGGCGCGGTGCCCACGAGGAAAGTCTCGCGACGGGCCGCAGCAGGTGGAATCTCCGGCACCAGTTCTGTGGCCAAAGTTTCCCGTTGGATGTAATCGGCCTGCTCGGTCAGCACCTCTGCAAGGTCGGGGTCCGCCTGGTAGTACAGGGTGATGCGGTCGTCCAGTTGCAGGCCGATCTCTTTGCGCAGGAGTTGCACCCGGCGCACGAACTCCCGTGCCAGACCCTCATCGGCAAGGGACTCATCTACATGTGTATCCACCGCCACTACCAGGCCATCTTCGCTGGCGATGGCAAGGCCCGACTTTGGCTGTGCTTGCACCAGCACCTCGTCCGGCGCGAGGGTGATGGTTTGAGCGTTGATCTGAAGGTGTAGGCTCTCGCCACGGCGGAGGCGAGGGGCTGCTTCGTTCGGATTCAGCGCGGATAAGCCCGCGCGCACCGCCGGAAAGAGGCTGCCGAACTTCGGCCCTAACACCTTGTTGTTGGGAAGAAGGCGATAATCCACCAACTCCGCTTCATCCACGGCGAAGCCCAACTCCTTCACGTTCACTTCATCGGCTACCAGCGTGCGTAGCCGTTCCAACGCGGCCCGTTCCGCGGGCGACGTCGTCACGACGAGGGCCCTCGCCAGCGGTTGACGCAATTTCAGGTTCGCCGTGGCGCGGGCCGCGCGCCCTAATCGCGCTGCACGCAGTGCTACGTCCATATCGGCCAACAATGCCTTGTCCTCTGCACTCAGGGGCTGCGCGGCAGGCCAGTCGTTGTGGTGTACGCTCTCCGGCGCGGAGGCATCCACCGCGCGCACCAGGTTCTGATACATCGCTTCGGTAGTGAAGGGAATGAAGGGCGCAAGAAGTTTACATAAGGTAACAAGCACGTAATACAGGGTGCGATAAGCCGCTTCCTTGTCTGCATCGGCTTCCGTTTTCCAGAAGCGACGCCGGCTACGGCGCACATACCAGTTACTCAGGTCCTCTACAAAGGCTTCCAGGTGGCGCGTGGCCGTGTAGGCGTCGTAGTCGTCCAGGGCGGCGGTAACGCTGCTGGTGGCAACGCTCAACTTCGCCAGGATCCATCTATCCAACAAGGCCAGGTCGGGGGTATCTGTGCGGATTTCCATTCCCTTAGGCGGCTTCCAGCCGTCAATGCGCGCGTAGGTGACGAGGAAACTGTAAACGTTCCAGAGCGGGATAAGGAAGCGGCGGCGAGTCTCGTTAGCCGGACCGTAACCGAAGTTTAGATTCAATTCCGGCTTCTGAGAGCAATACATCCAACGCATGGTGTCCACACCGATGGTCTCGGCGGCATCATCAAACCAGATGGCGTTGCCCTTGCTCTTGTGCATCTCCTCGCCATGCTCGTCGCGCACCAGGGCATACCCCAGGACGGTCAGGAATGGCGGACGATTCTCCAGGACGGTGCTCATCGCCAGAAGGCTGTAGAACCAGTTCCGGAATTGGCCGGGGAAAGATTCGGTGATGAAGTGGGCCGGGAACCATTTTTCCCAGTAGGCACGGTTATGGCGATAGTCTAGCGTGGAATACGGTACGATGCCCGCATCCAACCAGGGGTTGCCCACGTCGGGAATGCGCGAGACCACCGCGCCGCAGTTCTGGCAGCGGATTTTCACGGCATCTATCCACGGGCGGTGAGGCGAGTGCCCGGCGAACTCTTCCCAGCCGGCAACGGCACGCTCCTTCAGTTCTATTTCGCTACCGATGACCTCAAAGCGGCCACACGATTTGCACTCGTAGATGGGCAGGGCCAGGCCCCAATACCGCTTCTTGGAGATCATCCAATCGTCCATGTGCTGCAGCCAGTCCAGTTCTCGTTCCAGGCCGAAAGCGGGTATCCAGCGGATTTGCTTTGTGACTGCCATGATGTCGTGGCGCAGTTGGTCCATGCTGATAAACCACTCATCTACCAGCCGGAATACGAGTTCGGACTTGCAACGCCAGCAGGTGGGGTAGCGGTGGGAATATGCTTCAATGCGATAGACCAATCCCTTCTGCTCCAGGTCAGCGAAGATGGGATCGGCGGACTTTTCTACGCTGGTGCCGCTGAGGAAGCCGAAGCCTTCCACAAAGTTGCCGAACTCGTCCAACGGCGCGATGGCGGGGAGCCCATCCCTCTGGCCCAGGTCAAAGTCCTCCGCGCCGCATCCCGGCGCAATGTGCACGATACCGGTGCCTTCCGCCTCGCCCACCGCATCCCAGGGGATGACCCGATGGACTTCCGGCACGCCCACTCTGACGACGGTGGGCAATTCGTCATAAGGGCCATGATAGCGCCAACCCAACATCTCCGCTCCCCTCAGTTCGCCGAGCACCTCATACCTGCCTCGTAGGATGTGTAACGTTCCTTTGGAGAGATAATAAGTCTCATTCCCCTGGCGCACCTGCACGTAGGTCAGGTCGGGGTGCACGGCCGCGGCGACGTTGGAAGTGAGGGTCCAGGGCGTTGTCGTCCACACGAGGAGCGATTCGCCGACGCGGTCTTTGAGGGGGAAGCGCAGCGTCACGCTTCGGTGCGTGAGTTCCTGGTACCCTTCGGTGACGATCTCATGCTGGCTAATGCCGGTGGCACAGCGGGGGCACCAAGGCATGACGTCATGGCCCTTGTAGATGTACCCCTTCTCATGGCAACGCTTGAGGAACATCCAGATACAATAGTTGTTCTCGTCCGACATGGTGTGGTACGAGTTGTCCCAATCCATCCAGTAGCCCAGGCGAATGGACTGCTGGGTCTGGATCGCGGAGAATTTGCGCACGCGTTCCTTGCACAGTTCCACGAAGCGCGCGATGCCGAAGGCCTCTATATCTCGCTTGGTCTGGAAGCCCAGTTCCTTCTCTACCTCTACTTCTATCCAGAGTCCTTGCCCGTCAAAGCCGTTCTGGTAACGCGTGTCAAAGCCCTGCATTGCCTTATAGCGGTGCCACAGGTCTTTGTAGGTGCGGCCCCAGGCATGGTGAACACCCATCGGGTTGTTGGCCGTGATGGGCCCGTCAATGAACGACCAACGCTTCTTGCCCAGGTTGAGCGCGCGGCGTTTCTCAAAAGCCTTTACTTCATTCCACCACCGCAGGATATCGCGCTCCAGCGCGGGGAAATCGGGCTTGTTAGAAACTTCTTGAAACATAACTCCTCCGGTGCTTCACGTTTTGCGTTCTTATACCCGTGCGGGTCACAAATCTCCCTCTGAACTATCCTTCCAAGGCGATCCGCAATCGCTTGTTGATGCGGCCTTTGCTCTCATAGCCTACGACACGAATTGGGCCGACCTCGCGAGTATTCGCGACATGGGTGCCGCCGTCGGCCTGCAAATCCAACCCCACGACCTCC
>FWPU01005971.1_pt1 | contig 20689 bp, 14 predicted proteins | sample 2228361 | NCBI WGS metagenome assembly FWPU01 (sample SAMEA103939777, study PRJEB20133) | metagenome
CCAGGCCTATATGGGATAGAATGTATGGCGTGCAAAACTGAACAGGAGCGCCGGGCTTATGGAAACAAACCAGACAGCAAGGATGGTCGCGTGGCTGGATGAGGAACGCCGCAAGGATAAAGCGCTGATCTCTAAGCTGGAGGAACGTACCTCCTCCCAGGCGGCACTGATTGCTGAACAGGCCAGGCGAATCCAGGAGCTTGAGGAGCAGATCGCCGGTCTGCGCTCCAATACCTTCCCTGCCAGCGCCTTCGAGGAGGCCCTCGCACGGCTGCGGACGGAGTTCAATGCTTCACTCGAACAGGTTGAAGCCCGTCGCGGCGTGGCTGAGGGGGACCTCAAAAAAATGCGCGACGCGGACCGCGATGCGCTCATGAAGGCAGTCGAAGAGATTCGGCAGGAGATGATCACGCGCATTGACCGGGCGATGCAGCCGCGCCGAATGGAGGAGGAGCGCCTCTCCCGCGTGGCCATGGAGCTTCAGAATTATGCCAGCAACCTGAACAAGGGTCTCGAGGAGTTTGAGCGCACGTTGGGCTTCCTTGAGGAACAGCGCCGCCAGGACACGCGCCGCATCTCCGACATCAATGCCGAGATGGCTGAACTGGCCAAGCGGGTTGATGGCCACGTCGCGAAATTGGAACTGCTCGAGGAGCTTAGCCGCCGGAACGAGCGGGCTATCAGCGAGCTGGTCTCTCAATTAAGCGAACTCAAGCAGCAGCGCCAGGCGTGGCTCGAAGAGCAGGCGCTGGCCGAGCAGCAGCGTGAGCGCGTGATGAGTGACATGATCAAACGCATGGACTCCTTTGCCGAGGATATGGTCAACTTCGAGAAGCAGGTTCAGGGTTGGTCTGAGACCCACCGTAACATCAAGCTCCAGGTCGAGGATTGGAGCCGCTTGGCCGACCGCGTTGACCGGCGCCTGAACGAGCAGGCCGAGGTCCAGCGGCTGTCTGAGGAGCGTTTCCGCCAGGAATGGGAAGAGTTCATGGCAGACGACCAGAAGCGCTGGCGGCAGTTCACGCTGACCAACGAGGAAGCATGGCGTGCAAATGAGAAATCTCTCGAAGCCCTCAGCACGCGCATCACTGAGGCTAAAGAATACGCCGAACGGCATGAAGAACATATCGCCTACCTGTCCAGGATGCTGCAGACGATCCTGAACAGCACCCTGGAGCATCTTCAGACCCTCCGGGAGCAGGCCGAAGATGGGCGCGGCTCGCTCCCGCCAGCGAAGACTACATGAGACCCCTATGGCTTATGTGATCGGTACAGCAGGCCATGTCGATCACGGCAAGTCAACCCTGGTCAAAGCGCTGACGGGTATCGATCCCGACCGGCTGGCCGAAGAAAAAGAACGCGAGATGACGATTGACCTCGGGTTTGCCTGGCTGACCCTACCGAGCGGCGCGTCGGTCGGCATCGTCGATGTGCCTGGGCACCGGGACTTCATTGAGAATATGCTGGCCGGTGTGGGTGGCATTGATTTGGCCCTGCTGGTCGTGGCTGCGGATGAGGGCGTCATGCCGCAAACCCGAGAGCACCTGGCTATCCTCGACCTGCTCGAGGTCCCAGGCGGCGTTGTGGCTCTCACAAAAGCCGATCTGGTCAGTGACCCGGAATGGCTCGAACTGGTGAAACTCGATGTCGCCGAGCTTCTAGCTGGAACCACGCTTGACAGTGCGCCGGTCGTCCCCGTCTCAGCCCGCTCAGGCCAGGGGTTAGAGGAGCTGATCACAGCTCTGGACGCCGCCTTGGCTGGCTGTCCTCCCCGCGCCGACCGCGGCCGCCCGCGTCTCCCGGTTGATCGCGTGTTTACCATCAGCGGCTTCGGGACGGTCGTGACAGGCACGTTGACGGACGGTTCCTTCGCTGTAGGAGATGAGGTAGAAATCCTGCCCCAGGGGCGCCGGGCGCGCGTCCGGGGTCTGCAGAGCCACAAGGAGATGATTGACAGGGCGCTGCCTGGCAGCCGCGTGGCTATGAACCTCAGCGGTATAGACAAGGATATGATCCGGCGCGGTGATGTGGTCGCCAGGCCCGGCCTGTTGCGGCCCACAACCCTGATTGATGTGCAGTTCCGGCACCTGCCCGACGCGGGCCGTCCGCTGCGGCATAATGCCGAGATCAAGTTCTTCAGCGGGGCAGCCGAGACGCTGGCCCATGCCCGCCTGGTTGGTGACCGGGAGCTTCCTCCCGGCAGGGAAGGCTGGCTCCAGCTCAGGCTGGCCGATCCAGTCGCGCTGGATAAAGGGGATCGGTTCATCCTGCGCTACCCCTCCCCACCCCAGACAATCGGCGGGGGTGTCGTGCTGGACCCGCACCCCCCGCATCGGTGGCGACGGTTCAAGCCGGAAGTATTGGCCCGCTTTGAGACGCTGGCTGCCGGGTCGCCTGAAGAGCTGCTCCTTCAGGTGCTTGAGGGATATATTGCCCTGACGCCAGCGGAGGCCGCAGCGCAGACGGGGCTTGCCGGTGATGAGCTGGCAGCGGCGGCGGACAAGCTCGCCAAACAAGGCAGCTTGTTGCGGCTGACTCCCAACTGGATGGTGGCGCGGGCTTCGTGGGTGCGCCTGTCGGAACGCATTGCATGGGAGGTAGGAAGCTACCATCAGCGCTTTCCACTCCGCCCCGGTATGCCTCGTGAGGCCCTGCGCAGCCGCCTAGAAATGGACGGCAAGCTCTTTAATGCCATTGTCAGCTTGGCGGTTGAGGATGGCCTCTTGGTTGACGAAGGAACCGTCGTCCGGCTTCCCGGACATGCCGTGCAGTTCTCACCGGCGCAGGAGGCAGCGGTTCGCGAGCTGTGGCGGGTAGTGGAAGCTAACCCGCTGATGCCGCCCGGTGTTAAGGAAGCGGCGGCGCTGGTCGGTGAGGACGTTTTCCAGGCGCTCGTTGATCGGGGCGAGCTGGTGCTGGTGAGCGCGGATGTCTTTTTTGATGCCGGAACATACGAGGGCCTTGTCCGGCAGATTGAGCGATTCATTAAGGAGCACGGTGCTATTACGGTTGCTCAGGCCCGGGACCTGTTTGGCACTAGCCGCAAGTTCGTCCTGGCCCTGCTTGAACATCTGGATGCCGTTGGTGTGACGCGGCGGGTGGGTGACGAGCGCGTGCTGCGGCAGTCGGCTTGATCCGGCTGGCTAGGGCACTGACCCTGCACAGGCTGTGCCCTACCGCAGGGCAACGGTGATAGTCGCAAGGCACATCAGCAGGCAGATCAGGCTGAATGTGGCAATTGCCAACAGGACAATCACCCGCGCGAGGGGTTCTTCTTGGGCCGCGCCCGATTGGCGGCCCAGGCGAGGCAGAAGGCGCGGCAGGCGGTGACGGCCTAACCCACGCCGGGGGGCGTTCTCGATGTACCGCTGCATGAATATCTTGCGGTAATAGTGGTTGACTCGCCCTTCAAGCCAGTTGTGCGGCCTGCCCCGGCTGCTCACTGCCTTTTCTCCACAGCCTGCCCCCTCTGCCTGTCTCTATTGTAACGGCTAGGCGGCCAGCGGGCCAGCGGGCGCAAGCTGGCAGAACAAGCCCTAGGCAGGAAAGAAGTGGCCCCTCATACGAGAGGGGCCATTGTCTTGTCGCTCACTGGAGTCTAGTACTCAGGCATGGGCGGCATCGGCTTTTCTTCCTTTGGAATATCGGTGATCAGCGCTTCGGTGGTCAGGATCATGGCCGCGATGCTGGCTGCATTCTCCAGTGCCCCGCGTGTGACCTTGGCCGGATCGATGATCCCGGCCTTGATCATATCCACATACTCACCTGCGATCACGTCATAGCCGATGTTGAGGTTGTCTTTCTCCTTCTGAAGGCGGCGCACGGTGTCGATCACGACTGCCCCGTCCATCCCGGCGTTGCCCGCGATCTTGCGCATAGGTGCTTCAAGGGCCACCCGCACGATGCTCACGCCCGTCTGCTCGTCAGGGTATTCCATCTTAACATCGTCGAGCGCCTGCATGGCATTGATCAGCGCAACGCCGCCACCCGGCACAATGCCTTCCTCAACTGCTGCCCGGGTGGCGCTCAGAGCGTCCTCAACACGGTGCTTCTTTTCCTTCAGTTCAACCTCGGTCGCCGCACCAACCCGGATGACGGCCACGCCACCCGCCAGCTTGGCCAGCCGCTCCTGGAGTTTCTCCTTGTCATAGTCCGAGGTGCTCTGCTCAATGGAGACCTTGATCTCCTCGATCCGGCCCTTGATGGCCTTCTCGTCCCCCTTGCCACCAATGATGGTTGTATCATCCTTAGTGGCCACAACCTTCTCAGCTTGCCCGAGGTCGTCGATGGTCGCGCTTTCCAGCTTGCGCCCCACCTCCTCCGAGATGACCGTGCCGCCGGTCAGAATCGCAATATCCTGCAACATCTGCTTACGGCGGTCGCCGAAGCCGGGCGCTTTAACCGCCAGCACGTTAAGCATACCGCGCAACTTGTTGAGCACCAGCGTCGCCAGCGCCTCACCGTCAACATCCTCGGCAATGACGACCAGCTCACGCTTGCCGCGGTTGAGCAGTTTCTCGAGGATGGGCATCAGGTCAGCCGCGGCAGAGATCTTCTTGTCGTGGATCAGGATGTACGGTTCTTCGATGACCGCTTCCATCGCCTCAGGGTTGGTGACAAAGTAGGGGCTGATATACCCGCGGTCGAACTGCATACCCTCAACATACTCGGTCTCAAAGTCGAGGCCCTTGCTCTCCTCGACCGTGATAACCCCGTCCTTGCCAACCTTCCACATCACCTCTGCGATCAGCTCGCCGATCTCCCGGTCCTGGGCCGAGATGCTGGCTACACTTGCGATCTCTTCCTGGGTATCGATGTCTACTGCCTGCCCCAAGATGGCATCAGCGACTTTGCTGGTGGCAGCCTCAATTCCACGCTTGAGCAGCATGGGATTCGCACCAGCGGCCACGTTTTTCAAACCCTCGTTCACCATCGTCTGGGCCAGGACGATGCTAGTGGTGGTGCCATCGCCAGCGATGTCATTCGTCTTGGTGGCCGCCTCCTTCAGCAGTTGGGCGCCCATGTTCTCATAGGGGTCTTCCAGCTCGATCTCTTTGGCAACTGTCACGCCGTCGTGGGTAATGGTCGGGGCGCCAAACTTCTTGTCGAGTGCGACGTTGCGACCCTTCGGGCCGAGTGTGGTGGTGACAGCGTTGGCGACGATATCCACGCCGTACTTGAGCTTGCGACGCGCTTCTTCGGAGAATGCTAGCTGCTTGGGCATTGATTCACAACCTCCCTGAACGTATATGATGTTTTCCGAACCTCGTGCGGATGGGTTACTCTTCGATGATGGCGAGGATGTCACTTTCCTTCAGGATGAGAAGGTTCTTGCCATCGATCTTGACTTCGGTGCCCGCATACTTGGCGAACAGAACAGTCTGGCCGACCTCTACGTCCATCGGAATACGCTTGCCATCCTCATCCTTCCGGCCTGCACCGACCGCCAGAATGCTGCCCTGCTGGGGCTTCTCTTTGGCGGTTTCGGGCAGCACGAGCTGTCCACCTGCAAAAGTCTCTTCCCGCTCGATGGGTTCAACGACCACACGATCGCCCAATGGTCGCAGCTGGAGAGCCATGAGTTGATGCCTCCTTACGTCTTTTGCCTCTAGTGAAGAATCGGAGTTATGATTATGATTTTAGCACTCGAACGCCGAGAGTGCTAAAAACCGTGCGTAGTATACGCTTCTCTCAGCAGGGTGTCAAGAGGAGGGAGGAAACGTTAACGTGTTTCTTATGCGGTTTGAGGGGGGCGAAGGGAGCAGGGTTCTCACAAACAGAGGCGGCTGCCTGGGATGGCCGTCAGCCGCCGTCACGGTCTTATCAAAATTTGGGGGTGACTGTCGGGCTCCTGGGCTCGATCACAACGCGGGTGTGCGGCCCACACCGCTGTTTAAGTCCCCGTCACCCCCGTCACTGGCCTTATCATTATAGTCATTATGATACAATTCCCCTTCGTTGTAAAGCCCCTCACCCGGTGAGGCTGCTTCTGAGGGGGGGCCGGCGTTGTCGAGGGCTTCCCGTCTGGCTCCCGGTGGGGCAAGCTCCTCCTCGTCTCGCTCGAGTTCTTCCTCGCGGCGCACCTCCTCTAACGCCTCGATGAGTGTCTCAACCTGCTCAAGCCACCCCGACTTCTGCTGGGCGAAAACATCGCGGGCCTGCTCCGCGTGGTGCCGGGCTTGGTCGTACGCGCCCATAGAAAAATAGAGATCGGCCAGGTTCAGCCACAGGATCGCCCGATCATGGAGCGCAGAACGTTGCTCAAACACCTCCAGAGCCTGAAGCATAAGCGTCTCTGCACGGGCGTAGTGCCCCTGCTGCTTCAGTAGGATCGCCTGCTGGCTCCTGACCATTGCCAGGCCAATCGCATCGCCTGCAACGTCAAAGAGTTGTGCGGCTCTCGCGTAGTCTGCCTGAGCCGCGGCCCACTCACCCATGTCGTCCCTGATCGTGCCGCGCTGGGCGAGGCAGCGCGCTTCAAGGCGCATATCTCTGAGTGTGCGGGCCAGCACTACCGCCCGATCTACCGCCATCAGGGCCTCTTCATGCTGCCCAAGATTCTTATGGGCCAGTGCCAGGTTGAGGAGCGTGAAAGCCGTATCGGCTTGGGCTTTGGGGTTGGCCTCAAAAACGCGGAGGCTGCGGCGGTAAGTCCTTATGGCCGCCTGCATCTTATCTGCAACCAGGTCCAGGTTGGCCTGGTTGTTCAGCGCGCGCGCCTCGCCGACCTCGTCGTTCCGGCGGCGGTAAAGGTTGCGTGCATCTTCGTAGGCTGCACGGGCTTCGACCCACTCACCACGCTCATTCAACCAGTGGCCGAGCAGCATCAGACGCTCCGCACCCTCGGCGACCTGCCCTCGCTTTACGGCAATGGCCGCCCACCGCTGGAAGGCATCCCGCACGGTGGCCGTGTCCCCGACCGCGCGGGCGACGGCTACCTCGATGGCAACCGCTTCCTCGTAGTCGGGGTCAAGCGCCAGCGCCGAACTGATCGCCGCGAGCGCCAGTTCATGTTGCCCTCTGATCCACGCTGCTTGGGCCTGGGCTACCTGCTGGAAGGCTTCAAAGCTCGCCGGGCGACTCACACGGTTCACACGCTGTCGCAGCGCGTCATCGATGGGGGAGCCAAGACGCTCCACCAGCGCCAGAGCCATCCGTTCTAGGAAGCGCGAAAAGCCAGCAAAGGGGGTCGAGGCCTCCAGTGGCGCGGGAGGGATGTCCGGTGCATCGACAACCAAGTGTAGCCCTAGCATCTTCCCCCCGTTGTCCAGCACATAACGCCCATGCACAACGGCCCGCAGGCCGAACGGCGCTTTGAGGGTCTGGATACCTTGGGCATCGAGGGGCAGTTCCAGCTTGCTCTCCAAAATCTGGCGCACCACCGCCCTGGCGGGGAGGGTGGGCAGGCCAGCGGACAGGAGGTGATCGGCCAGGAGGGCGCTTAACAAGGCTCCCAGCGTGTATCCCTCGTCGGTCTCTTGGTTGCCGATGAGCGGCACGACAGCTATTCTATCGGCTGGCGCTGCATCTGATTCCATTCCTCCCCCTGCGTGCTGGCATTATGGCACGCTTGCCCGTTCACCGCCATTCGGAGGATGTACATAGCGCTCACATCACCTCGATGAGCGAGCCTTGCGGTGTCTTGGTGACCTCGATGCGGGCCGGGAACGCATCTTTCAGCTCCTCGATGTGGGTGATGACCAGGATCAGATCAAACTCCTCCCGGATGGAGTTGATCGCTTCTAGCAGACGCTCGCGCCCCTGCGCATCCTGTGTCCCGAATCCCTCGTCAATGATCAGCGTTCGTAGCTGGGCGCCCGCCCGGCGTGCCAGCAGCCGCGAGAGCGCTAGCCGGATGGCAAAGTCTACCCGGAACGACTCTCCCCCGCTGAACGTTTCATAATCGCGTGTGCCCAACTCGTCCGCAATCTTGATATCGAGCGTTTCTTTGACGCCGCCGGTGACCTTTTCGCGTTGTGTCTCAAAGCGGACGTGCATCCGCCCATCGGTCATCCGGGATAGGACCTCGTTAGCCTCGCTCTCGATCTCCGGGATGGTCGCCTCGATAATCATCGCCGGGATGCCGTCCTTGCCAAACGCCTCGCGTAGCTGCTCGTAAATGCCCCGCTCTTCGGCCAGCTCCGCCTGCCTGGCGACAAGCTGCTCGCGCCTCTGGCGCTGGGCTTCGAGAGCATTCAACTTCTGCTGGGCTGCGCCTACCTGGGCCTGCGCACGGCCTTGTGCGTCACGGCGGTCGGCCAGTTCGGCCTCCCATGGCTCAAGCTCGTCTAGTTGCTGGTTTATTGCCTCGATGCTCTGGTCAAGCTCGCTGCGCTTCGCCTGATCCTCGCTAATCTGCGCCTCGCGGCTCGCGATCTGTTCCTCCAGCCGGGCCAGCTGGGCCTTGGCCTCTGGCACAATCTTAAGCGCCTGATCCAGTTCACGCTTGTGCTCGTCAAATGCCGCGTAGTCTGCTATCGCGTCGTGTGCCGCCCGATGGGCGGCCTCGTCGTAGCCGAGCTTCTCCAGCTCAGCCAGGAGTGCAGCTTGCTCCGCCAGAGCCTCGCCAGCGTAGCTCCCAGTGGCAAGCGCGTTCTCCACTTCGGCCAGCCGCAGCTCGACGCCTTCAAGCTCCCTGCGGTCGGCGGCCACCTGCTCAAGCTGGGCGCTCAGGCGCGCAACGTACTCATGTTCAGCCGGGAGCCTGCGCAGTTCCCCCTCCAGCCGCTCGATAGTCCGATTGAGGCGGTTGATGGCCTCGTCGAGTGCTTCCATCTCCTCGCGGTTGGCCCGGTAGGCGTCGGCTTTCTCGCGCCCTTCGCGTTCGAGCTTTTTGAGCAGTTCAACCCGATGCGCCTCGCTCAGTTCCTGCTGGCAGAGCGGGCAGACAGGTTCGGTTGCTGCTGCGATCTGGTCGCGCTGAGCCTTCAGGGTATCCATCTCGATCTTGAGGCTGCGGTTTGTTGCTTCGAGCCTAGCGCGGGTTTCCCTCGCCGCATAGAGATCGTTGCGCAGGGCATCGCACTCGCCCTCCTGCGCTTCAAGGCTGGTGACGGCGTTTCTGTGCTCCTCAAGCACCCGCTCGCTCTCCGCATTCGCCTCCAGGCGCCGGGACAGGGCCTCTTTCTGCCTCAGCAGGCTCTCCCGTTCCGCTTCCAGTCTGCTCTGCGCCGCACCGGTAGCCTGCTGGAGGGCGCTCAGGCGGTCGCGCAGGTCGGCCTGCTCCATCAGCTGCCTGCTGAACTCGCGCTCCTGCTCTTGCGCCACCCGCAGCCTGGCGTAGCCGTCCTCAATCTCGTCGCGGGCGTCGATGATCTCGGTGTAGCTGTCCACCTGCTCCTGCACACGTTGCCAATCCTCGCGAAGCCGCTCGATTTCTTGGCGGTCTTGATCCACCCGGCGCTGGACCTCGTCGCGGCGGGCACGGAGCGATTCTAGGTTTCGGCGGGCCTCTCCGAGAGTTTGGACGTAGGCCTCAGCTTCGGCCACTTGCCCGGCAAGGACGGCCAAGTTCTGCTGAGCCTCGATCAGCTCGCTCTGGTATGCTGTCTCGCGCGCTAGTTCCTCGTCTATAATCTCGATCTGGGCACTGATCTGCCTGTCCTCCTGCTCCAGATCGCGTAGATGCCGCTTGGCCCGCTCCTCATAGGTTGTCCAGACGTCCAGGCCCAGAATATCGCTTAGGATGGCCTTCCGTTCCCCTGGCGTTTTCTGGGTGAACTCGTCAGCACGCCCCTGCATCAGGAAAGCCGAGTTGATAAAGGTGTGGTAGTCGAGCCGCAGGAGCCGGGTGATGCGCTCCTGCGTGTCCTTGATTGTAGGCTCGGAGAGGGAGCGCCACTCGTCACCATCCTGAACTTCGATATTCAGCAGGCTGGTGCCCCGCCCTTTACGCGAGCGGTATCGCATGACCCGGTAGCAGTTGCCATCCAGCATGAAGGTAAGCGTGACCTGCATTTCGGGTTCGTTGCCGTAGATCAGGTCATCGTCACGGCGGGCGCGGGCCTTCCCCCATAGAGACCATGTGATCGCATCAAGCAGGGACGACTTGCCCGCTCCGTTCGCCCCGGCCAGACAGGCCAGATGCAGGCCGGTGAAATCCACCGGTCCGGGGTCGCGGTAGGCAAGGAAGTTGTATAGCTCCAGCTTGAGCGGGATCATGGCCGCCTCCCAACTCGTTCTCGATAGAGAGAGAGCGAACGCCCCAGCTTAGGGGGCGTTCAGAGTAGCGCGCAGGGGCGCAAACTGGCTAGCTGAGGAACATCGGCATGCCCGCCACGTGGCGGATCTTGGGGCGATAGTTCTCGATGTCGTACAGCTCGCCTACATCAACATGCTTCCGGCCCTGCATGATCATGCTGATCGGGATGTCGGTGTAAACCCCACCTCGGAGCGCGACCATCCGCCCGCTCTGCCCTTTCAGGATCATGTCCATCGCCATGTGGGCGAAGTTGAAGGCAACCATGAGATCGAGCGAGTCGGGCGCCCCTGAGCGCATGAGGTAGGCAAGCTGCTGATAGATGATGTCCTCTCCGGTTATCTCCTTGATCAATTCCCCTGTCAGCAGGCCGATGCCGCCCAGCTTCTTATGTCCGTAGGCATCTGCTTCACCGCGCTGGACAATCTCCCCGCCTTCCATACGTGCGCCTTCCGAGATCGTCATCATGGCATAGTTGCTTGGGTTGGCCCGTTTGTCCGCCAGCAGGAGCTTGGCCAGTTTTTCGGGGTCGAACGGCACCTCGGAGATGATAGCCCGGTCTACGCCGGATAGATACGCGGCGATCAGCGAGGTCTCTCCTGAGTTGCGCCCGAACAGCTCGATTACAGCAATGCGCTCGTGCGATCCGGTGCTGGTCCGTAGGTTGTTAATGAAGTTTACACTGCGGGTCACGGCGGTGCTGAAGCCGATGCAGTAGTCAGTCCCAAAGACATCGTTATCCATTGTCTTAGGGATGCCCATCACGCGCACGCCTTCGCGGTGCAGCCGCTCGGCGTAGCTCAACGTATCGTCGCCGCCGATGGCGACGATAACGTCAAGGCCAAGCGCCTCGATCACTTTCAGCACATACGGTGTGAGATCGTGTCTCTCGCGGTCCGCGGCCCACTCTTCCCCGCTCAAATGGGGGGGAATCTCCTTGCTGCGAACGTTGGCAGGGTTGGTGCGGGAGGTGTGCAGGAAGGTGCCGCCGGTGCGGGCTACGGTGCGCACCGCCATCTTGTCAAGCGGAATCACGCACAGCTGGTTTTCAGTAGTCAAAAACTCTTTATTGAGGTCATAGTTCACCAGCCCGGCCCACCCGCGCCGGATGCCTATCGCTTCATGGCCTTCCTCAATCGCCCGGTCAACCAAGGCCTTGATGCACGGGTTCAGGCCGGGGACATCGCCGCCCCCTGTCAGAATACCGATGATCCTCATAAGTGCCTCCTTCTCCGCAGGGTGAAGAAATCAGGTTGTGTTGTTCGCAGAACTGCCCGCCGAAAGACGGGCAGGATGCCTCGGAGTCTTGTGGTTCTATTGTACCGTGATTTTTGAGGATTGCTGAGGAGTTTTACCGGGAAGGTAAAGCCACACAACCCGCCGCTGGCTTTTAACGAGTCATCTGGATGGCCAGCTCAACGAGCTGCGGGTTGATGGGACGCTGCTTCCCGATTACCTCCTCCAGCTTGCGGGATACAATGGCGGTACCCTCCAGGGCCATCATCACGCCGGACTCGCCCGCCAAGATGGCTTCGACGGCGCTCGCGCCAAAACGGGTGGCCAGCAGGCGGTCGAACGCCGTTGGGCGGCCCCCCCGCTGGACGTGCCCAAGGATGGTCGTCCGCACCTCAAAGCCGATGTCATGCTGGACGAGATACTCGGCAATATCGCCCGTTTTCAGATTGGCGCCTTCCGAGACGATGACCATCGCGTGGGACTTACCCTTCATGTAGGCTTCTTCAACCGCCCGGCCCAGTTCCTCGATATGCATCTCCTTTTCGGGAATCAGCACGACCTCCGCCCCCGTGATGATGCCCGCGTTGAGCGCCAAGTACCCGCAGCGCCGCCCCATCACCTCAACCAAGAAGACGCGCTCGTGCGATGAGGCCGTATCCCGCAGCCGGTCGATGGCCGCCAGGATAGTGTTGAGGGCCGTATCGACGCCGATCGAGCTGGCCGTGCCCCAGATGTCATTGTCGATGCTGGCAGGGATGCCTATTACCTGGATGCTCCTCCTGTGTAGGGCCAGCGCCCCCGCCAGGCTGCCATCGCCGCCGATCACCACCAGCGCCTCGATGCCGTGCTCGTTCAGCCGCCGGATGGCCTTGCGCTGATAGTTCTCCTCCCTGAATTCCGGCAGGCGGGCCGTTTGCAGGATTGTACCCCCCTGCTGGATGATCCCGGCGACGTCCCGCGAGTCCATACGCTCGATGTCGCCATTGATCAAACCCAGGTATGCTTGACGAACGCCGTAGACTTCGAGACCGTGATGAATGCCCGACCTGACAACCGCCCGGATGGCAGCATTCATGCCCGGCGAGTCGCCGCCGCTTGTCATCACTGCAATGCGCTTGATCTGGCTCATACTCTCAGCGCTCTTTGTGGCCCGGGCTGGCAGCCGAACCGCCCCTGGTTATCGAGGAGCTACATGGATGGAGTCCGGCCCAACGACCCGGCTAAGTGTTTCTCTTAGATCAGAACAATAATGCGTCGTCCGGGGTGAAAAGTCAACCTCCACTGTTGGGCCGTTGCCAGTCAGCACAAAGGAGAAGGTGTCCCTGCCGGGGCGGCTGATGAGCACGCCGTAAGCGCGTTCCAGCTTGCGGCGGTCGCGCTCAGGGTGGCTGCTGCGCCGCAGGTAGACCCGGATATGGACTGGCTGAGCAGGCCTCTCGGCGGGTGGGGCTTCTCCGGTGCTGGCCGGGGCAGTGGGTATCTCTGGTGGCGTTTCTTCAACTTGCGGTTCTTCTCGCCCCTCTCCAGTTGGTTCCTCCACCCTCTCTGCCACCGCAACGACTTCGGGGGACTCGATCACCCCGGCCTGTGGTTCCGGCATCGGCCTCGTCCGGCGTTCGCCCTGCCCGTTTTCTCCCGGCTGAACCTCTGCAGTTGGCCAGGCGGCTGTTACAGGCTCCACGTCCGGCGGGGTTGGCAGGCTAGCCCCCACGTCTTCGTACTCGTCCGGGGGGAAGGGTTCGTTCTCATAGGGGATGTAGTAGTCCGGCGGCTCCATCTCCCAATCCGGCATCTCGTCGAATGCGCTGGGGTTGGCTGACGGCTCCCACATTTCCAGGTTGTTTGTTGCGTTGTCGCACAGCAGCTTTGGGTCGCCGCCTTTGGTGTCGATCTTGCCGCGCACCAGAAGGATGCGGTCGGGCTTCCAGAGGTCCTTGGTTTCATCCCATGTGCTTGGCCAGATGACAACCTCGATGTTCCCGTACAAGTCCTCTATCCCGGCGAAGGCCATCGATTTGCCGTTTCTGCTCACATGGGGGCGAACATATGTGACTGTTCCCGCCATTGTTACCAGGCGACCGTCGTCCGCTTCGGACAGTTGGTTGCTGTAGGCATTGACGACCGAGCCGATCTTATCGATGACGCTTTGAAGGGGGTGCTCAGAAACGTAGAGGCCAACCAGTTCACGCTCCCACTGGAGCATCTCGCGGCGGCTGACCTCGTTCGCCACACTGCTCACCAGCACACCGCTGGCATCGGCACTCAGATCGACCCCCGTCGCCTCGCCGAACAGGCTCATCTGGCCGATCTCGGCTGCCTTGTGGAGACTGCTGCTGAAGTGCAGGATGCGATCTACTGATTCAAGGAGTTGCGGGCGCGGGGCGAAAGCATCAAGCGCCCCCACCTTGATCAGACATTCCAGCGCGCGTTTACCTACGCTGCGCAGATCGGTTCGCCGGCAGAAGTCGCCCAAGTCTGCGAAAGGTCCCTTGCGGCGGGCCTCCAGAATGGCCTCCACCGCGCTCTCACCGACGTTTTTGATGGCGCTAAGCCCGTAGCGGATGGCGCGTGTCCCGTCCGGCTGCTCCTGGATGATAAAGTCGTGGTCGCTGTGGTTGATGTCCGGCGGCAGTACGTCGATGCCCATCCGGCGGCAGTCCATAATGTAGCTGCCGACTTTGTCGGTGTCGCCGCGCTCGATTGTGAGCAGGGCCGTCATATATTCGTGCGGATAGTGGGCCTTGAGGAAAGCCGTTTGGACGGTGAGCACCGCATAATCCGCCGCGTGGGACTTGTTGAAACCGTAGCGGGCGAAGAACTCGATATCGTTAAAGATTCTTTCTGCAACCTCGGCAGGCACCCCCCGCTCCGGCCCTTGCTTCTGGAACTTGGCCTTGTGCTTCTTAAGGTCCTTTTCCTTCTTCTTGGCAACAGCGCGGCGCATCAGGTCAGCATCGCCCAGGCTATAGCCAAAAAGCCTGGACGCGATCTCCATGATCTGCTCCTGATAGACAATGATCCCGTATGTCTCGCTCAGGATGGGTTCCAGCTTCTCATGGTGATAAGTGACCGGCTCCAGCCCGTGCATGCGCCGGATATAGGTCGGGATGTACTCCAGCGGCCCCGGTCGGAAAAGTGAGATAGCCGCGATGATGTGTTCGAAGGCCGACGGCTTCATCTCGGTCAGGACGCGCGTCATGCCCTCCCCTTCCACCTGGAAGACGCCGCTTGTTTCCCCACGTGCCAGGAGGTCAAAGGCTTTGTCCAGCGCGGCGTTGTACTCGGCGTCGCCAGGGCGGTGTCGATAGGGGATGTTGTCGAGGTGATAGCGAACCCCATGGTAGCGCTCGATCAGCTCGCACGCCTTGCGCATGATGGTTAGCGTGCGCAGCCCCAGGAAGTCAACCTTTAACAGGCCGATTGAGTCCACAACCGCCATCGGCCACTGGGAGACGACGCCCAGCCCCTCTTCGCCATTGCCCTTGGTCGGGCGGTGAAGCGGTACATACTCAACCAGAGGCTTATCGGAGATGATGACCCCCGCCGCATGTGTGCTCGCATGGCGCGCGATCCCTTCCAACTGCATCGCTGTGTCGATCAGCCGCTTCATGTAAGGCCGCGACGGGTCTTCGTAAACAGTTCTGAGCTCCGGGATTTCCTCCAGCGCCTGCGCCAGCGTGACCGGCTTGCCGGGGATGTTCGGGACAAGGCGAGCAATCTGGTCCACCTCGTTCAGAGGAATGTCAAGCGTGCGGGCTACATCGCGCAGCGCCGCGCGCGCGCCGAGCGTCCCAAATGTGATGATCTGGGCAACCCTGTCTTCGCCGTATTTCTGGACGCAGTACTCGATCATTTCACCGCGCCGGTCGTCAGGGTAGTCCAGGTCAATATCAGGCATGCTGACCCGGCCAGGGTTCAGAAAGCGCTCGAACAGCAAGCCGTTCTCTAGGGGGTCGATGTTGGTAATGCCCAGCGAATAGGCAACCACCGACCCCGCTCCGGACCCACGCACGTTCCACCAGATGTCGCGGCTGCGGGCAAACTCACACAGGTCCCATACGATCAGAAAGTAGGCATCAAAACCCATGTGGTGGATGAGCTTAAGCTCGTGTTCGAGCCGCGCCTGCACCTCGGGGTCACGAGCTTGGTCACCATACCGCCTCTCAAGCCCCGCCAGGCACCGTTCACGCAGGTAGCTTTGCGCCGTGTGGCCCTCCGGGACGGGGAAGTTGGGGAGCTTGTACGTCTGGTCATCGAGATCGACCTTGCACATCTCGGCAATGCGGATGGTGTTGGTCAGCGCCTCAGGCACCTCGCCAAACAGTTCCCACATCTCTTCAGGTGACCGTAGATAATAGCTGTCATCGCTGAACTTGAGCCGGTTGGGATCGGCCATCAGATTCCCGGTGCCGATGCACAGCAGCACATCGTGCGGATCGGCATCCTCGCGGCGGATGTAGTGCACATCGTTCGTGGCCACCAGCGGGACCTGAGCATATGGCGAGAGTTCAATCAACGCTTTGTTGAGCTTGCGCAGCTCCGGGATATCGTGCTCCTGCAGCTCAATAAAAAAGCGGTCAGGGCCGAATACATCCCGGTACCATCCCAACCACCTGCGGGCCTCCTCCTCACGACCCTGCATAAGCATCTGTGGGATTTCGGCTGCCAGGCAGCCTGTGGTGCAGATCAGCCCCTCGGCGTGCTCTGCCAGGAACTCATGGTCGATGCGAGGCCTGTAGTAGAAGCCTTCCAGCTGGGAGGCACTGGCGATCTTGAGTAGGTTCTTATAACCCGTCTGGTTCTGGGCAAGGAGCAGCAGATGCGTGTTTGTCTTGTCCAGTTCCGGATCATGGTCGGTCATACGCCGCGCCGCCATGTACGCCTCAATGCCGATGATCGGCTTGACACCCGCCGCCTTGCACGCCCGGTAGAAGTCGATCACGCCGTACATCGCCCCGTGATCGGTGATGGCCAGCGAATCCATGCCCATCTCGGCTGTGTGCTGGACCAGTTCTTTGATCCGGCTCATGCCGTCCAGCAGCGAGAACTCGGTGTGCACATGCAGATGCGCAAAGGATGACATCGGACTCTGACCCCTCACCGCCCGTGTGCTGTCTTTGATGACCCCTGTCCGGCGATAAGTATAGCATGTTTCAGATCCCCGCATGACGCCCCGGGCCAGTTGGTCAGAAGTTTTAAGGTTCCGGCGGGCATCCCGCGTTTGGCTATTCGGTTTCCCCAATCGGACGGGCAAACACGGCTCGCGGTCGGTAGGACTAAAATAGGGTAGCGGAGCCTGGTGCCGTGCGGCATACTGGTCCTCGGGAGGCACTGCATGGGAGGTAGAGATCGGGCTGGCCTGAAGAACAAGCGTAGCGACAGGGAGGTTCGCGCTCCTCTCCGTTCCGCGAGTGTCCCCGACGCCAGCAGACGGAAGCGAGACTCCCCCCAAAAGGCACCCAAGGTGCCTGAGCGTGAGCCATGGACTCCCTGGGGGAAGTGGGCAAAAGCCCGGCGGGAGCGCCGGGAGCGAAAAGCGCGTGAGCGCGAGGCCCGCCGCGCCGCGCGCCGTCGTGCCCGCGAACTCCGCCGTATGCGGCGACGGCGGTTAACGGCGCGGGGTATTGTCTTCCTGGCATTGCTCGTGCTGGCCTGCGGAATCGGAGGATTGGTGCTGCTGCTGTTAGGGCGGCCTTATCCCTGGGAGGCGGTCGGCGATGTGACCGAGGTTCTGCGGCTGTCGCGCCTGCTTTCTGAACGGCGTGCTCGTTGGGAGAGTCTGGCAGTATACCACTATGTTGTCGAGATAGAATACACCGACACCAGCGGGGCTTGGTGTGGCCCGTCAACAATCGAGGTTCAAGCCGGGCAGATCATGGATCTGCCCTCTTCGAGAGACACTCACTGGTTTCCGCCTGAGACGTGCGCGGCGTTGTTCCGCGATCTCATCCCAGACCACGCTTTTGAGTGGTTGGAACAGCAGCTTGCCCGGTATCGACCGGGTGAGACCTACCTCAGCATCCGGTTTGACCCCGATTTCGGTTATCCTGTCTATGCTGAGGCCGGAGTTTACGGTGAGCCGGCGCCGGGCTGTTGCTGGAAAGTAACGTGGCAGGCTCTGCGCCCGCTCTATGATGAATGAGAGGGGGAGAGGTATGCCTGAGTTGCCCGAGGTCGAGACGGTTGTGCGTGGCCTGCGAGACGATGTGGTGGGCCGCATGTTTACCGGGGCGCGGGTCGAATGGCTGCCGCAGATCAGCCCGATGGCACCCCACGATTTTTCTGCCCGTCTGGCAGGCCAGCGCGTCACGGCGCTGGACCGGCGCGGGAAGTATGTGGTGTTTACCCTCAGCGATGATTTTCTGCTCATCCACTTGAAGATGACCGGTCGTCTTTATGTGGCCCAACCGGGGGATGCAGGAGCGGGCGACCGCTGGGTGCGTGTCGTTTTCGGGCTTGACAATGGCCGTGAACTGCGCTTCTCCGACTCGCGGAAGTTCGGGCGGCTGTATCTGGTCTCAGACCTGCAGGAAGTCACTGCCGACCTGGGACCAGAGCCGCTGGCCGATGACTTCACCCTCGAAGTCTTCCGCGACCGACTGGCTAGGCGCAGAGGAGCTATCAAGCCCCTGCTCCTGAACCAGTCCTTTCTGGCGGGTGTCGGCAACATCTATGCCGATGAAGCCTTGTGGCGCGCACGGATTGACCCCCGCCGCAGAGCAGATACACTTAGACCAGGGGAGATTGAGGAGCTATACCATGCCATCCGCAGCGCTCTCCGGGCTGGAATCGAGCATGAAGGGGCCAGTGTCAATTGGTACCGCAAGCCGGATGGAACTTCAGGAACACAGCAGGCCCATTTCAACGTCTATGATCGTGCCAATCTGCCATGCCCACGCTGTGGCACGGCGGTGAGTAAGATCAAACTGGGTCAGCGCGGCACACACTTCTGCCCGGTGTGCCAGACGTGATAGGAGCAAGGCCTCATGAGCGGTGAAATTCTGGTTATTGCCATCCCGCTGCTTGCGCTAATCCTGGCCGCACTCTCGATTGCCGGCCTATGGTATTGGTGGACCTCGACCCGGGAGGAGGAGCCGGGTGGCATCGACCGGCTGAACGCCCTGAGCGAGTTCGACCGCCTGACGGGAACATCCTCAACAGCACCTACGCCCCCTGCAGGCATTCCAGAGCGGCAGGAACAGAGCACGGCAGTTCCTCAGCCCTTACCAATGCGCCCGCCCCCGATGCAGGCCGATGGTGAGGTAGTGGAAGTCATGCGTGTGCTGCGCGATCTGGCTGACGGCTCGTTGATCGTGGAGATCCGAGGGAAGAGATACCGTAGCCTCCGCGATATGGACGACCCCGTGGTCGGTCGCCATTTCATGGGCAACGCGCAGGCGCTCGCCCGGTTCGCCCGGCTGGACAAATACGATGTCCCCGCAACATGGGAAGAGCCGTCTGCCCCGCCCGTGCCCTTGCCGCCTTCTACGTCTCCCCCTGCTCCGTCTCCTGAGGTGTTGCCTGCCCGCCCTACCCCTGATGCCGGATCAACTCTTAAGCGCAGGGGGCTTTTCCAGCGCAGCAGGCAGGAGGAAGATGAGCCGGTCGCACCTCTGCTCTCAATGGCCGACGAGATTGAGGCGCTACTCCAGAAGCGGCTGACCGACGATGCTTCGATGGCAAGCCGTTCGATTCACATCCGCTCGGCCCCTGATGGCGGGGTGTGGGTCGAGGTAGATGGCCGCTTTTACGAGGGCGTCGGTGACGTAGAGGATGAGGTTGTGCGAAGTTTCATCCAGGCTACCATCCGCGAATGGGAGGCCAGGCAGTAAACCGCTTGCCGTTGCGCTGCCATCTGATACGCTTCAAGCAGGAGACGCGGCCCCATGAGCGAGCCTAGTCTGATCCAGGCCTTGATGCGTGCGATTGAAACCCGCACCAGAGTCGCCGACGAGATGCTGAGTCGGCGCAATGTGGTCGCTTGTGGAGTCGGCTATAAGATCGCCGGGGGGGAGACGACTTCTATTCCCAGCGTCGTGGTGTCTGTAACGCACAAGGTGCCGCCCGACATGCTGTCTCCCGCTGACCTTGTGCCGCGAATGTTGGGTGAGGTGCCGACCGACGTGGTGGCGACTGGCGAGATCCGCCCGCACGCCATCGACCGACGTGCGCGGATGCGCCCCGTTCGTCCCGGCCTCTCGATAGGCCATGTGAACGGTACGGCGGGGACGGTTGGTGCGCTGGTCAGGCGGGACGGGGAGCTTTTTGTGCTGAGCAACAACCACGTGCTGGCCCTCCTCAACAAAGCCCGCACTGGGGACGCGATCCTCCAGCCGGGGCCTGGCGACGGCGGGAGCCTGCTTGACCAGATCGGCCAGCTGGCCGAATTTGTCCCCCTCCGCTTCCTGGACGAGCGTGAGACGGTCGGACCGCCGCCCCCCACTCGGAGCAGCAAATCCTGGGGGCGCGCTCTCTGGGATGGTCTGCTCAACGGCATCAAGAGCTTGATTCGGCCGCAGACGGCGCTGCCCGTTCCTCTCAGCCCACCCAAAAACTACGTTGACGCCGCGCTGGTCAGGCCGCTGGACACGGTTACTCTCGATCCCTGTATCATTGACGTGGGTGGCCCCCCGGCGGGCATCGCGGCGCCTGGTCTTGGCACCCGCGTGATCAAGAGCGGGCGCACAACCGGACTCACGCAGGGCACGGTACTCCAGATCGACGTAACGGTCGATGTTCGCTATGATGAGCGTGTGGCCCGGTTTGCCGGGCAGATCATGACCAGCCCCCTCAGTCGGCCCGGCGATTCAGGCTCACTGGTGCTCGACTATGAGCGCAACGCGGTTGGCCTGCTCTTTTCCGGCTCGGACGCGGTGTCGGTTGTCAATCCCATCCAGTCGGTTTTGAAGGCATTCAAGGCGGAGTTGGTTGTTGAAGTGTTTCCGTGAAAAACTGGAGGACAAGGAATAAATGGCTCAAGAGGATGTGTACGATATCGTCATTCTGGGTGCAGGGCCAACTGGCTTGTTCGGGGCGTTCTACGCCGGGATGCGCGAGATGAGCACAAAGATCATCGAGGCACTGCCCGAACCGGGGGGACAGCTAGCTGTCCTGTACCCTGAGAAGTACATCTATGACGTACCCGGATTCCGCAAAATCCTAGCTAAAGACCTCGTCCACAGCTTGGTCGAGCAGGTGGAAACCTGGCATCCGACCTTCTGTTATGGGGAAGAGGTGCTGAAGCTGAAGCGGCGT
>FWPU01007258.1_pt1 | contig 20688 bp, 19 predicted proteins | sample 2228361 | NCBI WGS metagenome assembly FWPU01 (sample SAMEA103939777, study PRJEB20133) | metagenome
ACGACCAGCGTGAGCAGCGCACTGTAGACCCACATCACCACCAGGAACACGACGGTGAAGACCAGGTCGAGGACGACGGTGACGGAATTGCTGGTGAGAAATTGCCGGATGTGTTCCAACTCCCGGACTCGTGCGACGGTATCCCCGACCCGACGGGCCTCGAAATAGGCCAATGGCAACGCAAGGATGTGCCGGAAGAGCTGCGCGCCCAATCCCACGTCGATCCGATTGGTCGTATGGGCGAAGAGATACGTGCGGAGGCCGCCGAGTGTCGCCTCGAAGAGCGCCAACGCCACCATCCCGATCGCGAGCACATGCAAGGTGGTGAAGCCCTTGTGGACCAGCACCTTGTCGATGACCACTTGGGTGAACAGCGGCGTGAGGAGCCCGAAGAGTTGCAAGAAGAACGAGGCAAGCAGGACTTCGCCGAGCAAGCGCCGATATTTGACGATGGCCGGGATGAACCAGGTGAAGTCGAACTTCAAGTCCTGTGGGCGGAGGTGGGCCCGCTTGGTGAACAACAGCAACTGGCCTGACCAGCAGTGTTCGAAGTCTGCCCGCGTCAGGATCAGCGGACGCCCTTTGACGGGGTCGTGGACCAGGACCTGATCGGCCTCAACCTTGGCGAGCACGACATAGCGGCCATCCCTGCGTTTGGCGAGCGCAGGCAGCGGCGTGCCGGCCAGCTTGGTCCATTCCGTGTGGACAAGCCCGGCCTTTAAGCCCAGATGCGTGGCGGCTCGGAGCAGGTCGCGATCGGAGAGCGGGGAGCCGGCATCGCCGTACTGGTGGCGCAACTGGGCCCCATCGGCCGGCAGATCATAGACGCGCGCAATGAGCAGCAAGCAGAGGAGCCCGGTGTCCTGGTCGGGGGAGACAGGCGAGGCAGACGCTTCTTCTGTGGCGCCCGGTGCGGTGGGGTCCATGGTCTGACAACTCGATGGCCTGGGGAGCGACCCTTATGGCTTCGCTTCTCTTTTCCCACGCACACCAAACAGCACCTGCTGCAATTGCTGGTGCAGGCGCTGTAAGACATCCAGCCCCATCGCCACCCGCACCACGAGTGTGCCGTCGAGGCTGTCCGGAATGGCCTTTCCATCACGCGCGGTGCGCGCGAGCATGGCGAGCATCGCCGGTTCAATGAACCCGAAGTCGAGATAGGCGATGCCCTGCGCCACGCCGACCGTCGTGTAATTGGCCGACACCGGCTGATCCGAGTTCTCGACTGGGGTCAGTTTCACATTCAACGCGACCACGTTCTCGTTTCGTTCCGCCATAGCGTTCTCCGATATTCCTCGGTGATATCCAAACCTCCCCGGCTGCATGGGCCATCGCTCATGTAGACTCCCACCTAAAGATTGTCAATGAAGAAAAAGTACCAGTCGTTGTAGGAAAATTCCTACGTGCAGCCGACGCGGGAGGGATTCGCGATCAGATCATGCTCAGAAATGTACAAGGCCCCGGTGTTCTCGTGGATACCGGACGGCCTCTCTCCTCTTCTTCACACCCAGTTTGACGAAGACATGCCGCACATGATTCTTCACCGTTTGCACTTCGATCTCGAGCCTGACCGCAATGTCCTTGTTGCTCAAGCCTTCTTCCAACAATTGGAGGATTTCCCGTTCACGACGGGTCAGGAAGATACATACGGATAGCCACTTGGGCGAGCTTTTACCGTGCGAGACAGGAACACGTGCATCGTTAACGTAGCATTCGTTCATTCCTCAACCCCTGCCTTCATCATCTAAATTTTATCCCCACTAGGTAGATGTTGTCGCAGGCGAGAGGTAACGGGCTGACCCACCGCACTTCCGCCTGGCAGGGTGAAAGGAGCGGCGGCTCCGGCGGCACGATGGCGAGGCGCATAATGTCGCCCACGGTCGGCGCCCAATCCAAAAGCAGGCACAGGCCGCCGTCCCCGACATTGATGGTCAGTCCCGTGCCTTCCCGACGAGGTTCCGCGCCAAGCGCGTCGTCCGAGGTCCGATATTCGTACCGAACCAGGCGCTGGATCGAATGCCGCTCCCCTCGCGCAGGCACATCCAGGCGCTCCGCCCATGGCGGTCGTTGTTCACTCATGGTGTGGACTCCTGTGTGAAGGTTTTCCAATTTCGCTCCGCCTGGGCTTTCGCCGCCGGCGCATGCTCGGCGCAGTCGATCCGCAGCAGCCGATCGCCGAACGGCGCGTTCACGTAGGCGCAATGGTGCGGCCGTTCCGGATCGGCGTACACGCGAGGCCGGAAGTAGCGGCAAGTGACACACATGCGCGCGACCGGGATCTCGTTCCGCTCCTGCAACGTCCGGATCATCTTGACCAGGATCCGCAGCAACGACTCTTGTTCCGCAACGGGCAGTTGATCCGCGGCGGCGGCGAGAAAATCGGGCCAGCCGGCGCCCTTGTCCGCTTTGCGTATGCCTGCGGCGGTCAGGGTGACGGTCCTGACGCGCCGATCCGCCTTCAACCGGCTCTTCCGCACCCACCCCTTTTCTTCCAACGTCCGGATGACGTCGGACGCGGTGGGGAGCGCGACCGCCAGCTCTTGCGCCAAAGCCGACACGGTCGCTTCGTCGCCGAACCGCATGCGCAGCAATGCCAGGGTCTGTCCCTGCAGCGGCGTCACTTTACGGCGACCAGCCTCTTTCCAGGCACGGCTCTTCATCGCCAGCCCGATTTTTTGCAGGCCGGCCACCACCCGGTTACTCAGCGGTTCGGACGTGCGTTCCAACTGATCGTTCACGTGTCAGCCTTTTCCTACATTTTAGGAGTATTATTTAGCATTCCTAAGTGATGAGGCCGGCGACTCTAGGGGAACGCCGCGCCGGCTGTCAAGCCTCTTTTTCGCGCCCACGTCGTACGGGATGTCTCGGCGGACGCGCCCCCAACAAGGCCTGGCGTCGCATTGACAAGCCTTGCAGGCCTGCCTATGATGCCGCCGACTTTTTATGAGCCGCTCCCCCCAGACGATGCACCGATGACGCTCCAGGAACTCGCCCGATCTCTGCACAACTGCCAGCGCTGCAAGCTTTCGAAGTTGGGCCGCACCCAGGTGGTCTTCGGCGTCGGGAACTCGCGCGCGACGATCATGTTCGTCGGCGAGGCGCCGGGGTTTTACGAAGATCAGCAGGGTGAGCCGTTCGTGGGAGCGGCGGGGAAGTTGCTGAACGAGTTGTTGGCCTCGGCCGGGCTGTCGCGTTCGGACATTTATATCGCCAACGTCATCAAGTGCCGGCCGCCCAACAATCGCGATCCCGAACCCGATGAGGTCGAGACCTGCAAGCCGTTCCTGATGCAGCAGATCAGTCTGATCAAGCCGAAGCTGGTCTGCACGTTGGGGAATTGGGCGACGCAGACGTTGCTGGAACGCAAGGTGGGGATTACGAAAGTGCGCGGGCAGGTGTTCTACCAAAAAGACTTCGTGATCTTTCCCCTGCTCCACCCGGCCGCCGCTCTGCACCAGGGTGGGCTGCTTACGCCGTTGCGCGAGGATTTCAAGAAACTGAAGGAGTTTCTTGATCGCCACAGCCGGGAGCAACCGGCGACTGAGGCCGATTCCGCTCCCGGCACCGGGATGCTGCATATCGAACCGCCCTCGCAGGTCCAGCAGATGGACCTGTTCGGATCATAAGAAAGCCCCCTCACCTTCATCCTCCCCCAAGGGGAGAGGAGCGGTTGCGGAGAAGCGAGACGGGGAGTCAAGTCTTTCAGGCTTTGGCGGGATCCTTCGACGTTTGGGCGGCAGGTTTGTCGGTTTTTTCGTCGGTTGTTTCTCCTTCCTCGGCGGCGGCTTCTTCCTTCTTCTCCTCTTCGGGCTCCTCGAACCAGTTGACGAGCATGTCCTCCCACCAGGCCTCGTCCACCTCGGGCCCTGGGTCCACACCGAGATAGGCCACGTCCTCCTTCGTGATCGACGGGCCCACCTGCTGCGGCTGGAATTTCGCCCGGTCGATGACTTCTCTCGTCGCATAGCCGCCCACGATCCACGTATCCGGATCGGCGCGACGGGACTTGTACGCCTTGAGCCCGAGCTTCAGGTACATAAAGATCTGCCGCTGCACCTCATCGCTCACGCCCGACTGCGGCAGGCTCAAGGTCTTCTCGATCTTCCTGCGCCAATGCCGGTCGTCGTAGCGCGACGTGATCATTTGCAGCATTTTCTTCCCGTCTTCCGCATTCAGAGCCATGGCTCTCCCTAGCAAACAGCGCATAGCGAACAGCGAATAGCTCTAAGCTATTCGCTATCAGCCACGAGCTACGCGCTCTTTAAATGTTGTTTGAAAAACGCCAGCGTGCGCGTCCAGGCATCCTTGGCCTCCGCCGGCTTGTACACGTCTTTCCGCGTATCGTTGAAGAACGCGTGCGGCGCGCCGGGATAAGTCTTGATCTCGCCCGGCTTGTTGTACTTTTTGAGGGCGGCGGCCAACCGCTGCACGTCGGCCTTGGTGATCCATCCGTCTTCTTCTCCATAGATATAGAGCACCGGACAGGCCAGCTTCTGCAGCGGCGTGTCCGGATTCGGCACCTGCCCGTAGAAGGGCACCGCCGCCTTGATCTCGGTATTGACGCAGGGGAGCATCAGCGCATAGGAGCCGCCCATGCAGAACCCGATGACCCCGATCCGGGCAGGATCGACCTCCGGCACGCTTTTCAGGTATGCCACTGTGGCATTCAGATCTTTCAGGCCGTCTTCCTGTTTCAACTGGCCCATCAACTCTCCCGCGCGTTTGGGATTGCTGTTCGGCACGACCTCGTTCTGGAACCGCGAATAGAGATCCGGTGCGATCGCGGCATAGCCTTCCGCCGCAAACCGGCGCGCGACGTCCTTGATATGGTCGTTTAACCCCCACCATTCCTGGACGACGATGACGGCCGGCGGCTTTTCCTTGGTCTGCGGACCCGCGAGATACGCCCGCACCGTCACGCCGTCGCTTCGATAGTGCACCATCAGGTCTTTGATCTCAGCCATAACCCACCTCCTGCATAGCGAACAGCGAACAGCCCGCAGCCACCGGCAAGAAGCCGTGAGTTTAAGGCTGATCGCGACTTGTATCCGCTATTCGCTATCGGCTACTTCCCTGCGATCGTCATCTCCGCGATTTTGATCGTCGGGCTGGCGATGCGGCCGCGAAAGACCAGATCGCTCCCGATCATCTCGATGTCTGCTAACATCTGTTTCAGATTCCCGGCGATGGTGATTTCCTCGACCGGATAGGCCAGTTCCCCGTGCTCGATCCAAAACCCGCAAACGCCGCGCGAATAGTCGCCCGTCACCATGTTGATGCCGAAGCCGATGAGTTCCGTCACGTACAGGCCCTGGCGCACCGAGGCGATGATCTCTTCCGGGCTTTTGGTTCCGGGCGCCAGATAAAAATTGGTCGGCCCGACCGACGGACTTTCGCCGACGCCGCGCGAGGCGTTACCGGTGGAAGCCAGCCCGAGCTTTTTGCCCGAATAGGTGTCCAGAAGATAGCTCTTCAGAACGCCTCGTTCGACCACGGTGGTCTTTCTCGTCGGCAGCCCTTCTCCGTCGAACGGACGCGACCCCAGCCCGCCCGGCATCCGGCCGTCGTCGTAGATCGTCACGAACTCCGGCGCGAGTGGCTTGCCGAGATATCCCGCTAAGAAAGAGGCTCCTTTATAAATGGCATAGCCGGAGGCGGCGCTGCAGAAGTTGCCTAACAGACTGCCCGCCGTTTCCTGGTCGAAGATGACCGGCGCCCGACGGGTAGCGACCTTCTTCGCTCCCAATCGCCGTACCGCACGGCGGGCCGCCTCCTGTCCGATCGTCTCCGGGCTGTCCAGCTTGGCGAACTTCCGCTGCACGCCATACCAGGCATCGCGCTGCATGGCGCCGGAACCCGGCTCCGTCGCGATCGGCGACACCGACAGCGAGAAGCTGGAGCTTCGGTACTCGCCCACGAACCCGTGACTGTTCGCCAGCACGATGCGCCCGGAGGAGGAATCGAACTCCGCTCCTTCCGAATTCGTCACTCGCGTGTCCGCGGCAAACGCGGCGGCTTCCGCCCGTCGCGCCAGTTCGATCTGGACATCGGTCTGCAGTTTCGCGGGATCGTACAGGTCCAGATCGGGCACATCCTTCGCCATGAGATCCGCAGCCGGCAGGCCGGACAGCTCGTCTTCGACGACCGCCTGAGCCAGCTCGCATGTGTCCCGCACGAACCGGTCCAGCGACTCCCGCGAGAAGTCCGACGTGGACGAACTGGCCGACCGTTTCCCGAAAAAGACCCTGAGCCCCAGGCGCTTCTCTCTGGCCTTGGTCAAGCGGTCCACGGCTCCCAGCCGAACCTGGACCGACAACGTCTCCCCATCGGCCACCAGGACATCCGCTTCCGTCGCCCCGCAACGCCTGGCCCGGTCAAGAATATCGGCGGCGAGTTCAGACCAGCCTGTGACCATAGACACGGCTTTGCTCATTCCTTTACTCTCCCACTGCAGAGGGTGGCTGGGCTCGGCTCTACTGCGCGCATCGAACAAGCACTGTTTCATCGTGCGCGTTCTGCGAGCAGTGGAGGCGGATCCGGTCGCGGCTTCACGCCCTCGTTCCCCCCACCGTGATCTCGTCGATCCGAATGGTCGGCAGGCCGACCCCCACCGGCACCGACTGGCCTTCTTTGCCGCAGGTGCCGATGCCCTCGTCGAGCTTGAGATCGTGTCCCACCATCGAGACCTTGGTCAGAATCTCCGGACCGTTCCCGATCAGCGTCGCGCCCTTGACCGGTTTCGTGATCCTGCCGTCCTCGATGAGATAGGCCTCGCTGGCGGAGAACACGAACTTGCCGTTCGTGATGTCCACCTGGCCTCCGCCGAACGACACGGCGTAGAGGCCGCGCTTGACCGACCGGATGATGTCCTGCGGATCGGACTCGCCCGCCAACATGAAGGTATTGGTCATCCGCGGCAGGATGACGCTTTGATAGCTTTCCCGCCGCCCGTTGCCGGTCAGCGAGATGCCCATTAACCGCGCATTCAGCCGATCGGTGAGATAGCCGCGAAGAATCCCCTTTTCGATCAAGACCGTGCGGCTCGTCGGCGTCCCTTCGTCGTCCATGTTCAGCGAACCGCGGCGGAACGGCAAGGTACCGTCGTCGACGACCGTGCAAACTTCCGAGGCCACCCGCTTGCCGATCAGATTGGAGAAGGCGGAGGTCTTCTTGCGATTGAAATCCGCCTCCAGCCCGTGGCCCACCGCCTCATGCAACAGAATGCCGGGCCAGCCCCCCGCCAGCACCACCGGCATCACGCCGGCCGGCGCGTCCACCGCGCCGAGGTTCAGGATCGCCTGGCGCGCCGCCTCTCTGGCGTAGTGCAGATACCGGTCGCCCTCCCGATACCATTCAAACCCAATGCGCCCTCCGCCGCCGAAGGTCCCGACCTGGCGGTTGCCGTTCTCTTCCGCAATGCAGGTGACCTGCAGGCGGGACAGCGGCTGGACGTCGCCGACCAGACGGCCCTCCGAGGTCGCCACGACCACGACTTTGTACTCCGTGTTGAAGGATGCGATGACGTTCTTGATCCGCGGATCGTACCGGCGGGCTTCCGCATCGATCTCGTTGAGAAGCGCCACCCGGTCCTTCGTCGCCGCTTCGACGGCTTCGCGCTCGACCGGATACAAGTCGTGCGGCGGGCGTTCTCGATGGGTGACCGGCAGGGACCCCACCCCTTGGGGGGAGGTGGCGATATAGCGGGCCGCGTCGGCCGCGATCTCCAGATCCCGGCGGGTCAACTCGTCGGAGTACGCAAACCCGGTTTTTTCTCCGGCGATCGCCCTGAGACCCACTCCTCGAGAGACACTCTTGGCCGCCCGCTTGACGATGCCTTCTTCCATAGAAACCGATTCCGACTGTCTCGATTCAAAATACAGGTCGGCGTAATCCACGTCCCGGACCTTCATCCGGCCGAGGACCTGTTGAATTTCCCGGTCGGTTACACCGAAACGGGCGAGTTCGACGGCATGCTCGACGGCCATGCAGCAGGTTCCTTTCTCCCGATCACGACGGCGGAGTATATCGGCGAACGCTGAGGTATTTCAACGCGCGCTGCGGCATGGCGGCAAACCCGGCGGCTTTGGCCGTGAATTCGTGACAGAATTCGTGAATATTGTTTGACTTTTGCCGACCCCGCCAGTAGACTTTGCCTCGCCTGCCGCGCCTCTGCACAGAAAGGAATATTATCCATTTATTACCCGCTCCAATGACGAAAAGCACCGCTCTCGATACGGAACAGCTCTCCGAAGACGAGTTGCTCTCGCGGCTGGATTCGGATCTCCTTCCCAAGCATGTCGCCGTCATCATGGACGGAAACGGCCGTTGGGCCGAACTTCGCGGATTGCCTCGCATCGCGGGACACCGGGAAGGCATCAAATCGGTTCGTGAAGTCATCGCTCTGTGCCTGGAACTGGGCATCTACGCGCTCACCATCTACGCCTTTTCCCAGGAGAACTGGAACCGCCCGCCGCAGGAGATCGATGCGTTGATGGGCTTATTGGAGCACTATCTGGCGACGGAGCGATCGAGCCTCGTGGAACAGGGAGTCCGGTTCCGCACCATCGGGCGCGTCGCCGCTCTGCCTTCGTCCGCCCTGCATTGGGTCCGCACAACCGAGCAGGAAACCGCTCATCTCAACAAACTGATCCTGACGGTGGCACTCAGTTACGGCGGCCGATCTGAAATCGTCGACGCAGTCTCTCAGATCGTCCGCGAGTGTCAGCGCGGGGCTTTGCGGCCGGAAGACATCGACGAGGCCCTCTTTCAGCGTTACCTGTCCACGAGCGACTTACCTGATCCGGATTTGTTGATTCGCACGAGCGGCGAAACGCGGATCAGTAATTTCCTCCTCTGGCAACTCGCCTACACCGAACTGTACTTTACGCCGACGTTGTGGCCGGACTTCCGGCGGCGTGAAGCGCTCCTGGCGCTGTTGGACTATCAACGACGGGATCGCCGATTCGGTCGCGTGTTCAGCGCCGTTTCTCCCCAGATCGGATTGTGAAACTGGGAGCCGTGGAGTGCGGAGCGGAAGGCCAGCAGCCTGTCGGAACTCTGCCTTCGACACCCAGACGGCTGGATATCCGCCGCGTTTATCCGGCGCTGATTTTCGCTCCGCTTTTCTACCTTCTGGTCCGGTATCTCCCGCCTTCCGCTTTCTTCATTCTCATCCTGGCCGCCGGCTTGTTGGCGACAGGCGAATTCTACCGGCTGCACTTCCGAGCCGAGCACGGGACGGTCCCGATCCCGTTCGGGCTTGGAGCGACCGCCCTGCTGCTCACGAGCGTGCAGTGGCCGGGCCTGATCTCGGAACAGACCGCGCTCCTGCTCACGGTGGTCGGATCGCTGCTGCTTCCCCTGTTTTCCCGACGGGACGCGAGCCGGGCGCTGACGGACAGTACGGTCCCGGCGTTCGGGGTGCTGTACGTGGGGTTCACCCTGGGCCATCTGCTCCGAACCCGCGCGCTGGACGGCGGCGAGTTCCTCGTCTTTTTCGTCGTCCTGACCACGTGGGCCGGGGACACGGGTGCCTATTACGTCGGCACGCTGTTCGGTCGGAGAAAATTGACGCCGACGATCAGCCCGAACAAGACCGTCGAAGGCCTGATCGGAGGGTTGGCCTGTTCCGTCCTGACGGCGTTTGCAGCCCGTGCGTGGTTTCTCCCCTCTTTTACAACGGTCGATTGCGTCGCGCTCGGGCTGCTTTTGGCCGTCGTGGGGTTGGCGGGAGACCTGGCGGAATCGGCGATGAAGCGCAGCGCAGGCGTCAAGGATTCCGGGGGATTGCTCCCCGGACACGGTGGAATGCTCGACCGGCTCGATAGCCTATTGTTTACGGCTCCGGCGTTCTACTACTATGTGACCCTGGTCAAAGGGTAGGCGTCAGCGGTCAGCTCGGTGATCCCTACTGACAACTGAGAGCTGACGGCTCAGAGTCATGAAGGATTAGACATGAAAAAAATCGTGATTCTCGGATCCACGGGATCGATCGGGACGAATACGCTGGATATCGTCGACCGATCTCCCGGCGAATTTCAGGTCGTCGGTCTCACGGCCGGTGCGAATGACGAAAAACTCGAGGAACAGATCCGCCGCTACAAGCCGGCCTTCGTCGCTCTGTCGAACGCATCGGCGGCCGCGAAATTGCGCGACCGGTGTCGAGACCTCTCCGTGGACATCCTCTCCGGCATGGACGGGGTCACGGAGGTCGCAGGGACGCCGGACGCCGAACTGGTCATTTCCGCGATCGTCGGCGGAGCCGGGCTGATCCCGACTCTAGCCGCCATCCGCTCCGGCAAGCATGTCGCCCTGGCGAACAAAGAACCGATGGTCATGGCCGGGAAACTCATGCAGGAAGAAGCGCGCAAGCACGGCGTGCGGATCTTCCCGGTGGACAGCGAACACAGCGCGATTTTTCAATCCCTCGAGGGCCATCGTCGCGAGGATGTCCGGCGCCTCATCCTGACGGCCTCCGGCGGGCCGCTGTGGGACCTTTCCCGCGCGCAACTGCAGGACGTAAAACCCGAGCGGGCCTTGCAGCATCCCAACTGGAAGATGGGAGCCAAAATCACGATCGATTCGGCCACCCTGATGAACAAGGGACTCGAAGTGGTCGAAGCCCGCTGGCTGTTCGATATCGCGGCCTCGCGGATCGACGTGCTGATCCATCGGGAAAGCATCGTCCATTCTCTGGTAGAATACGAAGACCGATCCATCATCGCCCAGCTCGGATTGCCCGACATGCGCACCCCTATTTCGTACGCCATGCGTTATCCCGAACGCATGCCGCTCGATCTGCCGTCATTGGATCTGGCGGCGATCGGCAAGCTGACCTTTTTTACGCCGGATCATGACCGGTTTCCCTGCCTGAATCTGGGCTATGAGGCCTTGCGCATTGGCGGCACGATGCCGGCGACGCTGAACGCCGCCAATGAGGTTGCCGTGGAGGCGTATTTGCAGGAAGGCATCCGGTTCACGGACATCGCCGAGGTGATCCGGAGCACCATGGAAGCTCACGCGCCTCGGGAGGTCGAGTCGATCGGCGACGCTCTCGAAGCCGACCGCTGGGCCAGGGAGAAAGCCGAAGCGTTGGTGCACGCGTTGGCGCGCTGACACCACGGCTGAAGTATGAATTCTGAATGCGGAGTAATGAGTTCTGAGTTGCCGATAAAGGAGTAAGGAGTAACGACGTGGTTGCCGCACTCACCTGGTCTCCGGACACCATCTGGATTTTGGGTCAGAAGGTGTGGTGGTTTTTGGTGGTGCTCGGGGTGTTGGTGGCCTTCCACGAGCTGGGGCATTTCCTGGCCGCCCGGTGGGTCGGCGTGAAGGTGTTGAAATTCTCCCTGGGCTTCGGGCCGAAACTGTTCGGACGCCAAGTGGGCGAAACCGAATACTTGGTGTCGGCCGTGCCCCTGGGCGGCTACGTCAAACTCTTCGGCGAAGACGAGACCGAAGCGCTCACGCCGGAGGACCGAAAGCGGTCGTTCGCACATCAATCGTTGTCCGGCAAAGTGTTGATCGTCGCCGCCGGGCCGGGGTTCAATTTCATCCTGGCCTATTTGATCTTTTTCGGTTGGCTGTCGACCGGTTCTCCCTTGTTCGTCCCCACGTTCCGCGACCTGAGCCCGGATGTCGAGGCGTTGCTGCCCGGTTCTCCCGCTGATCGAGCCGGGATTAAAGTGGGCGACCGGATCATCCGTGTCAACGAGCGGGATATCTCGACGCGCAGCGAGCTGTTCGACGCCGTCGCGAAGAGCCGCGGCAAGCAATTGACGCTGGATGTGCGGCGGAACGGTCAGATCAAGACGGTACTCGTCACCCCTGAGCCGGCGTCCGGGCAGGAAGCGGGTTCGGAGGAGTTGACGTATCGCATCGGCATCGAAGAGACCGCGCCTCTCGTGACGGCCGTGATGCACGGATCGCCGGCTGCGCAAGCCGGGTTCAAGGAAGGGGATCGGATCGTCCAGATCGAAGATCAGGAGATTCATACCTGGTCCCAGATGACCGGCCTCGTCAAGGAAAGCCCGAATCGGGCGCTCCGGTTCGAAGTCCTGCGGGACGGCGCCCGCGTCTCACTGATTGTGACGCCGGCCGCCGAGAAGACCACGGTCAACGGTCAGCCGGTGGAAATCGGGAAGATCGGCATTTCGGGTCCCGGCCGTTCCATCATCCGCGCCGCCAATCCGTTGACGGCAGTGTATCATGGGCTGGAGGCGACATGGGGCTGGACCGAACTCACGACCATCGGGATCTACAAAATGATCGTGGGAGACATTTCCAGCAAGAACATCGGAGGGCCTCTTACCATCGCCAACATTTCCGGCGAAGCGGCTTCGCAAGGCGCGTCCAGCGTGGTCTTCCTGATCGCGATCCTGAGCATCAACCTGGGAGTGCTGAATCTGCTCCCGATTCCCATTTTGGACGGCGGGCACTTGCTGTTTTTCGGTATCGAGGCGATCCTCCGCAAACCGCTGGGCGAGCGGCAGCGTGAACTTGCCCAGCAAGTCGGCTTGCTTCTCCTTGTCGGCATCATGATCTTCGCGTTCTGGAACGACCTGGAACGGTTGTTCTACCGATAACAGCTTTCGGCAATCAGCCATCAGTCGTCAGCCTTCGGCAAAATGGTACGACGTTCTTTTCGACGCCCGGTTAACACAGCCAGTACGAGTTCCGCTTTCGGACGTTCTCCTTCTGAAGCTGAGAGCTGACCGCTCATCACATCCATGCGCACTTCGCAAATGTTCATCCCCACTCTTCGCGATGATCCGGGCGAAGCCGATACCGTCAGCCACCGGTTGATGCTACGAGCCGGAATGATCCGGAAGGTCGCCGCCGGCATTTACACCTATCTTCCCCTCGGTCTCCGCGTCATCCGGAAAATCGAGCACATCATCCGGGGGGAAATGAACCGGGCCGGCGCGCAGGAAGTGCTGATGCCCATCGCGTCACCGGCCGAGCTGTGGCGCGAGACCGGGCGCTGGGACTACTACGGGAAGGAGCTGCTCCGCTTCAAGGACCGGCACGATCGGGACTTCTGTCTGGGCCCCACGCACGAGGAAGTCATCACGGATCTCTTCCGGCGCGAGGTTCGGTCATACCGCCAGCTCCCGCTCAACTTCTATCAGATCCAGACCAAGTTTCGCGACGAGATCCGCCCTCGCTTCGGCCTCATGCGGGGGCGGGAATTTATCATGAAGGACGCCTACAGTTTCGATCGGGACGAAGAAGGCGCCAAGTTGAGCTATCAGAAGATGTACAACGCCTACACGCGCATCTTCACGCGGTGCGGGCTGACCTTCCGCGCAGTCGAAGCCGACACGGGCCTGATCGGCGGGTCTTCCTCCCACGAGTTCATGGTGCTGGCGGAGACGGGCGAAGAGACGATCGTCTATAGCGACCAGGGCAGCTATGCGGCCAACGTCGAGCGGGCCGAAGTGTTGCCCGAACCGGAGCGTTTGCCAGAGACGCCTCGGCCGCTCCGGGAAGTCGCCACGCCAAATTGCCGCACGGTTGAGGAGGTGACCGCGTTCCTCAAGATTCCCCCACAGCGACTGGTGAAGACGCTGCTCTACAAGACCTCCAAGGATGCGGTCGCCGTGCTGGTCCGCGGTGACCATGAGGTCAACGAAATCAAGCTCAAGAAGCTCTTGGGGATTCAGGAGATCGAACTGGCCGATCCCGAGACGGTCGCCGCGCTGACCGGGGCACCGGTCGGGTTTGCGGGACCGATCGGGCTCGCACGGGTCCGCATCGTCGCGGACCAGGCCGTGAGGGCGATGCGTAACTTCGTGGTCGGGGCGAACAGGTCCGACACCCATTACATCGACGCGAACTGGGACCGCGATTTCGCCGTGGAGCAGTTTGCCGATCTGCGGAATGCCCGAGCCGGCGATCCGTCGCCGCGCGGCGACGGGATTCTGAAAGTCGCCAAAGGAATCGAAGTGGGTCATGTCTTCATGCTGGGCACCAAATACAGCCAGGCGATGAAGGCGACGTTCCTCGACCCCCAGGGGCGGGAAACATTGGCGGTCATGGGATGCTATGGCATCGGCGTGGGCCGGACGGCCGCCGCTGCCGTCGAACAACACCACGACGCCAAAGGAATCATCTGGCCGGTTCCGATCGCCCCCTTCCATGTCCACCTGCTTCCCTTGAGTCCATCCGACCAGGTCTCCCGCCTCGCGCACTCGCTGTACGATTCGCTGGTCGCCGCTGGCGTCGAGGTGCTCTGGGACGATCGGGACGAACGAGCCGGCGTCAAATTCAACGACGCGGATCTGATCGGTGCGCCTTTTCAGCTTCTCGTGGGCGACAAAGGATTGGCTCAGGGCACGGTGGAACTGAAGGAGCGCCGGACCGGCGCCGTGTCCAAGATCGCTCCGGATCGGGTCCTTTCCAAGATACAAGCACTCCTCTCGGACACCTCCGGCAGCGCGTAAGCCGTCTCCCACGCTCCCAGGAAATCCGCCTCCATCGGGCCTTTCCAGCCCCTCGATCTCGCCTGCAAAAGAACCGTTTCCGCTTGCGTTCAGACCGGATTGGGCTACACTTACACCGACGATTTCCGTGGAGGATGGTCGGCGCGTCCAACACCGAGGCTCTCTTCTCATTCGCCTAGTCAACCGATAACGGATTCGCCCCACAGCCCTGCTGAGGCACGCAGATGCAAGCCAAAGCTTTACCGCAGAACCTTCAAGAGCTTCAGCAAAAGGTCGAATATGCCGAGCACGTCAAACGCATCACCAACCAGATCCACGCCGCCAGCGACATCGATACGATTCTGTTGGATTTGCACAACGATATCCTGGGTCTTTTCGACGCCGAAGACCTGACGCTCTACGCCGTCGATCCGGAGAAGAAAGAAATCTTCTCGAAGGTTCCGCACATCGACAAGGTCGAGGAAGTCCGCATCCCCATTACCGAACAGAGCCTCGCCGGCTTCTGCGCCAAGTACCTGCGGCCCGTCAACATCGCCGACGCCTACAATCAGGCCGAGCTGACCAGCATCCATCCTTCGCTCGTCCACGACAGTTCCTACGACAAGAAGACCGGGTTCCGCACGAAACAAGTGCTGACGTACCCCATCGTCGCGGACAACAAGTACCTGATGGGCGTCCTACAACTGCTGAACAAGAAGAGCGGCGGGCGGTTTACGCGCAAGGACGAGGAGTCCGTCGCGGAGATCGCCAAAGCGCTGGGCATCGCCTTCTACAATCTGCGCAAGCTCGCGAAGAAAACCCCGACAAAATTCGACTACCTTGTCGCCAACAACCGGATCACCCAGGCGGAGCTGGATACCGCCATCGCCGAAGCCCGCAAGGGTCAGTCCGACATCGAGACCATCCTGATCGAAAAATACAAGGTCCCCAAGGCGGACATCGGCAAGTCGCTGGCTCAGTTTCACCGATGTCCCTACATCGAGTACAACGAACGAACGCTGGTGGATCCGGAGTTACTGAGAAACCTCAACATCGACTATCTGAAGAAGAACCATTGGATGCCGCTCAAGCGGGACAAGACCGCCATCGAGATCTTGACCGACGACCCAGGCGACCTGGACCGGGTCCAGGATATTAAACGGACCTTCCCCGGCCTGAACATCCGGTTTGCGGTGAGCCTCCGTCGCGACATCGCGCAATTCCTAGCCGCGGCGACCGGGCAGGGCGACACGCTCGGCAAGCTCAACGAAAGCGTGTCCGACATTCTCGGAGAGCTCGTCAGCGAGGCCCAGCAGGAAGCGGAGGAAGAAGCCTCCGCCGCCAGCGGTCTCGACGAGAACGACAGCGCGATCGTTCGATTGGCCAACCAGATCATCGCCGACGCTTACAAGCTGGGCTGCTCCGATATTCACATCGAGCCCTACGGCGAAAAACGGGAGACGCTAGTCCGCTTCCGTGTGGACGGCAGTTGTTTCGAGTACATGAAGATTCCGCCAAGCTACCGGCGGGCCATCGTCTCGCGTTTCAAGATCATGGCCAGCCTGGACATCGCCGAACGCCGCAAACCGCAGGACGGCAAGATCAAATTCAAGCTGGCCGAGAACAAGGAAATTGAGCTTCGCGTCGCCACGGTCCCGACGGCCGGATATAACGAAGACGTCGTCATGCGTATTCTGGCCGCGAGTGAACCGTTGCTCTTGGACAGGATGGGCTTTTCGGAGCGCAATCTACGGGAATTGAAAAAGATCGCCGAGAAGCCGTACGGCATCATCCTCTGCGTCGGACCGACGGGCTCCGGGAAAACGACCACCTTGCACTCGGTACTGGGATACATCAACAAACCGGAACGAAAGATCTGGACCGCGGAGGACCCTGTCGAAATTACCCAATACGGCCTGCGGCAGGTTCAGGTCCACCCGAAAATCGGATTCACCTTCGCGGCAGCCATGCGGGCGTTTCTGCGAGCCGACCCGGACGTGATCATGGTCGGCGAGATGCGGGACAAAGAGACGGCCGATATCGGCATCGAAGCGTCGTTGACCGGTCACTTGGTGTTCAGCACCTTACACACCAACAGCTCGGTCGAAACGGTCACCCGGCTTCTGGACATGGGGTGCGACTCCTTCAGCTTCGCCGACGCGATGCTGGGCGTGCTCGCCCAGCGTCTGGCTAAGCGTATTTGCAAGGAGTGCAAGGAAGCCTACCACCCCTCGCAGGAAGAGTACGACGAACTCCGGAGCGGCTATGGAGCGGAGGCCTGGGACAGGCTCGGCGTCTCGTACGAAAATTCTTTCCAGCTCTATCGCGGCAAGGGCTGTGAAGCCTGCAACAATACCGGCTTCAAGGGCCGGATCGCCTTGCATGAGCTTCTCCTGGGCACCGACCGTATGAAGCGGCTGATTCAGGCGAAGGCCAAAACGGAAGAGATGCTGAAGGTCGCGTTGGAGGAAGGCATGACAACGCTGGTGCAGGACGGTATCGAGAAAGTCCTCCAGGGCCACACGACGTACAAGCAGGTCAAGGCGGTCGCGATCAAGTAACGGCGGGCGCGACGTTCGTCAGGTCCGATTCCTCCCCAGAATTCCGCGGTCCGGCGGATTGCTCTCCCCTTACGGGGCCGCATGGTTGGCGCCCAGCGACCGCAGTTCGGCCTCGAATCGCTCGATTTCCCGCTGATCCCCCTGCTCACGGACCAGCTTGAGTACGCGCTGGAGTTCGCCGCGCGCCCGGTCCAGATCGCCGAGCGCCCGATACCCTCGATAGGCCCGCTTCGCATAATCCAATGCGATGGATCCGAGCCCCCGCTGCCCGCTCACCCTCGACAGATGCGCGAGGTCCGCTGCAATGTACTGGGTCTCGCCCAGACTCTTGTCGAGCGCAAGGGCCTCTTCGAACCGCTGCTGCGCCTCCACAAGCGCTCCGTTCCGCTCAGCCGCCAAGCCCAAGTTGACGAGGTTGGCCGCTTCGGCCTGCCGCTGCCCCAACTTTCGGTTGAGATCCAGCGCCTGCCGGAACGACCGCTCGGCGTCACCGAGCGCTCCCGTCTCCTGTTGCGCCAGCCCGAGATTGTTGAGCAGGACCGCTTCCATGCGCTGATCGGCCAAGTCGCGGGCCAGACCGACCGCCCGCCCATAGACCGCGAGGGCTTCCTCTGATTGTCCTGCCTGCTGGAGGGCCGTACCCAAGTGCCCGAGACTGAGCAGTACGGCCGGCGGCTGACCCTGTCCTTCGGCGATCGAGAGGGCTTCCCGGTGAAGCTTCAGCGACTGAACGTGCGCTCCTTCCGTCGAGGCGACCGCGCCCAGGTCGTTCAGCGCATACACCAACCCGATCCGGTCATCGTGCCGTTCGGCTAGTTGTCTGGCCCGTTCAAACAGCTCCTTGGCGCGGGCCGCATCGCCATGTCGCAGGGCTTGCTGTCCGCGGGCATGCAGTTGCTGAACCTCCGGGACGAGCGGAGCCGGCTGATCCCGCGGTGCGGCCGCGCAGCCCGTGCACGCCGTCCAGGCTCCCAGACCGACCGCGCAGAACCATATGAACGCGCCAGGTTTCACCGGCTCACACGATCTCCACGGAGACTCGTCAGGCCCTGGTTCGACTGGCCGGCGGAAGCCGAACCGGCGTTTTTCACGAAGGTGCTGATGGGAAACGTGTTCTTGGCTCCGCGGACGATCGTGGAAATGTCGTCCATCGTCGTCTGTGCGGTCTCGAGAATCGGCCCCAGTTCGTTCGTAACGCCTTTGACGGACTCCGTCAGTTCTCTCACGCTCCGAACCGTCTGCTCGGCGGAATCGATCACCGCCGGCAGCCGGGAGGTCGTCGTTTTCACATCGCGCGCGATTCCATCGACCAAGGCCAGGCTTTTGTTGATCGACCCGGTCAGAGTCGGCAGGGACGCGGCCGTGCGTTCCACCGACGAAACCGTGCTCCGGACGGAAGCGATCAGAGTCGGCAGTTCGCGGGTCGCCTGTTCGACTTGTCCCAACGCCCGCCCGCCCGTCTGAATGGTGGCTTGCACGTCCTTGGTGATGTCTTCCACCCGCAACAGCGTCTGTTTGACCGAATCCAGCACCGGTCTGATTTCATCCACCAATTCACCGATATCCTTCGGTTCGACCGCCCTGATCGTGGCCCCGTCTGCTAAAGCCGGCTTCATGGCGCTCCCCATTGCGATATCCACCTGCGTCTGCCCGACAACGATCCCGCTCTTGGCAATGCGCGCTTCCGAATCTTCCCGCACCAGCTCCTGGTACCGCGAGCGAAGCTGGAGCAGGACATCCACCGTGCCCCGGTCATTGAGATCCACCAGTTCCACCCGTCCGATGGGAATGCCGGACAACAACACGGGGGAGCCCGGCTCCAGTCCGTACGATTTACTCAGGCTGGTCTTCACGTGATACTTGCGCTCGAACAGATGCTGGGCCTTGGCCATAAAGACGCCCGCCACCGCCAAGACGACCAGCGGAAGGACGATGAAGGTTCCGACAATCTGTGCAATCCGGCTGCTCGACAAGCCATGCGAGTAATGCATTTTCATGAGTCACCTCGTTGAAAGCGACGGTCGCGGTTCGGCGTTCTGCGCGCTCAGTTTCGATACGCTTCCATGCCCACTCCCGCCAACTGGGCCAGCGCGGCGCGTGGGCCGATCGCGTCGATCCGTCCGCCGCGCACCAACGCGACCCGATCGGCCAGGTCCATGAAGGGCGAAGGAGCCCGCAGCGTCGCCACGATCGTCAGCGAACGACGGTTCCGATACCCGGCCAGATGCTGCACCAGCCGAAGCACCATATCGGCGTCGAGGCCGGCCACCGGATCGTCCAGCAGCAGCAGCTCTTGATCCAGGATCATCGCCCGCGCGATCGCGGCGCACCGGATTTCCCCCGGATTGAGTTGTGCGGGAAATCGTTCGCTGACGCGCGCGATCCCCAGCGAGTCCAAGTGCGCCATCACCGTCCGCCGGATTTCCTGCTCCGACAGGTCCGCCCGGTGATAACGGAGCGGCAGGGCCACGTTGTTGAAGAGCGTCATGTTGCTCAGCAATCCCGGCTGTTGCAGCAGCGTCCCGATATGGAGTCGCAGCTCCATCGCTTCGGCGTCGGTCAAGTCGGCCCAGTCGTACCCGAACACACGGACCGCGCCCGCCTGCGGCGTCACAAGCCCCGCGCACAGCTCCAGAATCAGGCTCTTGCCGGACCGGTTCGGCCCCAACAAGACGAGAAATTCCCCCGACTCCACCGCCAGCGAGAGCCGGCTGGAACGTCCCTCGCCTTCCAGCTCGATCACGACTTCGGCGAGTTCGACGGCTGCGGTCATGAGAGATACGCCGGGACGGTGATCAGCAGGTCCAACACCAGGCAGACCGTGACGGAATTGATCATGGCTTTGGTGGTCTGCTGCGGGACTTCCGTCAATGACGCCCTGACGGAGAGCCCGTGATGGCAACAAATCGCGGCGACCGCGGCGCCGAACGCCAGCGGCTTGAGCGCCGTCAAGGCGACATCGGCCAATGACAGCGCGCGTGTGATGCCTTCGATGAATGCCTCAAACGGAATGGTCAACTGCATGTTGGCGATCAGAAATCCGCCCAGCACGGCCACGAGGTCGAAATAGACGGTGAGGCAGAACATCGCCACCACCACCCCGACCATTCTCGGCATGACGATAAACCGCTGGAGCGGAATACCCATCAGCTTGAGGGCAGTGACCTCCCGATTGACCGACATATTCCCCAGTTCTGTCGCGATGGCGGTGCCTGATCGGCCGGCGATGATCAGAGCGGTAACCAGCGGACCAAGCTCGCGGATGACCACGATGACGATGATGCTCCCGACCAATCCGCCCGCCCCGAGCTTGGGCAGTTGCGTCCCGGCTTGGGTGATGACGAGTATGCCGAGCATCAGCGCGATCGTGCTCGTCACCGGCAAGGCATCCACGCCGGTGAAGAGAATCTGCCGCGTGATGACCCGGAGCGCCTCTTGCCGTCCCCGTTCCGCCGGCCGCGTCAGTTCCCAGGCAGCCCGCACGATCAGTTCCCACAGCGCTCCGGCATAGCTGAACGCATCGAGGACTTTTTGTCCGATCCATTCCATCATCCGTGGTGACCTCTGCAGTTCCCGTCCTCCGGCAACGATCCGGCGGCCATTCGGCCTTGCGGACCGGCGGAGGCGAAATTGTAGGTGAACCATTCGGGTAACGCAACGACCTCTGAGCCTGGGTCCGGCACATGCGCCGCCGGGCACGACGG
>FWPU01007259.1_pt1 | contig 20680 bp, 11 predicted proteins | sample 2228361 | NCBI WGS metagenome assembly FWPU01 (sample SAMEA103939777, study PRJEB20133) | metagenome
CTACCCCAATCCCCACCCCCACGCCGTTCGCCGCCGGCGCCATCGGCCCCGATGGTGGAGCGCTGTGGCTGGCGTACCCTGGACATCTGACGTTGTTGGACGTTTCGCCTGGAGCCCTAGGCGCCAGAACCGCATTCACGCTCACTTACAGCCGGCTATCGAACATCCAGGGAGAACTGCAGGGCATTGACCATTTCTTCTCTGTGCAAGCCGTACCACCCGTGTCGCCCATGCGCCTCTCGCTGGGCTTTGATTCTGTCGGCCTGATCTCGAACACGGTTGACCTCTATCGTTTGGAGGCCGGAGGTTGGCTGACGAGTGGTATCACCGTTACCGAGAGGACGCCTAATTACATCACGGCCTGGGTCGAGGGTATGGGCACATACGGGATATTGGGTCGGACGAACCGGCTTTACCTGCCCACCGTGCTGCGTTCGGGAGGCAACGACTAAGGCCGTTACTACGACTATGCGCTTGTAGTGACGACTTTAGTCGTCGTGCCTCCGCCGGAAGCGCCAATACAGGATGGTCGCTACGACGGCCAGCGCGGCGAGCGCAAGCCACAACGCCCCGGAGCGTAGCAGGCTCTCCCCCTGTCCCGGATTCGGTGCGCCCGGGCTCAGTACGTTGGTGATGTACCGCCGCCCGCTGTCCGCGGTCTGATCGGCCGGCGGGTCCACAATCCACGCGCCGCTGCCGTCGTCGTTATCCGCCGCCCCGGTGAAGATCGCCCCATCGTCGGCGCCCAACCCCCGGAACGGCGATTCGAACACCACGCCTTCGGCCAGCACACCGAAAGAGTACGGCGTCACCTCGCTCCCCTCGGCGACGAAATCCACACCCACATCGTCGGCCAGGTCAGGGGTGGCACCCGGGGCCAGCACAACCACGCTATCGTCGCCGGTGCCGATGGCGAAGCCCGGATCGGTGGTCGTGTCGAGGTTGCCGTTCCCGACATAGAATATCAACCGCCCATCGCGTGGGTCGAGATCGTCTTGTTCGAAATTGGCCGCATTCGAGTCGCTCACGGTAGCGATGATGAGGATAACCGTACCGTGCGGCACGGCCGCCAACGCGTCCACGTGCGGGACGATGAGCGAGCCTTCCTGTGTACCGGTCTTGGTATCGCTGTCGGTGATGCGCCAGCCGCGCAGATCCACCGTCCCCGCGCGGGCAACCCGCAACTCCAGCCAGTCCCCTTCGATGGGGCGGCCGCCCAGGCTGGCGTAGCGTGTGCCGTTGTCGTTGATCCAGTATTCGTTGACGATCACATCGTTGGGGCGCACAGCGCGGTCGCCGGTGGGTACGGGAGCGAAGCGGGCGGTGAGCGCAAGCGGCGCCTCTACGGCGACGGTGAGCAGGGTGGTGGATGCCGCCGCCGGAGCGCCCTCCCACCCGGCGAACACGTAACCCGGCGCGGGTACCGCGATGGCCTCGACCTCGCTATCCAGGAAATAGACCCCGTTCCAGAGCGGCGTCCCATTCACAAAGACCCTGCCGCTGCCCGCCGGTGAAACGGTGATAGTGATAGCAGCCGTGCCGCGTAGCCCTAGCGCGCGCACGATCTGTTGACGCACGGAATCGGGGCGGCGCCGGACGAGGTCTCGCAGCGCGGCGACGTTATCCTCCCAATCGGCGGGCGTGGGCCAGCGCGCGGTCTCGTAGGCGATGTCGGGCCGCACCTGCGCCGCCAGCCGCTCCACGCGCGCTTCCATCGCCGCCGGCGAGAGCACCGTGTTGAGCAGATCGGCGGCGCGGCGGATAAAGGTGGCGCGATAGCCGGGGTTCGCCAGCAATCCCTGCAACAACCGGTTGAGGTCGTCGTTGCCGGGCGCCAGGATGGATTCCTCGTCCGAACCCAACGTCCACTCATCGCGGAAACTCCCGTACAGCCAGAACCAGCGCCCGCCTCCCGTGCGTGGCCGCGCCGCGTTGAAGCGATCGGGAGGAAAGCCGAAATACAGTTGGAGAATCGCATAATCGCTGAAATCGCGCACCTCCATCTGAGTCTCCACATAGGCATAGTGAGTCTCATCGCTCAGGTCGTGCGTGGCGATCCACTCCAACAGCGCGTCCCAGTGTCGGCTATCGCCTTCCTCGATATCACCGTAGCGGATCAGGTCGGCGGATTGGATGCCCAGGTTGTCCTGCAGGAAAAAGCGGTCCACGCGCTCGCTCAGCCGGTAGATGCCCCAGGACTCACCGTTCACGAACAGCAGCACAAAGCGCCCCTGGGCGACCCGCCCGCCGATCTCGGCGGCGACGTCGGCCAGCAGCGGGTCTTCCAGAAGCGTCCAGCGTCCCGAGCGATTGCCGGCCTCCAGCAGCAGGTGGTTGTACGATTGCGCGTCCTGATACGGATGGTCTGGGAACAGCGAGTAGTCCAACCGCCCTGCACCATAGTCGGCACGGAAGTAGAGCCGCAGCGACTGCTTGGGCAGATTGGCGCGCCGGTTGCCCTGGGTACGTAGCCCGACAGGGAGGGCAAAGCCGACCTGACCATTCTCGATGTAGGTGATGTGCACGGGCCGCTCCCATTCCTGCCCGCGCTGCCAGGCGTTGGCGAGGATGCCGCGCTCGGTGTCCCACAGGTCGGGTGGGTCGGCAGCGATGGAGAGGATGGGCAGGGTGTGCTCCAGGCCGATGGCGTAGGATGCGCTGGCGAGCGGCCCTGCCTGGCCGTTCACGATCTCTCGCGCACGCACGACGGTGACGCCCGGCAGGTCGCCGTCCAGGAGCAGCGGGCGCTCGTAGAGCGTGCCGACGGTCAGGGTGGGCACAGCCCCACCGATGGCAAAGACGATGGGGGCGCGCGGGACGGAGGGGCTGAGGCTGATGCGCAGGCTGCCATGATATTCGCCAGGAGGTGGGTAGAACGAGGGCCCTGCCCCGGCCAGCCGCGCGGCGCGCCCTTGCAGCGGTGTGAGAGGTAAGCCACGTTCCGTGGCATCGGCCAGCCAGAGTGCCGCGGCCAACACCACAAGCAGCAGGAACAGAATCATCAGGGAGCGGATGCCGGGCGATTTCATCGCACCTCGATCACCTGCAAGAACACGCGCCGGTCGGCGATCGCATCCCCGGCGGCATCGCGCACCGGTGGGCGTTCCCCCGTCGCCACATCGTATAGCCCCGCGAACAGCCGGTAATCGCCGCGCGCTGCGGAGGCCGAGATGGTCAACAGATGTTCATCACGGATGATCTCGCCCGGCTGCCATTGTGTGGTAGGGTACGTCCACCCGACCGGCAGGCTGTCGTCCTGCGCCAGCAGGTGCTCGTCTGGCCCAACCAGGTGGACAAAGACCTTGTAGTTGACGGGGGTGGGTTGGCGGGCGCGCCAATAGAGCGCCACGCGCAACGTCTGGCCCGGTGCGCGTCGCGCCGCCACGTCGTAGCCCAGCAGTTCGATCTCGCCGCCAAACGTCGCGCTGAGCGGGTGATCGGGCGTGAGCGGGGCGGCGCTCACGTCCGGCGGATGGCTTACCTGCGCCAGCGTGACGTGCCCACCGGATGCGCCTGCAAGCGCGGGCGCGCTCCCGTTTGGCAGAACCCACGCCAACTGCAGCGCATAGTCGCCGGGCGGGAGGTCGGCAGGGGGCGTCAGGGCATAGCGGTCCTGGAGTTGCGTTCCGGCGTTCCACAGATCGGTTGCCAACCCGCCGGGGGCGTCGTTTTCGGCGCGTAGCCACTCCCGCCCGCTTGCCGGATCCACCAGGCGCACGACCAGCCGCCACCGCCGATTCACCTCGGTCAGAGCGTGCCAGTAGAGCGTCAGGTGCGAGGGTTCTCCTGGTGTGAGACGTGGACTGTCGAGCCGGTAGCCGCTCAGTTCGATCTGCTCTCCATTGGCGGAGAAAATCATCTGTGTGCTGCTCACGGCGCCATCATCGAAAGGCGAAGGGGTGTAGCGGAACACGGTCAGCGGTGTGGCCGCGTCGTAGGGATCGGTGACCTGGTAGACCAGCCGGTAACGCTCTTGGAACCAGGGCTGTCGCTGCACACCCTGCCACGCCAGGCTGTTGGCAGCAATGCAGTAATCCGGGCGCGCCTGATCGAGCGCGGCGATGAGGCTGAAGGTGTCGGCATCGGCAGGTAGAAGTATCGTCGAACGTCCGGTGAGGTACTTGGCCAGGCCGGCCTGCTGCATCGCGATGGTTTCGTTGGGCAGGGCGTTGTCGCTCAGCCACTGCGCCAGATCGCCATAGAGCGCCCGGTGTTCGGCGGGCAGTGTGCTTCTCAAGATAAGCGCGACGAAAGTCGTTATTACAATCAGGAGAGCATTTCGTAGTAACGACTTTGGTCGTTCAATCCCCATAATCCCATGCACTGCCAATTGGGTGCTTCCTCCGCTGTTCGCGCAGCCCGGCACGTCCATAGACATCAGCGTAAAGGTGTACGCTCGACCACGGCCAATCGTAAGGGCTTTCGACGTAGCCATGCTTCACCGGGTTGTAGTGGATGTAGTTGAGCGCATGGTAATAGTGGTGCTCGCTGCGGATAACACGATCGTAGAACTTGTACCACACCTTGCGCCGGCCGGTCAGGCCATCCTCAAGGTCCCACACTCGTGAGGTGCTTCCGTGGAGGTGCTTGAGCACGGCAGAGAGATGGTCGAGCGATCGGACGTTGACCAGGAAGTGGTAATGATTGGTCAGGACGACCCATCCCCCGATCTCGGCCTGGATGGTGTCCACTTCTGTCAGAAGTTGATCCTCGAATGCAGTGCGCCGGGCAGCGGGTTCGAGGATGTGGACGTGTTCATAGTTGACGGCTGTGATGCAGTACCAGCCACCCTCACGGTACGGATGTGGTGGCGCGTGTAATGGGTAGCCGCGCAGGCGGCGTTCCTCGACGATGGCAGCGCGTTCTTCGGGCGTCATCTGGCGGTATTCGTAAGGCATGGTACACCTTGGAGACGGCTAAAATCGTCACTACGAAAATGGTGTGCACCGTAGTAACGACTTCAGTCGTTTGTACTGGACGACTCAAGTCGTCACTACGAAAGAGCGTGCACCGTAGTAACGACTTCAGTCGTTGCGGACGACTAAAGTCGTTACTACTGATAGAGGGCCTCCACATCCACGTCAACGCCCCAGATGCGCACGCCGTCCAGATCGATCCAACTGCCGGTCTGGACGAGGGTGTGTCGCTCCGGGGGGGTGTCCACGAAGGTGACACGGCTGGCCGTGATGGTCGCCGGGCCGTAACACGGTTTTTTGATGTAGGCGGCCAGCCCGGCCACGCGCGCGCCGACGATGGTGGTATCGGTCAGTGTGGCCTGCGAGAGGTCCTTACTCGCCAGCCCCAAGCCGGCGTTCTCGATATAGATATTCCGCGCGGCGAGCCGGCTGCCCTCGCCCACCGAAAGCCCCTTGTCGCCGATGTCAAGCAGCCGCACGTCGCGTACCTGCACGTCGCTGCCGCTCACGTCTATCGCGTCGCCGCCGGTAGCGTGAAAGACGCACCGCTCGATTGAGCCCAACCCAAAGTCGGCGTCGAAAGCGTCGGAGAAGGCCGGACCGAATTCCGAATCCACGAACTCGAAACGGGCGCTCACGACATTGATGCCGTCTTCACCCAGCGCGTTGACGATGTGCGAGTGGCTCAGGCGGATGGGGCTGCGGTAGAAGGTGACGCCGCCGGTGAGTAGCCAGCCGTGCTGATCCAGCGCGTAGGCGCGGTCAAGCGTCACGTATTCCCAGGTCGAGTCGGCGCCCGCGTCCAGCACGATCACGCCGCTCCACCGCTCCCCTAGCGGCTCTAGCACGACCGGCGCTTGCTCATCGCCGCGAAAGTCGAGCGGCCCCCGGGCGAGAAGGTAGTCGTATTCCCCAAAGCGTAGCGTCACGCCCGGTCCCAGACGCAGGCCATAGCCTGCGGGCAGCACCAGGCTGCCGCTGATCGCCCATGTCCCGGCGGGGATGGCGAGCATGCGCTCGCCTGCAATTTGGAGATAGGGGTGCTGTGCCAGTGCCTGTTCGAGCGTGGGAGGCTCAGGCAGCGGCCCTTCCGCCAACGGCAACGGATAGCCCGGCAGCACGGTCTGCGTGACCGTCGCGCTCAACCCCCACAGGCGGGTCACGATCCGCAGATCGGGTATGCCCAGCGCATTGGTGACGGGTGCGCCGGGCAGCGCCGACACGGGGATGCGCAGATGGGCGTAGGGCAGGAACTTGGCGTCGGTCGGGAGCGGGCGCAGAACGAGGCCTGGGCGGGACTCGGGGGTGTCAACTATCAGCGCAGCCGATTCCGGCGCCGCCCACGCGCCATCGGCGGGCGCGAGCACGCCCCCCATCTCCAGGCCGACGATCTCGACCGGCAAGTTCAGCAGATTGCCTACGTCGAGGTTGAGCGTCGTGGTCAACTCCTCCTGTGGTCGCCGTGCGTAGGCGTAGACGGTCTGGAGCGGCTGGACGATCTGGCGAGTCAACTCCTGGCGTCGCCGCAACGTGTCCCAGGGCGGCGCGAGCGCATCCGCGCCAAACTCGGGCGCCAAAGCGGCACGCAGCCGTTCGAACTGCGGCCCCAGTTCCGCTTCCAGCGCCTCGACGTAGCCGGGCTGGCTCACGCGCGCGAGTTCCCTCACATAAGCCGCCTGCAACTGCGAGTCGCCGTAAAAGATAGTGCGCTGCATCCAGGGCTCGTCTGGGAAGGCGCTCTGCGGTAGGCCGGCCAAATCGAGATTCCCGGCCAGTGCATCGCAGTCGAAGGCCACCGGCTCCAGACGGGCGGTGATGGGATTGTAATAGTAGCGCAGATTGTGCCAGATCAGGCCATGCGGGGCACTCCACAGATCGGTCAGCGCGAGAAACTTGCCCATCGTCTCCAGATCGAACACCTCGGCGGCGGGCCGCTCGCCGCGCCATACCGCCTCCAGCAGCCCGATGGCCGTGTCGCGCTGGACGGCCAGGTCCGGCGAGCGGGCGATATAGCCGGCTTCGAACTCGTCCACGACGTGGAAGGCGTTGACGCCGAGGGGGATGAGTTGGTCGTCATAGTAGGCACGATACTCCCAGACCAGGCTCTCGTTGTAGCGGATGATGAGGCCCTGGCGGCGCTCCTGCGATTCGATCAACTCGCGGGCAAAGCCCTCCTCCAGCGCATAGATGCCCTTGTACTCGCCATTGAGCACGACGCCCACGAAGCGATAACCCACGGCGAGCACCCCTTCACGACGCAGGTTTTCCAGGAACAGCCATTCGTTGAGGAAACTGCGCGTAGACGGGTCCTGAATGTTGAACACGCGCATGCCCAAGAGATAACGCCCGCCTCGCGTGCGGATGCGAAATGACCATTTCTCATGCGCAAAGTGATCGGCCCAGTCCCCCTTGAGGCGCAATTCGACCGGGATCGTCTCCTGGCCGACGCGGATGGTCGCCGGGACAAAGTCGGCGTCGCTGGCAAGAAGGATGCCCAGGCGCAGTGCCTCTTGTCGCTTGGCCTCGAGGGCGGCCATGTCCGGCGGCGCGATCTCGATGTAGAGCATTTCCAGCGCATCGCCGGCTTCGAGCGAAGTGGCGGTCGGCGTGGGTGGCGGCGTGGGGGAGGGCGGGAAGGAGGTCGGCGCGACCGGCGCAAGCGTCGGGGCGGGTTGAGCAGGCGCAAAGGGCGGCAGGCGTGCGGCGAGTAGCCCGGCGCCAAAGGCCAGCGCCAGCAGCGTGAGCAACACCGGCGGGTAGGCGGCGCGGGCATACAGCCACGAACGGATGGCGCGGCGGCGCGAGGCCCTCCCATTCACCGTGGAACTCTTGCCGATGTTCATGGCATCACTCCCTCATAATCCGGCGCGGCGACCATGCCGTGGACGTACTTGGAATGGCGATCGGGACGCAGCGGAAAACGGGCCACCGCCTCGGCCAGCCGTGCATAAGAGGCGCGGTCGGCGGCGGCCTTGAGTTCGACGACGACGTGCTCCGTCATGGGGGCCACACGCGATAGATTCGGGCGATGTGAGTAGCGTTGGTCGTAGGCCCGCAAGCCGGTATCCAGCGTCAGCCGCACCGCCTGGTCAGCGGTGACGTAGTAGGCGCGTTGGTAACAGTTGATTAACACCGGATACGAGAACTGGGCCAGCAACAGGGCAAAGCGCGTATCGGCTGCTTCACAGAGGACCTCGCAGAGCGTCCGGTAGATTTCCGGCCACGAAAGGCGGGACAGATCGAGCGTCACATCGAGCGGGCGAACATCCTTCCAGCCCACCGTCCCTTCTCTGTACTTGAGTTCCAGGCGCGCACCGACGACTGTCTGAAGGTCGGGGCCGTACCAGCGCAGCCGCAATTTGCCCCGCTCGCCTACACCGCTCAGGTTCTCGTTGAGCATCCGGCAGTCGGCGGTGTCGAAGTAGATGTTGTTGACCTGGCGCGGTGGGTGGGCGATGCGCCAGTGGGCGAGGTGCAGCCGCACCCACGCCTGCACCTGCGGTAGAAGGTGGAGCGCGCAGGGGATCTTGATCTCGTAGCGCGGCGGCTCGGCGCGCAGGCTCACGGTGTCCCTCCGTCTCCGGCGGACGAGAAACCGTCGTGGCACACGGGAACAGGGATGTCCGGCCCATCCGGCCCATACAACCGCGTGACGATCTGGATGGCGCCGGGTGTCTGCCAGACCCATTCGCGCCCGGAGGGGAGCGCCTCCACCGGCACCGGCAGTCGGATGGTGCGCGGCGTGGAGCCGACGGCAGCGCGCAGCACAAGGCGCTCCGCGGCGCCCGCCTCGTCCACCAGCGACGCGCGGTCAGCCTCGCTCACCCAGGCAGGACTGACGGCCAGCAGCACGTTCTCGCCGATGTCGAGGCCGACGACTTCAACCGGGAACGGCTGGGGGTTGTCCATGCGCAGCACGAGCGCGGCTGCGTCCACAACGTCGTCTGGCTCGACGCAGGCCAGCAGTGGGCGCGCGGGAGCGAGCATGGCGCGCATCGCGGCCTGGTGCGCTTCCAGCGCCGCCCACGGCCAGTCGGGATGGCCCAACTCCACCCTCGGCGTTTCCAACTCGCCCTCCAGATCGGCCCGCAGTTGCGCCAGGTAGTCGGGGGCGCCGAACTGCGCCAGCGCGCGGGCGTAGGCCGCCTGGAGAAGCGGGGCGTCGGTGAGCGCGTCCGGCAGCGGCGCGAGGGGCGTGAGGTGGGCGCCGGCGCCGATCGGCTCGAAGTGCCCTGAGTGCGGATCGTAAGCCAGGTGCAGCGTGCGCCAGTCCGGGGCAGCGTCGCCGCGCCAGAGCATCGTGAGCGCCAGGAATGCGCCCATGCGCTCGGTATCCCAGTCGTCGGGCCGGAGCGTGCGTAGGGCGCGGGCCCCGGCGGCGCAGGCGGCATTCGGGTCGGCATCGTAGGGCGCGCAGACGACCTGCGCGTATTGGAAGCCGCTGCCGGGGAGCGCCTCATCCAGCCGGGCGTATGCCTCCCAATAGGCGCTCTGCTCGAACGCGACGACAGCGCTCTCCGGGCGACCTTGCGCGGCCAGCATGTCGGCGGTGGGCAACTCTTCCAGCGCATAGAGGCCGTGGGACGTGCCGTTAAAGACTAGGCGTACAAAGTCATAGCGAGGCGCGAGCAGCCCTTCGAGCCGCAGTGTCTCCAGGTAGCCCCAGGTCGAAAGCGATGCCGTGTCGGCAGGCCTGAGCGCGAAGCGGCGCAGGCCCAACAGCACGCCGTCCTGCACCGCGACCTCGAACGGCCAGTGCTCGCCGCTCAAGGTTGCCGCCGGCCCCGCCGGCAGGCGCATCTGGACGGTGACAGTCGTGTCCCCCAGGATGATGCTGGCGGGGACGTAATCCTGCTCGGCGGCGAGGTTGGCGCCCACGCGCAGCACCTCGGCGCGCCGGTCGAGCAACCGCTGATAGTCCTGGAAGCGCATGTCCACGCGCAGCGTGGGCAGGTCGGAATGGCTGAACAGCGCAGCGAGGGTGGAGACGGGGCGCCGGGCCAGCGACGCGGCAAAACCGGCGAGCGGGCGCTGCCAGCCCTGCTGATGGACGATGAAGCCCAGCGCCACGGCCAGCACCAGCAGGCCAACCTGCAGGACAGTATAGTGTCTGGTGCGCGAGCGGACGGCTGGGCGGGACGGGGCGCGCGTGTCCCTCTTGGTGACTCTCACTCAGCCTCCCAATACTTGATCCTGCTGGATGAAACTGACTTCGGAAATAGGAAAGTTGTGCTTGAGGTCGTCAATCAGGTCGTTGAGCGTCTGCGGGGAGCGGCAGTGGACAAAGTAGGTGAGTTGCAGAGCGCCGTCGCGGCTATCCAGGCGGCGAAGGTCCACCACGTCCAGGTGCTCCAATAGCCGGTCGTTGACCCGGCTGAAAAGCGAATCCTGCCCCTCGCCCTCGTTCACCAGGACGTTCAGATACAGGTTGTTGGTCTGCGGCTTGCGGGTGAGGAGCATGCGCAGCGCCATGTAGCCCAGGACGACCAGGACGCCGACGACCGTCAGCCAGCGTTGGTCTGCGCCCACCCCCAGGCCGATGGCGATGGCGATGAAGAGGAAAAGCAGTTCTTCGGGCTCCTTGATCGCTGTACGGAAACGGACGATGGAGAGCGCGCCCACCAGTCCCAGCGACAGCGCCAGCGACGATTTGACGATCGAGATCACGATCGCCGTCGTGAGCGTGAGCGCGGGCAACAACTGGGCGAACTTGGTGCGGTTGGATAGCGACTGGCCGTAGTGCTCATAGTACCAGGCCAGCAGGAGTGATAGGATCAGCCCGATGATCAGGTTCAAGAAGAGCACGCCTAGCGATGCCGATGCGTTTGAGTCTACCATTTTGACCTCCGACTCGTTACGGGGGCGATTGCCCCCTGGTGGGCCATCATACCACGCTTGTACCGGGCGGTCAACATGTGCCTCTTGACAGAGTCTCTTTTTGCCGTATACTACCCCCAATGCCCGCTTCTGCTCCCCCAATCATTCAAGGAAAGGAGTCCGAGATGCAAAATCTGAACAAACCGATCCCCATGGGTGTAGCACTTGTCATAGTTGCGGTGATGCTCTGTGCACCACGTTCTGCACCCGCTGCTGCCCACGAGGCCGATCCGCCCGGCGCTGTTGCCGTGAACGCCCCTGTTGCCACAGCCTCGTTGCACAACCCGACCTTCGACAATCACGACTGGTACGAGTTCAATGGCCGCTACGGCCATTATGTGGCGGGTTCCTGGGTCCCGGACGACGACAATAACACAGGCAACAATATACCAGAAAGCATTCGCCAGGATTGGCGGCTCTGGTTCCAGCACGGCACGGACATCGTGGAGGTGGATCCAGAGCAGACCTATCGGCACTCCGGCTCCGAGGCCGTGCAGATTCGCCCGTATGGGAACGGCGTCCAGACCGCCGGCCTGTACCAGATCATCTATGACACCACTCCTTGCCTTACCTACCAGTTCCAGATGTACGCCCAGTCCAGACCTGAGGGGAGTGACGATTATCTGACGGCCCTGCAAGTGGGCATTGACCCCGGCGGCTGGTATCCGGTCCTTCCCGACTTTCCGGCGGTCAAGAACTTTGGCAACACGGTTTGGGGGCCCTCGCGGGCCTATATCTGGTCATACGGCCTTCTGACGGTGACAGCCGAAGTGACCAATACCAGGACCACGGTCTGGACTTATGGAGATGCCAAAGGAGGGCGCTCGCATCGCGTCCTGTGGGATACCGGATCCTTCCAGGAGGTAACACCTAATCTCATCCCCAATCCCGATAGTCCACCTGCCGCTGGTGGGATTAGCGGTTTGACGGTGATAACTGGCAGCACAAACGTTACGGTGAGTTGGACAACAACGTACGCGGCGTTGGGCCAGGTGTATTACCGCCAGGTTTCCTGCCCCTCCGCTCCTATCTCCCCGACGACGGACCTGACGTACACTATCTACCTTCCGCTGGTCAGCCGCTATGTGGGATGGCGCGCAACGCCCCTGAACAAGACGCTGCTTACGTCCCATTCCGAGATCATCGGTGGCTTGCAAGCCGGATGCACGTACGAGTACATCGTGGCTTCTCGCGGTATTTCGGGCGGGCAGTGCGTGACGTGGGTCTCGGATAAGCGGACGTTTACCACAGCGCCATAGTTTCCGGTACAAAACGCGACGGACGCCCCGATTTATCGGGGGTTTTCCCGGAAGCCTGGTTTTGTACCGAGAACTAGTTATCGCGTCACCGCCAACGCCGGCAGCGCCACCTGGTCGCCTGCCGGCGTTCCATTGATCTCGACCGGCCAGCGCTCCAGCGTGTCCAACCAATAGACGCCGGTCGTCGGGACGTACTCGCCCGGCGGCACATCGGCCGGGATGGGCAGCAGATGACGCTGCACGATAATGTCACCCACCTGCCACTGCTCGACCGGCACGCCCAGGCCATCGCCCACGACGACCGGCACGCCGCCAGGACCCGTCAGGTGCAGCATAATCGAGAGCGGCCGCTCCGGCAGGCTCTCCACGCGCCACCAGGTCTCCACCTCGACCGTCTGGCCGGGCCGGGGAGAATCGCCGCTACTCGTGTAACCGAGGAAGGTTAGGGCGCCCACTCTGATTGAGCCTGCGACAATAGGAGCCGGGGGCGTGGGCGGTATCCCTTGCTCGTAGATGGCAAAGGGCGGTAGCGCACCGGGCCGGCGCTGCTCGTAACTCAGGCGAGCCGCGGCCAGGCGGCGCTGGATGAACGGATCGCCACCCCGGGCCGTGTCGCGGAAGAACGCGTACCAACCGGGCGACTCGCCGCCATCCGGGTACAGCCAGGCCGAAGTGCAGTCAAAGTAGGCCATGCGCAACCCGCTCCGGCCAAAGCCTTCCGCTGCGGCCTCTGTGCTCAGAGGCGCTACAGGTCTGTCGCACTGTGCCAGCCACGTGGGTGTCTTCTCGTGCGGTGTTACGCGGTAGACGAACAGCGCGAACCCCGGCCGCGCCAGCGGCTCACGGTGGCGGAACCAATCGTAGGTATCCGCATCCACCATCATCACGCCTTGCAGCGTGGTCGCGCCGATGACATAGACGCCAGGTGCCGGATCGAAGCGCGCGGGTAGGGTGGGTGGCGCATTCGGCGCCGGCGCAATCGGCTCGTAGCGGATACCGTAGAGCGCCGGGTCGGCGTAGGTATAGTAACTGAGATAGACCTCGTCAATCCCCTCCTCGTCCAGATAAGAGCGCAGCGCCACGAACGACTGCCCCCAGTCCAGGTTCGAGTCCACCAGGTAGCGATAGCCCCCGGCAGGCCCGCCGGCCAACTCGTTGAAGTAGGCGAGGTAGTGGGGCGAGACGAGGAAGGAGGCAACGACAAGCCAGGCGAGTAAAACGTAAAGCGTAAAACGTAAAGCGTAAAGCGTAAAACGTAAAGCGTAAAACGTGATGCGTGATGGGGGTTCTGCCAACTGCGCAATGAAAACGTAGAGGAATGGCAAGATGACCAGCAGGAAGCGGTAGCCGATAGCGATGGTGCTGAAGAGGGTGGCGACCGCGTAGATGACAGGATACAACACCAGCCACGCCCACCGGAGAGCAATTTGCCGATTTGCCGATTTGCCGATTTTGGATTTTGGATTTGCGATTTGCCGATTCGCTGATTCGCTGATCTTGAGGATCATCGCAGCCGTCAGCAACAGCAGTGTCGGCAGCGGGGTCTTGAGCAGGAACGCGAGCGGGTAATAATACCACCAGCCGCTACCGCTGATCCGCCCCATCAGGAAGGCAGTGTGGCCCTCGCGGGCATGAGTCTGCGTGCTGCGCCAGATTTCCCACTGCGTGGCGAAGGGCAGCGGCATACCCCCCCAGCCACTTACCGGGCGCAGTTCGAAGCGATAAAGCGCCCACATTACCAGCGCGGCAAGCCCCACCAGGCCGGCGGCCTCTGCCAGCGCGCGCAGCGGCGCTGTCTTGTGACTCACCAGACGCGTCACCAGGAACAGCGGCGTCAGGATGAGCAACACAAGGAATCCAGAGGACTTGCTGCTCAGGGTCAAGCCCAGGACGATCCCCGTTGCCAGGTATAGCGCAGCCGACGGTCGTCGAAGCAGCCTGTAGAGCAGATAGGCACCGATGAAACCCAGGGCTGCCAACCCCAGGTCGGTAGTGGCAAGCGTGGCATGGGCCAGGATGTTGGGATCGAAGGTGAACAGCGTCAGCGCAAGCAGCCCCGCCCACGGCCCGAACCGATCGGTGGCCCAGCGCAAGACGAACGCCGCCCCCACGAGTGCCAGGAGCAGGGTGGGCAGCCGCATCGCCAACGTCGCCGCCGCCAACCCATCGCCCAGGCTGGCGACGAAGGCCCGTGCGAAAGGTGAGAGTTCCCCTTCAGCCCAGCCCGGCAACGCGGTCACGTCGGGGGTCGGCTGCAGGAGCAACGGCGCTGCCGCTAACACGAACAAGAGCGGGGGGTGGGCCGCGTCCTGCTCCAGACGCAGATCGCCGGTTTGCAGGTAGGCCAGGCCCGGCCCGACGAAAGCCGGCTCGTCGGCGGTCAGCGAGAGGCGCGGGATGGCGGCGACGCCACGTGCGAAAAAGAGCGCCAGGAGCAAAAGGGCCAGCGCCCGGTGTTTCCAATCCAGCCGCGCCTTCAATGGAGCACCACTACCCCGGTTAATGCCATGTGATCGCTGCCGTTTCCTGCCTTGTCTCGTACGGGCCACCGCTCCATCGTATCCAGCCAATACGCCCCGGTGCGCAATTGGTAATCGCCCTGCATGGCCTCCGTGACCGGGAAACGGCTGCGCTGCACGATGACATCGCCCACTTGCCACTGCTCAATGGGCACCCCCAACCCGTCGCCCACTGCAATGGGAACGCCATCCGCGCCCGTCAGATGCGCCATCAGCGAGAGCGGTCGCGCCGGTATCTCCTTCACGCGCCAGAACGTCCACAGTTCGATCGCGTCGCCTGGATAGTAGCCATAGCCGTTCACCCGGTAGCCCAGAAAGTCGAGCGGCCCATCCACCGAGACGTTCGCTGTTTGCTCAGGAGCCAGTGTCCCCGCGACCCGGTAGACGGTGTAGAAGGGCCTGCCATCGGCGTAACGTGCCGCGGCCTCCAGCGTTGCGCCGGGCGGCGCTTGTGCTTCCGGCGGCAACACGAATATGCCCGGCCCTCCCGGATAACCCCACGCCTGGGTGCAGTCGAACAGAACCACGCGCAAATCGGGACGTCCCACGCCCGCCCGCACCGTCCCAGGCGGGAGTGTTGGCGCAGGGTCTGCGCAGACGGCTGCCCAAGCCGGCGCGGGCCGCGTCGGGACCTCGTACACGAACAGGGCATGGCCCAAGCGCGCCAGTGGCTCGTGGACGCGGAACCAGGCATACGTGTTCACGTCCGGCGTATAGACCCCCTGCAGCACCGTCGCGCCGATGGCATAGATGCCGGGCGCCGGATCCAGCGGCACAAAGGGAACCGCGCGCGGGTCGGGTGGCAGGAAATCGGCCTGGATGCCATACGCCTCGGGCCGGCCCGGGCTAAAGTGCGCGTAGTAAACCCGCTCGACGCCATTGGCGTGCATCCAGTCGCGCAACTGCCACAGGCTCTGTCCCCAGTCCAAGTTCGAGTCCACCAGGTAGCGATAGCCGTTCGGGACATTGAAGTAGGCCAGGTAGTTGGGAGAAATGTGTAGGATGACGACGCTGTAGCATAGCAGTAAACCGTAAAACGTAAAGCGTAAGACGCGATGCGTGAAACGTGATGCGTAATTTGCAATTTGCAATTTGCAATTTGCAATTTGCCCGATGGATACGAACACAAACGGCAGCAAGGGCAACAGATGGCGATAGCCGATATTGACGCTACTGAAGGGGGTGGAGATTGCGTAGACGACAGGAAACAGCCCCACCGGCCCCCAGCGACGGATTGCGGATTGCCAATTTGCCGATTTGCCGATTTGCCGATTCGCTGATTCGCTGATTCTGACGATAACCGTGGTCCCCAGCAACAACAAAGTGGGCAGGGGAGTCTTCAAGAGGAACGCCACGGGAAAGTAATACCACCAACCGCGACCGCCGTTCTGCCCCAACAGGAAAGCCGGATGGCCCAGAGCGTAGTGTTCCTGAAGCGAGCGGTAGACGGCGACATGTGTGGCTGCCGGAACGGGCAAGGGGAATCCGGCCACGGGGCGCAATTCAAACCCATAGATTGCCCACAATGTCAACCCTGCCAGAGCCAGACAACCGAGAGCCATCGAGAGGCCCCGCCGTAGGGGCTGGGCTTGTCCCTGCCCATCGCACGGCCCCACCAGCCATAGCAGGCCCAAGGCCGGCACAAGCAAAAGCGCCGACACCTTGGAGCCGAGCGCCAGCCCCAACGCCACCCCCGCCGCGTACGGGCGACCCTTGTAGTCGCCCCGCAGGTAGCGCCACGTCAGAAACAGCGCCAGCGTCCCCCACAACGTAACCGCCATATCGGTGGTGATGAGTGAACCGTGAGCGATGACATTCGGGTCGAAGGCGTAGAGGAACAGCGCCAGCACTCCCGCCCATACTCCGGATTGGCCGATTCGCCGATTGGCCGATTCGTGAACGCGCCCCAGATCCGCTGCCCAACGAAACACGATCGCGCCCAGCAACAGCGTCATCAGAATGATCGGCAACCGTCCCGCCAGCGCCAGCCGCTCCGGGTGCGGATATTGCCACACCACCGCATCGGTGATCGCGGAAAGGCTGGCGATCTCCCAACCGGGGACTGCACGCGGGTCGGGCAGATCGTGCTGCAACAGCAGCGGCGCGGCGGCGAGGACGTTGGCCAGCGGGGGGTGAATGTGCACCGGCTGCAACCGCAGGTCGCCGGTACGCAGCGTGGCGTAGCCGACGGCCAGGTGCGGCCCCTCGTCGAAGGTGATGGAGGCGCAATTAGCGTGCCCCATCGCCTGGGCGAACAGGCACAAGAGGAGCAGCGCCGAGGCATAAAACGTGATGCGTGATACGTTTCTCATGGCTCTATCTTTACCTCGGCCGGCAAGATCACGCGATCGCCGCGGAGCCGCCCGCCGTCAGGGCCAATGGCGGGCAAGCGCTGTGCCGAATCGTATAGCCCCACCGCCAGCCGATACGCCCCCGGTGGCACATCCTCCAACGGCAAATTCACCGTCTCGCTGACCACCTCGTCTGCCAGCCACCACGAGGTGGGATACATCCCCCCGCGCGGCATCGCATCGCTTTGGGCGACGATCGCCTCCGTGGCGGGGTCGAAAAGATGGACAAAGACCGTATAGTCGGCAACAGGAGTCCGTAACGCTTGCCACCACAGAGTCAGCCGTAGCCCCTCATCTTGCTCCAGCGCATAACCGGCCAGCCGAATCTGCCCGCCGAAATCCACCCCCAACGGGTTCTCCAAACGCGGCAGGGCAAAACTGCGCGGCGCAGGCTGCGCCTCGAACACCGTCTCCAGCGGCAACGCAAACTCGCCTACCGTCGCCTGTCCCAGCGGGGCGAGCGTTGCCACCTGGTAGAGCACGATTTGCAGGCGGTAGTCGCCAGGGGTGAGGTCGTCTGACAGAGCGAGCAGATAGCGATCGCTGACCAACTCGCCGGGACGCCACATGCTCGTGGGCAGGAAACCGTAGCCGGGCTGGTTGTCGAACTGAACGCGCACCTGTCCGCCAGAGTCCACAAGGCGCAGGGAAATGCCATAGTTGGCCGCAATAGAGTGTGCCGCCGACCAATCCAGTTGCACCGCAAGCCGATCGGCAGCAGGCTGCCCGATGGCGGCAGAGTGCATGCGGATCGCCGGGCCAAAATAGGCGAGCACCGGGGCATCGGCGGGGAGCGACGGGCCACGGGGGACCCGCACCGGGCGCAAGTATTCGATCGTGTCCTGGGTTTCCATCTGTACCAGATAGAGGCCACGGGGGGTATCTGCCGGCAGAGACAGGGAGACGCGGAGACGCGGGGATACAGGGACGATCATCTCGGCCAGGGGTTCGACTTCGTAGCGAGTGGCGGCGGGCGAAAGAAGGCGCACGGTAACGGTGGATGCCTCGGTCACGTCTGCCCAGTCCAGCGTGACGGTCAATGTGTCTCCCGGAGACAGCGTCTCCGCCGAGAAACCGTACCCGACCAATCGCGCCACGCCGAAATCCACGCCGTCGGGATTGTGGTGCAGATACGGCATTCGGTCGAAATCCATCGTGAGGTCAGAGTTGCCCGCATAGTCGCTGCGCGGCAGCAGGAGTAGGAGAATGAACAATGAGGCAATGAACAATGAACAAATGGCGAATGATAACTTGCGAACTTGCAGACTTGCAGACTTGCGAGCCTGCAATCCAACGACCACTGCCAACGCTAACGAGGCTACCAGCGATACGCTCTCTGCAATGGTGCGCACCGGCGTGCGACCCAAGCGCAAGACGACGGTGTGCTCGCCGGGCGGGACTTGTAACGCCAGAGAGCCGGAGCCTTCGATCGGCCATACGTCCACCCGCTCGCCATCCACCTGCGCTTCCCACCCGGGCCAGTACAGGAGCGGAAACGCAATTCCGCCACCCTCGCCCCCTACTTGCCATGTCTGGCGCGTGGGCCTGCGCTCGACCAACGTGGCATCGAGCGTGGCGCCTTCCAGCGGGATCGCGCGCGGTGGCGCGTCCGGCTCGACCAGCGCGTCGGAAGTGAAGGGGCGCGGATTAGCCGTGTTCGGCAGCCACTCGTGGCGGATCGTCGTGCCGATATTGCCGGCGAACGCCTCGTAGAGTTGCAGCCGCTCCACGGTCACGTCACCCGGCCCGATGTGCAGCCGCTCAGGATGTAACGAGAGCAAGGTAGAGGCGAGGAGCAGGGTAGCAATCAAAACGACCAATGTACGATTTGCGCTCTGCGCTCTGCGATTTGCGACATGCAATCTGCAATCGGCAATCTGCGCCGTGGCTGCCGCCGCGAATAACGCCTGCACGGAGAGAAACCGCCACGGGAACTGGACGACCGACAACAGCGGCACATGATCCCACAGGGGCCGTGAGAGCGGCGTGATCATCACAGTCGAAACGAACAAGCCGCCCAACACATACGGGCAACCCTTGTGGTTGCCCCGGATGAACCGGACGATCAACAGAACCGCCCCTACTGCAGCCAACACCGCTTGCGCCAGTCCCATCGCAAACGGAGAGCGTCCCGTCAGATCGGGCGCCACAGAGTAATCGAACAACAGTGTCCATTGCACCAGGTTGAGAGCGCGAAAATGTTGGCTGTAGTGGAAATAATCCTGCGGAGAAATCCCGACCGACGGGCCCAGTTGCACATACCCAAGTTCCGCTACCGCCGGCAACCAGAACCAGGCCGAAAGCAAAATCCCAATGAGCAATGAACAATGACCAATGAGCAATGACCAACGACCAATATCTCGTTTCAGCCATCGCATCCAGAGATAGAGAAGCGCAAACGGTGTGAAAATGAAAGCAGAGATGTTATGCGTCAGAATCAGCCCGGCGTACACCAGCGCCATCGCCACCACTTGCAAACTTGCAAACTTGCAGACTTGCTTGCCAATTCCGTCTAGTGACCAGAGAACGAGCGGGTAAAACACAAAGGCATAGAACTCTGACAGCGAATCCCCCCGCACATAGACATTGACCAGATGGAACGGCGCGACAGTATAAGCGACCGCGGCCAGCCATGCCACCCGGCGGTTGCCGGTTCGACGACGCACCCAGCCATACATCGCCAGCGCCGCCGCGATGAACCCCACAGTCTGCACGACTTTGATCGCCGTCAGAATATCCAGCCCAAGCAACACCAACAGCCCGGCCAAATAATAAGGCAGCGCCGCATAATAACTGAAGAACGGATAACCCAGACCATAGACCGCATCGGGCATCCAACGCACAGGGAAAACCCCGGCACGCAGACTGGCGACCATCTCATAAGTGCGTTGCAGCAGAAAAGGGCTATCGCCGCCGCCGCGCGTATTGACCATCCCCGGCCCCCACAGCGGTGCAGCAGCGAGCAGCGCGATCAGGATCAGCGACGCGCCAACCGCAATTTGCAATTTGCAATCTGCAATCTGCAATCTGCAATCCGCAATCTGCAATCCGCAATCTGCAATCCGCTTACTCAATCGCCACCTCGATCCAGTCCCCCGCCGGATTCCCCGCCTCATCCAGAACATACAACTTGGTGCCGCTCTCCGGCTGCCAGAACCCAAACAGCACGGTATCACGCCCCATTTGTGGTTCCACGCCCACAATGAAGTGATCGTCGTTGATCACATCGCCAGGCCGCCAATGGGTTGTGGGATAAAAGCCGCCGGCAGGACGGGAATCCGCCTGAGCGACTCGCGCACCGTCGCGCAGATAGTGCAAGAAAACGGTATAGTCCTCCATCAGCGGCGCCTTGGCCCGCCAGCGCAACCGTACACGCAGCCTGCCATCGTCCGTTGGCGTCACCTCCACACCGAGCCACTCGACCCCGCCGGAGAAACGGGCCTGAGCCGGCGTCGTCGTGTCGGATGGAGAGGCATAGAGCGCCAGATAAGTCGTGTAAGGCGCCGGATCGCGATCGCCCTGCGAAAGCGGCCCCTCCTCAGCAACGATCTCCGCCGGCTCCGGCAAGAGCGCCCAGGCGTGCTGCCAATCCCCATAAGGCCACACAAAAACCCCCACACTACAATTCGCAATCTGCAATCTGCAATCTGCAATCTGCAATCCGCCAAGTCCCACCATCACAGCCTCCGGCGCGGCAACCAGAAAGCGCACCTGCGGCCATCCCTCCCACAAAACCGGATCTATGTACACCCCTGCTC
>FWPU01007260.1_pt1 | contig 20679 bp, 21 predicted proteins | sample 2228361 | NCBI WGS metagenome assembly FWPU01 (sample SAMEA103939777, study PRJEB20133) | metagenome
CCTTGCGCTGTTCAGTATTGCCGACCTTCCTTATCATCTGGAGCAGAGTTTCTTTCTTTTCACCGAGCACTTTGCGAAGGTACGCATAGTGCTGTCTCAATCCTCTTTCTTACCTCTCTTTCTCTACCCATGATGAACATTGAGGTCTGTCTACCTACTACCTACTAACCTACTAACCTACTAACCTACTACTTTTTGTAAGTTCGGAAGAACTAAGACTTGCGATCAGCACAGCAGTCGCAATGTTTTTTCCTCTTTTGCCCATATCCACAGCTATTATGGCACAGAGGGATGGGTGTTTTAAAATCTCCACTTCTTTCGAGATGGGAGGAGGGAGAGGGAGGGGGAGGGAGAGAGGGAGAGAGAAATGAAGTTCATAATGCCCATCACGCTTGACGAGTTTGGAATCATTTGTTATTGTTATTGTTATTATCTTGCCTTCAATGCTCTCTGCTTGGTTTGCAGCAGCGGAGGCAGTAAAAATATCCTATAACAACTCCTTTTGCAATCCTGATGTCAAGGAAATATCTGGCAAATTTTTGTAATTCGTTTCAACGATGCCAAAAACCTGCTCATTTAGGTAGAGTGGGTCGTTTGGCTCAGCTCTTGACGCCATTGCCGCATATATATATACATCGAATAAAAACCTCTGGATGCATCTTGCGGTTTTCTGCATATAAGAAGGCTTCTTGACCTTTATATCATGTCTTGCCATGCAGCATAAAAACCTCATCAAGTAATGCCTGTTTTCTCTTTGTCAGTCGAAACAGACGCGGCAAGTTATCGCTTTCCGGGCTTCCAGTTATATTTCTGAGAAAAAGGTACCTTACATACCCTCACGAACTTTGCACTAAAAAAGAAATTTAGAGGATGTTGCGATCCTTCAAGAGCTCGGCAAGCAGGACTGCACCCTTTGCCGATCCCATCTTTTCATTGTGCGACAGGAGGACGTACTTTATACCGTTGTCAAATGCCGTGTCCTTACGTAGCCTTCCCACTACCGTGGTCATGCCGTCGTTCAATTCCCTGTCGATCCTTGGCTGCGGGCGCGTTGGGTCGTCGTGCACCACGATATAGTCCTTTGGCGCGGTCGGCAAGTCCTTGATCGATACATTCTTTGAAAATTTCAGCATCTCCTTCTTGACCTCTTCTGCATCTGCTGTCTGCTCTGTTTCTACAAATACAGACTCGGTGTGGCCGTCCAGAACGGGGACCCTCGTGCATGTGCAGCTTACTTTGAGTGGCGCCGGTGCGATAGAGCCGTTGTTCATTGCGCCCAGAATCTTTTTCGTCTCAACCTGCACCTTTTCCTCCTCCTTTGGGATGTATGGAATAACATTGTCCATGATATCCAGAGCGATAACACCGGGCGACCTTCCTGCGCCAGAGAGCGCCTGCATAGAAGTCATGAACACCTTTTCAATGCCAAACCTGTCAAGTATTGGCTTGAGCGTGATGGCCATGCCGGTAGTAGTGCAGTTTGGCAGCGGCGCAACGAATCCTTTCCATCCGCGGTTCTTTCTCTGTAGGTTCAGCAGTTCGGCGTGGTTGTCGTTAATTCCCGGTATCAGTATCGGGACATCTTGCTCGTAGCGGAACGCGGCGGCGGTGCTGATCACCGGCGTGGTCTTGGCAAATTTCGGCTCGACTATCTTGGCATCATCTGATTCGAGCGCGGTAAATAGTAGATCGAAATTCTCCGGCTTGATGTCGTCTACTTTGCTGACGACCATGTTCTTGACGTACTCGGGTACTTCTTCCCTATTGTGCCAGCGCAAAATGCCAGAGTTGGGGTCGCGGATGGCGTCTATGTATTTCTTGCCAGCCGACCTTTCAGAGGCGGCTACCTGCGTCAGTTCAAACCACTTGTGCCTGTTGAGGGCTATGACGAATTCTTGGCCCACTGCACCCGTGGCTCCAATGACTGCTACCTTGAGCATATATTAGAGGTGAATTTGTGAATGGAATTATTGAATCTACCGCTTTACAAAGAAGTGGACTCCCTTTCTGGAGGGCTCTTTATCTCTACAAACGCCTCTTCCTGATTCATAGACTGTAATTCATGTCATTTCTGTCGAGTTTTGATCCTGAATTCAATCTCTTGATAAAGTCATTATAAACGACCCTACAAGCTTCAGTAGTACTGTTTAGTATTGTTTCTGGTATCTATTTGGGTACAAACAAAACTTATGGATACAGATCAATAGGAGTTGCATCAGTAATTTAATAATCGTTATTGATGTTATTTCCTTTTAGGAAACTAAATGCAAGTCCTACATATGTACAGTGTAATACAACAACCTGTGTTCCTTTTCTAAGAACCTTCAAAATAATAATATCCCCCTGTTCAGTGGAAGATTAAGTTATGCTCATGCTGTCATGTCATTCTTCTTCTTTTCGATAACTGCGGAGCTGACATCCATACTTCGCCAAATTACATCATAACCCAGCTTGTCGACAAGCTCTGCGTGACAGGCTTCAGGAATAGCATTTTCTGAGAGAATCTGGCATGCATCAGTAAATGCTTTGACTTCTTTTAGCAATAATTCCAGTTTTTTAGCTTTAGCCTTTGAAATAAGGTAGTGATGTTGTTGCTGGTGTCCTCCGCCACCAACGCTAATATACTGATCACTGTAATCTCTTGATACGATTTTAGACACTACCTCAATTGGAAGATCATATTTCTGTGCAAGATCTTTGAGTGAAATAATATCTTTTGAGCGATCAACTTCTATTCTTAAGCTAGGGTCTCTCGTTTTTCTATCGATCATCTCCTTATCCACTGCCTTTAGATAATCAAGAATTGGCCTTATAGGAACAGAGTCATTTTTGTAAAAGATTAACCTGTCCATAGGAACTGTGGAAGAGAAAGTTGCAAATGATGATGAAGAAGAAGATATTCTTGATCCAGCAAGTTCCTCATTTATCGCTATAAAGAGGTCAACTACTGTTGTTGTATTTTTTCTTGTATTGTAGTGATGATTATTGTTACTACTATCATCACTATTGGCTTTCATAATCTGCCTTACCTTCTGAAGTTTTCTCTCTAAATATTCTGGCGTCCAAAATCCAACAATTTCCAAGTATACTCTGTTGCCATACTTCTCAAACATAAAATCAGGAATGAACGCCTTGCCATTGGCAACGATCAAAGGATCTGGCTCCCTTACCAATTTCCAACCGCTTGTCTCTCCTACTACCTCATTGAATTTTCTAGCAAACTTTTCCTCTACCAAGCTATCAAAAGAATAACATTCAGACGATGTGAAAGCTGCTGATCCAGTCTTCTTCTTCTGTCCATTTTGATTGTCATCATATTTAGTAGCAAAAAATGGATCCGATAAAAATGGAAGAGTTTCTGAATTAGATATTTTGAACTGATACAGTTTCTTTCCTTGCATCATCATTGTTTTTCTCAAAATCCATGCATCTATTTGCCAATCGACATCTCCTTTTGCAAGTACTATGGAGGGAAGTAACTTGGCAAGTGACGTTCCGTACCTATCAGTCAGCTTGAAGAGGCTGAGCGGGCCCTCAAGAGAGCAAACCAAGGAGCTTGTGCTGGCAACATCATTTTCGTTACCTTCATTATGCCGTTGACTGCGGTTCTCTAGATAATACATCAGCCCTAGCCTCTTTACATTTCTCAATATGCGTTTCCAGTTCGTTCCTCCTGAAATTTGAAACTCCATTTTTGTTGCATTAAAGAGCAGTGTTTGCATAAGAGATAGGTTGTACCAACCAACCAAAGTTTTAGCGTCAATATCAGCAAAATGTTCAAAGATCAGCTTATCCTCCAAGTCACTCCACATTACCCTTATGACATCATCTGGAGAGATATGCAGCTTTTCCGATATGGAATTGATTATGCTATTTCTTTCAAGATCTGTTAATGCAAATCCTTTCTTCGATGATTCTTCAAACAACATTCTTCTGACATCAATAGGATCTATAGCTATTGTAGTTGTGCCGGCACCATCACCTGAGGGTGCTGGCTCGTTATTAGTGGTATTATTGGTGATATGACGGGCAGAACAATAGGCATTATTGAAGACGCATCTTCTCTCAAGAAGGGCACAAAATCCTCTTATGAGTTTGTAATCATTATGACTTGACTCTATGGCAGATATTCTGTTATAGAGCTCGAATTTTCTTTCATGTGCTCTACATGATTCTTGGAATTCTTTAACCAATGACTGAGCTAATTCTAATTCGTCGCTTCGAGTACAAAACAAAGGCATAATCATGCCCTTTCTTACTGCAACCCTAAGTAATGGAGACGCTAACATATCCTATTGTTAGTGGTATATTCCGCCTCCTCTTGCAGCTGCTTGTTGATATGATCTTCTTCATCACCCTCCTCTTCACCATCCTGTCTAATCGATCTTAATGCTCTCTTCCTTTTTGCACCAGTGATAGTTTCTTCCCTCGTCTCTGATGAAATAATCTCAATCAGCTTAGCCTTCTTACTTCTTCTACTGTTATCTTCTTTTTCATCATCGGTTGCTGCACCTGAGGTGGCAGCTTTGGGTTTTGGCCTGAGTAGCCTGCCAAGCCTTTGAATGAACTCCCTTGCACTCCCAGTCCCGCTAACAATTATTCCAAGTTCTGCATCTGGCACGTCTATACCCTCATCCAACACTTTTGATGTGACAATGGCCATATACCGTCCTTCCTTGAAGCCCGTTAGCACATCCTGCCTTTCATCTTTGTTTGTCTTGTATGTTATGAATGGTATCAGGAATTTATCTGATATCTGATAAACTAAGCTATTATGCTGGGTAAATATTATAGTCTTTTTGCCCTGATTTTCTGCCAAGATCTCCTTTAGTTCTTCTATCTTTGCTTTGCTATTCAGTGCAATATTTGTAGCTTTGTTTCTTGCAAGAAGTGCCTGTCTTGCAGTTGGATTTTTTCCAGATATCATTATTAATTTTTCAAGCGAGAGATTGTAGTAGCCGCCCATTGTTTTTCCAATCTTATTCAAACACTGCCTGTATGTAGACATATTTTCACGATATTCCTTAAGCTCCTCTGGTAATAGCTCAACTTTCCTTCTCTCAATCTCATACGAAGCAAGATGCTTTTTCTTGGCAAGAGTGTCAGGGCTTGCTTGATATACTACTTCTCCTACAAGCCTTGGCAGATCTCTATGAAGCTCATCTTCTCTTTCGATAGTAGCGGTAAGTCCTAACCTATAGGGAGCCGCCATCTGTTCTGCAATAGTTCTATATCCGAGGGCTGCCAAGTGGTGCACTTCATCAAATATTATTAGTGAAAATTTATTGCCAAGCAGTGGAGCCCGCAAATAGGCGGAATCATACGTAGATACGGTAATTGGCTGAACATCATCTATCCCACCACCAAGATTTCCTATTTTAGTAGACTGACGAAAATATTTCGAAAGGACAGCTGTCCATTGATCCATTAGGTCAAGAGTTGGAACAATGATCAGTGAAGAGGCATTTACTGTTTCTATCGCTTTGATGCCCACAATGGTCTTCCCAGAGCCTGTTGGCAGAACAACTGATCCTCTCATTCCCGCACGAATCCAGTTATCAAGTGCTTTCTGCTGATAGTCCCTTAATGACACTAAAGAGGAAGCAATAGCTATTCCAGCTGTTGCTGTTGCTTTATTTTGTTTTACTACAATACCACCATCATCATCATTATTATTATTACTATTCAAATCTGGAGATGCTATAACATCCGAGAAAACATAATCAGCAAATTCTATTCCACTCTGCTTTAGATATTCCACTATGTTGACATAGTAAAGAGCCTGTGCCCGCAATATGTTATTATTATTACTTCTAGGATCCGGTGTCGAAAACGGAATATGGGCAAGGCCTCTAATGACTATGGTGCCTCTATCATAATTCAGCGTCGCTTTGAGCACTGGCTCTTTTATCAAAAAAGAATTAAAAGTCTTGCTGCCTAGAATCGGGACGCATACAGAGCAGAGTCAATAGCGACTGTTTTTACATAAATTAAATATAAAAAGCCGCAGAATGTGCTGTCAGTTAAGAGATTTATTAACTAATAATCATTGGCACAAATATATATTCAAAGAAAAAAGCTAGAAAGTTAAGGAAGCTCTTTGGATTTGTGTAACCCATCCATCATTCGTTTGATGATATTGAAAAGCTCCGGGATTCCTTCTTCTTGAACTGCCATGACTACTACTTCCTCAGACCCCCATAGCTTGTATAGACTTGTCTTTGTGAATAGATACATTACTGTCGCGTTCATCCTTTCGATTATGAAGTCAATTAGGGGCACATGATTTAAGGCATTGCCTGCCTCCAGCGCGTCAAGATAACGACTCCTTTCGGTTGGCGTAATGTAGATTGGTGGAAATCCTTCTCTCTCCAGCATCAGATTTAGGATCTCCCTTCCAGTTCTACCATTACCATCTTGGAAGGGATGTATCTCTTCAAACTTTTGATGAAATAGAGCAGCCGTCTCTACAGGATGAACCTTCTTCATGTTTCGTCGGTATTCGTCTAGCAGATATCGCATTCTAGTAGGCACAGTTTCCGCTGGAGGCGGCGTATATCCGAAGCCCCTGATTAATGCGCCTCTGATTCTGTATTCGCCTATAGGAATAGGCTTTCTATCGTCTCCAGTTATGCCTTTCATTAGTAGTTTGTGGATGTGCTTTATGACATGCTCTGTAATATCGCCGCTAAATCCCTTGAGGAACTCCTTGACATCTTTGTAGTTTGATACAGCTATTGCATCTTCTAGAGGTTTGTTATTCGGAGTAAGTCCTTCAATTAACACCTTGGCGGTTTCATTTTCGTTCAGCGTCACCCCTTCAATTGCAGTAGTGCCATACACATATCTGATGAGGAATGTCTTTTCATATTCTTCCCTGTCTGATTCAGAAATATTCTTTCTTATGTTCTGATAAAGCCATTTTATGTATTCTAGCTCATCCTCGCTTACTGACGTAGGCTTATTTTCGAAGTGAGCTCTAGGCTTCTTTATAATCGCGCTGAACTTTAACATATTGATAAGATGTTTCTGGAATGCTACAGCTTGAGCCTTTATGAGCTCTTTCTCTGATAGATCTGCTCTACCTACTATTGTATTAACAATCTTGAGCTGTCCATTTGGTCTTTTGACAGCATCTTGAAAGTAGTAGTAGGATATTCCTTTGATGCGCTTAGTTACCATTGTCATACTGTTAACTAATATTACAGTCAGCAGATATATTAGGTTACCTAATTAGTTAGCTTTCTATGCCCTTGTTCATTTTTATTAGTTAACTATGAGCAATGCGGCAAAGTGACTCACCACATCCGATACTCGACCGTTTCTGATGCATGTTTTTAAGTTGGTTTCTCAAATCAACAATTAACCTTGATCATATGGCTTGTTACTGAAAAACCCACCATACGCAAGATTGGAAAGCAGCTGTTCGGAGATCATATCAGACCTGTGGGCATCTTTTCCTAACTGTAACCGTTCTGCAAGGTCTTGGCGCATATGGGTAGAACATGATACATATGCTCTTTTGTCAAGGGCTTCAACGCCCTGTTTATTATTTCGGTCATTGGAGCGGGTGTGGTATGCAGGCAGAGGCTATTAAAAAGGATATTGACGTCAGGGCGGAGAGAAGAAAAGAGAAAGTCTTTCTAACGACAGGGACACTTTACGCATTAGCGACTCTACAAGCTCTGGCCATAGGAACGGACTTGCTCAGCTTTTTCAGAGATACTATCGAGGTCTATGGGCTCATAATGATCGGATTTTACATCGCAAATTTCCTCTATGATGACCTTGGTCAGCAGCTTGTAGAACTGTCAATTAGGCATCGGCATGCGGTTGCTTCAGCTATCAAAACAGGACTTGATGGATTTCTGAGGCGATTGGCTCAATAGAACGCAATTGTTAAAATAGATTAACTAATCTAATAATCGTTAGCCTGTACAAAAACATTCTAAATATAGCTCGTACAAGCTTCTTTGAGATGGGTCAAAAGGTGGTTGCCAGCAAGGGAATGAGCGCTTGCTCTCATGGCGGCGTTTATTCAGTCAACCCCCGGCTAGTAAAGGTTGACTGCAGCTCCAGCATCAACCCGCTTGGAACCCCACTAAAAGCAATAGCAGCAATCCAAAAGGGCGCAAAGTCCCTTGCTCCGATGTACCCAGATCCGGAATGCAGGGAACTCAAGAAAAGCCTATCGCGCTATTTGCGAATCGGCGACCCTGAATGGATAAGCGTAGGCAACGGCGCAATGGAAATCATTTACTGGTTCGCACAGGCGTTTGCAAAAGGCAGCAGGGTGGTGATCCCGGCGCCTACGTTTTGCGAGTACGAGCTTGCGTCGCACAAGTCCGGCGCAGAAGTGACTTTTGTTCCTTTGCACAACTTTGAGCTTGACGCTGATGAAGTAATTGAAAAGGCAAGAGGGGCTGGAGCGGTGTTCCTTTGCAACCCAAACAACCCTACCGGCATGCTCTCCACGAAGGGGATAAGAAAGATAATCGAAAACATTGATAGCTCGACAAAGATCCTGCTTGATGAATGCTTTATCGAGCTTGTAGACGAACCTGACACCAACAGCATGATCGGCATGATAGAAAAATTTGACAACCTTGTGATACTGAGGTCGCTTACAAAGTCGTTTGGGCTTGCCGGCCTAAGAGTAGGCTACAGCATATGCAATCCCGCGCTTGCAGAAAAGTTGTCCGCAAACAGGATCCCATGGAACGTGAACGGCCTTGCACAGGCTGCAGGGGTTGCCGCGCTTGCAGCAGACAGAATGCACCTGCCAAGGGCAAGGGTAATTATCAAAAAGGAGCGCAAGTTTTTGCATGATAGCATTGGCAGGCTAAAGTCCTTCAAGCCACTAAGATCAGATGCCAACTATTTCCTTATCCATCTGCAAGGCAGGAATTCTACACAGTTTAGGGATGCCCTTTTGAAAAAGACAGGAGTGCTTGTCAGAGACTGCAGCACGTTCACAGGCATGGAGGGCTCTCAATATGTCAGGGTGGCGGTCAAATCGCACATGGAAAACCTGCACCTTCTAAAGGCTCTGGAGGAGTTCGATGGCTAAAAAGGCTAGGCTCATGATGGTGCAGGGCACTTCGTCTGGCGCCGGCAAGAGCACGATTGTGATCGGCCTTTGTAGGCTGTTTTCAGACAAGGGCTACAAGGTGGCGCCCTTCAAGGCGCAGAACATGTCGTCCAACTTTTTTGCCACGGCCGGGGGCGCCAAGATGGCACTGGTGCAGGCGATACAGGCAGTGGCAGCAAGGAAGGAGCCGGACCCCCTGATGAACCCGATCCTGCTCAAGCCGATTGGCGAATACAGAAGCATTGTCTTCCTGAACGGCCGATTCTACTCTGAGATGCACGCAAAGGAATACTATGAGAAGTTTGTCATGCAACAGGGCTTTTCTACCGTGCTCAAGGCGCTTGACAGCCTGAGGAGTGAAAATGACATCGTTATCATGGAAGGCGCGGGGTCGCCATCAGAGATCAATATTGCAAAATACGACATTGCCAACATGCTGCTTGCGCAAAAGGTCGGCGCGCCCGTCATAATAGTGGCAGATATTGAGCGTGGCGGGTGCTTTGCAAGCATTGTTGGCACGATGCAGCTGCTAAAGCCGGCCCACAGGAGTCTTGTCAAGGGTTTCCTGATAAACCAGTTCAGGGGCGACATCACACTCCTTGCGCCTGCTATCAAAGAAGTGCAAAAGATGACGAAAAAGAGGATTCTGGGCGTCATCCCAAAGATAGAGTTCAATCTGCCTGAAGAGGACTCGCTTGTAGGCAGCATGGCCGGCAAGGCAGAGATTCCCCGCGAAGCTTGGAACTGGCAGATAGACCTTGTTGCAAAGGCAATAAAAGAGAGTGTCGACATGGAAAGGATATCAGAGGTCGTTGGGCTGTAGAGATGCTGCTAGGTCTACTTGCGGCGCTTGCCGCTGGTGTTGGCGTTGATTGGCTGTTTGGCGACCCGCCCAACAAGTACCACCCGGTGGCGTGGCTTGGCCGGCTTGTAGGTTATTGCGTGCCCCGGCTCAAGGGAGGAGCAGAGAAAGCCAAGGGAGCCGCGTTTGCCGTTTTGCTTGTCATCGCGGTAGCTCTGGCGGTTCATTTTCTGGTGTTTGCAAGCATGTATCTTGCAGGCATTGTCGCGCTGGCCATCGCGTCTGCCATAATATTGAAAATTACCATTGCAGTGAGAGGCATGGAAAGGCATGCCAAGGCAATCATGTCCTGTCTGGAGACTGGCGACTTGGCAGGTGCGCGGCAGAACCTGTCCATGATAGTAAGGCGCAAAACCAACGACCTTGACGAGCAGCACATCCTGTCGGCGACTATCGAGTGCGTGAGCGAAAGCACCGTTGATGGAATCACCGGGCCAATCTTTTACTACTCGCTTTTTGGGCCTGTCGGCGCTTTTGCCTATAGGGCGATAAATACGCTCGACTCCATGGTTGGCTACAAGGATGATTACTTTAAGGACATTGGCTGGATGTCTGCAAGGCTCGACACTGCAGCAAACTATATGCCTGCAAGGATAACCGCGCTCCTCATGATTGTATCTGCAAAGATGCTGGGCGCGGATTGGAAGAACTCGCTTAGTGTGCTCCAGCGCGACCACGCAAAAACGTTCAGCTCCAATGCCGGCTACCCTATGGCCACCATGGCAGGCGCGCTACGCGTCCGGCTTGAAAAGATTGGCCACTATGCCCTTGGCGACGATCAGGAGCCGGCCTCGCTTGAAAAGTGCAAGACTGCGATCTCGATAATGAAACTCACGACGCTATTGTTCTGCATTGGCGTGTCTGCCCCGATAATTTCAATTCTGTATCTTGCCGGCTGGTGGAGGCTTGTGCTTGGCATCCCTTAGGCCAGTCCAGTCGGTGCTTGCGTTCCTGACCATACTGCCCTCTTCTTCTGGCAAGCAGCAGAAGCAAAACCACGATATACACTATGTCGCCAAGAACATGTATCTGTTCCCGGTTGCCGGCCTTGTGATAGGCACCATTGTTGGCGCGATGGCGCTTGGCATCTCGGTTGCAGGTTTGCATCCATTGCTCATTGGACTTTTAGTAGCCGGGGCACTTGTGATCATTACAGGCGTCCACCACACCGACGCACTGGCCGACTTTGCAGATGGGCTGATGGCAAAGGGCGGCAAGGAAGTAAAGCGCAAGGCAATGCTTGATCCTGCAGTCGGCTCTGCAGGGGTCGCAGCACTAGTCATGTACTTTGCTGGCATGATAATCGTGTTCCAGGCTGGCTTTTCGTCCAGCCTAGCCGTTTTCACCAGCATCATAACGGCTGAGGTGATAGCCAAGTATGTCATGGTGCTGCTTGCAAACAGAGGATTATCTGCGTGGGAGGGCTTTAGCTCGCCCTTTACAGCTGCAATGAAAGACAGGCGCAGGATGGCGGCAGCCACTGCCATCATGCTTGGGATAGTGTGGCTTGCCAGCAGCTATGCCGGCCTCATTGCGCTTGGCGTTTCGCTTGCCATTGCCGGGCTCATGAAGTACGTCTCTGGCAAGAGCTTTGGCGGCATATCCGGCGACGTGCTTGGGGCATCAAACGAGATGACCCGTCTGTCGTCGCTTATCGTGCTGTCCTTACTACCGCCTTCACTTCCGACGATGATGATACTGTGGTGGTGGTAGTGGTGGTGACGGTATTTTGACAGTAGTATTAGTAGCTGCCATAATGTGCGGAGGCAAAGCGACAAGAATGCAGCAGCAGACTGATAGGGGCGGATCAGAAAAGCCGCTGCTAAATGTGGGTGGCGTTCCCATGGTAGAGTGCGTGATTTCCGCGCTTGCCGGCTCGAACAGGTTTGGCCGCATCATTGCGGCAGTGTCACCCAATACGCCAGAGACAAAAGAGTTCCTGAAATCAAAAGGCATAGAAATTATCGAGACTTCTGGAGTGGGCTACCCGCAGGATCTTTCATGGTTGCTCTCCAAGTTGAAACCGGAAAGGGTCATGGTGGTTCCAGCCGACATCCCACTGCTGGATGCACAGGCTGTCGGCGATATTGTCGACTCTGCCAGTAACAAGCAAGAACCTGCAGTTTCAATAGTGCTTGAGAAAGAGTTTGTGGAAAACATTGGTGCAAAACCAAGCGTCATGTTTGGCCGGTACTGCCATTCCGGGATCACTATTTTTGATACCTCCAAGGTTGTAGGTGAAACTGTGCAGGAGCGCTACCTAGTGATGAATAGAAAAGAGATCGCGTTGAACGTGAATACAAAACAAGAGCTAGAACTGGCAGAAAAACTCTACTCGTCCAGAGCGCCTAAGACTTTGCCATAGATGTTTGCCAAGCCGCCAGACCGCTCAGCCAGCAGCTCGCCACAGGATTTACAGTTGATGTTGGTCGTGGTGTGCGAAAACACTATAGCTTTTTCGCCGCACTTTTCACACTGGACCGACAGAAACGCGCTCCTCGGCTTTGGTACCATGATGTTTTCCTTCTTCATGTCATGCTATCCCCTCTTCTCATATCTCCAGTTTGCGGATCCTCAATCCCTCTTTCATAGTCTTGTACTGGCAGGTTTTACAGGTATAGCGTAAAGTCATTTTCTTGGTGGTCTTGGCAGTCCTCTTGAGCTCAGGGAATTTCTGCCCGCCGTAGCCCTTCTTGTCCTCGGCGTGCCTGCGAGCGCCCTCTGCCACAATCCTGTCCTTGCCCTTCTTGTACAGGGCGACTGACTGAACCGTGTGCGTCTTGCACTTGGGGCAGAACTTGCGCATCTCCTTCTGCATCTTCATATGGCTACTTCATTCTTTTATAGGGTAATTTAATGGGTTCGATCAGGTCTTTGGTTGCTTCCAAAAACTCAACTTGCTTGCATCTATACTCTGATGATTACCGGTTCTTTTGCAAAAACAGGTTCCCTTCATTGCTTCTTCACATGCAAAAGCCCTTCTTTTGAACTGACGAACCGTGCCAGCCCTTTTATGGATATATATATGTTCATAGCTGCTACTGGCTTTGTGTAAAAAGTAGTAGTAATCCACAAATCCATGATCATGCATTCAAACAGCTATCCGAACGTGAACCCATGACTTTTTAAACAAAGCCGCTGCTACTACTACCACCACGTCTCCTCTGTCCATCCACCTTTTGCATCGATCACACCAAAGCTGCCTCTCATCTTTCTTCTATCCACTTGGGCTATCTTCTTCCCGCATCGTGGACAGAGCTGAGATGTGCCTCTGGTTTCTTTAACTGATAATAATTGAATTGCTGGTACACGCCTTTCCATCTTGCTTTGTATTCAATTTGGCGCTTTATCTCAGCAAATGACCAACCATTTAACCTACTGCGATATGATATGATCTCTGCCTTGGTAATTGCCTCGCTGGTATAGATTGCGGATACGACGAATGTCTTCACTATTGCAATTTTATTCTCTTTGGCAGATTCCACAATCGCCTTAGAGACGTGATGAAGTAGCTGGCTTATTCTAGTCTTCTTCTCTTTCCGTATTTGCCATAGAACTTTTACACCTGATCCGCACATCATTGCGTTTGAACGATTTTATGATAGAAAACATGTATCTCTCTCTGTAATCCCGACGGCTTTTGAAAGATCGTACTGCTTCATCTGTTGATAGTTGCCAACTGTAAGGTTACACAGTTCCTATCAACACCTTCTATGCGGATACATTCGATCTTCGCTACGCCTTTAGAGTATCAGATACTCAATGAACTGGCGCTCAGTGTAAAAGAGGAATTCTCTGATTGACTGGTTAGACAGAGAGTCCTTCTGACGTAGCCATTAAGCGGAATATCAAAATACTGTCTTTCATCAAGCGACACTCTCAATATGCCGTCTGCAATCTTGAAGCCATAGCATAACACAAGCAATGGCTTTTTGGCATACGGTCTCGGATTCATGCCATGCATGATTGATTTCTTTCTGTTGGCAAGAATGCCAGCGACATGCGAGATTTTGTACACAACTTGTAGTAAGACATGATATATATCATATCTGACAAGTTGCTTGTATGCTAGATTGCATAGTTTTTCATTAGAACTCACTGATTATGTTATGTTTCTGTGTGGAATTTGTAATTACCTCTGTTTTGCCAATTCCGATACTATCAGAACTGCAGCAAACACATCTGCTACTCCAAGGATTATGAAACCCGGTGACCTAACTTCATTGCAGGTTGTCAGATTACCAAATGCAGGTTGCGGCCCTTCTTCTTCCTCCTCCTTCTCTTCCTCTTCTTTCATATCAACGGTAGCTGGAACACATGGTATCATAAAGATGGCCGTTACAACCAGAATATTGACTATAATTCCTGCCACAAGCACAATCAATGCTATTGCAGCTTTGCGCAACACTCCACAAAATACAATCAAGTTATAGAAATGTTTCTAAGGACACTTCGGGATATACTGTATTAATATCACAATGTTATGGTCTTTGATGCTAGTTATATAATACTCGTATGAATGGGCTGCAGATGGTCCTGCATTGAATATGACAAAACAAAAAATGGCGGCGTAGCCTCACGCGAGGCTTTTTATGGCGTGACCGTGACCTTGGCTGTTGACTGAACCATGGTTCCTGCCACAGTCGCAGTTATCGTGCCACTTATGTTGGAGCTTACAACTGCAGCCTTGAAAGTGGCCTTGGACGAGTCGGTTGCTGACGGGGTGAGAGTTCCAACGGCAGTCGAGTTCAACGACCATGTGAAATCTGCATCAACCCAGTTGCCATAAGCGTCATAGGCTGTCGCGTTAAAGTTCTGGGTTACGTTTGATGGCACGGTCACGTTTACAGGCATCACTTTGACGCTTGCAGCAGCCGCCGGGACAACGTTGAACTTGTTGCTCGTGCCTGTCTTGCCGCCAGAGTCAGAGACGGTTATTATTGTAACGTTGCTCTTGGCATTGTACAGCTTGGCGGTAAACGTGTGTTGCCCATTGTCAGCCGTTGCATTGAACGTGTACGGGTTTGGCGCAAAAGAGCTTGCATTACCCATTGGGCTTGAGCCGTCGTTGGTCTTTATCGTGACCGTTCCGTTGTAGTCTTTCTTGACGTGCCCATTAGTATCTATCGCCTTTACCGTAAAGGTAAACTGGTTGCCGGCAGTCTGGTTTGCTATGTGGCTTATCTCAAAGTGGGAAAGCTGGGTGTTACCGCCGCTGCCACCTCCGGTGTTGCCGCTCAAATGCATCTCTCCAATCAAGTAGATCTTGATGTGCGATCCGAGCTTGGCAGTCGGCATGGTGGTGACTATCTTCCATTCTCTACTCTGGGAAGATGGCAATATCGTCGCTTTGAGTGTGAATTTGTCTCTATCGTCATCATCATCCGTCCTGCCCTTGATCTCCAGCAAGCCCGTGCCTTGGCCGGATCTGGAGAGCTTGACCTTGCCCTCTGCATCTATCTCATACTCTTGACCGTCAATGTCTAGGGTGCCATTGAACATGACCCTGACATGGCTCCCTTCAACCTTGAGGATGGAGCCGGACATGTCAAGCTTGGCATCAGCAACCCCGGTTCTGCCGTTGTTGGATCTTTCTACTGCAAGACCGCTGGCATTCACGGTCAAGGTGCCTGAAGACGGCAGAATGGTCTTGGCATCATTATTGAGCTTCTTTAGGATACTGGCAACCCGCTCTAGCTTCTCATTGCGTTTTTCCTTTTTGTCATCTTTGTCCTTGCTCTTATTTTTGCCATTATCATCATCCGTGTCGGCATATGCGCTTGGAGATACTGTTGCTGACATGATGAGCATGGCAGCTACTAGTAGTGCGCCTGCCAAGATTGCAAATGCGTTCTTGCTTCTCATAAGGGCAGACGATACAAGTTTACTAAAAAGCCCTATGTAGGCGCAAACTAGAGCCGAACACTATTGTGGGAACTACGACACACAACAACAATCCTTAAAAATAGGATAAAGAACCGCGTGTGTGCCATAAGATAGGCAGGACACGCCGCGGTCATACCGACTCTACTATCTTCCTTGATAGGCAGTTGAATACTACGAGCTATAGCTAGCACTTTATCTTCTTATTATTACTTTTTATTGTTTTTGTCCACATGAGGGGCAGAACTTTGCCTCCTTTTGAATTTGACTGCCGCAATTCATGCAATATTTTGTATCAGTGCTGACATGAACTTGCTCAAGGTCTCTTAGGCCCTTATCCTCTCCGGCTATTTCGTTGATGCCGGCCAGAACTCCTCGGATTATGTCGTCATTTAGGTTGAGTACGGGCTTGATGTTCTTGCCGTTTTCGTCTTTGCAATGAAGCTGGATCATCAGATCATTTTCGTGCAGACCCTTCTTTCTCGAAATTATAGTAGCTTCTGCTATATTCTGAGCGGGGATGACGATCTGCCTGCCATCTTGGGACTTGAATACCAGCCTGTTTTTGCCTCCTTTTTCCCTGAAAAGAACCAGCTTGCCACCTTCTATCTGTTTATTCCATCCTGGATAGCCTTCTATATAATCACAATCATACGATCTGCTATCTACTCCAACGGTGGTCGTCGCATCTGTTGTTGTTGTCGTTGCTCTCTTGGATGCAGATGATGCACTTGCCTCAAGGAACTTGGCTTGGTCTCTAATATACTTCCACAAGCCATCCTCGAATTTCTTTGCAACATATAGCTTTGCCACCGTAGCGGATATTCCAACTATTGGAACTATAAATAGGGGCGCGGATGTAATGATATTCTTGCCCCATTCTCCTGTGCCAACACTAACTTCAAAGTTGTTTGGTTCTCCTCGAATTGTAATGTCTGTGCTTCTTCTTGCACCGGCAGCAGTTCTAAGGGCACCTGCCTTCCTTGCCTGAATAAAAAACCACGATGCTGGCTCCGATGAGTCTTTTGAAAATGCCACTTCGAACTTGTTCTCTTGCAAATACGTTTCGATTCTTGTAGCGAGTCTTTCCAAATCAACATCCAGGTTTGTATACCGTTCTGTTTTAGCCATATCATTGATCCTCCTATATGGGAGATTATATATGATTTATGTAAAAGAAAACTTTGCAGTGTGGGCAACCACCAAAATGCAGCAGCAGCAACAACAACAAAACTACTAAACCAATAACAGTCTTGTGAGAAAAGGGGGAAAAGAGGAAAAGATGTGGGAGGCTTTTTTACTCCATATCCATTCCGCCCATTCCGCCACCACCCATACCTCCTCCGCCTGGTGGGCCGGCTGGCATCTTTGACTTGCCTGAGGCGATCACGTCGTCGATCCTCAAGATCATGGACACTACCTCGGTGGCAGACTTGATTATCTGCTGCTTGATCACCAGCGGCTCAAGCACGTTCTGTTTGTACATGTCTGTAACCTTGGTGTTCCTGCAGTCTATGCCTGTCCACTTGGCTCCCTTGCTCTGGCTTGCGCGAAGCTCTGTCATGGTGTCTATCGGGTCCATGCCAGCGTTCTCGGCAAGGTTGAGCGGGATGGCGTCCAGCGCATCGGCAAACTTTTGCACCGCCAGCTGGGCGCGCCCTTCTTGGCTGCTCGCCCACTGCCTAAGCTCGTTTGCAATGTAGGCTTCGGGCGCCCCTCCGCCTGCAACTATGGCCGGGTGCTCCAGCACGTCCTTCATGACCATGAGTGCATCGTGAATTGACCTATCTGCCTCATCAACCACCCTCTGAGAGCCACCCCTAATCAAAATGCTTACAGACTTGGGGTTCTTGCAGCCTTCGATAAAGACCCACTTGTCGGTCTCTACCTTGCGCTCTTCAACAAGGTTGGCAGAGCCCAGATCCTTTGCCGTGAGGTCGTCAAGGTTGTTGACGATGCGCGCGCCAGTTGCGCGGGACATCTTGGTCATGTCAGACTCTTTTACGCGCCTTACCGCCAGTATTCCTGCCTTTGCCAGATAGTGTTGCGCAATGTCATCGATTCCCTTCTGACACAGCAGGACATTGGCACCAGATGACTTGATCTTGTCTACCATAGATTTCAGCATGCGGTTTTCCTCCTCCAAGAACATCTGCATCTGATGCGGGTCCGATATCCTGATCTCTGCGCTCATTTCTGTCTTTTCTATCTCAAGAGCGGAATTGATAAGGGCGATCTTGGCGTTTTCAACCTTCTTTGGCATGCCTGCATGCACGACTTCCTTGTCCAAGACGATGCCCTTGATCAGCTTTGTGTCGCGCATAGAGCCGCCCGCCTTCTTTTCCACCTTGATGTCATCAAGATCCACCTTCAGGCCGCCGCTCTCTGTCTTTTCGGCAACCTGCTTTGTGGCTTCAACTACGATCTGGGCGAGAACCGGGCTATCGTCTGATACCAGCTTGGAGTCCATGCTGGTCCTCGTGATCTTTAGCAGCATGTCCTTGTCTGCAATGTCGACCTTGACTGCAATCTTTTCCAAAAGCTTCAGTGCCTGATCCGCCGCTGCGTTGTACCCGTCGACAATTACTGACGGGTGAACGTCCTTGTTGATAAGCTCCTCGGCCCTTTCAAGCAATGCGCCGGCAAAAACAACTGACGAGGTAGTCCCATCGCCTACTTCGTTGTCGACCGACTTGGCCACCTCTACCATCATCTTGGCTGCAGGATGCTGCACATCGATCTCTTTTAGGATTGTAGCGCCGTCGTTTGTTATTGTAACGTCGCCAAGCGAGTCCACGAGCATCTTGTCCATGCCCCTTGGACCCAAGCTTGTCTTTACAATTTCCGCGATAAGCTTGGCTGCAGTGATGTTGTTCTTCTGTGCTTCCTTGCCTTTGGTCTCTTTTGTCCCTTCCTTTAAAATCAAAACTGGCATTCCGCCAGCGGTTGTTTGAATTGATGCCATTCTCTCATATATCACCTGTATATAGAATAGTTACACAACTCCTTATGCGTCTTTTATAGATTTTGACGGTGGGCCGGGTCGGATGAGATTTGAATATCTGAACTCTCTCTGCCCACCAGGTATTTCAGATGTTAAATAGCAGACCTAAAAAACAGACGATGTCGTACTCAACTACAAGTTCCGTCTCCATCCAACAACAAAGGAACAGAAGCTTGTACTTGAAAAGACTCTGGATGGCTGCAGATTGGTCTCTACAACTACTTTCTATCCATTAGACCAATGTCAGAGTATGACATGAACTATGCTCTCACAGAGCTAAAAGAACAGCACCCTTGGCTTCGCAAATACTACCATTCCAAGATGCTTCAGATGGTAGCAAAGCAGGTTGCAGCAGCTGCAAGAAAGGCTGCCAAGACAGGCAGGTTTCTTACAAGGATGCTAAAACCGTTGAGGAGGGCTCACCGTAGAGTATCTAGAAGGCAGCTTGGCAGCAGCAACCGGGAGAAAGCAAGACACATGCTTGCCAGGCTGTATGAAAGGATAAACAACAACAGCAACAGACGAAGGGACTTTCTACACAAGCTGTCATCATACTACAGCAGCCGCTACGATCTCATATTCTTGGAGAAATTGCGGGTAATAAACATGACCAAGAACCACCGGCTTCTTGCAAGAAAGATACTGGATGCAAGCTGGTCTCTACTTTTAAAAATATGCTGCTGCAGTACAAGGCTAATCACGTCGTGGAGGTAGAGCCAGCGTATAGCTCTCTATCAATTGTTTGCGCTGTGGTAATGTTGTGCCAAATCCTTGGCAGTAGGCACTCATGTTTGTACAACGTGTGGTGCAATAATAGATCGCGACTACAGCTCTGCCATCAACCTTTGCAGGATGGCCTGAAGCTTTTATAGGTCTACTACTACCAGTGGAGAGCCGGGAAGTTAGACGCCTGTAGAGATCGCACAGCAGCGGTCATTGAAGCAGGAAAGCTTGTCTGAACCCTGTCTGTATAACAGTGAAGGGGCGAGACTATCGGACTCTGATGGTAGTTCACAGATTTTGACTCATTGCATCCCAAGTTGCTTCTGCTTCTCGTTGAATTTAGCCCGAAAGCGTGGGACATTTATTATGAACCTCTCGTGCCTTCCCTCGCCTACCTTCTCAAGCTTATCTCGCGCCTCGACCTCGAACATGACCCTCCTGCCCTCGACCGAGATTACTCTGGCTCTCAGGGATACTTTTGCCCCTACAGGGGTGGCGGCAAGATGCTTGATATCAACTATTGTCCCGACCGAGTCCCATTCCGGGTCTGGCAGGAACTGCTCTTTGAGGAGCAGCCTGCAAGTCTCTTCCATCTCGGCTATCATGGAGGGGGTGGAAAGGACGTTCTCGCCCTCCCAGAGAAAGCTTGTCGTCTGGTTCGAGTCCACGGTTATGGTGCGCTCTTTGGTGGCGCCTGCCCTGATTGCAAAATCCATATGCCTAGTGTTCAGGGTGGAGGCACTTTAAAATTTGTGCCTGCGGGCGTCCACCTTCTTTTCCCTCTCCTCGCGCTCGTGGTGCAGCCTGTCCTTCTCATGGATGAACTGTTTGCCGCAGAACCAGCACTTTATGATGTGGCGCTTGTGAACATCTCTTGCATGGCCTATCAACTCGTCATAGCTTGAAAATCTCTCGTGGCAGTCCTCGCACTCATTCTTCTCACGGCGCAAAAGACCTATGCCCATGTCGGCATCAATATAATAATATGCTGTATGCTGGCTATAAAGTTGCTTTCTTATAGAAATATGGCGAGAAGACCACTGGACTTGTCCAGTGGATGAATCGCCACCATATTTTTTAAGTAGCACCAGTGAAAAATATGCTGCTGTACTATCA
>FWPU01006475.1_pt1 | contig 20670 bp, 18 predicted proteins | sample 2228361 | NCBI WGS metagenome assembly FWPU01 (sample SAMEA103939777, study PRJEB20133) | metagenome
ATTTACCAATTGTCACCTTTCAGCATTATGAGGTTGAGGATTTTATGCCTATGAACCTGACTCTGCAAGAATTTGAACAGGCCGCCCAGGCTGGTGCGGTAATCGTCAGTGGAAGTCAGGCGCATTTTGCCCATGGGTTTGGTTTTTATCAAGATCACTTCATGCATTACGGTCTTGGCAATTTGTTTTTCGATCAAATGTTTCCCTTGCACCGCCGTCAATTCGTAGACCGACATGTATTTTACGATGGAAGGTATCTGGGGGTGGAGTTATTGACCACAATCCTGGAAGATTATTCCCGCCCTCGCCCGATGACCAAAGATGAACGTGTGGAAATGCTGGAAGATTACTTTCGGGTAAGTGGGTGGCTGGAATCGGAGAAGCCATGAGAAAAAAATGGGTTACCTATCTTTTTTTCGTCTTGTGGATTAGCGGTTGTACTACTTCGTCCGTAAATCCCACTGTTGCCTCACTTGCTTTTGAACCAACCCAATCACAGCCAATGGTGACCACCCCCACAAATGTTCCCACACTGGCGGTTCGGTTAACACCAACTTCAGCCCCGCCACCGGTGATCTGGCTGGATGCTTCTCTTCCTGAGGGATTATACGATCAAATTGCCCAACAAAACTCAATGAAGAGCGAAAACCAAAAAGAATTGGCTAATCTATGGCTTGAATCGGGCACTTCGACGCAAGCAGACGTGACGTGGGTGTATGTGCTGGTTACCCCATTTTCTTCGCTCATCGAACAGATCAACTTTGATCAATTAAAGGATTGGTGGCAAGGTAAACCGGACGAACAGGCGATTCCAATTTTGGTCACTGAACAAACCATAAAAGTGCTTGAACCTGTATTGGGGGAATTGTCGGATCGCTACGTGGTTATGAAAAAGCAGAATGAACTTTTGGATGCAGCGTGGGAAAAGAGAGACGTCCTGGCTATTATACCTTTTGAATATTTAGAACCTCGCTGGAAAGTAATTCCGCTGAATGACCAATCTCCAATCAGTAATCAATTTGTGGTCGAGGAATACCCTCTGGCCGTCCATTATCATTGGAATACTTCCTTAACCGCTAGGGAGAATCTGGATTTACCGAATCTCACCTCAAACCGCGATGAGAGTAAATTAACAGTTCTGGTAATGACCGGTGTAACTGCTCTGGTGCGGGCAACTGCGGTACGAATGGAACAAAAGGGGATGACTTACCCTGGTGAGGCAATTGGGGATTGGCTGCGCAATGCAGATTTGACCCATATCAGCAACGAAGTTTCTTTTTCGCCGCGTTGTCCGGATCCGAAAATGGATCCCTATCCGTTGATCTTTTGCAGTAAACCCGAATATATTGAATTATTAGACTCGGTCGGAACCGATATTGTGGATCTGACGGGAAATCATGGCGTGGATTGGGGACGGGATGCGTTATCTTTCTCTCTTGATCTATATCGCTCGCGTGGATGGGTTTATTATGCAGCGGGCGAAAATCTCAACGAGGCTCGCGAAGCAGTTTTTATCGAACACAATGGCAACCGGTTTGCGTTTTTAGGATGTAATCCGGCGGGGCCAGCCTATATTTGGGCGGGGGAAGATTTCGGAGGTGTGGCACCTTGTGATTATGAGTGGATTCAACAACGCATTCAACAATTGAGGGATGAAGGGTACCTCGTTATTTTCACTTTCCAATATTTTGAAACCTACCGCCATTGGGTAGAGGAATTCGAGCAGCGAGATTTCCGTATCCCAGCCGATGCAGGTGCTGTGATCGTCAGTGGTTCGCAATCTCATCACCCAATGGCCATGGAATTTTACAATGATTCTTTCATCCATTATGGTCTTGGAAACCTGTTTTTTGATCAGATGTGGGTAGATACGGTCACCATACCTGAAGGAACCCGTAAAGAATTGATTGACCGGCATGTGTTTTATAATGGGAAACATATCTCGACTGAACTGTTGACGGCTTATCTGGAAGATTATTCCCGCCCACGACCGATGAATGCCGTTGAACGAATTGATTTTTTGAAGGACATCTTTACAGCGGCTGGGTGGGGACCTTACACACCATAATTACTAAGGAGGTAATCATGAAAATTTGGGATATTTCTCTGACCATTTCACCCAATCTGCCTACCTGGCCAGGTGATCCAAAAGCAATCGTGGAGCGGGTGAGCGCAATTGCCAGTGGGGCAAATGCGAATGTTTCTCGGATGGATATGGGGGTTCACACCGGAACCCATGTTGACGCTCCATTGCATTTTATTGACGGAACCAGCGCGGTTGAATCCATGAATCTGGAGGTGTTGATTGGACCGGCCAGAGTAGTTCAGATTGGTGATGATGTCAATGTGATTAACCGGGAGGTATTGGAGAGTCTGGAGATTCCGGCAGACACGAGACGGTTATTATTCAAAACCCGCAATTCTTATTATTGGGCTAATCAGGTTCGGGAATTTCAGACCGATTTTGTTGCTATTGATGAAAGCGGCTCACGCTATCTGGTCGAAAAGGGAGTGCGCCTTGTTGGAGTGGATTATTTGTCGGTGGCACCTTACAAACAATCTCGCCCGACCCATCAAATTTTGTTGGGTGCAAATATGGTGATTGTGGAAGGTCTTGACCTTTCGGCAGTACAGCCGGGCGAATATCAATTGATCTGCCTGCCGATCAAAATCCAAGGGAGTGATGGGGCTCCGGCGCGGGCTGTTTTGATTCGCGAGTGATGCAATGAAGAATCAGGCCGGTGTTATTAGAGTATAACCACCATCAATCACAATGACCTGACCGCGAATCATAAACGCATCCGGGCTGCATAGAAATGCAACCACTCTGGCGACATCCTCCGGTTGAACTAACCTGCCGGCAGGGGTGTTTTCTATTGCACGGGTAATAACCTGTGGATTGGAAAGAGAGGCAAAGTGTTTGAGGGCATCCGTTTCCACAAGCGAGGGTGAAACAGCGTTCACCACAATATTCAACGGGGCCAATTCCACTGCCAGATAGCGGGTCAGGGATTCTAAAGCCGCTTTTGATGCTCCAACTGCCACATAATCCGGCAAAACGCGATGACTGCCCGGTGAGGAAATCGCTACCATGGCTCCACCGCCTCTTTTTTGCATGAGCGGTACAGCCCGTTGCGCCGAAAAAAGAAAGGCGCGGGCATTGACATTTATTGTGTGATCCCAACCGGTTTCTTTTTGCTGGAGTGCCGGCCGGTTGAAACCCGATGCAGCATTACTGATGAAAATGTCCAGTCCGCCAAATTGCTGTTCAATAAAATCGAATAAACGGTGGATGTCTTCAATTTTTCCCACATTGGCGCGGTAAATTTCCGCACGGCGTCCCATTTGGCGAATTTGTTGGGCAACTTCTTCTGCCGGGGCTTGATTACGGACAAAATTAATCACCACATCTGCCCCCCGTTCAGCAAGCAGAAGGGCAATGGCTCTACCAATCCCCCGTCCACCGCCGGTGATCAGGGCAGTTTTACCGAGAAATGGAAAGATCTCATTCATAATTTATAAGGATTACCTTCAAGGAGAATAGGTTTCAGTAAATGTTGATTGAATTGGCGAATATTCTCCGCGCCCAGTTCAATTAACAATTCTTCGGCATGGAGAGCGTCCTTTTTCAACTGAGCAAGGTTGACTCCGCGGTACACGGGCGGGTAGGCTGCCAGCCATTTTTTTGCGCGGCTAAACATCTTAACTGCCCCACGATAGTTTCCGTTCAGGATGTGGTAATAAGCCACCCCAATTTGCAAGATGCCTCGATAAAATTCGCGGACGGGTCCGCTTTCATCGCGCCAGGCCAGTTCTAATGCTTCGTGAGCTTCAAAGTACTCTCCCCTGTTGAACAATTGAATGCCAATCCTTGCCTGGGGGTGAAGCTCTCCTTCGCCCGCATCTTCTATTTCTTTTGCGGTAAAACGTTGTCCCGGGTAAATGGGTTCATTGGGCATATCAACGCTCATCTATTACGTCCTGTTATTGGGGATTATAGCACAGGTAATTCTTCAATTTTACTTATCATTCGCCATAGAGTTATGATAGGATTGAAGATAATACCCTCATCAAATCCTTTTTAAGGTAAAAAAATGATTTCAAATTCATCGTTTGATTTTTTACAAGCCTGCCTGGAACATAATTTTTGGACCTGGTCCGCCCAAAATAAATTCAATCCCATCCCAATAACGAAAGCCAAAGGGGTGTATTTTTGGGATGTTGAGGGGAAAAGATATTTGGACCTGAATTCAATGGTGATGTGCGTTAACATCGGTCATGGTGATGAAAGAGTGATTGAAGCCATCGTGGAACAGGCGCGTCGGCTGCCCTTTGCAGGCCCCCACATGGCCACCCAACCGCGGGGTGAATTGTGTAAAAAATTGATCGAGATTGTCCCGCCGGGATTGTCCAAATTTTTGTTTACCCTTGGCGGGGCAGATGCCAATGAAAACGCTATTAAACTGGCGCGTGGCTTTACGGGGCGGTTTAAAATCCTGAGCCGTTACCGTTCCTACCACGGGGCAACCTATGGGGCAATTTCACTCACCGGCGATCCGCGGCGGGTGGCGTGGGAGCCTAATACGATGCCAGGAGTAGTACACTTCCTTGATCCCTATCGTTACCGATCCACTTTCCACCGCTTGAATCCGGAGATTTCTGAGGAGGAGTTTTGTCAGGATTATTTGAATCATCTGGAAGAAATCATCCAATATGAACGCCCGGAGACAATTGCGGCAATTCTCATTGAAACGGTGACCGGCACGAATGGCATCATCATTCCTCCTGATGGTTATTTACAGGGCGTGCGAGAGATATGTAATCGCTATGGTATTGTGATGATTTGTGACGAGGTGATGAGTGGTTTTGGACGCACCGGAAAATGGTTTGCCGTGGATCATTGGAATGTGGTGCCGGACATAATGACGATGGCAAAAGGGTTAACTTCGGCGTATGCCCCGCTCGGTGCGGTTGCAATGAAACCGGAGATCGCTGCTGCGTTCAATGAGAAGGTGTATGAGGGAGGATTGACCTTTAATGGTCACCCCATTTCGTTAGCAGCGGCAATTGCCACGATCAAGGTGATGCAGGAGGATCACCTGGTCGAACGGGCGCAACAAATGGGTGAAGTGATGGCAGATATGCTAGCCGAACTGGCACAGCGGCATCCTTCCATTGGTGAGGTGCGCTCAATTGGGTTGTTTGGTGCCATAGAACTGGTAAAGAACAGGCGCAGTAAAATGCCCATGGCACCCTTCAACCAAACCAGCCCGGAAATGACCGCTTTTCGTAAGTATTTACTTGATCACGGCGTCTTTCTTTATACCCACTGGCATACGGTGTTGTTGATACCGCCCTTAATCATTACCGAAGAACAACTGGCAGAAGGGTTTGAGGTCATTGACCGCGCACTGACAATTACTGATGCCGCAGTGGAATAGCATGCTGCCAGAAATGTAACCAATTGGGAATTTTGACATCTAAACACTGGATTTTATATCATTGAGGAGATTGCAACATGGAATTTAATCTTTCCGAAGTTGGATTGGGTAAAAGCCCCAACAAACCAAATAAAGTTGAAAAAGTGCTGATTTTAGGTGCGGGGCCGGCAGGGCTTTCGGCTGCTCTTTATGCGGCAAGAGCCGAGCTAAGTCCCCTGGTGTTAACGGGGACAGAAATGGGCGGGCAGGCTTCCCTGACTCATACGATTGAAAATTACCCCGGTTTTCCAGAGGGAATTGGCGGTGCGGAATTGGGCGAACTGTTTCGTCAACAGGCAGAACGCTTTGGGGCGCGTTTTGAATATGATTTGGCAACCGGAGTGGATTTGAGTGAGCGTCCCTTCAAGGTTCGTACGTATGGCAATGAATATCTGGCAGAAACATTAATCATTGCAACCGGAGCCAGCCCAAACCATCTCAACGTTCCCAATGAAACCGAATTGACCGGGCGAGGTGTTTCCTATTGTGCGACATGTGATGGTTGGTTTTTCAAGGACAAGAAGGTGGTCGTTGTTGGGGGTGGTGATAGCGCCTTGGAAGAAGGTTTATTCTTGACCCGTTACGCCACGGATGTAACCATCGTTCACCGCCGGGATCAATTAAGGGCTGGTGCAATTTTACAAAAGCGCGCTCGCAAGAATCCGAAAATTCACTTTATCTGGGATACTGTGGTCAGCGAAATTCTTGGGAATGGAGTGGTTACCGGTGTTCGCTTGAAGAACGTAAAAACGGGGGAAATGAGAGATTTTGAAACGGATGGGGTGTTTATCTTTATTGGTCACACCCCCAACACCCAAATCTTTCAAGGCCAGTTAGAAATGACGCCACAGGGTTACATTGTCACAGACATGCAAATGAGGACAAGCGTCGAGGGTGTTTTTGCGGCTGGTGAAGTTATGGATCCCCACTATCGTCAGGTGATCACCTCCGCCGGGATGGGAGCAGCAGCAGCGATTGAAGCCACACGGTTTTTAGAGTCACACTCTGGTAACTGAAAAATTCAGGAAATCAAAATGGGTGTGTCCCCATGGGAACACACCCATATTTGAATCAGGGAGTTGGCGAAGGTGGTGCGCTTCCGGCACTCCACCAGACGAAAGTTCGGGAAGTGCTGGCAGCACCAGCGGTATCATAAATCGGTTTACCGTCTGCGGAAGTGCCAATTTGACGAACGGGGACGACAAACCAACGCAGCACATGGGGAGTATTATCTGTGGGACGGAAGGAGACTGGTACGATAAATTTGGTATCGGTTACATACTCGGTCAATCGTCGGCCTTTACCTTCGGTGATGTCTTCCACGCTAACAGCGTATGCTTCGTTTTGGCGCAAAGTACCCACAGATGCCCATTGTAAAGTAACCGAGTCATTGGCGGCAGTGAAGACTGCACCATCTGCCGGCAGTAACAGATTGGGTGCTGCGTATGGCGGTGGATTAGTGGGGGTGGGAGTAGGACCGGGTGTTGGCAGACGTTCGCATAGAGGTATATTTAGCGTCATTCCCTCATAAACCACATCCGAGGGTAACCCGTTGTAAGATTTGATGGCGTCTGCTGAAACGTTGTAATTACGGGCAATACCGCTCAACGTATCTCCGCTTTGCACTTTATAAGGGAACATCTGACAGGCGACTTCGGTTGCCTGTTGGGGGCTGAGTGTGTTGGTTGGCTGTGGTGAAGGAGTTGGAGTTGGCTGTGGAATTAACAAAATGTTGCCCGGCACCAGATTGTCACAGGCTGGTGAAAGTTTGTTGAGTTGGATAATGCTGTTGACCGAAACGCCAAAGTTGTAGGCAATTGTCAGGCAGGTATCATTAGGTTGAATGCGATACTCCTGGGGTGGCAGGGGCGTGAAGGTGGGTTGTGGTGTGGGTGTTTCGGTGGCTGTGGGGGTCAGCGTAATGGTGGGGGTTAAGCTGGCGGTGGGGCTTGGGGTTAAGTTTTCTGCTACCGCCGGGGCAGATGCCTGAAACACAGCGAATACCGTACCGGCGCCAATCCCAAGCAGCAACAGGATCAAACCAATTGCAGCCGGTAATGATAGCGTCAATTGAGGCATCCGCGGTGTGTCAATAACTTCGGCTTTCTTCTTCCCTTCTGTTGCCAACGGAGTTTTTTCCGTATGGAATTGACGGCCACAAACCAGACAGCGGGTTGCATTGATGCTTAATTTAGTCCCACAGGTTGGACAAATCTTTGTTTTAGAGGTAAGTTCTTCTGGACTCATAGGCGTTATTTTAATCGAATTACCGGGATACCCCCGGCGCATGAGATTATAACACATTCAAAAATTTGACAAGGGGTAAAAACATTTTTGCATGGAATTTTTCATTGTGGTATGCTATGAGCATGTCCATCAAAATAAGTCTTTACATCCACATTCCTTTTTGCCGCCACCGCTGCGCCTATTGTGATTTTAATACCTATGCCGGGCAGGAGGGTCTGATACCGTCTTACTTAAAGGCGTTGGAAGATGAAATTGAACAGGTTGGTAAAAAACTAACCTTTCCTTTCGAGGTTGGCACTATATTTTTGGGAGGTGGAACACCTTCTTATCTGCCTGTAGAAGGGTTGCAAAATATTCTCGATACCTGCCGGAGAGCGTTTTTGATTAGCAAAGAGTGTGAAATAAGCATTGAAGCAAATCCCGGAACGGTCAACCGAGATGGGCTATCTCGGTTGCGTATGGCGGGTTTTAACCGCATCAGCATTGGGATGCAGAGTGCGAATATCAATGAATTAAGGCTATTGGAAAGAGAACACGATCCGGTTACGGTTATTCGAGCGGTGGAATCGGCCCGTTTGGCCGGTTTTGAAAATCTGAATCTGGACTTGATTTTTGGTATTCCCGGTCAGACCATGGAAAGCTGGCAGCAATCCATCCAATTTGCCTTGAGATTGAAGCCCGATCATTTGTCCCTTTACGCTTTAACAATTGAACATGGAACACCCTTTAAAAAGTGGATCGAGCGGGGTTTGATTAATTTGCCGGATGATGATTTGGCGGCCGATCAATATGATTTTGCGTGTGAGTTGCTAGCAGAAGCGGGGTTTGAACATTACGAAATTTCCAATTGGGCATTGAAATTCGATCATCAGGCCAAGGTATGTCACCACAACCTTCAATACTGGCGTTACTTGCCCTACATTGGTGTGGGGGCTGGGGCGCATGGTTTTTTAGAAAATTATCGAACCATTAATGTGCGTGGTATAAAGGCTTATATTGACAGGATGAAATTGGGGGTAGAAATGCCTTATCCGGCTTCTTCAGCGGCTGAACAGGTGATTGAAATGGATTTGTGGACTCAAATGCAAGAAAAAATGATGGTGAGCCTTCGCCTGCTGAATGAAGGGGTGAGTGCCACTTCGTTTGCGCGACAATTTGGTGTTGAATTAGAGGAAGTATTTGGTAATCAAATTGCCCGATTAATCCAGCAAGGATTACTGGAATGGGTTGACAATCCAACCCAAGGTTGTTTGCGTCTGACCAGGCAGGGATGGCTACTTGCAAACCGCGTTTTTCGGGAATTTATTGGGCTGAAAGAGCCGCCTTTGCTTCGGAAGTTTACTCATTCAACCACGACCCGCGTACCATAACCGCGACTCTCTACATCACTCGCTTTGGATAAAGGGAGAACCCAGCGAAAAAGCCATTTGGCTTCGTCAGTACGCATATTGACGCATCCATGTGAGCGGGGTGTCCCAAAATCCTGATGCCAATAAGTGCCATGAAAGGCGACCCCCGTTTGTTCAAAAAAGCATGTCCATGGCACACCGGGAAGTTCATAATCTTCCGGATTGCCGGTCAGGCTGCCATCCCCCATGTGTTTTGAGGGCATTTTCGAATAGATATTAAACTCGCCTTTCGGGGTTTCCCAGGGAATTTCACCTTCTGGCTTATAATTCAGACCGGTAGATACTTGAGTCTGAAAAACAATTTCGTCATTTTCATAACAAGTTACCGTTTGCCTGCCACGGCTGACGACGATACGTTTTTTGTGGTGGGGGACTTCTGGAGAGATGGGAGTTAGCTCTTCATCAGGGATCAGGCGGAGATGATAGGCCGGTACGTGATATTCAATTTTCAATAATTCATCCAGGATTCGATACCAGGCTTCGCCATCCGGTCCTTCATCAATACCCGTGACCCAGTGGACGGACTCATAATAAAGACGGTAAAGATTTTGCCAGCCCTCAAAGGAAGTGTAGCGCATAGCCTGAGAGAAAGGAACGGTTACTTCAGCCAGTTGGCCTCCATCACGAATTTGAGAAGCGATGGGATTGTATTGCACTTTTACCCGTTGAGTATTGGCGCGGTGAATATACCCCCCCCAAACCCGATACCAAACTGGATTATAGCCGGGTCCACTTTCCGACTCGATTTCATAGTAAAGATTGACCAGTTCATCCCGAAAACGCTGAAACAAAATCTGGCTTTTATCGTTGGGTTGAGCATAAACACTAACAGAACGGACAGTGATTCGAATCAGGTCGTTTTTTTGATTATCTTCTTCAAAACCGGAAAATGGACGGAATGCCAAACCGGCCAGCCCCGCAGCAGCACATAATTTAAGAAATTCCCGGCGAGATAATCGGATACCCATTGTGGGAAAATTATACCAATGATTTTCGTGGATTTATTCTCCGACCTGGATGGCCGTTGAATGTAGAATGATGGATATGTCGGCGGTGTTATTGGCGTTCTTTTCGGCTGTTTCGGGTGGTTTTGCCAATCTGTTTGCGCGGCGGTTAGTTTCGGTCAGCCAAGCGCGAAACATGCTCAGTTTTAATTTTGCGTTGATGACAGGGATGTTGCTTCCAGTAACGCCGTGGTTTTTTGATCTCAATCTCAACCTTCGGGGGATGGTTTTACTGGTGATGGCTATCAGTTTGGATGGTCTGGCAAACTATGGCTATTTTCGTTCATTCGAGAGGATGAATGCAGTAACTGTCAGCGGGTTGCTGGCTGTTTCTCCGATGTTTGCTTTGGTTTTTTCACCCCTGTTTATTTATCAAGGTTCGGTTCTTGGATTGGGTCAAATTCTGGCAGTGGGTCTTTTTACTTTGGGGATCATCATGATCGTGACGGGATTTCAGGATCGCTCTTCACCTCAGGATAATACCCCTGTAAAGGAGATTGTCTTTCCCTTAGGAACGGCTTTGTTATTCAGCATCAGCATGTTTTTGGTAAAAGACTTATTCCTGGAAAATGTTCTTAATCCATTTACCTATTATCTCATTCGTGCAGGGGTTATCAGTGTGATTTCGTGGACGATAACCAAGCCAGATTTACGTTGGGTCAATTGGTCTACCTTTTTCATTACAGCAGTCCGGCTGATGTTTGTGATTGGACAGTGGCTATTTCTTCTCTCGGCCCTGAAAAACGGACATCCGGCATTGGTGAAAGCCGTTGCCGATCTTTCCCCGGTGATTGTCGCCTTATTTTCATGGAGCTTGCTCAAAGAAAAGCCTTCTCTTTTGCAACTGGGAGGTGTGGCAGTAATTCTGGCAGGGGGGATCGTATTGGCTCTCTTTTCGGTTTGAGATGGAGAATGGCTAAAAATTTGCCCTCACCTGTTTATACAGGTGAGGGTTGTTTGTGTCGGGGCGAGAGGATTTGAACCTCCGACCTCTTGCACCCCATGCAAGCGCGCTAGCCGGACTGCGCCACGCCCCGATTAACGATGGCTATTATATTCCCAAACCGTTGTTTTGGCAACCTTTTGACCGATGATTTACTTTTCGCCTTTGGCTTCGAAGAAGTTGCTATAGGCTTTATCTTCATCCAAAATGTGATTGACCAGCCATTCCTTCAAGAAATTCATCATCTGAACACTCAAGCCAATTTTTCCCGCTTTATATTGATTCTTAAAGTCCATTACCTGTTGGGTCAGCCGATCATGAGATGCTTTGTGTTGGGTGTATTGAGGATACGCGTGTTTGAGCATGAGTGCTTCTTCGCTGGAAAAATGCTTTCGTGTATAATCCACCAGCTCGTCCAAGATTATGCCCAATTCTACCTGTCCTTTGCCAACTCTCATCGCTTCGTATAACTGATTGATCAATCCGACCAGTTTTTGATGTTGCTGATCGAATTGTGTGATTTTTACCGAATAACGATCTTCCCACTTGATCAGAGTCATTTTTTCTCTCCTTGTCGCAATGGATTTCTAACTTCTAAATATAGGGATTTTGATTTGATCCAGCCATAAATTTGGGATTAATTTTTTTATCTTAGACGAACCCAATGGCATAAAAAGTTGGTACGAATAAAATGCGTGTACCCTCCTGCCATGCACGGCGGTCAGCTTTCTCCAGCGCATCAATTTCCTCTTCTGGAAGATAATTTTTTAAGTCCTCACGGATGACAGCCCACTCCAAATCAAGCTCCTTCGAATGCTGATGATCCCTAATCCACTTACCAGCCATAACACCGCTTTCGACATTTCTCAAGCCCGCTGATTCAAACCAGCCGCGCATCTTTCGCCCGGTGAGGGGGTCAGCACCTTGATCGCGTAAAGATTGAGTCTGGAAATTTCCAATTACAGAGAGAGAGGAGGGGTAATCAATCCTGCCGCCGTAATCCGGTTCAGCCATTGCGATGACAGCACCACCCTTTCGCGTGACGCGAATCATTTCTTCCAGAACTTTGGGACCGTTCACCCACATTAAGAAATAATGACAAATGCAAAAATCAATGCTTTGAGAGGAAAATGGCAGAAAATGAGCGTCCGAACAAACCAATGATACAAAAGGCAGTAAATCACTGGCATGTTTTAGCGTAGAAAAATCTATATCCAATCCAAACAGATGGTGAACGTCTGAAAAATCTTGTAAAACCGCCCCACTACCACAGCCAACTTCCAATAACCGATGGTGCGGTTGTATCCCGGCTTTTCGAATCAGATAAGCCCGTATTTGGCTTGTCCACCGGGCTTGTTGTTGATAGCGCTGGTGCCAATCTAGCATGTTTCGGTCGAATTTAGTTGTTGAGCGTTTTGCCAGATTGTGTCCCACTCATCGGTAAGAAAGTTACCCAGAAGGATGTTTTTACCCTGAGCAGGGAGAACATCACCGTCTGGTTCAATATAAAGCCATGCTTTGCCGGCGCCTTCAAAGTATTCCGCCTGTGCTTCGGTTTGTAATTCAAGACCGATTGGATTCAATTCTGAATAGGGTACCGGTAAATCCCATACGATAGATATTTGGTTGGCAATTGCCTGCTCCTGAACGTGTTGAAGAATTGGCTTCAGGGAAGGATCTTCAACGGTCAGGCTGAGCGATTTAAGATTTAAATCGGCCAATTTTTTGAGGATTTCCATGACCATTTTTTGATTGTGGTTTGAAATCGTTAGATGAACAGTCACAAACAAGTCAGATGCGATTGCGTCGCGGATAGCCTCCCAGCAATATTCTTCTTTTTCATCCAATACTATCATCAAATGATCAAGACCCGCCTGAAGAATATCGGAGAGAAATTTATGCTCTGAGAAACGATATCCACTACTCAGCACACCTGTGACCATACCCAGCGTTTCAGCACAGGCAACCAGTTCCACTAAATCGGGGCGCATCGTGGGTTCGCCACCAGTGAAGATTACGTGGGGAATACCGGCTTTCCAGGCTTTTTCTAAAATCGTTTTCCACTCCTCTGTAAGTAATTCCCGTTTTACTCTTTCCACCGGTGTAGAACCGGTAGTACGGGGATAGGGGGTAGCATAAGTCAGGGCGCAATCCACCCTTAGGGGAGCACTTAAGCGGCGTTCATGGACATTTACACGATCGAAACCTAAATAAGTTACCGGGTCGAGATCGGTTGTTTCAATCAAGGTCATCAAACGATCCCGAAACGAGATGAAATCCTGTTTGGCCCGTTCTTTACTGACGCGATAGCGTTTGGACAATTGATCGGCAACTTCTTCTTCGTTGTGCTGCTTGATGAGGTGATAAGCGTACTCTGCCCCGGTCTGGTTGAGATGCAACACGGTTGAGGCATTAATGATGAGAACGCCACTTCCATCCCCTTCAATCCGAAGGTGGAGACGATAGGGAAAGGCTGATTCAGGTGGGGCATTAAGGGTGTAAATCCCTGCTTCCAATGGTTGGACGGGTTGTAAAAACCGATAAATCGTCTCGCGAATTCGATTGAACATGGCCACCTCCGCTCTTATTGGATGACATTTTGTTGGGTATGTAATGCTTCGCGTGCGAGAGGACATCCGCCTCCACACTCAACCACTAATGCGCAATTTTGACATTTTGCGGGTAAGTCCCGGCGTTCTCTAAGTGACCGCGCCAGTTCGTGATTCCAGATTTGGTCCCAGCTTTCAATGAGAATATTCCCTAAAGAACTGTAATAAGATTGGCAGGGAAGAACGCTACCATCTGGTTCAATGCACATGTTATACAATGCGGCTGTACAGCCCTTGACGCCTAATTCCATTTGAACAGGATCAAAATTGCAGTACTCGGTAGGGGTGTACCAGATCAAACGCTGGTTGTTTTGGCTGGTTTTGAGGCGGGCAATTTCCAGCAGTCCGGGAAGATGGTTTTCCGGAATTCCTGTGTTGACCTTTCTGCCGCGTCCGGAGTAGATTAATGCATTTAATCCCACCGTCGGCACGCCGATTTCCGCCAAAAAATCCAGTGTTCCACTCAAATGCGGCGCATTGTCTTTCAATAAGGTGGTATTGGTCATGACAAATAGGTTGGATTGCAAAGCATTTTTGAGGCCAGCAAAAGTTTCCTGCCACGCTCCCTGGTGAAGAACCATTCGGTCGTGAATCTCTGGGATGTGCGATTCAAATGTGATTTGAACATGATCCAGCCCGGCTTCAATCAGTTGATTCAGAAAGCCGACATCTTTCAGGCGTCTGCCATTGGTGTTGATACCGGTTATCTGTCCATTCCGTTCCGCATGGGCAATCAACAGGGGAAGATCATCACGAAGGGTTGGTTCACCACCTGTAAACACAATATGCGGGATACCAATTTCCCAAAGTTTATCCAAAACTGAATACCAGAATGTGGTGTCTTTTTCTGGAAACGAGCGTGAGCGGGCGTTGTAGCAGTGAGCGCAGGCATTGTTGCACCGGTAGGTGATTGCCAGATCCATGCGATATGGCCGGCTGGGATGTTTTGTAAAGGGGGGTATTGTTTCGATTTCGAGATCACAAACCGGACAAATGCCTTCCGGGTTGATCAATGAGCGGAGCTGTTCTACAAAAAAGAGGTAGTCCTGAGTTGCCTGTTGACGGGAAACCTGAAATGACCGGGTCAACCAGCTAATTGCCTGATTTTCAGGAATTTTACTCAAAGCCAGATAAGCCATGAGCGCTGCTGATGGGTTGAAGTGATAAATACGGCTGGCGTTGATCAGTAATGTGCCGCTTTGATCGGGTTCGATTCGCAAGTGTAGACGGGTTTTACCGCCGTTTTCTTCTATCAGAAATGAATAAAGGCCAGCCGGCGGTGGAAAATGCGCCTCAGAGGAGGAAAAAGTTCCACGAAGTTTTTCAAGCCAGCGGTTTGAGAAGAGGGACATGCCGAATCTCCTGTTTAACGGCCGCCCCCGGCGCAGGCGCAGGCACAGCCAGCGCAGGCGCAGGCACAGGCGCACCCGCCTCCCCCGCCTCCCCCGCCTGATCGGCTACTATAGGAAGATGGTTTAGGAGGAGGATTGGTTTTATTGGTTATGCGTTCGGTAAAAGTGGTGACATTCCCGATAACATCCGCGGAGAAGGACTGAACGCCGTTCACCATCGAGGCGGCAAAGTCTGAACCGGGTAACTTGGGAAGGGTGATATTCCCACTGCCACTGGGGGATGGCACGGTGGTTTTTGCTAGCCCCCCGCCACTGCTGGAGGGAGCGCTACGAATGATCGGATCATAACGCCACCACCATGTGGGAACACGTACTGGCTCGCTTTGGAAGATCTCACGGGTGCGGTCATCCCAACGTCGGTCTACCATCGTCCAATCCATAACCTGCTCATACACGTCCGATTTGACATCGGGTGTATCGGCAGCAGCAACCTGCTGCCAGGCTTTTTCCATGATTGTTTTGTAATAATCAATCGTTTCTTTTCGGCTAAAGCCTTTCATTTTTTCCGAAACCGACTTAATCAAGCCAATGATGGTGTCTTGAAGTTTGCTTTCCTTCAACTTTTTCTTGGTTTGCTTGAACGCCTCGAGGAAAGTTAACTCGTACGGTTGAAGATTTTCGGGCAAGGGATCGCTAATTTTCAAAACAAGCGGATCACGGCTTTCAACAATAGCAGCACCTTTCTTCAACACCGAGAACAGGATCATGGTTAGCACTTTATCCAAAGGCTGTTCCATCAGAATGGCAGCTTCAACGGCAGTCAGGCCGCGCTTAATACCATGACCTTCTACCGCAATTTTCGGTGGCAAATACTGTAACTTGCGACGATTTGATGTGACAATAGATAAAATCGGAATCAGCAAAAAGAAACCAATGAATCCGGCTGTGCATAAGGTGCCAATGATTGCATCTATGTCCACGGTTCGGAGGTTGGGCGTTTCTGTTGCAACAACTACCTGAGCGGGGACAAGGCGTATGGGAAATGAAGCACCAAATTTGTAAGATGAGTAAGCATTTGCATTTTCGGCGTACCAGGTGTAATAAACCCGACCCTGATTGTCGAATCCCGACTCGACCGGTTCGTCACTACCCGGCCAGTTACCAGAGGGGGTGTGGTAGCGGGGTTCTTCGGGCTTTAAGCCCGGCGGCAATACAATGGTGAAATAGTATTCGGTTGTGCCACGGGTGAAATCTCGAGAAAAGAAATTTGGAGTAATTACGATGCTGGCGTACTCTTCGGCTTCTTCAAGGGTGGATTTGCCCAGGGCGCGCTCGACTTTTCCAACATAAACGTGTAAAGTTCCCGTTTGTCCGGGTTCAATGGCATAATTGCCCAGGTGGATTTCGACCCCCGGATTGACATACTCCGATGGGCGGATTAATGTGGCTCTTTGACCGTCAATTTCGGCCGAAATGGAGTTTAAGTCGTAGTTTGAATTGGGCATCCCAATATCTACGATGTCAATTGCATCCCGTCCTGGCAGGTTTTTGAAGGTGATGGTGTAATCCAGACTGATGCTGCCATCGGAATTTACGAAAACAACGACTTCCTGTTTTGGGACTTCAAAGGAAAGATTTTGGGCTAGAACGGGTTGGATGCTCGTGCCGAGCATCACTGCAATGATTAACCACAAGAAAAACAAACGAAAAGTTCGCATTTTGCCCTCCCCGATTACCATTTCGGTTCTTCGGTTAATTGATAGGTGGTATGACAATAAGGGCAGGTGACTACCGGTGCTCCGGCGACCATTTTGATGTCTTCAGGCTTCAAGGTCCCACCGCAAGAACGGCATTTGATCACATCCAAATTAACATCGCCGGGCAAATCAATTTTCACCGTCACATTGGTTTCCTCGGGTTTTGATGATTTTCGCGTAGCCAAAAATACCAGAGCCAGACCAATGGCGACTGTAATAACGCCAATCGGTATCCAGCCGAGTGTGCCCTGGTCACCCGTAGAACCCCAGATGAACAATACCCCAAAAAAGATCAAAATTCCGCCAATGATTAGTGCAATGATTTTCCCTGCGCTCATGGGCACCTCCATATAAAAATCAGTGTAACATTTTCCAGAGGGGATGACAATTTGACAAAACTCATATTCGTAGTCTGAAAATTACCCTAAATTTTCGACATTTACCTTTGATTGTATACGATAATTTCAACTCTTGGTTTTACCTTACTGCTATAATTCGCCTGGGAGGAGTATGACATGAGCGAAGATGCTTTGAAGCAGGAGTATGAAAGGCTCAAGAGAGATATTCATTATCATTCTTACCGCTATCATGTTTTGGATTCGCCGATCATCAGTGATTGGGAATATGACCGGCTGATGCAGCGGCTACTGGAAATTGAAGCTCAGCATCCCGAATGGATAACTCCCGATTCTCCCAGTCAACGGGCAGGGGCAGAGCCACTGGAGCGATTTGTCAAAGTGCGCCATCCCGCTCCCATTTTGAGCCTCGCCAACGGTTTTCACGCTGCGGACGTACGTGCCTGGTTTGAACGCCTGGTCCGCCTGGATGAACGGGTTCTTCATGCTGATTTTGTGGTGGAACCGAAGATTGATGGCTTGACGGTTGTGCTTCATTACCTCAATGGACAATTTGTGCTGGGGGCTACCCGTGGGGATGGCGAGGTGGGGGAGGACATTACCGCAAATTTAAGAACGATAAAATCTCTTCCTGTTCGAATTCCGGTTAACCCGGACGGCCCATCGGCGGAGGGAAGAATTGTTGTGCGTGGTGAGGCTTTTATCTATGTTCGTGACTTTGAAATTCTCAACCAGCGTTTGATCGAGCAGGGCGAAAAACCCTATCTCAATCCCCGAAATACTGCTTCAGGATCATTGCGTCAACTCGATCCAAAGTTAACGGCTTCGCGTCCACTTCGATTGCTGGTTTACCAGATTGTTCAAAGTGATCAGCCTGTGCCTGAAACCCAATGGGAAACTCTTCAACGCTTGAGGGAATGGGGTTTTCCGGTCAGCGATCAAGTGACTTACTGCAAAGACCTTGAAGAGGCGATTCAGGTCTGTGAAGAATGGGCAGATAAACGGGATACCTTACCTTATGAAGCCGATGGAATGGTCATAAAAATCAACGATTTACGTCTCGCGGCGGATTTGGGGGTGGTTGGGAAAGACCCACGCGGGGCACTGGCTTTCAAATTCCCGGCACGTGAAGTTACCACTCGCCTCCTGGATATTGGAATCAATGTTGGCAGGACCGGTATGTTGACACCAACTGCAATTTTAGAACCGGTTGAAGTTGGTGGTGTGGTTGTCAAGCAGGCAACACTTCACAATTTTGATTATATTTTTGAGAAGGATATCCGCATTGGTGACCGGGTCTTAATTAAGCGAGCCGGTGACGTTATTCCATACGTCATTGGTCCGGTGGTAGATGCCAGGACAGGGGAGGAAAAGGTTTTTGAACCACCCAAAACATGTCCGGCTTGTGGCCAACCTGTCGAGCAGGTGGAGGGAGAAGTAGCCTGGTATTGTGTAAATTCAGCGTGTCCGGCTCAGTTGATCCGCAATGTGGAACATTTCGTTTCACGAGGAGCGATGGATATTGTCGGATTAGGAATAAAAATCGTTGAGCAATTAATTGAAGCAGGTTTGGTGAAAGACGTGGCCGATTTATATCGGTTGAAAAAAGAAGATTTACTAAAACTGGATGGATTTGCCGAGAAAAAGGCGGAGAACCTGCTCCAGGCCATTCGGGAATCGAAGAACCGGCCGCTCCAACGCCTGATTTTCGCGTTGGGCATACGAGGTGTGGGTGAAGTTTTGGCTAACGATTTAACCAGGTACTATTCCGATTTGGACGCTTTGAGTCATGCAACTCTTGAGGAGTTACAGCGAATTGAAGGGGTTGGACCGAACATTGCCCAGACGATTGTAGATTGGTTCAGCCGACCTTCTAATCGCCGATTACTGGAAAAGTTAAAATCGGTGGGGGTTTGGCCGGTGGCCGAAAAAGTTACGCTAACCGCTGAAAAACAACCCTTTCGAAACTTAACCTTTGTGGTAACGGGGACCCTGCCGGGTTTTACTCGTGAAGAGGTCAAGCAATTCATTCAACGACTGGGTGGGAAAGTCAGTGACAGTGTCTCTAAAAAGACGGACTTTTTGGTCGCCGGCGAAAATGCCGGATCGAAACTGGACAAGGCGCGGGAATTGGGTATCAAGATCATTGATGAGCCAACCTTGAGAAGAATGGCCGAAGGGAGTTAATTTTTGAAAAAAATCATGACCCAAAAACGAATTCTCCTCAAGTCCGGAAAAGAGAGGTCTATCCTTCAACGACACCCGTGGGTATTTTCCGGTGCCATTGCTTCTGTATCTGGAGATCCTCAGCCGGGCGAGACGGTAGAAATTTGCAGTGCTGGAGGAGAGCGCCTTGGCTGGGCTGCTTACAGTCCCCATTCCTCAATTCGCGCGCGAATCTGGAGTTTTGATCCGGATGAAGTAATTGACGCTGAGTTTTTTATTCGAAAAATCCAGGCGGCTGCATATTTACGCCATTTGCTCGCCCTGACTGCAGAGACCAATGCTTATCGTTTGATTCACGGAGAAGCCGATGGTATCCCCGGCTTGGTAGTAGATTTGTACCCCGAAACAGCGGTAGTTCAAATTCTTTCCGCAGGAGCAGAATACTGGCGGGAGGTCATTGTTGATCTTATACAGCAAATTACCGGCTGCAAGGCGGTAGTAGAGCGTTCGGATGTGGAAATTCGACAATTGGAGGGATTGCCGATTCGTGAAGGTGTCATCCGAGGAGGGGAAATACCAGGGCTTCTCAAGATTGAAGAAAACGGCATTCATTATTGGGTGGATGTGGTTGGTGGTCAGAAGACAGGTTTTTATCTTGACCAACGTCAGAATCGTAAGCGATTGACCCAATTTGCCAGAGACCGGGAAGTACTGAATGCTTTTTGTTATACAGGAGGTTTTACACTTTCAGCAATGGCTGGTGGGGCTAAAAGTGTCCTTTCGATTGATTCATCGGCGGCCGCCTTACGTCTGGCAGCAACAAATCTGGAATTAAATGGTTTTGATTCTACACGAAACGAATGGCTGGAAGGAAACGTTTTTCATGAACTGCGTCTTTTGCGGGATCGGAACAAAAAGTTCGATCTGATTGTTTTAGACCCGCCGAAATTTGCCCCTACTTCTGCGCAGGCACAAAAGGCTGCCCGCGCTTATAAAGACATCAATCTTCTTGGATTTAAGTTGTTGCGTAAAGGCGGGATTCTGTTCACTTTTTCCTGCTCGGGGGGAATTGGTAGGGAGTTATTTCAAAAAATTGTGGCGGATGCTGCGCTGGATGCCGGTGTGGAAGCCAGAATTGTTGAGGTTCTTAGTCAGAGCGGTGACCATCCGGTGGCTTTGAACTTCCCAGAAAGCGCTTACCTGAAAGGTCTCATTTGCATAGTTGGATGAAAAAAATGATGGGCACTCTTGGTGAGTGCCCATAAAGCAAGGTGGAGATGGCGGGAATCGAACCCGCGTCCGAAAGATTAGACCCACGAACCTCTACGAGCGTAGTTGGTCTTTGTT
>FWPU01007262.1_pt1 | contig 20669 bp, 18 predicted proteins | sample 2228361 | NCBI WGS metagenome assembly FWPU01 (sample SAMEA103939777, study PRJEB20133) | metagenome
GCCGTTTTTCGCCCATTCTTAGGGATATTCGCCCCACTTGTACCCCTAAAAACGCCTCCATCTTACCCTTTTCGTCCCACCAAAAATTTCCTGCGAGCACCCCCTCCAAAATGGCCGCAAAATACCCCTTTTTCAGGGGGGTTCTCGCTCATGTTAAAGAAATCGCATCATCAGCCCCGCACTTCCCCCTTATTATAACCGATTCCGGCAAATATGTCAAAAACCGCAAAAGCGAATGCATATCCCGCCGCGCCGAGACATAACACGTAAGTATATCCCCAGGAGACGACCAGGAGCGCGGCCAACACCGAGGCGACAACCGAGATGCTCCCGTTGACCGCCCAGGCCCAGGGAATGAGATAGGGCGCGACCTTCTCCAGCCAGGCGATCCCCTTGGGAAAAGGGATGCCCATGAGGAAGCCTAAGGGAGCCAGCGTCAGGGAGATGAGGGCAAAGCGCGCAGGGAGCGGCCACCCCAACCCCGCGTAGAGGAACGGTGGCTGTATCCAGGTGACGAGAAGGGCCACGATCACCAACGATACCAGCGCGCCCGCCCAAGAGACGCGCGGCGCGGCCAGGCTCCCCAATCCGGAGAAGACCAGGAGCGAGAAAAGGACCGCGGCCAGCGCGTAGGCAGGCTGCCCCAAGGCCAAGAGCGCGCGCCCGATGAGAGGAATCTCTATCAGCAGGAAGGCAAGCCCCAGGAGCGCGAAATATAGGAAGGCGGGCGATTTGGAGAAGCCATCGCCGGAGCCGCGCCAGAACCGCATCGGAAGCAAAATGAGGATGGCCGCAGCCAGCACCGCCACGAACAGGAGCATCAACAGGACGAAATAGCCGCTGCCGCCGAAGGGCTGCCAGGTCTTTCCTAACGTGCGTAAGATGGCCGGCGTCTGCCCCCAGCGGAAGAAGTGGTTGAAAAAAGGCTTATCATCCGTGGGCGGGGCGACGGCAAAGGGATAGGCGGCCACGTAGGCGCGACGATCGGGCGCGGATAGCAACTCGTTGAAGGCGCGGTAGTGCACCGCCTCTCGCTGGATGTTGAAGCGGTTGGCATCCTCTTCTTTCAGGCCCGGCGCGACGACCAGATCAAAACGCCTATCTGCCAGAAAGGAACGCACCATCTCCACCTCGGCAGGGGTGAAGGCCTCGCGCCGGGCCAGCAGCGTCACCGTCTGGATGCCGCGCCAGGCCAGGATGTGGCCTTCCGGCCCCCGGATGCCGACCCTCTCCAAGCCGGCGATGACGAGCGCGAGGGTGCGCAGGTCTTCGCTGGGGGGCGATTGCAGCCAGCGGGTGATCACCAGGAGGCCGCCGGGCTCCAGGCTTGCCAGGTATTCTGCACACGCTTCCGCGGTCAGATGGAAATCCTCGGCCAGGCTGTAGGCGCCGGAGGTCACCGGACGGAAAGGCTGGGCCAGCGAGAGTTGTACCACATCGTAGCGTTGAGCGGTACGGCGCAGGAAGGAGCGCGGCTCCCCGGCGATGGCCGTGACGCGCGGGTCGGCATAGATGCCGGTGGGCGCGGCCTGCAAGGCCAGTGCCAGGACCAGGGGATTTCCTTCTACGGCGGTCACCTCTTGCGCGCCCAATTGCCGCGCGGCCAGCACGTCCAGCCCGCCGCGCGGCTCAACGATCAACGCGCGCGCCCCTGGTCGCAGATGATAGGCGGCAGCAGCAGGGAGATAGTCCGCGAAGGGCGGCGCATCCCCGGCCTGCGTCAGCGGCACCGGCGCCAGGTCGTCGCCATCCACCGTCAACCCCCATTGGGCGGGCAGCGTCCCCGTATAGGCATAACTGAGCCCCGGCAGACGCCGCACGCCCGCGCTCTCCACCAGGTCCACCCGCGAGAAGGCATTCCAGCGGCTGGCGACGACGCGCGCGCCGGGGTAGAGGAGGGCTTGCCGCAACCCCTTGTAGGGCGAGAGGCGAACGTCCAGCCAAGGGAACGAACCGACCGCCAGAACCCCGCAGCCGAGGAGCGCCAGGAGGTTCAGGACGGCCCAAGCGCGCCGGCGCGTCCCAAGGGCGAAGATGAGCCCCGCCCCTGCCCCTAACGCCGCGCCGAAGGCGACTGCGCCCGGCCCCCAAGCGAGGGGAAAGCCTATCGCGAGGAGGCAGCCTGCGGCGGAGCCCGCCAGGTTCGCCGCGTAAATCCGGCTGGCGCGCGCCGGCAAGGCGGATAGAGCCAACCCCACCGCCAGCCCTACACAGATGAAGGGGAGCGCGGGCATGGTGAAATAGAGGACCAGGTAGGCCGGCTGGCGCGCATCCCAAGCGATGCTGAAGGAATCAAAAGGGAGCGCGTTCGCCAGGAGGTAACTTCCTAAATCGGCCAGGGCGAAGGCGAACGCAAGGCCGGGGAGTCGCCGCTCCCAACCTGCTCCGCGCCAGGCGGGACGCAGGACCAGGATAGAGCCGCTCGCGCCGAAGCCCAGGAGGGCGAGGCTGACCGCCATGAACGCGAAATGGTAGAACTGCGCGAGGGCAAAGAGCCGCGTCAGGCTGATTTCCAGGAGGAGCCCCGCCGCCGAGAGGAGGGCCAGGCCCGCGTAGGTGGCTTTCATGGTTTCATGATAGCAGATGCCCAGGCGCGGGTCAAGGCTATAGCGGTCAGCAGAGGCACCTCAGAATGGAATAGCTAGCCGACAGCAGTAAGATGTGTAGGGAGATGGCTTCGCTACGCCGGTATGGCGTGCAAAGGGAAGGCAACGTTTGCAGGTGGAGCAGGCCAGGGAACCATGCAAAACAGGTCGGGGGAAGGTTTGAGAGGCGTGATGGAGACATAACCCAATTTGATGGCCCAGGCATCGGTCCAAGGCTCTGGCTCCGGTTCTGAATCAGCCGTATGGACGGTGACCAGGATTCTATCTTCGCGCAGGTCAGGGCTGAAGCGATATTTGGGCAGAAAAGAGGCGCTGGTAATAGAGGTCATCATGGTCCCCCATACTTGCGATTTGGGCACGTTAGGCACGTTGACATTCAGCACCAACGGCGTGGGCTCTGGATTGGCCTGCCGCAGCCGCAACACTTCGTCCAAGGCCCAGATCGCTGTGTCCCAATGGATTCCCTCTGGCTGGCCTATGTCTAAGGAGATGGCGATGGCCGGGATGCCCATGAGATAGGCGGTGAATGCTGCCCCTACCGTGCCGGAATACAAGATATCGCGCCCCACGTTGGCCCCATGGTTGATGCCACTGATGACCAGGTCAAACGGTCCGCCACCGAAGATGCCAGTCAGGCCCACGTGAACGCAGGCTGCGGGAGTCCCTACAAAGCCATATGCTGTCACGTTGGGCGGGTGGCCTTCGTAGTGCCGATATGGAAAGTAGGACAAGGTACGAGCCGGAGGCCAGGCCGTTCCATAGCCGCTACAATTGGTCGCCGGAGCCACGACAATAACCCGGCCCAGAGAGGCCATCGCCCGCGCCGCAGCCCAAAGGCCCGCTGCGGCAATGCCATCGTCGTTCGTCAGAAGAACTTTCATTTCTACCTCCGTTCTCCCCCATCAGCGTCCATGCTCACGAAACCAATAGCAGCATGAGCCAGGTCATCAAACCACCCCAAACGACCCCGCTGATGGATCGGGCTGATGTGTGCCGATGCAAATGGATGTGCGACCAAACCACGAACGGCAGAGCCACCAAAGCGGGCCATGCCCGATATCCCAGATTGTAGAACAAAAAGGTCACCCAGGCCCCCACGGCCACACTACGCCCACTGACTTTCCAGGGCAAGGTAGTGCTCAGCATCAGCATCACCTGGACCAGTTGCACGCCAGCCACGGCGAGCAAAAGAGGCGGCGCGGAGGCAACCGCCAGAGCTATAACGGCCATGAGCGTCGTTGCCAGCGTGAAGGACAAGGGACGAAAACATACCTGCCGGCAGCACCCATCTAGGTCCGACACCATCCGCCGCCTGAACAACCAGAGCAGATAGCCGAAAGGTGCCACCACGCTGAAAGCGAGGTCTACGACGGCCCAAAACCAAGCATCCGTCCGCCGCGCTGAGACAGCGGCAACGGTGATCATGACGGCAGCCAGCACAGGGGGAGAGGATACGGCCGAGACAAAGTTGGCCAAAGCGTCGGCGTAGGGGTGAAGGTGAACTCTCAGAGCGGCGATGCTGCCCTGAACCTCAAGGGGCTGCGAGACGCGCGACAAAACCTCTGAACCAGTCGCCATCAGCATCCTTTACAGGTTGTACATAAAAACAACTAGGACGTCCCACGGGGAGGAGGATAGCAGAGATATGCAAAGGTCATGATAAGGGAAGGTTATGGGGATGTAAGAGTTATGTCAAGGTTTAGTAACACAAGGAGCTCCCCAAGGCCTTCAAGGGGAGGTGCGTACCGGTTACGACGCGCTCACCAGCTTCAGCACCGATGCACCCCCCGCGCCGCCGCTTGAGAAGGCCCCTGCTGACTCCCATCTACTACAATCCTGCAAACAAGTCGTCCATCCGCAGGCCGGGCTGGGGTTCCGGCCAGGCAAGGGCATAATGCTCGCGGCTCATCAACGCCTTCACTTCATCGTCGGGGAGGCGACGGAAGAGGTTGTTGGGACCGAATTGGGTGCGATGGCAGAAGAAGGACGTCCACTTATCGGCGATGTCGTCGGCCACGTCCAGCGTCACGTGGACCTGTTCGTCCGGCCAACCGAAATCCTCAAAACGGGCGAACTCGCCGACATCGGCGCCCAGCGCGATGAGCCGGTCGCGCACCGTCAGGAAGAAGGAGCGGGGGATGGCGGTGTAGAAGAGGCGAGCGGGCTGCCAAGGTTCGCCTTGGTCGGGATAGGAGGCCGGGGCGGCCGCGGCCCGGAAGGCGGCTACGGTATGGCGATGGATGGCGATGTGGTCGGGGTGGCCGTAAGCGCCATGGGGTTCAAAGGTGATCACGACGTGGGGTCGCAAGCGGCGGATGATGCCCACCAGGCGGGGAACAACCTCGTCGGCAGGGATGTTGATGAAGGCGCGGGGGTCGTTGTTTGCGGGCGAGCCCGCCATGCCCGAATCGCGGTAGCCCAAGAAGATAACTTCTTTGATCCCCAAGGTCTCGGCGGCGCAACGTAACTCTTGCTCGCGCACGTCGCCCAAGGTCTCCGGTGTCGCCAGGCTAGGGTCGCTGATCTCGCCGACCTCGCCGCGGGTGGCGCAGACCAGGGCCACGTGCACGCCTGCGGCAGCGTAATGGGCCAAGGTGCCGCCGGTGCCGAAAGACTCGTCGTCCGGATGGGCGAAGACGGCGAGCAGGGTTTTAGGGTGATCGTCCTTTGCCACGGTCATACGCATTCTTCCTTACGACCTCTCTCCTATTTTTTTCTATCCCTCTTCTAGTTGCGAGGCGAAGTCCTCCAGGCGGCGGCGGAGGGCGGCGAGGGCAGCGCGCATCCCTTCCGGGTCGTCGCGGGCGGCCTCGCGCACGGCGCTGAGGGGCCAGCGGGCCAGTTCCGCATCCATGCGGCGCAGGAGCGTGACCACGTTGGCTCGGGTGCGGATGGGGGGCGCGGGCCGTTCTTTGCCAGATGTCAATCTTGTTTCCGGTGGGGCAAAAGAGGTTGCAGGGGTTTCGGGTCTTTGTATTATGTCAAGTACAGGCTGTTCCCGCTGTCGCATCAGGTTTATGACATCTGGCAACGGTACGCCATCCTTGAGCGCGACGACGCCCCGCTGCACCTGGGCCACGGTCAGGCCCTCCTCGCGCACCAGGCGCGCCAGCGCGTTGCGGGCCGCTTCGTCCTCTACGCCGGCTAACAGGCGCACGTGGCGCAAGCGGGTCGGGTCCTCCTTCACCAGTTCCGCCAATTCGGGGGGCGCGATCGCCAACGCCAGCATATCGCGCACCCAGGTCAGGTTCTTCCCCGTCTGTTCGGCGATCTGCTCCTGGGTCAGGCCCAACTCCGCCTTCAGGCGCATCACCGTCTGCGCCGATTCTAAGGGGCGCAGGTCCTCGCGGACGACGTTCTCCACCAAGCAGATGATGAGGAGGTTGCGGTCGGTCCAATCATCGTGGATATAGACGGGGATGGTGGCGAGTCCGACCTCTTTGGCCGCGGCCAGGCGGCGCGCGCCGTAGGCGATGACGACGCGACCGTCGCGCAAGATGCCGTCCAGCGCGCCGATGAAACCGTTGGCCCGCATGGAATCCACCAGTTCGGCGATGTTTTCCATGCTCTGGCGCGGGTTATAGGGGTTAGGGTCTATGTCTTCCACGCGCGCGTTGATGAGGCGGGCCGCCTCGCGCGCGCCTACCAGGCGGCGGATCGCCTCGTCACCGCCGAGGAAGTTGGGGGGGAGGGGAACTTTTTTGGGCATGGTGCTCCTCATGACCTCTCTCCACCCCCTTCGCCCCCTCCTCTCCCCCAGTGGGGGAGAGGAGGGGGTAGGGGGGAGAAGAGAGGTTGACAAGTCCTATCGCGCCTTGCGCTTCTTCTCCTTCACGATCGGGTTTATGGCATTCCAACAGGAATGCGATAGTCTCCCTTATCCTCGTCTCGGCCTCCCGATCTCCTGCGCAAGGGCGCGGTACGCCTCCGCGCCGAGGGAACGCGGGCTATAGACCAGGACGCTGGATCGGTTGGCCGCGGCCTCGGCGATGTCCACGTTCTTGGGTATCGTCGTCTGGAAAACGCGCCCGACGCCGGAGCCGTCCAACGCCTTGCGCACGTCGGCCTCCACCGCGCGGGCCATCGCCGTCCGCTCTACCCGCGTCAGCAGGACCCCCTCTAACGCCAGGCGATAGTTGAGATCGCTGCTGACCTGCAAGATGGTGCGCACCAGCGCGCGCAGGCCCTGCATGGAGAGGAAGTCTGCCGAGAGAGGGACGATGACCCGTTGCGCGGCGGCTAAGGCGTTGACGGTGAGGAGGCCGAGGTAGGGGGGGCAATCCAGGAGGATGGCGTCGTACGTCTCGGTCACCGGTGCGAGGAGGCGGGCCAGGCGGCGTTCGCGGTCAAAGACCATGTTCAATTCCAGGTCGGCCTGGGCCAGGTCCAAGGAGGAAGGGACTACATCCAGCGCGTCCTTGCCGGCGCGGCGGATGCACGCGGCCAAGGCGACGGCCTCCCCGGATTGGGCCGCGCCGGCAGGGGCGAGAGGGTCGGGAAGGCGGCGGCCCATGACGTCGTCGTGCAGGGCGGTGTAGATGGTGGGGGTGTCCTCCTGCACGGTGACGCTCAGGTGGAGCGTGGCGTGGGCCTGGGGGTCCAGGTCCAGGATCAGCACGCGCGCGCCCATCTCGGCCCAGGCCGCGCCCAGGTTAACGGCAGTGGTCGTCTTGCCGGTGCCGCCCTTCTGGTTCACAACAGCATAAATCAAGGGAACCTCCCCGCTTGGCCCCCATCCCCGCCCCTTCCCCGCTACACAGAGGTAGAGATTGTTTCTGCGGCCCTTCCCCATAAAACGAACGAGGGTTGGGTGGGGGCAGGATTTCCCGATTATAATACTACAAATGTGACTATATCATCCGGATGCGAAACTCCTTCAGGTCGTCCGCCACCGAGAGATCGGCTGTCCTCTGCCGCCCATCGCGCCAGGTCTTCGCCGATCATCTGCACGCCCGCCTGCAACGCCGCCGGCAGAAGGTTGAGCCCCAGGGGCGCCAGGTCCACAACGCCTCCGGCGTGCCGGATAGGACGGTGCTTTGGCCGTCTCATTATAACAGGGGGATGACAAAACCGCAACCGTCCTGCCGCCCCGAAGTCCTAAGGGGTCGCCGGATTGCGCCGCCGATTCCGCGCTATGATGTGGAAATAAATGTTCTATCTTGACCTATCGCATGAACTATGATACAATAGAGCCGTGAAACATCGGAGGGGATTGCACCCGATCATAAACACGTATCTTGCTTTTTGGCAACGCTTCGCGTTGGACCCTTGACAAAAGCGCCGCGATCGGCTATAATGGTTCAGAATATATGTTCTAACCAGGGGGCTGCATGGACCCTGCATCGCCGCCCTTCCAGGGCTGGGAGCGGCCCACACGCAACTTCTACCGCCTCCCCCATAGCTGGTTCACCACCCTCACCCGGCTGCGCCGCGCCTGGCAACTCCGCTCCATCGCTAACCTCATCCGCCTGGTGGAATACATCATCCGTTGGACGTGGGGCGAGGGCCACTTCGACCGCCCCGTCCGTCTGACCTTAGACGAACTGGAGCACGGCAAGGTCATCGGTCGCCGCAACGGGCTTCGCCTGCGGGCCGACGCGGGATGCGGTATCTCCGGCTCCCACCTGAGCGAGGCAATCCAGCTCGCCGTGGACCTGGGCCTCATCACCCGCGAGGTGGACCGGCGCGACCCGGGCCGCGTCCGCCAGTTCTTCGCGCCGCGGTTGGCGGACCTCTCTTCTCCCTCTGCCTCCCCCCCTCCCACGCCGGAGGAGAGGAGGGGGTTAAGGGGTAGAGAGAGGTCTATGTCAGCCGCCGCACCCTTTCCCGGCTTCCCCCTCCCTCATAGTAACTACTTCATCGTGCCGAAGGCGTGGATCTCCCTGATGGCCCGCACCCGCTCCGATACCCTCATCCTGGCGATGGAATACCTGATGCGCCACTGTTGGGGCTGGCAGGCACGGGCCGACGAGGTGCACTTCCTCACCGCGGACGAGGTCGCGCGCGGCCGTCAATACGCCGACGGCACGCGCTACGACGAGGGCATCGGCTATTCGGTGGAGCGGACCCGCGATGCCTTGGAGCGCGCCGTGGCCGACGGCTGGTTAGTCGTGCGCGAGCGTACCTCTCACGGCGGCAGGCCGGTGCGCGAGTACACCCTGCGCCGCATCGGTTGGCCGATGGGCGAATGGCAACCACCTGACCAGGGTCAGAAACGACTTTCTGACGTTTCGGAGGGGGATACGGATGTTTCGGCAGAAGGTGCAGACGTTTCGGCGGAGGATGCAGATATTTCGGCAGGAGCGAAAGACCCTTCGGAGGGAGTTAAAGACACTTCGTCCCCCCGCACAGATATACCTACTCCGCCTACCAACGAAGCCAACCACCCGATCATAAAACCACCACCACCTGCCCCCGACGGTGGCGGTGACGGCCGCGACCAGGAGGCATGGACCCTGCGATTTACATCCCTGACCGGCAGATCGCCGGCGGAGGCGCATGGCCGCGTCGGGCGCGCAGGGCGCGACTTGGGACCCGACGAGGTGCTTTTAGCAGGCGAGGATGGCGAAGGGATCATCGTCGTGTCGGTGGCCGAGGCGGCGCGCCTTCTGGCCGAGGGCGTGGATGCGGCCTGCTTCGGCTGGGCTGCCGATTGGTGGAATCTGGACGAGGAGACGCGCTGGGAGATGCCGGAGGCACGCGCCCGCTGCGAGAGGGCGCGCGGCCTGGCGCACGCGTTGCGTCGGCGGCGAGAGGAGTGGGGCGACTATGACCTGGTGCGCGCGCTGGCCCGTCACAACGTCGCGCCGGAGACGGCAACCCGCTGGATCGCCCGTTGGGGCGAGGAGCGGGTCGGCGCGTGGCTGGCGACCTTGCGGCGCGACCCGCGTGTAGAAACGGTCGCCGGGCTCCTCCTGCGCAAACTGCAATCCGGCCAGACGCCGCCCGCCTGGGTGGTCGCGCCACGGGAGTAGCCCCAATCGTCAGCCGCCCGCGCTCTGTGATAGACCGGGCACACCGTTCAGGAACGTGATGCATGTTTTCGTTCCCGCCGGTTCGCCGGGCAATTTTGCTCCTGGTTATCCGCTCGGCGACACCGGCGTAGGTGCTGGGGGATATGCCGGTGCTCGCGGTCAGGCTCCTCAAATTAGCGTGGACTCATGGAGCAAAGGCGTGCCGGCGATTGTTTCACGCGCACGAGTTCATGCCCACAAAGGGATGTGCTCAAATGCGCAGCAAAATGCGCAAAGCGTTCCCTGAAGTAATTTTGTCAAACGCCTCCTGACCGATGAGGCCACGGGCCAGGAGACCCCGCAGATAGCCCAGGTGCGGCATCCGCCCTTGGGCGTCGCCGAAGCAGACGTCGGTGCCGAAGAGGAGTTTATCCTGAAATTCGTTCAGGAAACGGACGCCAAACGCCTCGTCACGGCTGAGGGCATTGTAGCCGCTCATGGCCGAGATGTCGGCATAAAGGTTGGGGTAGGTGCGCAGGAGGCGAAAGAGGCTTCCCTCGCCGGTGATCGGCCCTTTGGGATATCCCGATTTCGCTTCCGTCGTCAGCCCATCGCTGATCTCCGACCAGAAGCCCGGCCCGTGCCCGATCACGATGGTGTCGGGAACCTGCCGAAGTAGATTCTCCAGGCGAGGGGAACCGACCTCATCCACCAGCCCGTAATATCCCTCTCCCGGCCCGGTAACGTGGATGGTGAGCGGCAGTTGCCGTTGGCCGCATTGCCGGAACAGGTTGACCACGCGCGGGTCGTCGGCCTCCAGGTTGGCCGTTACCTCGCCGATGCCGACGCAGCCCATCTCTGCAAACTTATCCAGAACCCAGGAGAAATCGGTGCGCGCCGTGTTGCCGCCCGATCGCGGGTCCACATTGCCAAAGAGGATCAGCCGATCGCGATGGCGGCTCGCGGCCCTGAGCTGGCTGACGATGTCGGGATATGAAGAAAACAGGTAGGGAAAGAGGATGCCCTCCGGATTGGGCCAGATGGGCAACAACACGGCCTTGTCAATCCCTTCCTCGTCCAGCCGGGCGATCAGGTTCTCAAAGGTCACCGGCGTGCGCTCCAAGGCGTTCGGGGAACGCAGGTCTCCCACGTGGGTGTGGATGTCAATGATCATGGATGTACTCCTGTCTCTGGACCTAGGAGAAGGGGCGCATCGCCGGCCCCGATTCGGGGAAGAGGTCACATCTCCGGAACCGCTTGCGGCTGCCCTGTGCACGCTGCCTTGACTGCGGCCAGGGCCAGCGCGGTGGCGCGAAAGCCCTCGCGCGGCCCCGCGCTGATGGCCGAAGGCTTGCCTGTGCGCAGGGAGCGGGCGAACTCCCGCAATTGTTGTACCATCCCTTCCGGGCTGATGCGCGCCGCTTCATCTAAGTCGTTTATCGTGTGCGTCTGCACTTTGCCGTCGTCCGCCGTAGTGAGGGATTGGCAGCGGGCATAGAGGGTGGCGCTTTTTTGGATGCCGAACGTCTCTACGAAGAACTTGGAGGTGAAGGGGGCGGGGCCGGCATCCGCGACGACGATGCCGGCGATGCTCCCATCGGCGAAGGTGACGGACGCGCTCAGGACGTCCGCCAGGGGGCTGGCGGGATGGGTCAGCGCGCCACCCGCGGCGGCCACGCGCACCGGCTCGCGGCCATGCAGGTAGCAGACCAGGTCAAAGATGTGGCAGCCCTGCGAGAGGACGTTCCCGCCGCCTTTGATGGGGTCCTGGAACCACCCTTCGTCATCCCAACGCAGGTCCATGATCTGCCCTACCGTCAGCAAGGGGCGCGGCAAGAACTCTTTGGCCCGCAGCACATAGGGCGCGAAGCGGAACTTGTAGCCAAGCACCATCTGCACGCCCCCGCGCGCCACCGCCTCGCCGATGGCGCGGCAGTCGTCCAGCGTCAGGGCCATCGGCTTTTCCAGGAAGATGTGCTTGCCTGCCGCGGCGGCGGCCACGCTCAGGGGCCGATGGGTATTGTGCCAGGTGCAGATCATGACGAAATCTATATCGGGATCGTCAAAGATGCGTTGCGGGTCGGCGGTGGCATAATCGCCGCCATATTTGCGGAGGAAGGTTTGCGCGGCAGCCTCGTTGATGTCGGCATAGGCGCGCACCCGTAGTTCGGGCAGATGAGGCATGATATCCATGTGCCAGCGGGCCCATTCGCCACAGCCGATCAGGCCCACGCGCAACGGTGTGTCGGTCATGGTGGTCGTTGTCCTGGTGAGATGATCTGCGCCTTCAGAGAAGTGCTAATGCGCTATTCTATCACAGAAATGGGCAATAGTGGTAGTGACGGGTCATGGCCCGCCCTCCTACCTCCATTGACAACTGGATGTCAGCCTGCTGTCAAGCGGCGTCGTCTTCCCAACGATATGATATAATCGGCTACATGTGAGACAATTGATCTTCAGCGCAGAAAGGGGTCTGAAACATGGGACAACTGATCTCCTCTATCGTTCTCTCTTTCATCGTCGGTATGGGCGTCGCCGTGCTGGTGGGCGGCATGCTTGCCGCGCGCAACCAGCGACGAGGAGGGGGCATCAATGTGCGTGTGACCACTCTTGCGGGCCTTCTTGTCTCTCTGGGTCTGTTCGGCGGGCTGGCCCTGGCGGACTCATATACCCAGGTACAGTACGGCACGGTAGCGGTTGTCACCCAATTTGGCCGCGTCATCACCACCTTCCAGCCTGGCCTCAACTGGAAAATCCCTTTCGTGCAGGATACCATCATCTATCGCACCCAAGAGATCACCTACGAGACGAGCGAGGCTCCGGAACTGTCTAAAGCCGACTACCCTGACGTGGAGGCGGATACGGCGACGGCCGATGGGCAGCAGATCCGGGTGCGCTACACGATTCGCTTCCGCATTCAGCCGGAGCGCGCCTTGGATGTGGCCCAGAACCTAGGGACGGAGGAGAGAGCGGTGGAGAAAGTGGTGAAGGCCGAAAGCCGGTCCATCGTGCGGAACACGCTGAAGCGATACAGCGCCTCGCAGCTGTATTCGGGTGATGTAGAAGCGGCACAGCGGGCCATCGCAGAGCTCCTGGAGCCGGAGTTCAGCAAGAACGGCCTGGAGATGACCTTCTTTGGCCTTCGTTCCATCATCTTCACCGACGCCTACCGGCAGGCGGTGGAGAACAAGCAGATTGAGGCGGAGAACATCACCACCAAGCAATACCTGGCGAGGCAGGCCGAATTTGAGAAGCAACGGCGCATCACCGAGGCGGAAGCAGAGGCGGAGGCCGAACGGGTGAGGCGCATCGGCATCGCTCAGGGCGACGCCGAGGCAATCAAAGTGCGGGCCCAGGCCCAAGCCGAGGCGATCCGCATCCAGGCTGAGGCTCAGGCGGAGGCCAACCGGAAGATCGCGGCCAGCCTGACGCCGGAGATGATCAGCTGGCAGGCGATCCAGAGTTGGAACGGACAATTGCCGCCGGTCATCGGCTCCGGCGCGGGCGTCATCCTGCCCGGATCGTTCTTCCAGCCCTCCTCGTCGTCCCCGACCCCGCAGCCGACGCCGTAGGCATTGCGTAATCTCAGGCCAAAAAATGTAGAGACGGCCTCATCTGTGGGGCCGTCTCTACACGCGTCTGGAAGACCGGTCATCAGGGCTGTAGCCCCAGGCTCAGGCGCACCCGGCGACGGACTTCGCGGCAAAGTTCCCATGCCTCGCGGGCCGTGGCCTTGTCTGCCGATTCACCGGGATAGCGAAACTCAACGGCAAAGGTGGTCAACGTGCGCAGGTGTGGGCGCAAGGTTTCCCATGATGGTTCAATGGGCAGCAGCAAGTCCAACAACAAGGAGAGGTTATGGGTTCTGCCGAAGGCAATCTCCGCCTCTTGCAAGCGCGCCTTCAGGTATTTTTCGGCGCATTGTTGGGCATGGAAACAGGCAGCATCGTAGTTGGGAGCCCGTCGGGCTCGCAGCTCTCGCTGCACGGTGGCAAAATCACCCTCTGCCTTTTGCACCCACTCCAGAGTGAGGGGCTTCATAGAGCACTTTGCCTTTCTCAACGATCTCGCGAATGAAGAAGTCGTTCCATTCCAGGCGTTGTTGAATTTGCTGGGGGGTGCGCACCAGCAGATCTACCGCGAAGGGCGGTTCTACGGCAGCGATAATTTCCAGGGATTTGCGGTATCCCTTTCCCTCAAAAGGCAAGATGATCAGGAGGTCCACATCGGAATCGGGAGCAGGTGTCCCATAGGCGTACGAGCCAAAGAGGATGATCCGCTCCGGTTGAAACTTCCGGGCGATGCGCTCGCTCAGCTGCAGGATTTCGTCCATCCCGACCATGGGGCATCCTCCGTCATCGCCGCGATGAGGGGCGAATGATCGCGCCCTCAGTATGCCATAGCGGGCAGAAGCCGTCAACCCCGGCCGAAAAAGTGTAGAGACGGCCTCATCTGCGGGGCCGTCTCTACATATGCTGCTGTCCCTCGCCCTGTTGCCAGGCCAGGACAAATCGTTATAAGGGACACGCCCGCTTCAAAGTGCCGCGCCTGGAAGTTGGGAGGTGAGCCGTTACTCTGACCAGGAGGCGAGGGCGTTGCCGTCCGCCCACCCCGCGCGACCCAACATCGCCCGCACTGCGGCGGCGAGTCGGGGCTCCGGTCCGTCTCACCTGTCCACCGGGAAGCGGGCGACCACGCTACCGCCGGCGCGGTGGCGGGCCGCAGGTGGGGTTCGTCGGCAGCGCAGACGGGGGCGGCGCGTCACCCTCCGCTGCGGCGACGATAAAAGTTCGGGTCTCTGCATCCTCCTTCTCTATCTTGTCCACGTGGCGGTGGCCGTTGCGAGAAGCCAGTATCCGCGCCCTGGCGTCATGGCGGCCAACGTCTGTCCGTAAGGGATAGCCGCATCCCATCGCTGCCAGGCCCCTGACCGATACGTGACGGCCCTTGTCACCGGTAGCCCTGCCAGGGCCGTCTCCGGCGGGGCCGCGCCCGTAGCCGGATACCCTACCAGGTTCCAGCCGGGGCACAAGGGGATTTGTGCCGAGGCAGGGATCGTGCCCGTCACGGTCATGGTGGCGGGGCTGGTCGTTCTGATCCACAGGCCCATGGTGTGATCTACTGTTGTGAGGCTGTTGTCGGATGCGCCCGGCGAGTAACGGCGCCAGGTGCCGGAGGTGCAGGCAGCGCCGCCGCGATCATAGGCCCAGACTTCGGTCACAGCCCCTGGGGGCGAGGTGCCGGCCACCAGGGCGGCGATGCTGCCTGCGGACGGTTGCAACGGCAGCGAAACGAGGCTCCAACCGGCATCCAACGCCACGGTGGCGACCGCCGGTGGTGTAGCGTTGGGTGTGGGCGTCCTGGTGGCCGTTGGTGTCGGTGTGGTGGTCGGCGTGGGTGTCGGTGTATTCGTCGGTGTGGCGGTGGCGACGCTGAAATCTGCCGACATGGTGCCGGCGCAACCGATGCTGATGTTCGTCACGCTCACGCCGCTGGCGGCCCCGCTATAGAGGTTGCTGTTCGGGTTCGTAGAGCCGTTGAAGGTTGTTCGGTTGGTGCTCCCCGGATAAGGGTCCCCCGCGTCGCCCCGGTCTGCCTGGTTGTCCAGATCGTTCAGGCCGTCGGCCTCTTCCAGGTCCACCAACTTGCGGGTTTCATCGGCGTTGGCCGCGTTGGTGGCGGTGCGCGTCTCGTCAATGTGCCAGATAAGAAGGCCGCAGCCCGGCAGTCCGGCATCGTAGCCCGTCTTCTGCCGGTTCTCCACCAGGAAGTATTCCCCCGTGCCGGAGTGACCATAGAAAAGCCAGTCCACACCCCCGGGATTATTCAACAGTTGGATCACTCGCTGGTTCGTCTCCACCTGTTGCACCGGCACGCCCGTCTCTGTGCCGGTCACCTGATAAGGAGTCAGCCAGCCCTGATACCATTTGAGGAAGGCATCGGGGTGCGATGGTTTGGAACCGGCGTAGCCCGTGGTGTAGAGCCAGGAGCCGGAGCCCATGACGCTCCAGTTGCCGACCCCCTCGGAGCCGCCATCGGTGTCGTAGAGGTCGGGCCAGCCCAGGTCGTGGCCCAGTTCGTGGACCATGATGCCGATGGTCGCCATGTGGCCGGAGGCAGGGTTGGTGCAGTTGCCGTATTGGTGCCACTCGCCGAATTGGCTGTATCCCGCGCCGCCGACGTACACGCCGTCCAGGAATTGAGGGGAGATAGACCAGTGGTGGCCCCAGACGTTGGGCATGCAGGCCGACGCGCCGCCGTAGCTCATCTCGTAACCGGCCACAATGACGACGATCTTCAGTTCATCCGTTGAGAGGTAGTTATTCCCGTCGGTATCAAAGGCCGCGTAGTTGATGTAGGGGTCGGCGGCGATGAGGGCATCGCGGACGATGGCCTGGTTGGCCGCGCCGGTGCTGCTCCCCGTATTCGGGTGACTGTAGCCGAGGTTCAGCCAGCCGATGACGCCGTCGTTGGCGGTGCCGTGGCCCTCCGTCGCCGGGTTGAGGTGGAGTTGGTTGTAGGATACCTCCTCGTAGTAATGCTTCACGCTGTTCGTCGCGCCGAAGAAGGCGTTGCTCCAGTCGGTCGCCGTGCTCCCCACCGCCGATCGGTCGCTGAAGGAGGCCAAGATCACCAATATCTTGCGGCTTCCGCTGGCTCCGGCGGGGGTGCGCGGGCCGGAGGGAGAGAAGGGAAAACGGTTGGGGCTCACGCTCCGACTTGCATCGCGCAGGTGCTTGGGGAGGCCAACGGGCGCGTCCAAGCCGGGGCGGAGCGCGCTGGGCAACAGGCGGCCTGCGGCATCGGCGATGGCATAGTGCCAGAAGCCCGTTTTCTTATCCAGAAGGATGGTGTAGCCCTCGGTCGTTTCATGGCCGTTGTTCCACTCGTCGCCGAAGACGACGGCGGCAAAAACGGTTCCGTCGGGCTGCGTCAGTTGGATGACGATGGGCGCGGCAGGGGCGGCGGAGGCCCCTTGCGCGCCTGTAAGGACGAGCACGATCGCCGGAATGAGGCCGATGAGGAAAATAAGAAACTGCGCGCGGCACGAGGGGATGAGGTGAGGTTGCCGGACGGGCCGGAGGGCTGTGCGGCGGAGCGGTCTAAGCATGGTTATTGCATCCCTGAGTTATGTAGATCGTGCGGCTTGCTGACCCTCAACACCGGTGTTCGTCTAGGCAAATTGACGAAGGATGCAGACGCACCAACCCCCGTTTCTCCAGTATCCCACACGGGGTTCCCGGAATCAATGGGTATTATTGCCTATTGACGGGAGTGGCAGAGAGCCGGGCGCGCCGGTGGCGGCAGAGAGAACGGCAACATATCTCTGCGCCTGCTCATGCGTCAATATAAATAGCAAACGGGGATGGCCGTCGGCGGAAACGGCTCGTGGAGGGCAGAGGGCCGCCTTCGGCCAGGAGGTCCTGATATGCAGGGCGTTGCCTCTTGCCTTAGCCAGCGGCTGAAATTCCTGTTTGAAGGGGGTGGCCGAGGGGCGGAGAGAGGTCGGGTGCGGTACGCGATCCCGACCCTGGGCGTTGCGCTCCTCGTTCTCCTGGCATTTGGGAATGCGGGGGCGCAGACCGGGGGGGAGCAGCCCATCCCGGACCGGGGCATTGAGCCCGACGACCTCGCGCCGGCCTATACCATTGACTGGGACCCGCGATTATGCCAGCGCTATGCCGGGTTGGTCCCGGCCAACGTGCAGCCGGGCCAATGGTATTGGCGGCTCATCCGGGCCCGTTGGTACGATGAGGGCGAGGCTCCCTTCAACGGCCAGCACCACATCTTTGTGGATGTGCTGGACGGCGCGGGGGCGCGTCAGGTGGGCGTGACGGTGCGCTTCGCCTGGGCGGGCGGCTATCAGGATGTGATGACCGAGGCGAAGCCCGGCGAACTCTACGCGGCGAACTTTCCCATGTATGCCGTTGCTCCTGCCTACAGCGCGCAGCCCATCAGCGGCGGCCCTGCCGATATGGTGACGGGGATGGGGTTGGGGAACATCCAGCATCCGACCTGGACGATCCACACCAGTTACCTCTTGGTGTGGCAATGGACGATGGCGACGGGCGACGGGCCACCGGCGGTCTGCGGCCCTTCTGCACCGACGCCCACGCCCACCCGCACGCCGACCCCCGCGCCGACGGCCACACCGACCCATACGCCTACCGCCACGCCGACCGCACTTCCCACACCGGTGCTGGCCGATGACTTCAACGACAACGTGCTCAGTTCTGCGATCTGGACTGCGGCGGTCTATGGCTCCGGCCCGACGATAGCCGAGACCAACCAGAGGCTGGAAATCCGCCATCCCGCAAGCGCGACGGGCGACCCCTTCGGGGCAGAAGTGAAGAGCATCTGCCGGCTGGTGGGCGATTTTGACATCCAGGTAGATTATCTGTTGACGGCCTGGCCGCAGGCGAACGGCATCCGTCTGGGCTTGGCGGTGAATCCTGGCGATAGCAAGGTGGCCCGCATCAGTTTCGTCGGCGGCGACGGTGTTCCGGGCTATCCCAACGAGGTCTATCTGACCCACTTTGCCGACGGCTTAGGCGGCATCACCGGCACGGGCGACCTTTCCGGCAAACTGCGCTTGGTCAGGGAGGGGGGCTTGCTTACCGGATATTACTTCGGCGCAGGTGGGTGGGTTGCCCTCCACACCGGGCCGGGCACCGCCGGCGCGGTGACCGTGATGTTGCGCTCCTGGAGCCATAGCCAGGTATTCAAGCACGAAGAGGTGCGGGTAGCTTTTGATAACTTCCGGGTGAGCCGGGGGACGGTGGTTTGCCCCTGGGTTCGGGTCTATCTGCCGCTGGCGGTGCGGTGAGGTTCTAATAAATTGTCGGCACATTTGCATAAATACCGACGTTTTCTCCGAAGGAGGGGGAAGGGAGGAATTCCCCACCCTTGGTCCCGCCTCGCGCGCAAGAGGTTGTGGTATAATCTTTTATGATGGAGCCGATTGACAGGAAACAGCTTGGTGCCCGCATCCGGAGGGCGCGAGAGCATCTTGGCATCAGCCAATATGAGCTCGGTCGCCGTTTCGGCTGGGACCCGCTCACCGTCAGCCGGATAGAGGCCGGGACGCGAGAACTGAAGATCTCCGAGATCGCGCGCCTGGCAGAATACCTGAAGGTTCCCGTCGGCTACTTTCTGCCGGAATGGTTTGAGGACTTCGACGGAGGAAGCGCGACGACGAACGCCACTTCTTCGCAGGCGCAGCCTCAGGCCCAACGGGTTTCCATTAGCCGCATCATCGGCATCGTGGCGGTTGCCGTTCTGATGATCGCGGCCGGGGTGCTCGTGTGGCCGATGTTGCGAACCGGAAGCACTTCCCTCCCCGGCGCAAGTGGCGACTACGAAGAGTGGTTGGTAGAGGTCGCCCGCCCCGTGATGATCCATCGGGTCTCCCCGGCGATCGTGCGGGTCATGGATTGCATAGAAGCCAAAGATACCGCATGTCTCTGTAACCCCTCCATCATACCCGACAGGGCCGAGTTCCTGGCCGAGATCAAGGGATACCGGTCGCGGGTTCCGGCCAATTTGGGATCGCTGCACACATCGCTGGAGGATGCGGTGGAGAGGTATCAGCGCCTGCGGGTGAGCGTGCAGAGTTTTTGCGCCAAGGGCGCGGGCCTATCGGGCCTTGCCGCTCTGGATAACGAGGTGCAACGCACCGCGAAGGCGCGCGACAAAGCGATCATCAACCTGCAACCCTACGAACGCTGAAAACTGCCTGCCAAAGAGATCGTTTCCGCAATTGCCTCTTTCGTGATGCTGCCGTAGCACTCTCTGACGATTTCATCCCAACCCATCCCCTCTGCCGCCATCTCCAGCACTTGCCAGACCATGACTGAGATTCGGACATGAGTCTGGCCCCCACTATCCCCCCTACCCCTTTCTCCCCCATAAAACGGGGGAGAAAGGGGGTGCCGAGCGACGGCGAGGCGGGGAAAGGTGGGGGGCCTATGGTGCCGCTCTGCCCCAATAACCGATTTGTGGGTAAGGGGTATTCAGATCGGGCGGATGGGTACCCCCAGAGGAGTTTTGTGCTAAAAATCTTCAAGACCTTTAAGGGTCAGGCGGCTGGTTAATAATGATGAGCGGCAGGTAGCGCCGAGCAGGGGTCGCGCCGGGCGTTGGCGTGGCCGTCGGTGAAGGCGTCGCGGTGGGGGTATCGGTGGGTGTCGGCGTGGCGGTGAGGGTCGCCGTCGGGGTGGCCGAAGGCGTGGTGGTCGGCGTCGCCGTGGATGTAGGGGTCGGCGTGGGCGTGGCGGTGAAGGTCGGCGTCGGCTCCGGCGAAGCCAGATCGTAGCGGCGGACCGTTCCCCAGGCTCCCGCGGCCAGGCCGCCCCCGGCGGAGAAATCCAGCGCGTAAAGGTTCTCGCTCGTTCCGCTGAAGACCGGCTCCCACGAGAAGCCGCCGTCAAAGGTGCGCCAGAGCGCGCCCCGCACGCCGGCGGCCCAGCCCTGCCCATCGCTCCCCATGCGCACCCGATTGAACTTCGTGCCGTAGCCCTGTTGGGCGAGGGCCCACGTCTGGCCGCCGTCCCACGATTGCAGGAAGACGTAAACGAAATCAAAGATGTTGACGTCGTTCTCCTTGCCCACGTGGTCTCCCCCCACGGCCCAGACCTGGTTTTGCGTGACAAAGCGGACGTCGTGGAGCGTGCGCAGGGTGACGGTCGGCGTGGTCGTCCAGGCGAGGCCGCCGTTAGCGGTGCGCACCATCGTGCCTACCTCGCCCACGGCCACGCCCGTTTGCCCGTCGGGCGCGAAGTGCAGGCCGTGCAAGAGCGGGCCCGCCAAGTATTGTCGGGCCCAGGTGATGCCGCCGTTGGTGGTGGCGTAGATGGCTCCGGCATAGGTATAGCCGTCGGAGCCGACGGCATCGCCCACGGCCCAGCCGCGCCAAGGATCGGCAAAGTGGACGGCCCGTAAACTGTGGCTATCATAGACCTTGTGAGGCGTCCAACTGTCGCCGCCGTTCGTCGTGCGCCAGACCCAGCCTTGATTGGTGACCGCCCAGCCGTATGTTGCATCGTAGAAGAAGATATCCAAGGCCGCGCCGAAGCCGGGAGAGGCGCGCGGGCTCCAGGTCCGCCCGCCG